>Ga0207098_10114_pt1 | contig 26384 bp, 24 predicted proteins | sample Alteio_BWMinHeat_84_FD_153548 | JGI IMG/M metagenome (GOLD analysis project Ga0207098, IMG submission 153548) | Enriched cells from forest soil in Barre Woods Harvard Forest LTER site, Petersham, Massachusetts, United States -... | ecosystem: Environmental > Terrestrial > Soil > Temperate forest >...
CAGAATCTCGCGACGGCTGGCCGTGAACCTGAACAATCTCTGCTCGTTTATTTTCTTCGCTTCCATTTTCTATCGATCGTACCGCGATCAAACGAGAGGAGACGCAACGCGTATCACGCATGCCACGCGAAAACCGCCGGGCGGCAAATTAAGGAGTGGTCAATTTCCGCCGCACCGTGTCCCGCGCGATATGTTTCGACCGAAGGGAGAAACCCGCCGGACAAAGTAGAGTGGTTGACAGCCGTTAATCAGTTGAAAAGAGTGAGATTCAACTGCCGACTCGTCTTTTCGTATTGGTCCGGTATCGGACTTTGTTGTGGACTGTTAAGAACGTGCTCGCGGACTGAAATTTCGGCGGTTCCGAGGATACAAAGGTTCCAGGACAATAGGTTGCGTCCCGACCGCTCGGCCGCATCGGTGGTCTTTGGTGTTCTTGTCGTCGAGCAACGTAGGTTCTACAGTCTTCGCCGCCGAAGCCTCTAAACCCGCACAACCCGTACATCCCGCACAACACCTTGATACATTGCAGAGGCGCGGAAGAGCTGGTAGAGTCGTTTTCACTTCCGCTCTTTCGATGAGAAAGAGCGGATCTAACAGCCGCCTCTCCGAGTCCGGCTGTGGTTCACGGCTACTCCCGAAAGGGAGGAGGAATTCACATCGAGGAGTTTCTCAATGGATTCCCAAAAGCCTGAACGGTTCCTGTCGGTGAAAGAGTTTGCCTATGTGGTCGGCTGGGGCGAGGATACGATCCGGCGTTTGATCTACCGGAAACTGATTCGCGCTGTCCTGCTTCCGCAGGCAAACTCACGAAAGAATCCGCACCGGCGGGCACGCATACCAGAGAGCGAGATTGCACGGTTTGTTCGCATGCACTCGAATCTCTAAGAAAAAAGGCGGGGCTTTTGTCCCGCCTTTTTTCTGTCAGAAACCTCAGAAATACCCGCCACCTCACAGTCACGTGATCGCATTGCCCTGACAATTTACCGGGCTGACGAATTCACGTTTGGAATGCCTCACCGTCGCTTGTCTAGCAAATTCCGCCACACCCGTTGGGGCGCTTGTACCTCATCTCTACATATGCGACAACTCGATCCATGCTGTGGGCGGCGGGAATAACCACAAACACCATGGAAACACAAATTCAATCTCAAACGTTCAACCTCAGGCAGCGTGAGGCCTTTATCAAGCTGCTTACTCAAGTGAAAACTCGTGCGGAAAAAGAAATCGAAAGTGATTACACGTTTAATCGGAGAATCGAAAACGAACTCGCTCCGAAGCTTGCCGAAGAACACGGCGCGTCCGATGAACTGAAACATGTCCAGAAACTGACGGAGGAACTGAAGGATGCGAAATCTGCGCTTCTCAAACTCGGTTTCGACTGTGAGCTCAACGGACATGTGTCCATTGATGACGACGCACCGAAAGCTGTAACACAAGCTCTGGAAGACGCCAAACGTTCGGCGAAGAAGGAACGTGAAAAAAACCTAAAGAAATTCGATCTGGCGATCGTCGCCGTCTTGGCATCGGAAGATGTCCAGGAAGCGAGAAAGATCGTGGAAGCGCTTCTCTAATTAAAAATTAATTCGCTGCCCACAGCGCCAAAAGATATGACGAGCTTGCTCATCCGCCGGGCCAACGATGGTCCGGATTATCAGCTTAATCACACTCATATGGCTTGGAGACCATATGGAAATCTCATCGATGGAGAACTGGACAACAGCGTCCCCGGCAAAGTCACCGGCTGGATTCGTTTCTTTCGTTCGGACAAGAAACCGCTCAAGGTCAGCCTTGATCTCTCTGGCGACTTTCACGAAGACATCCGCGGCAAGGTTATTCGACTCTCGAATCCGACGCCGTCCGATCGTGAGGAAGACTCCTCCACTATGAAGGGAGATTACCTAAAAGGCTTCGCTCCAATGCAGCACGGTACTGCAGGCGACATGACTGCCGGCCTTCCGCTCGGTCCATGGACATCAGAGATCGCTCAAAGACTTCAGGCGCAGAATGAAGTGTTTTGGGACGAGAACGGAATTCATGGAACCGAACGCGAAAAACGCCGACGGAATTTTGCTCAAAGTTACCGAGAGCACATTGATGCAGGCGATCTCTTCTACGCGTACTCTTCCTATCCGTACGTGGAATGGTATTCCGACATGAACGGGCGAGTCGTTCTAGAACTCGATCCTTCGCAGGTGGAAGTCATTGGTGGAACCGCTTCGATCAAGGAAAAGACCGGAGCTGGACTTGCTGCCGATGAAACGAGCCAAAGCAATGGCTGACTATATGACCGGAATGCTGGAGCAGTTTTCTACAGAGAACCGCGACAAAGGTGGTGGCACCAATGTCATCGGTGCAGTGATCAGTTGAGATTTCCGGCCGAGGTATCGTGCCTCGGCGGATGAGCAAAACAACTTTGAAACAGGAGGAGCACCATGGAAGACAAAATTACAAAGGCTACCCAGAGCGCTATCGAAAAGCTTCACACGAAGATCGCGGCACTTGAAGAGGAACTCGCCCGAGCAAAGGCTGATCTGAAGATTAAGGAAGAAATCCTGAGGTTGGCGACACAGGCTTCTTAGGAGTAATCCAACCTGTACCAAATTTGTACCAATTAGTCGCGAGTGTGGCGTTTTGGGCGGGATAGGCGTACCGAAAAATCAATAAGTTGTTTGTTTTCAAAAATGCTGTCAAGTCCAAGTCCCCCCTCCGGCATGATCCGCCAAACCTGCCAGACCAGCAATTCGCGAGAATTGTGCTCATCCCTGTACAAGTGTTGTACCAACTCATCCGCCGCGAAATCGTCGGCGCGTCGGACCCGCTACGTTACAATAGAATTAATCGGTGAATCGAATGCGCTTTGAAAGGAGTGCAGCAGTGCCGGTCATTATTCCGGATGAAACATTGAAACAAGCAGGCTTGAATGAGAGAGAAGCGTTGATCGAAATCGCCTGCCGGCTTTTCGACGCTGGGAAGTTGCACCTTAGTCAGGCTGCACGGCTTGCCCGAATGACTCGAAGCGATTTTGAGTCCGAGTTGATGACGCGCGAAATCGATGTGTATCGGATCGACGAAGAGTATTTAAAGCATGAATTAGAGATGAGCGGCAAGTATCCAGAGCGCTAAGCGAGCGAAATGGCAATTGTCGTAAGCGACACCTCCCCGATCCGCGCATTACACTTCCTCAAAGAACTCACCTTATTGGAACAACTCTTTGGAACTATCATTGTTCCTCCGGCCGTGGCGGACGAACTCGCCCGGACACGTCAGCCGTTTACCGCAATTGATGTGTCTTCGTTTCATAATTTCGAGATTCGGGCACCGCAGGATCGGCAACTCGTGCAGACGTACGTCGAAACGATTGACGACGGCGAAGCTGAGGCCATTGTGCTGGCAATCGAACTGAAAGCAACTCTTCTCATCGATGAAGTGGCGGGTCGTAGTGCCGCGGCGGCCGCGGGTCTACCGTACATGGGAGTGCTTGGCGTCCTTTCGCTTGCCAAGCGTCAAGGGTTGATTTCTGATATCCGCCCCCTTCTCGACCGGCTTCGGCTGGAACTGCGCTTTCGCATTGCTCAGGATCTTTATGATCAATTCTTGAAGTCAATCGGAGAACTCTAGTCACGCCCTTCGACCCGACGAATACTTCATGAGCTACGATTTACAGGTTTGGTCCGCTGATTCAATCGACATTGCTCGTGTGTTGCCAGATGGTAAACATTGGCGTTTTGAAGGCCATTCATTTCTCTGGTCGAAGCGAGGATGGCAGATCGTTGTTGGGCCACACCATCACGTCGAATCCGAGGATATACCCCGGGACGTCGACAGCGCACGGCCTGGAGTGCGGTACATGACCGCACTCAATTTGGAGCCTCTCGGTGCACCACGGCTAGCCTACGGACTTTTGTTTCGCGTAGCGAAGGCGCTCGCTACTGCTACACACGGGGTGATCGTCGATCCTCAAGTGGATACGATCATCACTCCGGCAGGGACGCGAAGATTAGTAGCGCCGCGGCTCAATAGAGCCATAGATGTGCTCGAGCTTTCCTGGTTTTCATCGGACGATTCTGTACGCACGCGCGATTGGTTAGCACAGTTCGTTCAATGCTTGGCGCAGAGCTTACCCGAGGCGCTGCCAGTACGCTATGGGCCGTACGAGCCACCTCAGCACAAATTTCAGGAAACAGGAATCGAGCACTTCGTCGATTTCTTAGCCGACGAATACCTCGATCCGTCGCAGTTGGGGTTCGCCATATGGTATCCACGAAGACCGGTATTGGGCGTGAATCTTGCGCTTAAAGCAGGCCCGTCGAGATTGGGATGGCGGTCGCACCGTATCACTGTTGATGTGGAGGCCTCGATGCTTCAACAGCCTGGATGGTCGGCGGCGCTTCAGGGGCTTTGGCGGCGAATCGCACATCTATTTCGCGCATTCTATGCGGACGCCCGTACACTAAGAAACTATAGGCCGAAGGGCGGAACGGTGGACGAGTTGTTAGCCGCAGACAGGCATCCCGTATGCTCGTCGTTCTGGGCTGGCATACCGCGGGATGGAGGCCTCGCAGTCGCACTCGGTGAACCGTATTTAACGCTGTGGCCACGCTTTCAAACTGTCGGCGAACATGATGGGAATCTTGTGCTGTTGTGCGAGGAAGATTGGACGGAAAGTCACGATGTATTCTCGCGTGTCGGTGACGTTCCAGAGTCACTTGCCTTGCAGTCGTCTGCTTACCGAAAGGAGGGCCGGGCCGAACTTGGACCGTGTTTACCCATCAGTCTGGCCATTCGGCAAAACGCACGATGTTCCCTGATTATCTTGTCCCCGAGACCGTGGACAACCGAGCCATCAAAGCGAACGCGATTTAGTGCAACCTCGACATTCTCTATGGCGGCCTTTAGAGCCGCGGTTCGAAAAACCTGTACCCAATTTGTACCAATGCGTCTTCGGATACTGAACCAGCTTCCAGTTCAAGAATGCTTTTATGAGTTTCTCGGCGCATTGCTGCAAGTGGAAGGCAACTGTATCGAGAGGAGCTTCGTTCCCATAGCCGATTTCCGCCGCTCGGAGATCGTGAGCCGCTTTGGTCATCAGACCATAGCTGAGATCAAGCGGCTCTTTCATAGAGCACTTTACCCTCGCGAACGGCTCGTGTGGTTACGTGGTTAGGCACGCGCGACCATTCAGCAATCTCGGCAGAAGTTCGCCAAATGATATCTGTGGGAATTCCCAGCCCGGCCAGAGCGCCATATGCTGGAATTGCTCGCCTGTGCCGCGGCTCGTCCGAGTCTTTTACGATGAGCAAATCCAAATCGCTGTCGGGTCGTGGATCACCGCGCGCCCGGCTTCCAAACAAAACGATTCGGTCAGGATCTATGGCTTCAACCAGTCTGCGTACGATCTCCCGTAACATGGTCTCATCTATCGAAATCGTGAACATATTGCTGCTCGGCTTCAAGGATTATAACTGCCATAGAGAACGAAAACGAAGAGGTTACGCCTTCGCATCCACCGCCCTCCGATTTGGTTTGTACTCGGCCTCGCGCGCGGGCGGAAAGAGTTTCGCGTACTCTCGGGCACGACGGCAGGCCTAGCTTCGCTCGCCCTCTTCTTCATTTGAAAACCTGTACCAAATTTGTACCAATTCGCTGCGTGTGTGGCGTTTTGAGCAGGATAGGCGTCTCAAAAAATCAATAAGTTCTTTGGTTTTCGATAATGCTGTCAAGTCCAAGTCCCCCCTCCGGCATCAATAACTTACAGGGAGACCGCATTTCTCATTTCCTCTGAAATCGGCCCTGTTGCCCGTTTGTCGCCCGGGACCATTCCCGATCCTCTTGACGCTGTGCTTCGACGATCGCGCGGATCGCGTGTGCCGGCGCAAAGTGCGCATACCGCAACGTGGTCTCAATGGAACGATGCTCCATCAGGACTTGTACGGTTCGGAGGTCCACACCGGCCTTCACCCATTGCGTGGCGCGAAAGTGGCGCAGATCACGAAACCCTACCCAATCGAGGCCTGCTGTCTTTCGGCCCGATATCAACGCTCCGCGCCGGTCGTAATACCGGTCCATCGTCGAGCGCTGGGTAAACACGAACGGAGACTTGGCATAGCGGGGGAGAACAGTCAACCACTCCAGGGCATAGTCCGAAAGCGGAATGGGACGGACTACTACTGCTTCAGAAGTTCGAAGTATCGTTCGCGGGACATCCCGGCACTTCACAAATTGTTCTTGATGACGAATACCGGAACTGCGGTGTATTTAGGAATCACGACGGGCCTCAAGACGCCGGGCTTCGTGTACACCATGTGGTCGCCTTCGGTGCGTACCCAGCGAAACCCATCGGCTTCGAACACTCTGACGAGTTGTTTGTAGGAGACTGGACTAAGCTTTGGCATGTGTGAGCGAAACAGGAAGGGTCACTCGCTGCACACTGATAAATTCCGGGCCGGGTTTACCGCTCTTGCTGTAGCCCGCTTCTTGGAGAATTTGCTTCAGAGAGCCCATTTTCTCAGCTTCTTCCAAAAACAGGCGCACTGCCTCTTTCAGATTCGCGAGGGCCTTTTCCTTCGTTCCACCGCATGACGAAACGTCCAGTTCCAGTGCGTGGGCCACATACGTGCGCCCTTCCTTAAAAACGCGGGTCGTGAATAGAATATCCATAGCGTGTGAGGTTGGTTAATGCTTACCTTTGAAGAATAACATTCCCGCGAGAATCTGTGAAGGGCGGCAGGAAACCGGCGGACAATTCTACGCCACATCTACGACCTGCCGTTGCCGACCGCTGAAGGAATGCTCAGCGCGAGTGCCGGAGCGAGGAACGCGCATGCGATCCCCAGCAGCGCGACAATCAACTGAACACCGAAACGCCGCACAATGTAGCGTCGTTGGCAGACTGTAGGTTGTTCTGTGATGTGAGAATGGTCCGCGACGAACCACACACCTGCCAGCGTCGACGTACAAGCGGCGAGATTGGCACCATAAATTGCGAGCGCCACCGGCGCGAGAGAGTAACGACCTAGCACCGCGGTCGAGAAGGGCAACACGGCAATCGTGAATAGAAACAGCATGTTCGCCCAGATCAGAGCGACCTTCACGCCGCGCAGTGAGGCGAAAATCAGGTGGTGGACGAGCCAGTAGTACGCAACGATTGCGAAGCTCAGCGCGAAGGTCCCGAGCCTCGGTGCAATCAGGACGAGCCCGTGCACGAGTTGGGACACTTCGCCTTCAGGAGGTCGTACGTCGAGGATGAGGAGCGTCAGCGAAACCGCGAAGACGCCGTCGCTAATCCCTTCTGTCCGGTCGGTTCGATATCTCCGACCGGTTCTTAGTCTTTCCTCGTTCGACGAACCATCGCCCCTCATGAAATTCTCCCGACAACTGCCTTTTGATCCGGCGGCCGGCGCTGGTCAGAGGATCGCTTTCGCGCTTCCAGGGTAGTCGGTGCTTCGGGCCGTGTCGGCGCCCGCCTCAAATTCGGCGCGGAGCATATCGAGTTTGGCCCCAATCCTTCGTTGCGCGTCGCTCCCAAGGACCACCCAATGTCGCGGAGATTCCGATGCCACGACCTCATAGATCGCAGCCGCGGCGCGGACTGGGTCTCCCGGAAACATGTCAGGAGAAACGGTCGTCATCATCTTCCTGAACGCGCCCGACGTTGCCTCGTACGCCTCGATTGGCTCTCCTGAAAAGCGCGTGCGCTGCTCGATTCCCGTACGAAAGGAGCCGGGCTCGACCAGGAAGGCCCGCAGGCCGATCGGCTCGATTTCCTGCCATAGGGATTCGGTGATGCCCTCGAGCGCGAACTTGCTGGACGCGTAGTAGCCGTTCACGGGCAGGCTCGCAATCCCGTCCATGGACGAGATATTCACGATCGTCCCGGATTGCCGACGACGCATGCCTGGCAGGACGAGACGGAGCATTGCCACGGCACCGAAGAAGTTGACCTCGAACTGCGCTCGATAGTCCTCCTCGCGCTGCTCCTCAACGGCGCCGAGAAAATCGATGCCGGCATTGTTCACCAGGACGTCGATGCCGCCAAAACGATCCTCTGCCTGCTTCACGGCCGCGGCTCTGTCTTCGGGCCGGGTCACGTCCAGCGTCAGGGCCAATCCGGTGTCAGGGTAATGCGCGACGAGATCGCTCATCGCACGCAGGGTTCGCGCGCCCAATACAGCGCGGTCTCCTTGCTCCAATACATACTGGGCGAGAGCAAAACCGAGGCCACTAGATGCTCCCGTTATGAGCCATGTCTTCTTCGAATTGACGGGCAACTTCCGGTCAGTTTGCACACTCCACCTCCCTTTGGGTCCGGTCGTCGATCAGAATCGTATATTTGGCAGGGATACGGAAGCATCGACATCCGTCGAGAGACTTACTTCACGCCAATGGTCCGCCTCACGGTTGCGAGTTGTTTCGGCTTCCTGCGCGTTTCGAACAGCGTCGCTGCCCAGCAGAAGATGGAAAGGCAGGTGTTCGCTCGACGCCAGGCGGAGGATCACCTGGGCCACTTTCCCGGGATCGCTCACTTCATTTCCCCAGTACGATTTCAGCGCCGAGACCGCCGCTCCGACGGACGGTTCGTAATCCGGAAGTAACTCTGGGGTATTTTGATTCGCCCGGTTCCCCCAGTTGGTTCGCATTCCACCAGGTTCGAGGGCACACACCTTCACGCCGAAAGGCGCCACTTCCTTGGCAAGCGACTCGGTAAATCCGCCAACAGCCCACTTGGCCGCGTGATACGGCGTGCTGCCGGGTCGCGTGACCCGTCCGCCAACCGACGATATTTGCAGGATGCAGCCGCTTTTTTGCTTTCGCATAATTGGTACGGCGGCACGAGTGACATAGACGACGCCATAGAAATTCGTGTCGATGACCGCTTTGAAGCGCTCAGGAGCCATTTGTTCGAACGGTGCGATATCGCCGTAGCCCGCGTTATTGACGACGACATCCAGGCTCCCGAAAGCTTCTACTGCCTTCTCCACCGTTTTCTTACACTCTTCCTCGTTCGTAACGTCCAGCGCCAGAGTGCGCACTCGTTCACCGTATTTCTCCAGGAGATCGCCAAGGCGTTTGGGCTCTCGCGCCGTCGCGACAAGGGAATCACCGGATGCGAGCACCGCTTCCGCGATACTGCGGCCTAGGCCGCTTGCGCTGCCGGTCACAAACCAGTGTTTTACCATTGGAAAACGCTCCTCTATTCCATCAGGAATGAATCTGGATCAATCCAGGATGAGTACAATCCTATCTCTAGGCGATTCGGACTTGCCGCGTCCAAGAGATCTTTTCTATCAAAACCGATGCTTTTTAGTTATGAATCCGAAAGAGCATTGTCGATGGTTGAAGCTCAACTCTTGGAAAAGGCTGCTACTTCGGGAATCGATTGAACAGCGCCCACAAAGGCCGCAAGCAATGGAGAGATATTGTCCTTCCGCCAGACCAGCGAAAAGGGTATTGGTAGATCTAAATCAACGACCGCTCGCATTGCGATGCCTTTGGGGCGCCGCCAGCGTGTCGCTCCGCTGACAAACGCAACGCCGAGCTTGCACGCCACCTGGCTCAGAATCGTCGGTTCATTAATCGCTTCCTGAACGATCTGAGGATGTTTCAAGCCGCCCCGATTGCATTGCTGCATCAATTGGCGATGAAAGACAGGGTTTGTCCACTTCGAAAACCACACAAAAGCGGTATCTCGGAGATCTCGTAGGCGAAGTGGTTTAACTTTCAACAAGGAGTGTCCTTGCGGTACTGCCAACATCACGCTGTGCAACGCGACCGGGACGTGCGCCAGGTTGCGATCTTTAATCAGCGGGCGATACACATAGCCAGCATCCAGTTTGCCCAATCGGACCGCTTCGACCTGGTCGAGAGAACTTAAGGATCTCAGTTCCAATCTGGCGTCCGGATGCCGCCGGCGAAATTGCCGGAATGATCGGGGAACAACGCCATGCCAGGACAGGCTTTCTATGAATCCGACGCGCAATATTCCCGATTGGTGGGCTACTTTGCCGGCACGTCTTACGGCTTCATCTGCTTGTTTCAGGATGCTTCGCGCGTCTTCGAGGAGCGATTTTCCCGCTGCACTTATTTTCACTCCTCGGGGAAGACGATCGAACAGTTCAAAACCAATCTCATTTTCCAGATCATGAATTTGCCGGGAGAGCGCAGGTTGAGCGATGCGCAAACGCTCGGCAGCTCTGCCAAAGTGCTGCTCCTCGGCGGCCGCCACAAAATATCGCAGATGTCGCAGTTCCATTGGCTGATCTTATGCCAATCGCACGAGGTTCAAGCAGAAGTCTTGCTAGTGTGGTGTCCCACGTAATTCTTTACACTTCCGCACCTTGTTATTCGTGCAACAGCCATACGACAGTGTCCTGTGGCGAGTTATGCAGCATAGCCGCCGCTTGCTTCCTGACGGCTTTCAGCTCCCGGCTGTATGCTAATTCCTGGTTGAAGAAGACATGCGCCTCAATGACCAATGAATTCATCGGATTGTTGAACAGGACGGAACATGGCTCAATCGCGCACAATCCAAATTTTTTGCATGGCTTGATGCAACTGGCCATACAGACGTATCGTTGAATTCATACAGATCAAGAAAGGGAGTAATTGGCATGAGTCGGAAAGCGCACAAAGGTTCATCCGTGCGGAGGGTGCGCAAGGCTCGAATTCCAGCCCAACCCAAATGGACCAGGAAGAACATTATGATTGATCAACACAAGCTCGATCTCGCCAAGAGTCTTTTGCGGGCTCCGACGGAGACGGCTACCGTAGATCAAGCGCTCGATCTGATTGCATTTCAGAAAGAAGTCTTTGCGGGAATCGATCGAATGGTGGAATTGGGAGGGGTCGAGGCGCTTGGGGACCATTAGTTGTGTCGAAGTATGCCCTCGACACAAACATCTACATTGATGCCTTCCGAAGCCGAGACAAGGCTGAGGAACTAAAACAGTTCCTCGCAAAGCACCTCCCGTTAACGTATCTCAGTGCCGTCGTCATGATGGAGCTTCGAACGGGGGCGCGCACGAAACCCCAGGCAGAGGCACTTCAAGAAGAAGTATTCGCTCCGTTCGTGAAGCGGCGCCGATTATGTGCTCCTTCTACAAACGCCTTCAATGAAGCCGGACGCATTCTTGCGGCACTCGCAAGAGACAACCTTTTCGATTTGCGCGCTCCGAATCATTCGCTCATTCGCGACACGCTCGTAGCGGCCTCCTGCCGTGAACAGGGTTTCCTGCTGATCACGAACGACAAAGACTATCAAGCAATCAAGCGCCATTTGAAAGCATTCCGTTACGCAGCTCCTTGGCCATAACGTAGTCCCGCCTCCTTGGCAGTTCAGATGAAGCGAGAACTGGCCGGAATTTCCGTCACCCGTTCTTTCGGACAAACACGATTTAGTCTTCAACCACCATGAGCGGTGCTTACTTCGGCTGTTGGTATAGCCCAATCACGTTTCCGCCCGGGTCGCGGAACCGTGCGGTAATCTCGGGTGCGTCTGCGCCGATCGGTTGGACGATTTCCCCACCAGCGGCGACCACCGCATCGACAGTCGCGGCCACGCTGTCCATCATGATGTAAATCATTAAGCCGGGCGTGGTCGAAGGTGGCCGGCCAATCACCCAGGTGCCACTTACTTCGCCGACTCCATCGTCAAAAGCAACCGAACCATCGCCGCGCTTCCGGATATTCCAGCCAAATACACGGCGATAGAAGTCGGCCGAGCGTGCGATGTCCGTTGCCGGCATCTCGATATAGCAGATTTTACCGTTCGCAAATGTTGGAGGCATACCGCTCCTTTCAGAAGTAATCTAGAAGCTTACGATCAGAACGAGGACAACATCATGCAAATAAGTGGCAACACGTGAAGTTGGCCCGATGGTCACTGTGTCACGAATTTCTGGATACGCCGGCCCCCACCGCCCTCGCCTATCCCGTCCAGCCGCTTCGTCGCAAGTAGACAAACGCCAACCGAAATGAAGGTTCGTGTGTCTTTGAGAAATGGATTCAATATGGCGGGACCTCAGGCTTGGGCTGCGAACCCTTTTGAAAGATCGTTCCTTCTCTGTGGTTACGATCCTGACGCTTGCCCTGGGGATCGGCGCAACTACCGCAATCGTCAGCGTGGTACAGTCCGTTCTTTTTCGCGCCCTGCCATTCTCCAACTCCGGTTCGCTTGTCTTCTTGTCGGAAACAGTTGGAAGCGGTGCCGGATCCGTTTCCTATCCGAACTATCTCGACTGGCGCAATCAGAATCACGTTTTTTCGGAACTGGCTGCCTATTCCTCCTCGGATTTGAATCTGATGAGCACGGGTCCGGCCGAACGAATCTACAGTGAAGTTGTAACGGATTCTTATTTCCCTCTTCTTCAAGTTACTCCGGTTCTCGGGCGCAACTTTTCATTTGAAGAGAATCGGAATCCTGGAGCTCCGCCGGTCGCGATTATCAGTCACGGATTGTGGAAGCGGGAGTTTGCGAAAAGCGCAACGATACTGGGACAAACCATTAAGGTGAATGAGGCGGCGTTCACAGTCATCGGGATTGCGCCGGAAACTTTTAACGGTGTCACGGGCCGGGCGGACGTCTGGATCCCACTCAATATGCGCGATCTTCTTTTTCCCGAAGGCGCTCCATTTCATTTCAACGCTCAGCGGGATATCCACTGGCATCGCGTCGTTGGGCGATTGAGACCCGGCGTCACTCTCGGGCAGGCCCGTACCGAGATGAATGCTGTTGGCGCGCGGCTCTCCCATGAGTATCCGCAAGCAAACAGGGAGCGTGGAGTGCAAGTGACCTCCGCTTCCGAAACCTACGTTGGACGATTGCGGTCACCGCTATTTCTGCTGCTCGGAGCCGCAGGATGTATCTTTCTCATATCTGTCTTTAACGTGGCGAACCTATTCCTGATTCGCGCCATGTCCAGACAGAACGAAATGGCAGTCAGATCCGCACTGGGCGCGGCACGGTGCCGTCTCGCCCAGCAATGGATTGTGGAAGGCACAATCATTGCTGTGGCCGGCGGCACGCTGGGCTTCCTGCTGGCGGCCTGGAGCATCGGTTCCATTGTGAGTGTGCTGCCGGTTCGCCTGCCGGCTTTTTCCACGGTACAGATCGATCGCGGCGTGTTGGCGTTTACATCGATTATTTCGGTCCTTACCGGCGCGCTGCTCGGTCTCTTGGTAACGCTTCGGGCATCGCGGCGCGATTTCGTGTCATCGTTGAAGGAAGGGATGAAATCCTCGCAGGGACGTCTTAGGGTTCAAGCCGGAAGTTTTCTGGTGATAGGAGAGATCGCGGTCGCCGTCGTAGTGACGATTGGCGCGGGATTGCTTCTGAGGAGCTTTCAGCAGTTGCGGCACGCCGATCCAGGCTTTAAAGCTGATCACCTCCTCATGACGCGATTTGATGTACCGGCCACGAAATATAAGGATGAGGCGCGCCTACGCCTGGGTCCTGCAATCGCCGAACGCATCGCTTCATTGCCGCAAGTGCGGTCGGCGGCATTGACGACTCTTGACCCGTTCGTTCGGAGCGGCATTAATAGAAGTATCACTGTCGAAGGTCACACACCGCTTTCAGCGTCCGAGCAGGACGACATCTATGTACAGGAGATCGGTCCACAATATTTCGAGACGATGAAAATTCCGGTTCGAGCGGGCAGGGACTTCACCGTTCGAGACAACTCTGCAGCGCCACACGTGATTATCGTCAGCCACGCTTTCGCACAGCGTTATTGGCCCGGCCAGAAGGCAGTCGGTAAACGGCTCAAGTACGGCCCGCTGAGCTCCGGTTATAACTGGATGGAAGTAGTCGGCGAGGTGGGGGACGTGCGGTTCACATCGCTGCGAGCGGACCCGAACAGTTCATTCGTCATCTATGCTCCGATAATGCAGAGTGAAGTGATCACCAATATAAGCATCCTGGTTCGTACGAGGACGGAGCCCGAAAGTGTTGCAGCTTCACTTCGCCAGGAGATTCAACGCTTCGATGCGGAGATACCGGTCTATAGCATTGCGACGATGGACGCCCGAATCGAAGGTGAAACGGAGGCTACGCGGTCGTTTGCCGTACTGCTGGCGATATTTGCATGCCTTGGAGGCGGACTCGCCGCGATAGGCGCTTACGCTGCAATGGCTGCGCGTGTTTCCCGGCGCACGCGGGAGATCGGAATTCGTATGGCGTTAGGCGCGGACCCTCGTGCCGTTGTTCGCATGATTCTGGCGCAAGGCGCGCGGCTTGCTCTATTCGGCGTAACGGTTGGCATAGCCGGCGGGCTGTGGGTCACGCGTTTTCTGGTTGCGCAACTTTATGGTGTTCCACGGACGGATCTGCTGACATTCGTTGCCGCTGCAATTCTGCTGTGCGCGGTCGCCTTAGCCGCGTGCCTGATTCCAGCGCGGCGGGCAATGCGCGTCGACCCGATTTCTGCTTTGCGGCAAGAATGACAGTCAAGACCCTTGCTACCGCAGAGCGATACCCAGAGCCTGGCCGGACTGTGAGAATAGTTGTAGCGTTCCGGATGACGATAGGCCCGGCAGGCCACTGAAGATAACGAACTGGGTTGCGTATCCACCCGAATCAGCGAGGTGGGGGAAAAACAGCGCCGTCGACACGCTGGCTGCCGCCTCGTTTATTGGCGGAGTGGTGGTGATCAGGAAGTCGCTTCGTTCGTTGTACCTGCCTCTTAATCCCACAACGGATATTGACGCCGAACTCGAAACGCGCAGGACTCCTTGAAACGGCGTTTGCAACCCAGACAAGCCTTGAATTTCACTCAAGAAAGACGACGCTTGACCATTCGGTGGAATAGATAAAGTTCCTGTCAGTCCAGTTGAGGATCCATCCAATCGCGTGAGCTCAAGAGTTACGTTTGCAGCACTCGCGGAAGCATTCGCAACGGCCAGACCGGATTGAATCGATCCCGCTTGCCCCGCAGTACCGGACGCTTCGGCATAGAGACGAAATGAGCTGCCAGGCGATTGCGCGCCGACACTCGCCTGAGTAACTGTTACTCCTCCACTCCTGAATGAGAAAATTGCGAGACCCGCCGGGGCCGGCATACCGGCAGCGGGAACGGCGCGAATGGAACCAACGTTAGGAATACTTGACGTATTCGAGATATCGAGATGCCACATGCCTCTCGGCTGAATTGAATAGCCAACGGGATCCATAATTGGAGCTGCCGGTGTTTCCCGGCGTGCCCTGCCCGAAGAACTGCACACTGCCGTTCAAAGTCTGATCTGTCGGATTCAACAGAATCACCTGCGTGCCCCAGCCTCCGCCACTTGCGAAGTGCGCGAAAAAGATAGGCGCCGAGTTCTGGGTTTGAGAGAGATCGACAACAGGCAAGGTCGTGATGAGAAACTCGCTGCGCTCGTTTACAAGTCCTTCTAAAGCAACTGCGGCAACCGGAACCGTTGACGAAAACGTGAAGGTTCCAATAGTGGATGCACGGCCATTAAAAGGCGCTTCGTTGAGGAATGCGGCAATCTGGCCGCCGGCCGGCACAGTCGTCGTTCCGTTGCCAAAATTGTTGCCGTTCGAGTCCGTAAAGAAAAACGTGATCGCCGCTGCCTGCGTGTTTGGATTCGCAATCGCCAGGCCGGTATTTGTGGCTGCGCTGATTTGGGCGTAGATCCGGCCCGACTGAATCGATGGTGTTGCAGGCACGCCGGCTTCGGTAACGAGAACATTGTTTTCACGGAATCCGAAGATGGCCAGGCCCGAGGGTACGGAGTTCCCGGTATTGGGTTGAATTCGTGCATAGCCGACCGTTGTCGAAGGCATTGATCCTGCGGTTGTCAACGACGTTGCTCCTCGATCCGTGACGCTGAAGTTGTACGTCGAGGTCAATACTTGCCATTGAAAAACCGTCATCGAGAATGGCGGCAGAGACACGGATTGGCTTGCGCCGAAGTTGTTCAATATCTGCGATGTGACTTTGACGTTTTCGGCATCTTCGTTGGTGTCCGTTATTGACGCCGATGTCAGTTGCTTCAAAGTGACTGTTCCGACGGGCGTATTTACACCCGCGAAGTTCACAGGCAGGCTGCTGGTCCGGCTTAGATTGAAAACGATCAACGAACGATTGCTGCCGCTCGAGAAAGCATAGGACTGTATATAGTGCGCATTGTTGTATTGGACAGTATTAAGCAGCGCCTGGTTCCACGTTGGGTTGTCACCCGACTGGGTCGTTTGCACGAGATCGCCAGCTATGGCCTCATTTGCCAGCTTCACGGCCAAGTATTGGGGTCTTTTGCGATTCGTGACACCCATATCGCGAACAACCCCCCAAAGGAGTACGCGTTTGTTGGGATCGAGCGTCGCGTTGGCGTATTGAGTCAGGGAATATAGATTCTGATCGCGGATTTTCAGATCTCTGAGCATCATCAGCATGTGATCCGCCACAGCAAGGCCGGCACCGACCGAAGGTGTGAGGGTATCGAGAGCGGCCTGCGGTATGGAACCTCGCGTTGAATGGAGATTCACTTCATACACCGCCAGTGGAACACGCTTGCTCGATGCCTGCACGCTGTCGTAGTTCCGTCGCATGTTACCGGTTTGATTGATCATTTCCGGTTCGGCGAAAAGCGGGCCGAATAGCTCCTCATTCGTCGCAAAGTTGTCGATTGTCCCGCCAAAGTAGGGCGCCACGGCCAGGCTGTCGTGATTGGCGCTCGCGGTATGAATGCTGAGAGTTCGGCCCAGGAAGTCGGCCTGTCCACCAAGGATCATGTCGTACTTCGCGCCGGCATAATACGGAGATTTCTTCGCAATTCCGAACAGTTCGCTCGCGCGGTTGCCGTAAGCAAGGGAATTCTGGATAGCGCCACCAACATAGTTCGCCAGGTTCCAGGACTCGTTGCCGAACTCCAAGTGGATTTTAGGCAAGACGTCGGTCCATGGCGCAGGATGACCGCGGGCTCCCCTCTTCGCTCCGTAGAGACTCGTGCCGGGTCCGCTCAGGTATTCGATCAGATTGGTCATCTCCTGAGCCGAGAAGGATGGCGGAACGATGTACCATGCTTCGGCGCCAAGCAGTTCGCATAATTCCAGGAACTCATGCAAGCCATACATAGTGTAGTTGCTGAAAGTGGCATGGGTACTGTAGCCGGATCTTAGCCGCGCCAGTGGCGGAGCAATTTCGTTATCGAGCGAATCTCCAAGATCTTCGACCCAATACCTGAGGATCCCTGGATTGTAGGCTCTCAATGTATCGACGACAGCATCTCGGAAAGCTGTGGTGTTGGTGGGATCGCCATCGATTTGAGACAGGCTTACGTCATCCAAAAGAATGCCGGATTGGTTCTGAGCGGTGAAGCGAAGTTCAGCCGTGCCGGAAGCCCGGCCGTTTTCATTCGCGGTGAAATCCATGTTGATGTTCGCCCACGAAGAAGACAGTGTCCTCGACTGATTCAAGAATGCGACGCTCCCAGGTGATAGCCTGGATAGGCTGACACCAAGTGCATTCGCTCCACCTGTTCCTTTCGCCCTGAAACTCAAGCGAAACGTGCCGTTCATTTGAATGAAACTTCCATATCGACTGGTTTCGAAGTACGTGGATAGGCTGGCAGTCTGTCCGGTGCCGGTCGCCGTCAATCGCACTGCCTGTCGGCCCTGAGTATCGGGCGAGAGATCCGCGGTTTCCATCGTGACAGTACCGCCACCTGAGGTGTTGGCTGCCCACCCTACAGTCGCCCCTCCGGTCTCGGTCTTTCGTACAACGAGATAATCGCCTGCAGAAGGGATTACGCCGGAATCAGCAAACTGGAAAGTAGGTCCTGTACCGGTGCTCAATCCGGATGCGGTACTCGACCCGGCAATGACGCCCGTACGTCCCTTCGATACGCCCCAGATGATCTCGTAGTCGGCGCCTTGCCAAAAGCCATCGGACCAGGCTGCGAACGGATTGTCCGACAGACACGTGGTGGCCGTTCCCGATGCGCATCTGATGATTGAACGGTAGACCTGACTTTCAAAACCGGGATTTTGAAACAACAACTGCTTCATGATCTGTCCGGAATCAAAGAAGTTTGCCCACCCGAGATTGATGCCAAAACGCTTCACCGAGGAAGTCACAACCGTGTCGGAAGCTGTGATTGTTGTGATTCCTTGAGCGGATGCCGTGAACGTTGCGATCCCGCGCACCAGGCAACCTGCGGTCACCCCGATCGCGATCAATCCCACCCACACACGTATCCTGATAAAACGCCGGTTCATAGACCTCCTCGTTGTGACATGCGGCCGTGTGAACTAGAATGAGGCCGGCTTGAACTTAGCTCCAGCGTGCTCGTAAGTCTTGAAAGAATTCTCAAAGTTTTCTCAAAAGTATGATTAGGGAATTCACCTCATACCGGTTTGGTCCTTTTCATCTGGATGCACGAGAACGATTGCTCCTGCGAGAGGGACACCCCGTCTCCCTGACTCCCAAGGCATTCGACACTCTGCTTACGCTTGTTTCGCAGAATGGACGCCTGGTCGATAAAGACACTCTGATGAGCGCAGTCTGGCCCGATACCGCGGTGGAGGAATCCACCATTACTCAAAACGTGTTCACCTTGAGGAAAACGTTGAGCAACGGACAATCATCCGGCATCTCCTACATCGAAACCGTTCCCAAACGCGGCTATCGGTTTGTCGGAGATGTAACGAAACTTCCAAATGGCACGGTGCCCACAAAAGAACCCGTCCATTCGGCTGCGATCCTCAACGTCAAGGCCATCGCCGTTCTTCCCTTCAAGATGATCTCCGAAGGCGGTGAGAAATATCTCGGGCTGGGTATGGCGGACGCACTGATCACCAAGCTAAGCAGTATCCAGCAGATCACAACGCGGTCCACAAACGCCGTTCTGAAATATTCCAGTGTCGATCGCGATGTGACAGCGATTGGCCGAGAGTTGAGTGTGGAAGCCATCCTCGATGGGCACATCCAACGATCCAGGGACCGCATTCGGGTTACCGCTCAGTTGATAAACGTTCCCGATCGGTCATCTATTTGGGCAGCGAAATTCGACGGGCGTTTCACCGACATTTTTTCACTCCAGGATTCAATCTCCGAGCAGATCGTGGCTGCGCTTTCACTGAAACTAAGTGGCGAAGAACGGAATCTGCTGACGAAACGGTACACCGATAACGCCGACGCATATCAGCTTTACCTGCAAGGCCGTTATTTCTGGAATAAACGAACTGAAGAAAGCTTGCACAAGAGCATCAAATACTTCAACAGGGCCACTGAAATTGACGTCAATTACGCTCTTGCATATACCGGGTTGGCTGAGTCTTACGTCCTTTTCAACATGTACAGCACAGTCCAACTTAAAGACTCCTTCGCTATGGCGAGGTCTGCGGCGGAAAACGCGCTCAAGCTGGATGAGTCTCTGGCAGAAGCCCATACCGCGCTGGCTTTGGTTAAGGAGCAGTATGAATGGGATTGGAAGGGCGCGGAAAGGGAGTTCAGAAGAGCGATCGAACTGAAGCCAAACTACGCAACTGCCCACCAGTGGTACAGCGAATGTCTGGCTTTCATGGGCAGGACTGCGGAAAGCATTTTTCATATGGAGCGCGCATACGAATTAGATCCGCTTTCTCCGATCATCGCGACCCAACTCGCATTCCCGTACTTTTGTGCGCGCATGCCCGGCGAGGCCCTGAAGCATTTGAATCGCGCGTTGAAAGTTCATCCCGATTTTCCGCCGGCTACGTATTACACAGCCAGAACTAATACGCAGAGAGGAATGTTTGAAGACGCTATTGCAGGATTCCGCAGAGGCATCCGGTTGGGCGGTAAGCATTCTCTCGCGCTCGCCGGGCTTGCTTACGCGTGTGCAATGGTTGGAAAGCGTGGCCAGGCGCAAAGGATTCTGAAGAATCTGACCACATTATCGGAAGGGGAGCGTATCTCGCCGTACGTGATTGCAACTATCCACTCCGGGCTCGGGCAAAAAGATGCCGCGTTCGACTGGCTGGAGAAAGCAGCCTCGAATCGCGACGACCTGATGGTCTTACTGCGGGTCGATCACCGCCTGGACTCGCTGCGTTCCGACCCTCGTTTTAAAAGCCTCCTGCGTCGTGCCGGCTTGGCTGGGGGATTCGGGACGCGGGCATAAAGCCCGCGGCTGCGAGCCTACCTGCAGCGGCATCCCGTATCGAATCAATACTCGTCGAAGTATTTTTTTACTTCACGCCAGTCGCTGGTCTTTGTGAGCGCCATCTGGAGCAGGAGACGGGCTTTTTCCGGAGGCAGGTTGTCGCCGGCGACGATTTTGGCGTCGGTTCGGCTGATCGTTTCCTGCACGCGGCCGCCGCGGACGCGAGCCGTCATCACGACGACCACACCTTTGGCCTGCGCGCGTTTGATCGCTTCGGTCTCCGACGCGTTTGCAACGCCTGCACCAACACCGTCGACTACAATTCCTTTCGCTCCATGCTCAACAGCCGCATCGATGACGTACCCGGGAGCGTCCGTGTATCCATAAAAGATTTCAACGGGTGGAAGTGATTTGAAATCGATCCCCGCAAACTCCGAGGTCATGGTGTGGCGGCGTGCCGGCTCACGATAAAACACCACGCGGTCGGGATCGGCGAAGCCAATCGCGCCGACATCAACTCCTTTGAATGTCTGGACGCGATAAGCGCTTGTCTTCGTCACATCCCGCGCCGTGTTGATGTTCTGGTTCATGCAATGCAAGACACCCTTGCCGTGCGCCTGCGGCGAAGCCGCGACGCGAATGGCATCATAAAGATTGAGCGGACCGTCGCCCGAAATGCCTGTCCAGGGCCGCTGCGAGCCAACGAAGACGATGGGCTTGTCCGTCTTCACGGTCAGATTCATGTAGAACGCCACTTCGGCCATCGTGTTGGTCCCGTGCGTGATGACAACGCCGTCCACATCCGGATCCTTTGCGAGTTCATTCAGCCGCTTGGCTACAGCTTTCATATCTTCGAAGGTTTCTCTCTCCGCCCGATCCTTCGGCGGGCGGAAATCCTCCAGAGTAATACGAGCGAGATTCGCCAACTCCGGCAGATCGTGAATCCAATCCCCCGGGTCGACCGGGGGCGTGTTTTTGCCGCCATAGTTGGTGATGTTCATGCGATCGGATCCGCGGCTGGCAATCGTGCCACCCATCGACATCAGCACCACATGAGGCGTCTTCGCGATCGGCGGTACATTCTTCGGAATTTCCTGACCGGAAACGATCAGGCTGAGCCCGCTGAGGGCAACGAGAACAAAGAAGGTCTTCATGATTTTCATCGCTGAACTCAATATTCGTTAAAGATTCGTTGAATTTCCTGGGGATCGGTTGTCTTCGTCAGCGCAAGCCGCAGCAATTGCCTGGCTTTCTGCGCGTTTAGATTGTCGGCGGTAACGATCCCAGTGGCCATCGAGCGCGGATTCGTCAGCACACGGCCGCTGCCCTTGCGGTCGCTTTGCACGAACACGACGCCTTTGGCGCGGGCATCCTTCACCGCGTCGGCGAATCCGGGCGCACTATCATCGAGAATGATTCCTTTCGCACCCGCGGCAATCAAAGCGTCAACCGCAGCTCGTCCACCCTCCTGGTAGCCATAGACGATATCGACCTTCGGCAAATCGTCGAGCTTATCGACATCGAACTCCGACTTGTGGGTGTGGCGGTAAAGCAACTTGCGATAGAAAACGATTCGATCGGAGTCCGCGAAACCGATCGGCCCAAGGTCCCTGGACTCGAAGGTGTTGACACGTTCGGTATTCGTTTTAGTGACGTCACGGGCCGCATTGATTTCGTCGTTCAGCAGCACCATCACTCCCTTGTCGCGAGCCTGAGGACTGGCGGCGGTGCGAATCGCGTTATAAAGATTGAGCGGACCGTCCCGGCTGATGGCGGTAAAGGGCCGCATTGCGCCAACGACAACAACAGGCTTGTCCGAGTGAATGGTGAGGTTGAGGAAGTAAGCGGTTTCTTCCAGAGTCGCGGTACCGTGAGTCACCACCGCCCCTGCAGTGTCGGGTTGCGCCAGCCATGAGTTGATCGCCTTCGCCAATTTCAGCAGGATCTTCGTGTCGATGCCGCCGCTGCCCGTTGCCGCAATTTGCTCCGAGCTCATATCGGCGATCGATTCGAGTTCCGGCAAATCGTCCAACAATTGCTTCGGTGTGAATATCGCCGGCCTGTAGTTTGCGATTTCATCGCGGTTCGAGCCCGACCCCTGAATGGTGCCGCCTGTAGTAAACAGCTTCACCTTTGGAAGATCGGCAGCGTAGGCAGATAGAGAAGCCGAACCGAGCGCGACAGGCAGTAATACTGAGAATAAGTTGTTGAGTTTCATAGTGTTAATTCGTCGCACAGTAGGTAACCGAAAAACGCCGGCCGTGTCAAACGCAGATTTATCGTGTGAAGGCGTACAACGTGGCGTTTGAGGCGCCGCCTGCAGCAATGACAGTGAATTGTTCTGCAGCCATCAGGGAGGCGCAGATACACCCGGAAAGAAAAAGTGCAAAACACCTCATTTGGTGTTCTTGTATACCTTGCCGCCTTTCATCACAAACATGACGCGCTGGAGAGCCGTGATGTCCGTCAGGGGGTCGCCGTCGACGCCGATGATATCGGCTTCCAGACCAGGGGCAATCGAGCCGAACACGTTGTCCATGTTCAGGGACTTCGCAGATAAGGAAGTCGCGGAGACGATCGCGTCCATCGGCTTCTGGCCGCCTTCTTTGACTCGCGTAACAAGCTCGTCCGCATTGTGGCCGTGGGCGCCGGCAACTGCATCCGTGCCCATCACGATTTTCAGGCCGGGCGTCGCCAGGGCTTTTTTGAACATGAGATAGTTTGTCGGGATTGCCTTTTCCATGTATGCGAATCCTTCGTCGTTATAATTTCCGATCCCCATGTATTTCGCCTTGTTGCGGATGTAGTTCTGAATAACGACGCCAATGTTCGGATCGAAGTACACCCCGCGGTCCGCCATCATTTTCAGCGCTTCCTCGTCGACATAATTGCCGTGTTCGATCTGCTTGCAACCCGCTTTGATGGACGCCTTGATCGATTCCAGTCCAACGGCGTGAATCAGGGTCCTCAAACCGACCGCATTGGCTTCACCGCAAGCGGCCGCGAGCTGCTCGTCGGACATCGTCTGTTTGCCGCCATCGCGAATGCTGGCGGAGGCGAATATTTTCACGACATCGGCGCCGTCCTGCTTCAGCTTGCGCACAGTTTGGCGAATCTCTTCCGGCTTGCCGGCGTTGTTCTCGTTGATCTGGCGAATGGAGGTAAGGATACGGGGGCCTGGAATGATTCCACGGGCAACTGCATCGCGAATTTCGACATCCGAACCTGCACCTACACTTTGCACGGTTGTGAAACCCGCCATCAGATCGAGATAGATGTTTTCCATCGTGTACAGGGTTTCCTCTGCAGGCGGGCCGGGACGCGCTTGATATCGTCCGTCCTTACCGAAGTGCCAGTTGATGTGCACGTGCGTGTCGATCATGCCTGGCAGAACGGTAAGAGTCCTCAGGTCATACATTGGATTCGCCACGTTGGGATCGATCTTCACGATCTTGGATCCCTGGACGACGATCGTCGTGTTGCGCTGCACACCGCCTTTTCCGTCAAGCAGGGTTCCCACGCGAATGGTGACCTGCCGCTCCTGCGCGAGAGAGGTCGCCGTCAATGCCAATAAACAGATCCCAAGGATGAAATGAAGTCTTCGCATCGCCTGCCTCCTTGAACGGGTAAAAGCCGAATTGCGCGGATTATGACGAGAACCGGCGAAGGAATCAATGTGCCGGCTATCATTTGCTGTTTCTTGACGACGCGGATATCGCGGCGTAAGCTCGCACCACTCGATCTGGAGGAAACAAATCATGAATCGGAACATGCAGCCTAAGGGCACATGCGGATTAGTTCTATTTGCAGCTCTGCTCTTCGCGACGCCTGCCGCGTTTGGGCAAAGCTCGATCGCCGGATTAGTCAAAGATTCAACGGGAGCTGTTCTACCGGGAGTATCGGTGGAAGTGTCGAGTCCCGCTCTCATTGAAGGCAAGCGAAATACGATCACCGACGAAGCAGGACTGTACAACATCGTATCCTTGCGCCCCGGCGAATATGCAGTGACATTCACGTTGCCCGGATTCAAAGTCGTGAAGCGAGAAGGCATTAATCTGCCGACATCGTTTACGGCGACGGTGAATGCGGAAATGACCGTAGGCGGTATCGAGGACGCCATCACCGTAGAAGGCGAGTCCCCACTGGTGGATGTGCGCAACTCCCTGGTAGAGACGGTAATGAACCGCGAGATCCGCGACACCATTCCGACTGGAAAGGATCCATTCGCCGTCGGACAGCTTATTCCCGGCGTGACAACTTCGACGCCTGATGTCGGCGGAACACAGATCATGCAGCAACCGACGCTCCAGGTCCACGGCTCGTCGGGCAACGACAACGTGTTCATGGTCGATAGCGTTCAGATCCAGCACATGGGCTTCGGCGGAAACGCGACTGGCTTTTACTTCAATGATGGCCTGATGCAGGAGATCGGGTACCAAACAAGCTCCCTCCAGGCGGAAGCGCCGGTGGGAGGCGTCCAGGTGAACATGATTCCTCAGGAAGGCGGAAATGCCTACCACGGTTCCATATTCATGAGCGGCGCGAACTCGAGTATGCAGACCGACAACCTGGATAGCAACCTCACTTCGCTCGGATTCAAGAAGCAGAACCGCGTCCAGAGCCTGTACGACATCAATGGTACCGCCGGCGGTCCGGTGGTGAAGGACAAGCTGTGGTTCTTCTTTACCTACCGCCGCTGGAGCGCAAACAACTATCTCGGAAATACCTTCGCATCAAACGGGGCACAGGCGGTGGACGATCAACGTATCACCGACGCCACGTTGCGCCTAACCTACCAGGCTACGAAGCGTAATAAATTCGTGTTTCACTATGATCGCAATTGGAAATGGCGCGGACACCGGCCGAATAACTGGGTATCGGCAAGCATCAACGATCCAATCTCAGACGTGGTGCAGACCGTTCAACTCAACTACATCGGCGAAGTGAAGTGGACATCGACCGTCAGCAATAAGCTCCTGGTCGAGGCATCGGTTTTTTCCATGCCTGTAAACTACACGCTGGGATTTGAACCCGGAGTACCGCCGAATACGTTGGCAACATACGATCAAATCCGGTCGACGATCAGCGGCGTCGCGCCTCGCTCTGACAGGGATCAAGCCCAGATGTTCACTTACTCTGGGAGCATGTCCTATGTCACGGGATCCCATAACATCAAAGCCGGCGTGTCAGTCAGGCAAGGCCAGTCCCAGGAATTGTTCACGATTCGCGGCGATATCCTGCAAATTACCAACAACGGTGTAGCGAATTCAGTCCGGCTGGTAAACACGCCGAGCGGTCACAACGAGTCGGGCGTCAACACTGGCGTCTTTTTGCAGGATTCATGGCATCTGAAGCGCGTAACCATCAATCCAGGTATCCGATTTGAACGTTTTACCATGAACATTCCAGCACAGAGCGCCCCGGCCGGTACCTGGGTGCCCGCGCGCTCATATGCGGCACAAAACGGACTGGTTGTCTGGAACACCCTGGCGCCTCGCTTCGGCATGTCGTGGGACGTGTTGGGTAATGGCCGAACCGCTATCAAAGGAGGTTTGAGCCGGTACGATAGGCTGGAAGGGGTCAATCTCGTCCAACCACTCAACCAGCGCAACATTTCATATCAGACTTGTCCCTGGAATGACACGAACAATGATGGCATTGCTGAACCGAACGAGATCGACAGGTCGAAGTGTTCGGGATCGCTGGAACCAACACTCGGTGGTGTCGATCCGAATTTGAAACGCCCGCACCAGTGGGAGTACACGGGCATGGTCGAACATCAGTTGGGTTCGAAGACGTCGGTAAGCGTCGCTTACTTTGGCCGCCGGTTCTTCGATCTTTATACGACGGTGAATGCGTCAGTGCCGTCTACGGCTTACACGCCAGTGACGATCGCCAATCCTCTGACGAACCAACCGATGACAGTCTATAACCAGGATCCGGCAACACGCGGTCTCGTTAAGAATGTCGTCACGACGCTTCCCGACTTGAGGCAGTGGTATAACGGTGTCGAATTTCAGGTCAACACACGTTTGGCGAAACTGACAGCTTTCGGCGGTCTTACCATCGGCAGAGACTTCGGCGATACCGACAGCGGCGATTTGAATAATCCGAACAACCTCATCAACAACCGCGGCAACCTCGGCTACGATTCGACATACCAGATTCGCAGCGGTTTCAGCTATCGCGGGCCATTCGGTATGCAGTATTCCGGTTCCATCCGTGAGTCGACAGGTCTGCCGCAGCCGCGCACCTACACGGTCGGCACGGCGATCGTGCCGGGACTGACTCAGGTCACGCAA
>Ga0207098_10115_pt1 | contig 26268 bp, 29 predicted proteins | sample Alteio_BWMinHeat_84_FD_153548 | JGI IMG/M metagenome (GOLD analysis project Ga0207098, IMG submission 153548) | Enriched cells from forest soil in Barre Woods Harvard Forest LTER site, Petersham, Massachusetts, United States -... | ecosystem: Environmental > Terrestrial > Soil > Temperate forest >...
TCCTGCGTCATGAGCGCGCGCGGTCCCACAAAGCTCATGTCGCCCCTGAAGATGTTCCAGAGTTGAGGAAGTTCATCGGCCGCCGTCGCGCGCAGGAAATGTCCGATTCGCGTGATTCGCGGATCGCGTTCGCTCGCCTGGCGTTGCCCGAATTTCTTGTCGGCGTCGGGGCACATGGAACGGAATTTCAAGCTTCGGAACGTCTGGCCGCCGATCCCCACGCGCTCTTGCGCATAAAAGATCGGGCCGCCATCGTCCAGTTTGATGGCAGTGGCAATGAGAAGCCACACGGGCGAAGAACCGAGGAGTCCCAGGCCGGAAAGTGCGATATCGAAAGGGCGTTTGAGCAGCGGCTCGCGAGCGGGCAGTCTTCGGCCGTGCGCGGGCGGTCTCGTTATCGCGGTGTAGTCGATCTCTTCGATTGAATTTGATGGATGCATTCCTTGCAGTCCTTCCCTAAGGTCGATATTGAAAGCCCTCTATAGTACAGAGTCCGTACTTAATCTGCAATCAGATGTGTTTGGCGCAATCGGCGGCTAAAGAGATGTGGCGCGACTTTTTGGCCATCTATCAAAAGACGCCGCGCTTTCCGTGGATCTCTTCCCGAGAATCAGCCCTTCTACGCCAATATCTTCATCAGGGTCCAGCCAATGTAATCCATAACCTGCTCCGCTGATTTCAAGATTGGAGCGTTCCTGGGCCGTGCCATACGTCAACCGCGGATACCAGCCAATTGGGACCGAGATTATGCGCCCGTCTTCGAGATCGACGGACAGTGTATCGTCTGTAACCGTTACGTTTACAATTCTAGCTAGTTTCTGTCGCGAAACTCATCTGGCCCTTTGTTTGCAATTGTTCCACGAGCAAATGGCCATCAGGAATTGCGGCGTCGATCCCGGGTTTTGCATGGAAATTCATGATTTCGCCCCTTTTTTCGCGTCGGCCACTTAACGTTTACTCGAAACCGAACTTGCTCCGTCAGCCACTTAGCTTTGTGTTCCTGCGGGTTTTCGAGTTTCGAGACAGAAACTAGCTAGCTGGGGAATAATCCCGGCAGAACCGATCCCATTCATGTCTCAAAGCTCCAAATTCTCACGCACAATGCGCTCGACTTCACGCAACTCTTTGCGGCTGTACCGCTGTACCCGTAGTTCGCCTCTAACAGCACGTATGGACCGAGCCAAAACTTGGTGCTGCGATTCTCACGGTCGACGTGCATGTGTCGAGGTTCACCGCAATCGTAAGAGTAGAAGTAAAAGCGATAAGGGCCTGATCGTAGCACAGTGGGCATGAGTAAGTTTCAAAAGACTATCATACATGGATTGTTGTGTTTGGCCGCGAATTGCGCCAATTGGCGAAATTAATTTGCGGAATTGGCGCAATTGGCGGCTAAAGTCATTCGGTGTCCGCCCGCGCCTGGACCGGAAATCCAGCCCAATAATTCAAGAGCCCCAGATATTCCCGCGACACGGCAAGCGCAAACCGGCGTTCTTTCCACCACCGGTCGGCATCAAAAGGATCGAACCTCGCGGTCCTCACAATCGGCTTCGACTGATCCCCCGCAACATGACTCCAGGTTAAACGTGTTCGCCGCGCATGGTATTTCGATGTGACCAGGATTACTGGCACATTCTTCGGTTGCAGCGTACGAAATACCTCATGGAGTTCTTCGATGGTTCCCTCCGCAGGCTTCGTCGTAAAAACAAGGCTCGATTCGGGCACTCCATCCCAGCCCACTTCCCAATCTGCCGGTAAGTGGATACCCAGGTGACTCAACGCAAGCTGCTCTTCGTATACTGCGCCTTTCGTCACAACCACAACGGGAGCCCAACCGCCCCGATAAATCTCGGCAGCCTCCATCGGCCGGAAAGGCGCGCCTCCGCCAATCACCACGATCGCCGAGGCGTGTTCGAGTGGATCCTGTTGTACCAGCCATTGGCCCATCCCTCGCAGCAAAGACGGGGTCCATAGCCAGCCCAGCAGAACGATCAGAGCCGCCGGCAAGCCATATCGGACGGTTCTTTTCGCAATATTGCGGTTCATACGCGGCGTCCGCAGCTACAATATCCGCTATGCTGATTCTTGGAATCAACGCCTATCATGGCGACTCAGCGGCTTGTATCCTCCGCGATGGACGCCTCATCGCTGCGGCGGAAGAGGAGATTCAGGCGAGTCAAGCACTGGGCCGGATTGACGCAGTCCATCGCGTACTGTTCGGATGAAGCTTTGGCCCGTCTTTTAGATGTGGATTACGTCGCCATCAATCGCAATCCGCGCGTCAACAATCTGAGAAGGATCTCATGCGTTCTCCGAAACCGGCTGGATCCCCGCTTGGTCCAGAATCGTTTTCGAAACATCCGCTAGGCCACGCCTCTCGCAGACGCCTTGATCGAAGCCTTTCCCGGCGGGAGGTTCAAGGCACAGTCCGGCCGCTCGAGCATCACCTGGCGCATCTAGCTATAGCTAGCTAAGTTAGCGAGCGACCTCATACCGCCAAGGGGAACGGGAACCCGCACACTGAAGAGTGTTGTTGGACGAAATCGCTGGAGCCAATTGTAAGATTGGCCCCAGCAGTTCGCCGACTGGTAACCTTCGATTTGAGAAGAGCGGAGGTTCAGCCATGGCCAACTATGCCACTCTACTGCGGGATCACGTCACACTCAAGTGCCGGTGCATCGATCGGATTTTCTTGCAGGCGTATGTACCGAAGCTGCAATCGGTGGGTCAAGTCTGCAAGTTTTTGCGGTGGCAACGGGGTTTCAAGATTCCATCATCAGCTGCGTTTGGCAAGATTGGCGAAGCATACGTCAAAGCGATTCACAGTTTTGCAGAGAAAGAACAAATTCCTGTGATTCAGTTCAAGAAAGGTGAGAACAAGGAGGAAAAAGTCCGGCCTTATATGGAGGCGGCGGCACGCGAAGGCAAGGATCGAGTGGTGTTCATCGGAATCGCGCAGGAGAGAGCCTCGGCATGGCGATCGTGGCCGGCAAAAGGTCAAGAAAAGAGGGCGCATCCTCATATGGAATGGGGACGGCAAATGGCGTTCGTCAATCATTTCTACTTTTATATTTGGGATGCCGACTGGGGTGCAACCTTTTGGAAGACGAATGCCTACGCGCCCTATCCGATCTGGCTCTGGCTGAACGGGCATGAATGGGCGAAACGGCAGTTGGAAAAGAGCGGCATCGGCTATGAAGCGTTGGACAATGGATTTCTGTCTTGTCAGGATCCGGTCCAACTGCAGAAGATCTGTGATCGGCTTGGGCCAGGTGCGGTGAAGAACTATTTCTGGCGATGGTTGAATCGCTTACCGTCGCCGTTCACGCCAGCGGATATGCGGGCCGGATACGTTTACGACTTGGCTTTTCGCCAACTGGAAGTTTCCGAGACGTGCGTGTTCGATAGGCCACAGGCAGGGCGGATGTGGTTCGAAGGTGTGATTCGGGATCATCTCGATGTCGGCCGTCCGCAGCAAGTTGCTTTGTTTTTTGATCGTTCGCTCCGGTGGAACACGCCCGGAACATTTCGCACACGTGTGGTCACCCGAGGGGTCAATCCGATATTGCATTGCTATTACAAATCATCGCGAATCAAACAGTATTTCAAGCAGGGGAAAGCCCTGCGCACCGAGACGGTAATCTGCGATACCAGGGACTTCGGAATCGGACGGCGTGTCTGTTCTGAGAACTGGAGTGCCCTTATTAAAGTTGGCCAAACCGCCAACCGGCGACTGTGTGATGCCGAATCCGCAGATGCTCAACCCGCCCCGGATGTGGCCACCTTTACGGAGGTGACCCGGCCATCGACAACAAAGGATGGTCTATATGCTCCAGGACTTCGATTTGGCGATGTTCGAGTGATGGCGGTGCTTGCCGCGCTTGTCGGGTTTTGTAACGTCATCGTGGGTTTTCGGAACGCTGAAATCGTCAAACGAATTGCAGCCCTACTTGAGAAGGCTCCATATACATCGCGGCAGGCAACCTACGACCTGCGCCGACTGAAAAGAAAGGGCCTCATCGAGAAGATTCCTCACTCGCATCGTTATCAACTGACCGATCGCGGGAGACGGGTTGCTGTCATGTTCACGAAAACCTACGGACGGATTCTGGCGCCCGGACTGACGGCCCTGGACCCGCGCCTGCCAGATGATGTTGCGGCCAACAATCCAGTAGCCATCGCATGGCGTCGGCTTGATCAGACGCTGGATCAGTTCATTGAATCGCGGCTCGTCGCTTAAAACGATTTTTGAAACTTTCTCGCAGCGACAAAATTTGACCGGTTTGTGAACATGACTCTTAACAAGAGATCCCTAGCGTCCGCCTTTTTTGTGTCGGGATTCTCGGATGCGGTTTGCCTATCGGTTGACGGCTTCGGCGACTTCGTCAGCGTTGCCTGCAGGCTCGGACGCGGCACCAATTATCAATACCGTATTTATTTTCCCCATTTCGCTCGGTATCTTCTACGAGGCCCTGACACAATATCTCGGATTTCCACACTAAACACTACGGTGATGAATACAAAGTCATGGGTCTCGCGCCTTACGGCAAACCCGTTTACCTGGATAAAATGCGCGAAATTCTCGACGTTTATCCGGATGGCGGTTTTACGCTGAATCTAAAGTATTTCCGGCACCACAACGAAAACGTCAGCTACAGTTGGAACAACTGTGCGCCGCAAGTAGGGGTGCTCTATACACCCGAACTTGAAAGCCTGCTCGGTCGATTGAGCCGCTTGAAGACCACCATCGCGATGTCGCCCGTTCGATTCAGGCCAGGTACGAAGAGGCGTTTTTCACGCTCTTGAACTGGGCCCATACCAACTACGGCGTTCCAAACCTTGCACTCGCCGACGGTTGTGCAATGAATTCAGTCGCGAACGGAAAGGTTTATACGCGCACGCCATTCAAGAAAATGTATCTCCCCGCGGCTGCCGGAGACGCAGGAGGCGCGATCGGCGCCGCGTATGCGGTTTGGCACAGCCTCGATACGAAAAACCCACGATTTCAGATGGATCACGCGTACTGGGCCTCGGGGTCCCAATGGCGCAGGTATCGAGAACCTTTTAAAGGCGAAGGCGGCCGAGATCCAGCTCAGGATTGCGCAGTACGCCGGATCAACAACTCTGAAGATCTTTGCAAAACGACCGCAGCAGCCATTGGCGACGGCAAAGTCGTCGGGTGGTTCGAAGGCCGCATGGAATGGGGCCCCCGCGGGTTAGGTAATAGATCGATCCTGGGTGATCCCGCCGCGCAAATATGAAAGATATCTTGAATCTGAAGATCAAGCGCCGCGAGTCTTTCCGTCCATTCGCGCCATCGATTCTGCGCGAAATGGTTGCGGATTGGTTGAAGATTGAGGACGACGTTCCTTATTATGATGCAGGTTTTTCAGATCCGGCCTGAAAAACGAGCTCAAATACCGGCGGTGACCCCGTCGACGGCTCCGGCCGTTTGCAGACCGAACCTACGATTGAACACTCCGACGTGCAGTGAATTCTCAACCTCCATTTTTTAACAATTGATGCGAAAAATGTGGTTAGACAGTGATCCCATGAGGAACAGATTCGCCACCTGGAGCCGATGAAGGGAAGGTCGCGTACATAAGCCCCTTGTTTGCGGATATCCACTGCCACAAACGCTCCAAACCTTGTGTTATATCTATGCGGGGATACCATCCAAGTCTAGTGAATGCCGCGTTGATATCACTGATATAAACCGGCTGATCGCCCGGACGCCATTCCGCAAACGAAACATCCATGGCATTGTCTTTCTTGTTGATCCATTCGAGTAATTCCAATATGGACAGTGTGTTTTTCGGGCCGCCACCGATATTAAAAACCTCTCCGGCAATCTCCGAACTTCGGTCGGCAGCATTAAGGAACGCATCAACGAGATCTGAGATGAACAGGATGTCGCGAACTTGTTTGCCATTGCCGTACACAGTCGCTGGCTTGTTGAGCAATCTAGAAATCAGGAAATGTGCCACCCACCCCTGATCTTCGTTGCCAAACTGCCGAGGGCCGTATATGCAAGACATGCGAAACACGATGGTACGAAGGCCATACACCCGCGCGTAGTCCCGGACGTACTGGTCGGCACCACCCTTTGAGCAACCGTACGGCGAATGAAAGTCCAAGCCTTGTCCTTCGGGCACGCCATTGTCCAAACCCGAATAGGCGTATCGAGTTTCGCCTTCAATAATCCCTACCTCAGCCATTCGTCCGTACACTTTGTTGGTGGATGTTAGGATCACTGTCGGCCGAGCTCGGACCGGAAGTTTTCTTACGGCTTCCAAAACATTAAACGTACCAAGGAGGTTTGTTTCGAAGTCAGCGCGAGGATTCGTGACAGACGTTGTAACTGCAACTTGAGCAGCCAAATGAAACACAACATCCTGGTCGTTCACCGCCTTCGAAATTGCGTCTTGATCGCGTACGTCTCCGATAATGACGCTGAGGTCCGAGTGATTTGAAATCCAATCCAGGTTATGTTTAGTTCCCGTTCGGCTCAAATTGTCGAAGACTGTAACAACGTGGCCGAGGCTCAAGAGCCTTTCGGTCAGATTGCTACCTATAAAGCCAGCTCCGCCTGTCACTAATACTTTCATTCATCCATCTCCAATCATCTGCGGCTTTGGTCAACTGGACTCAACGCAACATTCTCAACTGACCGAGCCTTATCATTTCGGCTGGTCCGTAATTCATCCATGTGTATGTCCACTAAGAGTCGGTAAAAAAGAGCCTGAGTAAAGTGATACACAAGTCCTTCTTTTCCATCCAAAAACCCGAAACGTAAGAAATATCGGTACAAGAACAGCAAAAACGGTCGCCAGTATAATGGCAAGCGATACCACCGATCCTTTAACCAAAGGATTCGTTGATCCGACGTCCCCCAAAAGTCCCCGAAGACTGGCAGCGGTACGGGGGAATCACGTCGTTGCAGTTCTTCGAGTGCGTGGCGCTCAGCAAAGCGAATTTGCTTTTGGATCCAAAAAACTATGTCCCGTTCTTTCAAATTATCTTCGATAACATCCCCTTCCAGGACAGCTGTGGGGCCGTTCACATAAAAATGCACATCGACTCTCTCAGTACTGTCGATAAGCACCTTATCTTTGCGAAAAAGGCGAAGCCAATGTCGCGGATAAATCGTACCGTGCCGTAAGAATCGTCCCCGGAAGACTTGGCGATGCCGGACAAAATATCCTTCAACTGATCCATCCCACCTCTCGAGTGCATGTTGCATCGTTTCCCATAGTTTGGTGGTAATTTCGAAATCCGCGTCGACAGCAAAGATCCAATCACATTCGAAGTGCAATGTCTTCAACGCCCACTCCCACTGTTGAGGGTGCCCGGCATAGTGGTGAAGATGGATTTTGTCGGTATACGACTTGCCGATGGGCGTCGTGTTATCAGTACTGAACGAGTCAACGATGTGGATCTCTGCCACCCGTCCGACTATTGTGTCCAGACACTTCTGCAAGTTACGTTCTTCGTTGAACGTCATTACAACCACCGAAATTGGCAACATCTGTTTCATTGATTTGAATTCCCGGCGATGTGTCCATTTTGCAACAAACTTGAGTACACTTTCGACATGGTTGAAGCTACTTTCGTCCATGTAAACTGACCCAGCACTAGCCGCCGCCCGTTCTCGCCGAGCCGACGTCGTTCGGCTGGATTGTCGAGGAGAAAACGGATTGATCTGGCGAGTTTGTCGGCTGAAAGGTCTATGACAACTCCAGCGAAGGCTTTGCGAACTTCATAGGCAAGATTTACATTTTCGGAAATAATTACCGGCAACCCCATTCCCATAGCTTCAAGAACAGCCAAACCGAAGTTCTCTTGATAAGAGGGCAATGCGAACAAATCACAATCGTTCAGTAAGGCCCACTTATCCGCACCTGAAACCATGCCGATGAATTTCACGAACTGCTGTAATTCAAGTGACTCAACGCGTGAGGTAAGGGTACGGACGTATCCTTGCTCGCCACTGCCTGCGACTATTAAAGCAAAATCATCACGGTCCCTCAGGCTCGAAACAGCGGTCAACAGGATTTCTAGTCCCTTTTTTGCGTCAAGCCTCGAGAGGAAGACGAGGAGTGACTTTCCATGGAGTTCAGGAAAGCGGTCCCTAATCCGGGTTCTTACATCGTTAAAGCACATTTCTGTCGGATTCACTCCTAGAGGAACCACGAACGGTTCAGGCCTTAAACCGAGCGGTCGAGCATTCTCGAGTTCTGCCTGCGTGGTGTAATGCAGGGCTGTCGCCTTATCAATGTCAAAAGGCGCGAGAGTTTTGAAGTAGATCTCCTTCTTAAGTTGGCTGCGCTTCGCCGATGCGAACGGTTCATACGGCTTTCGTAGACATACGGGATCGAGTGCCCCTGCAGGCCGAACAATGAACGGAAGCCTGCCCTGTCTAGCCCAAAAAGCTGCCGCTGTGGTTGGCCAAAGAAATATAGAATGCGCGTGGATGATTTCAAAATCGCGGACGTGATCTCTGCAAGCGCGCCAAAGTTGCGAAGAGAAGTACCACCATCGAGGAGACTGTAACTTGAAGTAAAAGACTTGGACGCCATCGATCAGTACCGGTTGGTTAACTGGTACATCCAAAGACTTTTCACCGTTCGCGTCAGTAGTAAAGACCGTAATCGAATGTCCTTGCTTGGCCAACTCGCGCGTAAGGTACAGCGCTGCATAAATCGGACCTCCGTACTGCCAAGCCGGTGCGAAACTAGGAATAACGTGCAAAATTTTCATGCTGATTGGGGAACGTCAAAGCGTTTCAACGTAAAGTTAACATTTGCCGATGCCCTCGTCCACCCTCACAATTCATCCCCCGCACCGACTCTCGATTTAACATGAGTCAGGGTTAGGAGACTTTAACGGTTACGCGAACCTTCAATGGAACAGGCCCGCTTATTCAGGCTATCCCTGGATGAAAGCTTACTAAAGCAGAGCTTTTGAACCTGGTCGGTGCACCCAAAGACGAGAGCCGGTGTGGTTGCCTAATCAATCGAACGGCGTGACTGTCGCGCCGGCGCAGCCTTTCAGGCGTACCCGTAATCTGAAGCACCGTCCATTTGCGAGCCTAGTCTGGGAACGATCAGGAGGCCTTGCGGTGGGCTGCACGTCTAAAGAATCTCCCAGAACACACAAGATCTTGCATCAGGCCCCTCTAGGAGGCAGCGCGATCGTGTTCCACGCGCAGCGCGCAATCTGCCCGGAATCTGGCCAATTCTGTTCCGCATCGTACAACGCATATCCGGCCGCTTTGAATATCTCGGTTGCTTGGCCGCAGTTCGCGGCTGAGACCTCGCACATAACCCTTGGTCCCACGTCCCGAAGTAATCTCGTCGCTCCGCTCAGAACAGACGCTTCTGCACCCTCGACGTCGATCTTGACCACCGACGGCGCAGGCCAGTTGTCGAGCAGCGAGTCCAGGGTAACTGATTCCACGCTCACTGCGCTACGAATACCGCCAGCCTGAGTAGAAGGCTCATATCCTGAGATGAAGTTGGTCGCCCGACCTCGCCGCGCGATGTTAAGAACTGCGACTCCGATCTGACTGCCCACAGCGACCGACAAAACGTCAACAGGGCAACCCAGTTTTCCGTTGAGGGCGGCCGAGCCACGCAGGAGATCCGAGAGCCAGGGATCAGGTTCGATCGCTAGAACCCGCCCGCCCTTTCCCACCAATCCCGCAGAAACAAAACTGAAAAGGCCAACATTGGCCCCGACATCCCAGACAACGTCACCAGGGTGGGCCAGGGACTTCGCGGCCCGGAGCAGAGTTGGATCGGTTTTTCGAAGATCCCGCATCCAGTATTTCAGGGAAGCGTCGGGGGAGACGAAAAGCATCCTCCCCCCCAACTCCGCCGGAAGCTGGCGCTTGAGCACAACTCCGCGACTCATCCATTCGAATATCGATCTAAACACTCGTGGCCCGATTAGCATCCGAAGACCTTGCCTGCAGCCAAGAGTCGTAAGTCATTCCCAGTTTGCCGATCTGAGCCACACAAGCAAGGGAGCGCACGCCTCAACGCGGCTGTAACGCGTGAGCGCAGACCTTCATTATCCAAAAGCGGAAGGAAAGGCTGAGGAATCTCCCGTTTGGTCAGACGGCGATGCACGAGAATTCGCTGGTGTGCGGGAACAGCAAAATTTACCAGAACCGCGTTAGCCAGCCAGTGCCATATATAGATCGAGGGTGCACGAGGCGGCTCTGCCAGCACTGGATTCATCTGCAGATCAAGGTCACAAGTAAACGGCAGTTTGCGCGAGATTACAAGCTGCATGGAGTCTCGTAGGTCGCAAGTAAATCGTTTAGAACCGGCGATACTCTTTGGCGGATTCTTGCCATACGTTGAGACGATTAAACTTCAAAAAGAAGGTTTGCATGACCCATTAGGCATGAGCGCAATCCAGTATACTTCAATCATATTCGGATCGCTCTCGCGAGAGACTCTATGAAGTCGCATAGGTCTTACGATTCCTGACGAATCGACGACGCAACGGTTGCCGGTAATTTAATTTGAGTGTTCACGCATGTGCGCAGTCTTGGCGTATGCCGCACGCTCTATAGAGCTTTAACCGGGCTCACGAGACATTCTGGGAGAACTTCCGACCGCAGCTTCTTGTGATCTAGAGCGGAGAAGCAGTTTTAGCCAGAACTCCCTAGTACTGCCCCCATTCTTCATGAAGATCTCCTGAAACGCAAAGGAATTCTTCCCTTTATTCGGCGCGCGGGCTGTGACCGGAAATCTTGCCCAAGAATTGAAGCGCCAGAGCCGGAGACAAAAACATCCATCTTTCAGATGCGCCACCAAAAACTGAAGCTACGACGCATGGGTGAACGTGCGGTCATTGCGATCGCGGATACCCAACTGATCGCCATTTATTGGGCTCTAAGCAACGGGAGTCCCTATCCTGAACAAGTTCAACGACTCCGTACTGGCGGGAAGCTCACCATCTTAAACGGTTGAGCAAGCTCGGTTATAACCCGGACACGATACGGCTAACGCACGACGAGCTTTCGAGACAAAGTGGCCAGGCCGACGTTTAACGAACCTCCAATTGCTGCTAACAAGCCCGCGAAACAAAATGACATGAAGGCGTCGGCCTCTCTTTCGTGAGGAGAAGCGATGCAGGAAGGCAAAGTCGAAAACTGTGCGGCTGTGTGGGAATCGATGTAGGAAAGAAGTTTTTAACGGTGTGCGTTTTAGCTGGTCCGGCGGGATCGGAAGCCAGTCGTCGAGGAGGTTTGGCGATTCGGTCCGAGCGTGAAAGAACTGAAACGATTACGGGCATGATGGAGAAGAAATTTACTCAAGCGGTCATGGAGAGCACCGGATTGGAAGCCGTGTTCAACATTTTAGAAGGAAGCCTCAAGATGATTTTGGCCAAACCCGCAACATGTGAAGGCGCGCGCGGCAAGAAGACCGATCCGAACGACAGGCCGGTGGTTAGCGAGCTTCCTGCGGCATGGCTTGGTGCAAGGCAGCTTTATTCCGCCATGAGACATTCGTGAATTGCGGGATTTGACGCGACGGCGACCGACGTTTGTTGGTGACGGAACCCGCAGAAAAAACCCCCCGGGCAGAAGATCTTTTGGATGATGCCAGGTTCCAGCCGCTTTACTGCTGGTGGTTCCAGCCGCTTTACTAGTTGACAGAGAAACTCAGTCGCCTCTATCTTGGGAGCGTCCACAAGGTTTGCTTGTTTCAGGTTATGCCGAGCGAGGAATAATTTTGCGTTCCTCTTGGGAATCGAGAAAACAAGCAGAGAGCGACTGAGTGGTCAGAGGAAAACGTAGCCCGCAACTGACTAGCCACCGTGAATGTTGCCTTCGGCGCTAGTAGTCCCTGACGAGTTCCTTAGCGGACAGTTGATTAGTTCAACTGAAAACCTATTACCATCAACATGATGCCACAATTAATCTTGTGTTCCAGAGGTTTTGTCGCGTAAAGCTCAGCGTTATGTGCGGTATCGTGGTTGTTTTTTCTTACTCTTCTTCCGCGCCGCCAGTTGAACGACGGGAATTGCGGCGCATCCGCGACTACATGAGCCTACGGGGACCGGACGGTTCAGGAGAATGGTTCACACCGGATCAACGAGTTGGTTTCGGACATCGCCGGTTATCGATAATCGATCTCTCCTCCAATGGGGAGCAACCGATGTTGAACGAAAAGGGCACGCTGGTAGTCACATTCAACGGGGAAATCTACAATTATCGCGAACTCCGTTCCGGCTTGGAAAAGAAGGGCTACCGTTTCAGATCCCAATGCGACACGGAAGTGCTCCTGCACCTATACGCGGAAGAAGGTGAGTGCATGCTTAATAAGTTGCGGGGCATGTATGCGTTCGCCATATGGGATAACGAAAACCGCAAGCTTTTTTTGGCCCGCGATCCGTTTGGAATCAAACCACTCTATTACAGTGATGACGGTAAATCGTTTCGGGCGGCGTCCCAAGTCAAAGCACTATTGTCTGGGGGACAGATTGCAACCACACCCGAACCCGCTGGACATGTAGGCTATTTCTTATGGGGTCATGTTCCAGATCCATACACACTTTATAAGAGCATTCGAGCCCTCCCGGCCGGCTGCTCCCTTCGGATTACCGACAACGGCCCGAGCCAACCCACACTCTTCTGTGACATTGTAGAAATCTTAGGTCGCTCCGCTGACCGGGCCACAATGATCGACCGACAGGCATCAAACGAACGACTGCGAGAGACGCTCGTTGATTCCGTTAGGCATCATCTGATTTCGGACGTCCCTGTTGGTGTTTTTCTTTCATCAGGAATGGATAGCTCAACACTTACAGCGCTCGCCTCGGAATTGGGTGGCAACCTCCGCACAGTGACACTGTCTTTCAAGGAATTCGAGGGTACCGAAGACGATGAAACTCCCTTAGCCGAACAAGTGGCTAAGCATTATGGCACGATTCATCAGACCATCCGGGTGACGCGCAACGATTTCGAAAAGGAGATTCCCCGTCTTTTCCAGGCCATGGATCAACCGACCAGTGATGGGGTTAACAGCTTTTTTATCAGTAAGGCCGCGAGTGATACTGGTCTTAAGGTCGCTCTTTCAGGGTTAGGGGGAGACGAGTTATTTGGCGGCTATCCGAGCTTTTCCCAAATTCCTTCCCTTGTAGCTGCTGTTGAACGCTTGCATTTCCCCCCAAACATTGGTCGTTTTCTTAGACTCATGTCCGCTCCGATTTTGAGACGCCATTTGTCGCCGAAGCACGCGAGCGTGTTTGAGTATGGCGGCACTTTCGGAGGTGCATATCTGCTTCGCCGTGGCATGTTTATGCCTTGGGAGTTGGAGGACATCCTTGACCGCGATGTTGTTCGCGATGGTTTGAATGAGCTACAAACCATACAACGGCTCAATAACACGGCCAGATGCATTGAACTGGCACCTTTGAAGGTATCGGGTTTGGAAATGAGTTGGTACATGCGGCATCAACTTTTGCGCGATTCGGATTGGGCGGGCATGGACCACTCACTGGAGATCCGTACGCCTCTTGTGGATTTGAAGGTTCTGACAGACCTGAGCCCGCTGTTTCTGGGCTGCAAAAAACCGGACAAACGCGCGATGGCTAGTACGCCCGCCAAAGCTCTTCCAGAAAGAGTGCTCCGGCGGAGAAAGACCGGTTTTTCAATTCCAGTACGTCAGTGGCTTTTCGAGCGGTCCGGCTATCGGGAAGAGTCGACAACCGATCGAAGTCTGCGCGCATGGTGTAAAGAGGTGTACAAGCAGTTTGGGGAGACGTCAATGATGCTAAGAGATTCCGGAGGGTCCCGAGAACGCCGTTCCAAAACCCGGGGAACTCTTTGATTTGTATCTTCACGTTTTTGCGAAAGCACGACGGGGTGAGATCCGGAAATCGCCGGAGTCTCTCGATACAGGCAATCTGGTGCCGTGGAAGTTGGGTTAACCACCGTTCTCAGCTTCGGAATTTTCGTGGCAGAAGACTGCTGCAAAGATGCTCCGTCCCATTGTCCAATTGGTGCAGATTTGAAACGTAGCCGTTAAGATGTGAATGGAATTCTTTGGGCATTGATCAGTCGGCGAGACTTAACTAATAGGATGGCGGCAGCGGTGAGAATTGAAACTACGGCCTTGCCTATCGCCGTCACATGGCTTCAGCAGGCAGAGTTTCCGCATAAACTCGGAATCCTCGATCGGATCTTTGGCCGTTCATTGTCCCGTCGTGGCGTTTGCTGGGTCGACACAGCCGCAAAAATTCTTTGGAAGCTCGATTTATCCAACAGTACACATCGTTGGATCGCTTATGGGAAATACGAAGGACCTGGATTCCTAAAGTGGGCATCCAACTTTCTTCCGAAGAATGGTATCGTTGTGGATTCTGGGGCCAACATCGGGCAGATGCTGATGTATCTCGCCCAAATGGTGCCCAAAGGGCGGGTACTGGCATTTGAGCCGGGTGTGAAACAGGCGAACTGGCTAGCAGAGTGTTTGGCAATCAACCCTAGTCTGCCAGTTGAATTGATTCGCAGGGCGCTTGGCGCGAGCACGGGAACGGCGTTTCTGAACGATGACGGACAACCAAACACTCATGGCGGCCAGAGTCAGATTTCGGAGACAACTGGAATGCCAATACAAATAGTGCCATTGGCAGAAGAACTTAGATGCCGATCCATTTCCGGCTTGGATTTATGGAAGCTGGATATTGAAGGCTATGAAATCCCAGCCCTGAAGGGGGCACATTCATTGCTGGAGGCAGGCGCAATACAAGCAATCTACGCAGAGCTTCATGAGGAGAATGGCTTGTTAATCCGGGATTATCTGGCAGCCTTAGGTTATCGTTGTCACTTAATCACTCCCAATGGCACCCCGCGCCTGCTCAAAGAAGCTCCAAGGCATTGTAACGGACTTTTTCTGCGTTCGTCGCAGCCAAAATGACCTACCAATCGTGGTCGCTCGCAAACCATGGAACAAGGTCTGCCCTTAGGAACTGGCTACGTGATTTTGTCTATCCGGGGCTCGATTTGCACCTTCGAAACCGCGCATCTTTATGCCGATATTGGATGAATGGACCGCGGGACGTGCTCGATGCTGGTAGCGGCAATGGATATTTTTCCTGGTTGGCATACACGACCGGGGCCCGGGTGGTTGCGCTCAACTTCGAGATGGGACAGGTAGAAAAGGCAGCGGATTTCCTGATTCAGCACCGTAAAGCGGATCCTGCGCGTCTCCGGTTCGAACGATGCAATCTGTACGATCTACGAAGCGAAGAACGCAAGTTCGACGAAATCATTTGTTATGAGGTACTTGAACACATTCGGCATGATGCTGAGATTGTTCGCCAATTCTACCGGGTTTTGCGACCCGGTGGGGTTTTGCATCTGTGCTGTCCTTATAGATTGCATAAGCGGCATCAGGCAGAGGTCCTTGACCTGCACGAGACAGGAGGCCACGTGCGGCCAGGTTACACGGAGGAGGACTACCGCAAATTACTGGAACCAATTGGTTTCAAGATCGAGTCGATTGTAGGAATTGGTCCACCCTCAGTTTATATTGCCGACGAGATCCTGCGCGTGATTCGAGCCCGTGCCGGCGATATTTTCGCTCTTCCACTCTTGCCGTTTGCACTGCCATGGATTTGGTTCGCGCGGATTGGACCTAATGTACCGTTTTCCCTTTATGCCCGGGCAATGAAGGACTTTTGAGAGCTTGAACTACAGGTTAACTAGCGGTGAGGAGCAGTTATTGCTCCCGCGATGGCGCCGATATGAAACGGCGAGACAAATTGGCTTAGGAATTATCTGCTTGCGGATGGGAAGTCGAGGTTCTTTGCCCGAATCTGAGTTATCAGACTCCACCCAGCATAGCCTCGGACAGCCGCGAGTCCTTCCGTTCGGCAACACGCGTGCTGTGGGCCCCCGGGGTTGTGTATCCCGTCTGCCGTTGGGATCAATTGGCTGACCGCCTTACACCGATGCATCAAACGGTGGCGGCGCATTTGCTCGCCCAGCGGGGATTCAACCTTGTTATTTTTCTGGTGACGCACCTTTTCCTAAATCGCCATGTTCTGGCGGCAGCACATTCCGCTACTCCTTCCATTACTCGAAAGCCCAAGACCTCATAAACGACGTTGGATACTGGTGCTTTCCCAGGAACGCTGCAAGTCTTCAAAGGTAAGCTTGGGTTCTTAACCACGTTGCCTGACAGTCTTTGCGTGCGCACAAAAGTGTGGCTGAAAGGACTTCGTTGCCTTAGCGGCCTCAAAGACGACTCACTAGACTAGATCAAGCTGACTACACGAAGATGTCAGGGGAAAAAAGAGTGCTCGTCTTTCGCACAGGCCATTTGGGTGACACGGTTTGTGCGATACCAGCATTCCGCCTGATCCGACGCCACTTCCCGGATGCAGAATTGATGCTTTTATGCGATCGTCCAGATAATTCCGTCAAAGTCCCAGTTATTGGCGTCATCGAGGATCTTCACATTTTTGACCAAATCGCCACATACAGCAGCGTGGAGTGGTCGATCACCGCTTGGCGGATCATTCAAATCGTGCGCGACTACCGACCCGACGTCGTTGTAATGCTTCCGCAAGTCCGTGAGACCTCTCGCAGTGTCCGAAGAAAGAAACTCTTGTTTCAATCGTGCGGCGTTCCTGACACTCGCGGCTTGCAACTTCGCGGTTCCAGCCACGCTTGGCAGCCGACTGAAGCCAACCGTTTGGTACTAATGCTTAATAAACTTGGGATTGACGGCACCAAGCCTACTTACGATCTTCCTGTCGACAGTGCCACCCAAAGGTCCGTCGAGGAGAGACTTCGCGCGATTTGCGTGAATCCATCCCGACCGTTCGTTGTCTTTTGCGGCGGAGGTAAAGCGTCAACCCAGTGCTGGCCGTTGGAACGCTACGCGGCGGTACTTCTCCGCCTAGCAGCAGAAACGGGCTCCGAGGTTTTTGGGGTGGGCCATCATGCAGACCTCGAAGACTATCGGGCGCGGATCTTGCCGACATTTAGCGCTCTTCGCCTGCCGCTTGCACCATTTACGGTAACAGAAATGTTTGAGGTTTGTCGCCGCGCATTGGTTTACTTCGGCAATGATACTGGGCCAATGCACGTTTCTGCGGCCGTCGATTGTCCCGTCGCCGTCGTGATGAGTGCACGCAACGCGCCAGGCTCGTGGGATCCCGACGTCGAACGGCGTTTGGTCATACGTCACCGGACGGAGTGCGAAGACTGCTTCCTGACTGACTGTGTTGCCGAGAAGCATCGCTGCTTGGCAGAAATCACAGTTGAGCAGGTCGCCGCCGATGTTGTTCCTTTCGTCAAATCATTACAACGCCGATGAACTGGCACTAACAATAGTCCATTGCTTTTAAATGATCCGGCCCGCAATAAGACAGCGGCGATTCGTATGGCATTTGCAACTTTGCGGCATTACTTCGTGGCTGTCTATGGCGAGTCCCGTCCGGCTAATCCGATTATGCTTTCTCGCCAATTCCAGCGACGGGCGCACGCCCGCTCGCACAGCCAAGCGGGAGTTCTAATTGCCACGAATACCAATCGACGAGTCCGTTCCGATCACGCTCCATGTGCTGCTTGACATTCCGGCGCTTAATTGACGGCTGTAAACATTGAAATCAATCACACAGACAACACGCTCAGCCCGATCCAATCGATCCACCGAATGCCGTCCGATGAAACCGCGCCGTCCGTGATTGGAAAAATAAGACTCCTGATTCAACAGGATTCAATCAGAGCTTGCCCGAGCTGGGAAAGGGAATCCCGCCCAATAATTTAGGAGGCGAAGATATTCGCGTACGACGGCAAGGGCAAATCGGCGTTCTTTCCCTCAGCGGTCCGGATCGAAAGGATCAAATCGTGCAGTTTGCACAATCGCCTCAGACTTTCTACGGTAATGTGTTTCCAGGTTAAACGGGTACGAAGGGTGTGAAACTTGGACGTGACAAGGATCACTGGCTTGTGTTTCGGATCGAGAGCCCGGAAAATGGCCTGAAGTTCCTCGATCGTTCCCCCCTCAACTTCCTCCTCCGTAACCCTAATGCTGGAATTGGGCACTCCAGCTCGAGACAGAACCTCGCGGCTCAATTCCCAGCCTTCAGGAAGGTGGATGCCGAGTTGAAGCAGCGCCCGCTCTTCCTCATACACCTTGCCGCGCCTCACCACTACTGTTGAAGCCCACCCGGCCCGATAAATTTCAGTGGCTTCCATCTCGCGAAATGGTGTTTGTCCGGCAAGCACAACGAAAGCTGCGGCAGACCTCACGTGTCTTCCACAACCAACCCTTCCCCCATCAATCGAAGCGCTAGCGGCAGCCACAGAAAGCAAAGTATCGACACTGTGATTGCCAGTAATCCGCATTGGGCGGCCCGTCCCCCGGCTGTTTCCCTGAGACTTTGCTGCGCTGCGACCCGCCCCCAATTCCGCATAGGGCCGCTTATTCTGGCTATCCGCATCCTATATAAAAGGATAAAATTGATTGTTACGACTCACACTTTCATATGAGGACATTTATGGCTGGTGTCAATAAATCTGTGTGCTTGGTCATACCACCCTCGACGTTTTTGCTTGACGAGAGAGTTTTCATGACACTCGGGATACTCAAGGTAGCAGCTGTGTTAGAGGTCGCTGGAATAGATGTGAGTGTTCTTGACCTTTCCGGAATCTCGAACTACGAGGATCTTATCCGCGATTATTGTGCAAATTCTGGGACTGTCTATTTCGGCGTTACCGCAACTACACCTCAGCTTCCAGCCGCAAGCAACATTATGAAAGTGATACGGTCCGAAAAACCGAATGCCAGGGTTATTCTTGGAGGGCCTCATGTCACTCTTGTAAATGCAGCATTCAAGAGAGAGCTGAAGCTAGGCTATACCGGGCGTGCATCGAAGGCTTTGACGCAATTAGAACGGTCTTTTGACACTCTTGTCGCCGGCGACGGCGAGGAGGCGATCTTCATTGCAATCGCTGAAGATGCCCCGAAGGTCATCGATGCGGACATTCCGTCATCGAATTTGTTTTTGTCGAACGCGAAGCTAACAGAATTACCGCTGCCGGCACGGCATCTAGTCGATGTAGACAGTTATCATTATTCCATCGATGGCGTTCGGGCCTTGAGCATGATCGCTCAATTAGGCTGTCCTTTCGCCTGTGGGTTCTGCGGAGGTCGGGAATCTCCTTTCTTGCGGCGTGTTCGGACCAGGTCTAGCGAAAGTGTGGTTGCAGAAATGATCCACCTTTACAAATCATATGGAACACGCGGTTTCATGATGTACGACGATGAATTGAACGTAAATCAGCAGATGCTTGACTTGATGCACTTGATTCACCAAGCGCAAGACCAGCTAGCAACCGATTTTCGATTGCGCGGTTTTATCAAGTCTCAACTTTTCAATGATGTGCAGGCTGAGGCGATGTTCCAGGCGGGCTTTCGATGGATACTGGTTGGATTTGAATCCGGTTCGCCGCGCATTTTGGACAATATTAATAAGCGTGCAACACGAGACGAAAATACTCGGTGTCTGGAGATTGCCAGACGCCACAACCTCAAAGTGAAGGCGTTGATGTCGATTGGTCATCCAGGAGAATCAGCTGAAACGGTTGAACAAACTAGATCATGGCTCCTGGAAACGGCGCCCGATGACTTCGATCTAACGATTATCACGACCTACCCTGGTACTCCCTATTACGATTACGCAGTACCTTCGGCGAGCATACCAGAGACCTGGGTTTACAAGTTCGACAAGACAGGTGACAGACTATTTCAAGAGGAAATTGATTATGCCCAGGTCGCTGACTATTACAAAGGCGACCCAAACGGTGGTTATCACTCGTTTGTTCACACCGACTATCTAACCAGTGAAGAGCTCGTTCAGTTAAGAGATGACGTTGAAAAACAAGTTCGGCAGAAGTTGGGAATACCCTACAATGTGAGTGCGCCTGCCATACGGTACGAACACTCAATGGGTCAAATCGGAACATTTCCTCAGAACATATTGAGACGTGCGAATATTAGCGCTAGGAATGCAAAGCAAGAAGAGCCTAGTCGATTTGCAGTTCATCGAACCGTCTCGTGAAATCCAGGACACACGGCGTAACGAAGTAGCCAGCTAACCTCTGTGTAGTTACACAGGTTCATTGAAGGAGGAAGAAGGGTTTGGAGCAACAACGGAGCAACCACAACCATTAGTGTCCGGCTATAAGTCAAAATAGAATCAACTGGATTAGCATCAACCAACAGTGCTGATTCGGAGTCCGATGCTTCGAGCACTTGCAAAATGAGATCTTTTTCAAAAAGCGTGACTCTCAAAATCTGTCGGATTTTGTAAAGTGACTTATCCAGCCCCGTTTTCGAACGATAGCGATGAGGACGTAATCCGAGAACGGCGATCGAGATTCGAGCTTTGACGGCGTTCTCGTTGGTGCCATAGAAGGACTTGATCCGTAGACGCTGTTTGATCTACTTGAAGAACAATTCGACTTGCCAGCGCAACTTGTAGTTTGTGCGATCGTCAGTACATGTCGAGCGAAATTGTTAGTTAAGATCTGAACGCTTCTTAGTCTCAGCATCGTAGTTTTGTGAATCCGTCGTAGAGCATCCGGATATATTGTGGCAGATTCCACAGTAGCCAGGATAACTTCGTGATTCGATCGCAGGCCTGTTAGTCTATCCAACTGGATGCGACTCATGATAACCAGAGCTAACTCAATGAACGGCGCTGCGCAAGTCGATCGTCGGAATGACCGGCTATCAACTTTAGATGCTTTGCGGGGCGTGGCATCTTTGGGAGTGTGTTGGTTTCACTTCACCCATGGTAACGTTCTTTTCTTGACGGACGGATGGATTAAAGCATCCGGTACATATGGGTGGACCGGTGTTGAATGTTTTTTTGTTATTTCAGGTTTTATTATTCCGTATGCTATGCAAAGAGCTTGCTATCACCTCAGCGACTTTGGCCGGTTTGCCTTAAAACGTATAACCCGAGTTGATCCGCCATATCTGGTTAATATTGTATTGGTCATCGTGCTCGGCTATATTTCCGCCCACGTTCCGGGGTACCGAGGATCACAAAGCACGTTTTTCTCTGCTCGTCAACTTCTGTTACATTTGGGGTATTTGAATTCGTTTACCTCGGAGCCGTGGATCAATCCAGTGTATTGGACCCTTGGCATCGAAGCTCAGTGGTATGTACTAATTGGTCTAATATTCCCGATTACACGGAAACGCGTCGGTTGGTGGGTCGTGGCTACCGCGGTTCTACTCTCCCTCACCGTTTCGAACGGCAATCTTATCTTTCCCCATCTGCCTTTCTTTCTATCTGGATTTGCCGTTTTTCGCTACAAGATCGGCGACCTGCGAGACCACACGATCGTCTCTATTCTGATTATTCTTTTGCTGCTGGCTTTGGCCGTTTCCGGCCAGATTGTGATGAGTGCCGTTGGCTTCGTCACGGCGCTCGCAATTGCTTTCTTGAGCGTAAAGTCAGCATCGTTGAACTTGCTTGGCACAATTTCATATTCATTGTACTTAGTCCACGTTCCAATTGGAGGACGGGTAATAAATCTTGGTGAGAGGCTAAACTTGGGAATTCCGGAAAAGGTCTTCTTTCTTTGCGCTGCAGTAGGGGCATCTATCGCGGCCGCTTATTTTTTTTATGCGTTAGTGGAAAAACCCGCGCAAGTTTGGTCAACGAAAGTTAAATACAGTCGAGACAGGGAAAAGTCGAATTACCGCGTTTTGGCTTAGCTACAGCAGTATCAATGGGCTGGCTAATTTCTCGAATATGCATGCAACCTGTTGAGTACCTTGAGTCGTTCGCCGTTCACTCTGGCCAGAGCTCTCAGAAGACGGGTAGCTAGCTAGTGTAGCCACAGTTCTGAGCAACAATGTTACTAAGATCAAAAATCCGCGGCTCTTGGCAAGTAGCTTGCGAACAAATAGTAAAATCTACGACTGAGTAGAGTATGCTCCAGTCGAGAGGAGGGGCGACTTCTGGACGACAGCTGTCATCAACTGAAAGCCCCGTTTGTTTGGGTGAATCCCGTCGTCCGAGCAATCACTATGAAAGATTCCATTCGGTGCTGATAGTGCCGCGTGAAAGTTCAAGTAGTGCGTTGGAGTTGCCGCACAATATCCCTGAAGATCTGAATTAATTGAACAGATCTCGCCTGCCAACCGGAAATCGTCTTCCTTTCCGGGCAGCCCATAAGGAAGCAAACTCGAAAGGTATACCTCTATTCCTGCCCGGTTGGCAAGATGAACCGCCTCTCGGAGATTGTCCGAGCAAAGTTTCCCTAATGTTCGAAAGTCGGCACCTCCCTTTGTCAAAACGAAATCATTAATTCCGCAAAGAAACACTGCCGATTCCGGCCCAAGTTGAATAAGGTCGGTCTCCAAGCGCCGAAGTAACCCACTCGTCGTTTCCCCGCCGATGCCGCGGTTTAGGAAAGGCTTCCCTGGGAAACATGAAATTAAGTCCCATCGTCCGATGTTGGAATCACCAAAGAAGATGGTAGCCTTACCCGAGCGCAGCGCCATGGCTTCAATGTTCTGCTTGGTATATTCCGCAATAGTCCGCTCTCTTGACATTCGTGCAATTAGGATATCCTGTGATGATGCTCTCGATCGATATTGCCACGCCTTGTAGGTAAGGAGGACGTTAAGTAGTAGAGAGGCGATGTTAGAAATCGACAAAGGTCTTTTCTCCCTGATCCGACATGTGCCTCAAAATCACTGCAATACAACCCCCTTGAGTAAGGTCAATCCGGTCTACTTAGCACGTACTTGATCTTTTCGACTAGCACGTCAGTACTTACATCAACTACGGCTGGTCGATCACCATCGACTGCGACGGTCTGACAAACAAGGCAACCGTAAATATGGCTACAATGCTGAGCCAGAAGTGCCATGTGCCATTTAATTTCAGTGTCAGGCATGAGTTCGAGCACACGGGAGCCCGAACCCATGAAAACCATATTCGAGAGGCCCGCTCCCTGAACACCTACAATAAAACGCGCAGCGGCGAATCGTGCCGCTTGCTCCTTAGGGCTGTAGTCCTCGCAACAAATAGATTCAAAACCAAATGGGCGCAGTGCTTCCATCACTTGGCGCTCGTCTTTCAAAAAACGACCCGCCGCAGTGCCTCGACGGCGCACTATAAACAGTCTCGCCTGGTAAGGAGGAACAAAATTTAATTCCATCGCAAGGGCCTTCCTCCTGAGCACTACAACTGATGCATAGTTTGGATAATGGTACGGAACATTAGAGACTGGCACTAGCTTACTTAAAGTCGTCTGGGCCGAAGGAAGTATTGGCTCTTTTGTTATCTGGTAGGGCAGGTTGAAGAGCGCGAAGAGTTCTGTTGAGAATGGGTATTTCTCGGTCAATGACTTTAAGATGTAAATTGCGCAGTTCTGCTGCTCATTTACTTTGATCAAGATAGGCAGAATCTCCAACAAAAAGTGGAAATAACCGCCGAAGTCTTTCGTCAACAAAAGGCGTACGACTTCTTCATTCTTTTGGCAATCAATAGGAATGAGAGCCTGGTGAAGCGATGGAAATTTGTCCTTAATTCCCCGAATCTCTGCACGATTTGCCCAAGCGAAGACATGAATTAGATAAGGATCGACATTAGCAACTACGGGCAGAATATCAAATGGCACAAGTGACCTGATCTTCTTTCGAGACAACAACTGGAAGATAGAGGGTTTCCTCTGAAGATAAAGAATTCTTTCGCAGACCCAAACAACAAGACACTCATTTCGTTTCGAAATGAATATCCGCACTACACCAGTGTTTGCCCTCGGATCATAACGGTTTCCTTCCCGAAATTCGGGGAGCAGAAGTGCGATGCTCCGCCTTAAAACTGGACGAATTGATCGTGGTATAAACTTAACCAGCATGGCCCCACCAAAACATTCCTAACATTAGATAAACCATTCGAACCCGAGATTTACATACAAAGTGCCGTGAACGTGCAAAGTGCCGTGAACGTGGACCCGCACTCGCGTTTTCGGGCGCGGCAGGATCTCGACGAACACGTAGCAGACGTCGCCACCGAATTTGACGGTATTGACTCGAAATCGATGAATAGGGTGTCGTTGGCGTGCAGAGGCGAGACGAAACCAATATCTATGTTCTCGACACGTTTCGTTATCAAGTCGATGTCCAAAAGAGCCTCTGTGAGCCGCGGTTGAGGATCCGGCCCGATGGATATCAGTATTCCGGGTTCGCTATCTCGACGATTGCGGCCAAGCGCTTTATGCGCTATGCACGTTGAGTAGCCACCAACAATTTCAATCGCCCGAACTGGCCTCAGATGCCGAATCAGAGAGTAGAACATAGATGCATCAAAATTTACAAAGTAGATAGTTTTAAAAGTCGAACCTTTCCGGTCCATCGTCTCTGCAAGCTCATCCGATTCACACTGATAGCTGGTGCCAAGCTCGCTTAACAGCCTGAGTTGTTTCTTCCAATTCAGGTCAATCGCCGGAAATTCGCACGACAGCACAGCTGCTTTCTTGTAATTGTCCGGAAGTCAGGGGGTGCAATTAAAGGTGGGACTCATTTTTAACCTGGACCCAGGGCAACACCAAGAAGCGGCTATCATTGACAACGTGCTGCAGAGTGTGCGCGGTTATCCCCTCCATTAAGATACGCGGCGACGCCACTGACGAGCTCGATACGCGCGCATCGAGGGTTGGATCATCGCTTTCCTCCCGAAGGGCGTTGAACCCTGTACGGCCGTCATGTCCCCGAGAAACCAGCGTACCAGATCGATCCAATGGGTACCTTATGCTCTGTGTAAAATCCCCTCACGCCTTGGATGCGTCCAAGACCACCCATCCATGTGAAATTTCACAGACTAGCATGGTTTCATGAATAACGACGACTGTAATTAACGGCGAGCACAAATTCCACGTTTTTTAGCGAGGCGTACGATTTCCTCTTCTTCAGTAATCGTTTGGGTCTCACGAACAGATACTCGCCGGGCAAAGCCAACCATTTGACCGCGGTCAAAACATTGTGGGTCATTACGGCGAGCCGCAGCCACGCCGCATTCGCGAAAACGCCCGCATGGCAGCACTCCCGCGGCCAGTTCATTCTTCAATACATCGTGAACCAGTTCGATGGTTCCGGCCTTTTCCCGATGCCACTGAATCAGTTTGCCGCAGTCCACTTCTCAATATTGGTCACCACCGCAAAGTGCCGCACCGTCGCCCCAGCACCGAAAAGATGTCCCTGCTTTTTCTGAATCCGGATGGCTATGTAACGGAGCGGTTGGCTGTCTTTCTTCTCGCTGCGTTCTCGGGCCCAAACACGACTTCCGCGCAGGATCGTATCGTTCACTTTCCTCTTTCAGATTTTCCCATTGGTCTTCAGCCACCGCATCGATCGCTTTCTGCAGCGCATGGCTCATCCGCGCCGATATTCCAAATCCAATGCATCCCTTCGGCCCGCCTTTACGGTCTGGATCGCGCAGCCAACCCATCAATTCGTGCTCATGACTGGCCGAGTCTCCCCGATAGTAGAATGTTTCCACTGTCGGCGGCAGCGCAATGAACGCCGCCTTGGCCGAAGCCAATAGACCCATCATCGCCGGCACGTTGCCGTCACGGGCTGCCGATCGCCTTGTGTGTCGCTCGCTCCGTTCGTCCAGCCCTTTCCGACACCACGCGCTCCACTTCCGCATAATCCACTGCTTTTCCGCCACCCTGCCGCGCCATCGTCCGTTCAAGCTCGGCCAGTTGCTCGGCCATCGCCTTTCCAACCTCTACAAGCTGCTCTGGGACCTCAATCACCATCTTGGGCGTGCCACATCCTCCACAGACTAGACAACACTTCCGCAGCTTGTTGTATCAAATTTCATCGGATTTCTTCAGGATGAGAGCCACACTCGATGGAATTGCCAGGACGGTCTGCGAACTGTTGAGCTGGAGACCGCGAAGCGCATCGCTAAAGGCCAGAGAGTGCCGTGAGTTTCTGGAGATGCTGGACACCAGTGGTCTGCTGGTGTTGCCGGATAAGCGAGCGGGCCGTCTAGTGGGGAGCCGGACCGAAGTGCCCCAAACGGAACGCGGCAATTCGGGCGCTGTGATTGTGGGGACGGCGCGGGATGTGGGGCGGCCGGAACTGAAACGGGTGCGGACCGACGAGGCGCGCCGGCTGTTTCGCGAGTTGGTGGGCCGGTATCACTACCCCGGGCATGCCGTACCGTTTGGAGCGCATGTGCGTTACTTGATTTTGCGCA
>Ga0207098_10116_pt1 | contig 26243 bp, 18 predicted proteins | sample Alteio_BWMinHeat_84_FD_153548 | JGI IMG/M metagenome (GOLD analysis project Ga0207098, IMG submission 153548) | Enriched cells from forest soil in Barre Woods Harvard Forest LTER site, Petersham, Massachusetts, United States -... | ecosystem: Environmental > Terrestrial > Soil > Temperate forest >...
GGCGGAACCGCGCGGGGTGATTCCCTCGCGCAGCGGCAGCAGGGTGCGCGGCAACAAATAGGCCGGCAAGGCGGAACCCTGCCCAGCAACCGTGCCTCCGGCGCAGGCAACCGGACTGGCGGCGCGGGGGTAAGCAACCGCGCTGGAGCCGGCACAGGCAACCGATCGCTTGGCGGTGGCCCCGATAGCATCGGCGGCCGCGATCTCTCCCGCAGCGGCGGCGGAAATCGCGATGCCTTCGGCGGCGGTACCCGTGGATACAACGGATCGAACGCACGCAGCAGCAGCAGCCGCGGCTCATCCAGCATGGGTTCTCGCGGCGGTGGCGGCAGCCGCGGTGGCGGCCGGCGGCGATAGAGCGCCTGCATAGCAGATCAGATCACAGGAGCCTTGAAATGAAATCACGGACTGCGAGCAGCGATGGATCAAGAGTGGTTGCAATGCTGTGCGCCGCTGCGTTGGTTTGTGCGTGTGCGAGTGCATTCTCGGCTGCTCAGCAACCTGCGTCAAAGCCGGCAGGGGCCGGCAAGCCCGTTCCGGCGACCGTTAGTCCCGCCTCAGCGGCGGTACAAACCTTCAACACTCCGAAATCGGCGGCCGATGCGCTGGTGAAAGCCGCCGGGGATTTCGACGAGGTTGCACTTACACGGATCTTCGGTCCCGACGGCAAGGACGTTGTCTTCACCGGCGAATTGCCGCAGGACCGCAAGCACGCCTTGGATTTCGCCCAGGAAGCCAAGGAAAAGCTCGAAGTAACAGTCGACCCCAGCACCGCCAATCGGGCATTTCTGCTTATCGGCAACGAGGACTGGCCCTTCCCTGTTCCTCTCGTTAAGAAAGGGGAGACGTGGTCTTTCGATAGCAAGGCCGGGCGCGAGGAACTCCTCCATCGCCGCATCGGCGCAAATGAGCTCGATGCAATCCAGATTTGTCACGGGTACGTGGACGCACAGGCTCTGTACGCTTTGCAGCCTCGCCAGGGTTACGACGTGAACCAGTACGCGCAGCGCATCATCAGCACGTCCGGCACGCAGGATGGCCTCGCCTGGCAGAATTCCGATGGCACCTGGGGCGGTCCGATCGGAGAGAAAATCGCCGAGGCCATCGAGCAGGGCTATGACCTCAAGTCGGAACCATACCACGGATACTTCTTCAAGATTCTCAAGGGCCAGGGTCCTGCGGCGCCGCTTGGCCAGATGGACTTCGTGATTAAAGGCGTGATGATCGGAGGTTTCGCGCTGGTTGCGGCGCCCGCTGAATATGACGTCACTGGCGTGCAAACCTTCATTGTTAGTCACGACGGCGTCGTCTACCAGAAGGATTTCGGAATTAAAACCCTCGATGAATTCAGCAAGATGGAGTTGTTCAATCCCGACGACTCCTGGACTCCTGTGCCCGACCAGGACCAGGGACCTGACGAGGGCGACAGCCAATAGCAGCCTTCGGTATGCGCGGCCGGGCTCTGTGTGGTCCTTGGTTTCGATGCGCTTCGGTTCGCCCGAATCCTTGCGTGCGGAAGTTCCGTCTTCATGCGGCCCCATAATCTATCTCTTCGTATCGTTTGTCCGAATTCCCTCTTCGCCTTCATCCAAACGCAAAACTCTATCGCGAGTTAGGCCACTCATTTAATGAATGGAAAACGGGAGACTGAATCCGATACAGTTTCCCTTGTCTGTGCGTTTGCCTGTTGGCATGGGGTCGATTGAGTGAAAACGATTATCGAGCCGTTTCGAATCAAAAGCGTCGAGCCGATACGATGGACGACGCGTGAGCAGCGCTCTACCCTTCTGCAGGCGGCGCACTACAACCTTTTTCTGTTGCCTGCGGACGATGTATTGATCGACCTGCTGACCGATTCGGGCACCGGCGCAATGTCGACGCATCAATGGGCCGCGGTGATGGAGGGCGACGAGAGTTATGCCGGCAGCCGTAGCTTTGAACGGTTTCGCAAGTCGATTCAGGATATCTGCGGCTACAAGCACGTGATTCCGACGCACCAGGGGCGGGCGGCGGAACGGATCCTTTTCGGGATCACTTGCAAGAAAGGCGACGTCGTCCCGAACAACACGCATTTCGATACCACCCGCGCCAACGTTGAGTTCGTGGGCGCCGAGGCCGTAGACCTGGTGATTGCCGAGGGCCGTCAGCCTGCTTCGACACACCCGTTCAAAGGCAATCTGGACGTCGCGGCTCTTACCAGTCTCATCGAGCGCGTCGGCCGGGAGCGGATCCCGCTGGTGATGCTCACGGTCACGAACAATTCGGGGGGAGGCCAACCGGTGTCGATGGAGAACGTGCGCGCAGTCAGCGCCGTCTGCCAGCGGCATGGAATCCCGCTCTACTTTGACGCTTGCCGCTTTGCCGAAAATGCATGGTTCATCAAGTTGCGCGAAAAAGGATACGAGAACAAGACGCCCAAGGAGATTGCGCAGGAGATGTTCCGGCTCGGCGATGGTTGCACGATGTCGGCCAAGAAAGACGGCATGGCCAACATTGGAGGCTTCCTGTGTACAAACGATGACCTGCTTGCGCAGCAGGAGAAAGATCTGCTGATCCTCACGGAGGGATATCCGACCTACGGCGGACTCGCGGGGCGCGATCTGGAAGCGATCGCGGTGGGAATCCAGGAAGCGCTCGAGGAAGACTATCTGCGCTATCGCATCGCATCCACAGCATACCTGGGCGAGCACATTGCTGCGGAGGGAGTGCCGATTGTGCAGCCGCCGGGAGGCCATGCTATCTATCTGGATGCTCGGTCGTTCCTGCCCCATATTCCCGCGGACCAATTTCCTGGAATGGCTCTTGCTGCGGAGCTGTACCTCGAGGGTGGCGTGCGATCGGTTGAAATCGGGACACTGATGTTCGGAGCGGCGGCGCAGATGGACCTTGTGCGCCTGGCGATTCCTCGGAGGGTGTATACGCAGAGTCATATCGACTACGTTGTTGAAGTGATTCTTGAAGTATGGGCGAATCGGGAAAGGATTCGCGGGATGCGCCTGACGTACCAGGCGCCATTCTTGCGGCATTTCACGGCACACCTGGAGCCGGCAAGCTGACCACGGCTCTTCGGAGCAGAAGAGGTGATGCTGTAGTATCCATGGTGCGTCGGAGTACTTCATCCACGCGACTCCGAGGAGAGCTTAACCGTGAGCGTGCGAACAAATGCCGGGCCAAGACGAGCAGCCGTGAAAATGACCCCAGACGTAACGGACGCGAGGGGTGTTCGATCGAAGGGTATTTTGGGAGCGACTTTGCTCAATTGCGGTGTTCCGGCGGTGGCGGTTCTGATGGGGATCAGTTCCCTTCCCGCGCAGCAGACACCAGACCAAGCCAGCCGCACAGCCAGTGCGCAGGCGCCGCGTCCCTGGGATCAGAATCCCGACGGGATGCGCATTTATCTCTGGGCGGGACTGAAATCGCACTATGCCGGGCAGCACGACTATCCGCAGTTCCTTGCGGACTGGAGCAAGTTGTTGACCGAGCATGGAGCCATCGTGGATGGCGCGCTGCACGCGCCGCGTGCCGCCGACCTGGCGAATACCGACGTCGTGATTATCTACAAGGGCGACGCTGGCTATTTGAGCGATCAGGAGAAGGCGGATCTCGACGCGTACATCAAGCGCGGCGGCGGATTGGTCAGTCTCCATGATTCATTGTGCGGACCGGACCCTGCGTATTTTGCCACGCTGGTAGGCGGAGCCAAAAAACACGGCGAGGTGAATTACACGTTAGACGCGCCAATCCCTTACACCGTGGCTGACAACGGCAGCCCGATCATGAAGGGCATGACGAACTTCACCATTTTTGACGAGGCCTTCTACAACCTGACATGGGCGCAGGATTCGAAGGTCCATGTTCTCGCCACCGCGGTCATTCCCGGGACACCGAGCGCGGGTACGCACAAGGGCGAAGTGGTACCGCAGATCTGGACGTACGAACACACGTTGCCCGGCGGCGAGCTGGCTCGGGCGTTCGTCTGGATGCAAGGGCATGAATATGCGAACTTCGCCAATTACCAGGTTCAGCAAATGCTGCTGCGGGGCATCGCATGGGCTGGAAAGAAGCCCGTAGACTCGCTGGTCGACTATGTGCAGCCGCCGCATCCGGAACATGTGCCGGCCCCAGGAACGAACAAGTAGCCGATCTTGATGCTGTCGTGGTCTGGGGACCCTTACTTGGCGGTCCAGCCGCCATCGATGAGAATGTCGGTTCCGGTGATGAAGCTCGCCGATTCGGAACACAGAAAACAGGCTAGTGCGCCGATCTCCTCGGCCGTGCCCCAACGACCCACGGGAAGGCCGGCGAGGAACTGCGCATTGGCTTCCGGATTGTTGATCAGCGCCGCATTCATATCCGTTGCGATGGGTCCCGGGCTAATGCCATTGACGGTGATTCCCTCGCCCGCGAGTTCCAGGGCCAAGGCCCGCGTCAAGCCGAGCAGCGCGGCTTTGGCCGAGGAATAGGCGGTGCGCCCGGGGAGAGATACATGGCTCATGATCGACGTCATATTCAAAATTCGACCGTAGCCGGACCCCTTCATGCCCGGAACAAAAGCGCGGCACATCAGGAACGTGGAGATGAGGCTCGCATCTAAAACACTGCGAAACTCTTCGAGGGAGAAGTCGACCAGGTTCTTGCGGATGTTGATTCCGGCATTGTTGATCAGGATCTGGGGACCGCCGAAGCGCTGGTTTACCGCTTCTGCCAATGCGGCGACTTCTTTCTCATTTGTGACGTCGGCGGTGAAGATTACGGCGGTTCCGCCCTGGCTTGTGATGGCATCGCGCACCTGTTCCAGGCGCTTGGTGTCGCGGGCCACGAGCGCGATGGCAGCGCCGGATTCGGAGAGAGCCTTGGCCATGGCCTCTCCGAGCCCACGGCTTCCGCCGGTAATCACGGCGGTCCTGCCGGTCAGATCGATGTTCAAGGGTGTACCTCCTGTCTGGTGTTTCCAATCGTCGATTGCGAGTGCGTCAGGGCGCGAGAGTGTCAGTGTTTAACCGGGCTGCGGCGGCAGCGAAGGCCAACTCACGCTGGCGCTGCGCCGCGTCCGGATCGAGATAGAGCCAGCATGCTGCCGATACGGTTGCCGCCACTGCCATGGTGTCGATGAGCATGTTCCAGTTCCCGCCGGCGCGTTGCAGGATCACGCCTCCCGCAACCGGAGCGGCAAAACCGGCAAGGTTTCCCATCATGTTCATCGCTGCCGCTACGGTTGCCGTGTAGGGACCGCCCACTTCGACGCACGCATCCCACGAGATCGGCATGGTGAGATCTGCGGCAAAGCTGGCCAGTCCCATGGCCAGCATGGCCGGGATGACAGATGCGATGTGAGTGATTGCCACCAGCAGGACTGCACACGAGACGAAGCCGCAGATCGCGATTGCGCGGCGGGGCAGCCGCCTGGGCGCGAGTCCGGAGACCAGAGAACCGAAGCCGCCGAACAGAAGGGGCAACACAGAGAGAGCCGCAGCCCGTGCCGGCGTCTGGCCGCGCCCCTCGCGCAAATAGGTCGGGAGCCAGGTGATGTAGAAATACCAGACATACGAAAAGCAGAAGTACTGCAAACCCAGCACCCCGACCCGCCGCGTCAACAACACCGTCGTCCAATTCCTTTGTCCCGCCTGGTGGGTGGTCAGGACACGCGCGCCCTCGAGCAATTCCCTTTCCACCGAGTTCACAGAGCGGTGCTGGGCCGGCTCGTCCCGAAACCAGATGACGAACACTGCACACCACACGACGCCGAGCGCGGCAAACTGTACAAAGGCCCACCGCCAGCCGAACAGGTTGATGCATAGCAACGCCAGCGGTGGTGTGATGGCTCCGCCCCAGCGTGCGAAGGCCCACATCAGAGCTTGTGCTGTCACCCGCTCGCGCGCCGGCAGCCACGCGCTGAGCATGCGCGTCAGGTTCGGAAAGCAACCGGCCTCGCCGGCTCCAAACAGGAAGCGGATCACACACATCGACGCGATGTTCCAGGCTGCTCCGGTGAGAGCCGTGCAGGCCGACCAGGCGAGCACGATTTGTGTGAGTACGCGCTTGACGCCGAGCCGGTCACCAAGCAGCCCCATGGGAATTTCAAAGAGCGCGTAGGCCAATCCGAAGGCCCCGAAGATGAAGCCCATCTGCTCTTTGGGAAGGTGAAGATCGTGTGAGATGGGTCCGGCCGCCACCGAGATCGCGACGCGCTGCACATAAGAAAGGACCGCAAGACTAATGGCCAGGAGGACGACGCTGTAGCGGACGCGGCTGGCCTTCATCAGCAGACCTCTTGGCATTGGGTTACCGGCGCGTGCCGCATAGATGAGACTGTACCGCATCATGCGGGGGTGGCGCTCTTGTGAAGGAATCGGGTCAACGCAGGCTCAAGGCGTAGAGGCTGTCCCCGGCTCCGAAGACAACGTATTGCTTGTCGTCGAACATGTAGGTGATGATGCCGCCCGATTCGTTGGCGCCCACTTCATGGTGCCACAGCAGGTCGCCGCGGTCGGCGCTATAGATGATCAGATTCTTCTGATCGTCGCCGCTGATGACGAGATTGCCTGCGGTCGTGAGGATGCTCGGTCCGAGGGTTGTGGGTGCATCGTTCAGATTCGGATAAACATGTCTCCAGGCGGCGTTGCCGGTGAGCGGATCGATGGCCTGCAGAACACGTTGCGCGCGGCCGATTCCGACGCCGGTGCCTCCATAGCCGGACGGTTTCTCGCTGTCGTCGGTCAGATAGTAGATGGCCTTGCCTTCGACCGAGTTGACGTAGACCAGACCAGTTTTGGGGTTGTACGCGGGAGCCTGCCAGTTGGTCGCGTTCACGATATTGATGGAGCCGCCGACCGAGGGATCTTTGTCGGGGATGGGAATGGGCTCGCCCTGCGGCGAGAGGCCCGATGAATAATCCAGGGGCACATATGGCTTCACCAGCACGTGTTTGCCGGTCACCCGGTCGAGGGTCACGAAGAAGCCGTTGCGAGCGGCCTGCGCCAAGAGCTTTCGCGGCTTGCCATCCACCATGCGATCGAACAGGATGGGTGCGGTGGTGTTGTCGAAATCGTGCGTGTCGTGCGGGGAGACCTGGAAGTACCATTGCAGTTTTCCTGTATCGGCATTGAGAGCGACGATCGATTCCGTCCAGAGGTTCGCGCCGGGCCGTCCCTGGCCGGCGAACACGGGGTTGGTATTGCCGGTGGGCCAATAGAGCAGGTTCAGTTCAGGATCGTAGGTGCCCGGCATCCAGGTCATGCCGCCGCCGTGACCGGATGCATTTTCGTTGGGCCAGGTTTTCAGCGCCGGATCGCCCTTGCGCGGCGTGGACCACCATGTCCATTGCAGATCGCCCGTGGCGGGATCGAATGAGTCAAGGAAGCCCGGCATGTCCATCGCATCGCCGCCCACGCCAACAATGATGTGGTTCTTCACAACCAGGGGCGCGGATGTGGAGAAGTACTGTTTGCGGGCGTCCGCATAATTCTTTCGCCACAGCTCACGGCCGGTATTCGCGTTGAGCGCGATGAGCCAGTTGTCGGGGGTGAGGAAATAGACGTTCGACTTCCACATGCCGACGCCGCGCTGGCCGACGAGATGTCCGCCGTGATCGATCCAGTCGTAGCGCCAGATTTCTTTCCCGGAGCGCGCATCGAGTGCCCACACGTGATCGGGAATGGTGATGTAGAGGACCCCGCCGACCAGCACCGGCGTGCACTTGATGACCGGAACCGGGGCGCCACGCTGAGCGCCCACTGCCGTGATCCTGAAGACCCACTGCCGGGCGAGTTGGTTTACATTGGCGGGCCCGATGCGGCTTAGTGTGCTGTAACGCTGGCCGCTGTAGTCACCGTTGAAGGTGGGCCAGGCGGTGATTGGAGCGTCGCCGATGGCACGGGGATCGAGCGAGACGCGCGGGCCGTCATAACCCGCGACCACGAGGGCTGCAATCGCAATCACCGCGCATAGGGATCTCATTTGAGCGTCTCGAGGTACGCGGTTACATTGTGCATGTCGTCGTTGGTCAACGACTGGATCATCTCCTCGTGGGCCGCAAGCGGATCCTTGATCTGGACCTCTACGCCCGGAACGCGGTCGATCGAGCGCGGCTGGCCCGAGTTGTCGACGAGCGTGACACGAAAGTCGCTCACCTGCGTGACGCGGCCGGCAATGGTCTCGCCACCGGGCATTCTTATTGTGGCGGTGGGCATCAGCGAGTTATCGCCGGCATGCCGGGGCCAGATCCAGCCGCGCTGCAGCTGGTCAGGCGAACGGAACTTGCTGGCCACGTGGGCGAAGGCCTCCGGTGCGTGGCATGAACTGCAATGGGCTGCCACAGAGGCCTGACCCTTTGCAGGGTTCCCAACCACGATGTTGAGCACTTGATAGGCGCCGCGATTGGCGACCTGCTCGACCTGCAGATGAAGGAATTCGGCAATATCCTTGAGCTTGTCTTCGGACATGGAGGCAAATGCCGGCATGCCCTTTTCCGGGACGCCTTTTTTGACGTATGGAACCAACTTTTCTCCGTGGTCGTCGCCGAGGACCCGGTCCGATGTGATCAGGTTGGGCCCGGTTGCGCCGCGAGCCTGCGGTCCGTGGCAAAACGCGCAATTGCGCTGAAATACGGGCTCCCCCCGGGCGGCTGCGGCTTTGTCAGGTTCCGCGCCGAGACCGAGAAATGCGCGGGTTGCGGCGGCGCGCTGTTCCGGAGTCATGTTCTGATAGTTGGCTGGGCGCTGCGCGGGAGCCTGGTCCCCGGTCGGGCCTTCCTGGCCGATCGCGGCAAGGGCCGCGAACGTGACGGAAAGCATGGCTACAAGAAGCCGACGCTGTTGGGGGCGCTCAAGGATTGGAAACGCTGCCGAGGTTTTCAATCTATTTCAGTCTCAGGCCGCAAGTATACAAATGCATCGCGGTTGAAGGCGACCCGGAAGCCAGAGTCCGCAGTGCCGGGCTGACAGCGCTGACTCGGCTACTGCTTTTCGAGCAGGACGGCCCAGTCGTTCTTGTCTGGTGGCTCGGGCGAGGTCCACGATGGGCCCTCCGCTTCCGGCAGGTCGATCCTTTCGCCAGTCATGGCGCTAAACCAGAACGCCTTGTAGCGGCCTGGCTCGAGTTTCACCGTCACGGATCCGCCGTGAGGAAGATAAACCACGTACGTCTTGCCGGGGTCCGCGAGACAATAGTTGTTGTTGTTGACCAGTTCATCGTGCGGATTGGTCTTCCACCACTCGAAGCCGGTGAAAAAATCGACCATGTGGCCGTAGCCGAGGAACATGGTCTGGGTGTCGTCACCGCGCCCGTTCAGCCAGCCGCCGCCGGAGTCAGGCCAGATGTTGGTGCCCCGTCTTGCCGATTCGCCGGCCGTGCCATAGCCGCCCGCCATCGTAATTTCCCACGCGGTGCGGCGCAGAACATCGGCCGAGTCCGAACCGGGAGCGGCCCAGTGCGGGTAGTGATCTTCGTAACCGTATTCCTCGTTGGTCTGCGGAATGATGCGGCCGGTCTGCTCCTGCAGCTTTCTCGATGCCAGAATCAGGTTGTGCTGGTTGCGAGACCATTCCTGGTAGGAGCTAAACCCGAACCAGGAGGAAGCGCGATCCTGGTGGGCGTTACTGACTGCGGGATGACTGGTTTCAAGATGCTTGTAGGGATCGAGTTGCTGGATCAGCATCCCCGTCTCGTGGGTCCATTTTTCATCGCGGTAACTGTCCAGATCGTCGCCCAGGTCCCAGGTGATATTGGAGAAAGCCCCGAATCGGTTGACCGCATAGCGAATGAAGCGATGCTCGTCGTCGCTTCCCGCGGCGGGGTGAACCCGGCTGTCGTTCATGTCGAGGACGAGGGAAATATTCATGTCGCGCTCGCGGGCAAACTTGAGCATGCGTTCGAACTTCTGCCAATAGGACACATTGAGGCGCGTGTAGTCGAAGTCCGGGTGCCAGGGGTCTTCGGGATGCGGCGATGGCCATGCGGCGATGAGGCAGGTCCAGTTCTTGTCGATCATGACCGGCTCGCCAAACATGGTGATTGCCTCGCGGCCGGCGATCGTTACGCGCATGCGGTTGACCTTAAGCCGGTGAAGACGGTCGACGGTGTATTGAATCATGCGATCGTCGCGCCAGCCCACCAGCCAGTACGCAGTCGTGCCGTTGAAGAAGAAGTGCTCCCCGGTGCCCTCCCAGATGAAGTGCCAGGGATACTGCGGATCGACGCGGAGCAGCCCGCGACTGTGCGCTTCTGTAGCCGTGAATGTGCCGCTCGACGATTTCTCAAAACTTCCCTGCTTGTAGGTGAGCGAGTACTTGTAGTCGCCTGCGAGCGGCGCCATGAAGCGGATCCGGAAGATGCTGCCGTCGGCGGAATCACAGAACCCTTCGACATTCCAGTGGTGAGCGCCATCGGATGTTTCGAATGTGCCGGTGAGAGTTGCGTCTTCGAATGGGTTGCCGGCGTCCGGCGCGCTTACGGTGGCCGTGATCTCGATAAAGTCGTAGCGGTTGACCTGGGGAGACGCGGACGAGAACGTGACGCCGTTCGGGGCGGCGAACGTCGAGACTGGAAACCAAAGAGCGGCCACAAGCAGGATGGTCTTGAGTTTTGGCTTTGCAGCGTTGATTCGAGACGGCAGACGTAGTGACATTTTGACCCCCGGGGCGACTAAGTGTGCCAGCGAAAGGAGATCATTCTAGGGCAGCGCTTCCAGCCGGGTATATAGGAATCCCTTGGCCAAGCTGTGAGGAATCAACGATTGAGCAGCGCGTAGTGAGGCGCTTCAGGCCGGTTTTTCGACGGCCAGGGCGGGCTCGTCGGAGTGAACCGGACGACGGGTCGCCGCCCAGATGACGATGGCGGCGCCTACGAGAATGGAGCTGGCGCTGGCCAGCTGTGCGTTGGACAAACCCCATAACACCTTGGGGTTGCGCCGGATAAATTCAACCAGAAAACGAGCTGTTCCGCTCAAAATCAGGTATTCGCCGAGAATCCAGCCAGCCGGCCGCGGCTTGCTGCCGCGCATCCAAAGCCAGGCTCCGATCAGCAGCCCCGCTCCGAGTTCATAGAGCGGGGTAGGATGGACGCGCACAAAGGTCGGCTCGATGCCCCGGGGAAAGCTCATGCCCCAGGGAAGATTCGTCGGAAGACCATAGCAGCCGTCCCCGGAAAGAAAGCAGCCGATGCGGCCAATGCCGTAGCCAAAGGCGGCCGCGGGCGCCGCGAGGTCGAGCGTCCGCAGGGCACCAATCCTGGCTCGCCAACCCTGCAGAATCAGGGCGCTGATGCCAAATACCAGTCCGCCAAACCAGGCAAACCCGGCGGTGTCCCACAGCACGCGCCAGCCCAGCTCACGGAATTCGGACGGCGTGTCGAGCACATGCCAGACCTTGGCTCCCACAATGCCGGCCACGACTGTAATAGCAACCATGCCCACCGCATCGGCAGTAATCTTCGCGCGGCGGAAATTGCGATCCATGATGAAACCAGCCGTCACCGCGGCCAGCCACAGCATCAACCCGAAGGTGGGAATATTAAGGGAACCAACGTGGATAAAGGGAAACATCTCTACATAAGTATAGACGGAGCGCGGACCGAACCCGTTTCCGCCGAGGGCAGTCCCGGGCACTGATTTTTCACAAAAGAGGCTTGCCCCAGCGGCGGGCCGTCAGGCGATACTGTCCCCATGGCCACTATCACTTACCAGGGCATTGAGGTTCTTTACACCCGCCAGCAGATAGCCGAGCGAGTGGCGGAAATGGGCGCCGCAATTACGCGCGACCTGAACGGCGAAAAGCTGGTGATGGTGGGCGTGCTGAAGGGCGCCGCGATCTTTCTCTCCGACCTTGCACGATCAGTCCAGGTGGACACCACGTTCGATTTCGTGGCCGTGTCGAGCTATGGAAAGGGCCAGCGCTCCTCGGGCGCGGTCAAGCTGATCAAGGACCTGGACGAACCGATCGAAGGCAAAAACGTCCTGATCGTTGAGGACATCCTGGATACGGGGCTGACCCTCGCCTATCTCCGCAAGATCTTTCTCCAGCACCATCCGCGGACTCTCCGCATTGCCGCGCTGCTCGACAAGCCTTCGCGACGAATCGAGAAGATTGACGCCGATTATGCCGGATTCTCCATTCCAAATTTATTTGTTATCGGATATGGAATGGATTATGCGGAACGTTACCGTAACCTGCCCGACATTTGCCTGATGACGCCTGACCACCCCGAGTGAGGGCTTCCGGAGAAGGTGCGATGCCCGGAGAAGGTGCGATGCCCGGAGAAGGTGCGATGAACGATGAGCGCGAACTGTTGCAGGGCGCTTACCGGGATTTCAACGCCCGCCGCCTGGAGGCGGTGCTCGCCCGCATGCGGCCTGACGTGGTGTGGCCGAATGGGATGGAGGGCGGCTACGTCTATGGGCATGAAGGAGTGCGCGATTATTGGACGCGGCAATGGGCAATCCTCGATCCCCACGTTGAGCCGATGGAAATAAATCGCGACGAGAGCGGCAGATTCGTCGTTGAGGTTCACCAAGTGGTCCGCGACATTGAAGGAAAGTTGTTGTCGGATGCGATGGTACGTCACGTTTACACAATTCGCGATTCCCTGATCGCGCGGATGGACATCGAATAGAGTGGCGGCACCACATAGGCGCGTCGCTCGAAACGTGGATTTTCCCGGGGCCGATCTGGGATATCTGCCAGTTTGTGAGTTGGTCTCCCAGGGTCTATACTCATCCCCCGGAGAACACCCATGGAGCCGCCGGCGAAGAGCGGCGCAGGAACAAGAAGGAGCATGACCATGGCTGCAGTTTCGCCCTTACAGGAAGAGATTGAATTTGACCACGGAACTTTTGATTCCGCGGCCTTTACTACCCAGACCCTTGCGAGCTGGCAGAACCTTGCCGGCATTATCGACCACACACTTTTGAAGCCGGACGCTACCCTTGAAGAGGTGGAAAACGTGTGCGACGAGGCCCTCCGATATCGGTTTGCCTGCGCGATGGTGAATCCCATCTGGGTTCCAACCGCGGTTTCGGTCCTGTCGGGGACCGGCATCCCGGTCGGCGTCGTGATCGGGTTCCCGCTGGGAGCGTCGCTCGTTTCATCCCTGCGCCACGAGGCCGCCGCGCTCACCCGGCTGGGAGCGCGGGAGCTGGACATGGTGATTCCCATTGGCCAGCTCAAGAGCGGCAATCACCAGGCGGTGGAACACGCCATTCACGCTACCGCAACGGTTGCGCACCATCACGGTGCACTTTTGAAGGTGATCCTGGAAACCTGCCTGCTTACCGTGCAGGAAAAGCTCCGCGGAGCCGAGATCGCGATTCAGGCCGGGGCCGGCTTCCTGAAGACGTCGACCGGCTTTTCATCCGGAGGCGCCACCGCGGCCGACGTAGCTCTGTTGCGAGGCGTCGCCGGAGGTCGATGCGGGGTCAAGGCTTCGGGCGGAATCCGGACCCTCGCAGACGTGCGCACGATGCTCGATGCCGGAGCCAATCGCATCGGCGCGTCCGCAGGAGTGTCGATTGTGCGCGAGTTGGGAGCCGAATAAGACAGCTGCTAGCCTCTAGCTGCTAGCTCCCAGCTCTTGAGTGCCGCCGCGCCCTTCCTCAAATGGCGTCAGGGGTGTGATAGCACGGCACGCATAGCAGCCTGAAATCCGGGAGTCGCAAGTCGGACTGGCAGCTGGAAGCTAGGAGCTAGTAGCTGTCGTTCGCTATCATTCCCTTCGACACCATGCCCGACCCTTCCCTGCCAGCAGAACCGGAGTACGAAGGCGACTATCGTCCCGCGCCGTCGGCGAACCCGCTCGCCCACCTCGATCCTGTGAATGTTCGCGTAGAGCCGGCGGATCTGACCTACCTGGTGCAACTGGCCGACGCCCTGAACACCACACTCGACCTGCAAACCCTGCTGAATCGCACATCGGAGCTGGTTCGCGCGATCATCAATTACCGCATCTTCGCCATTTTTCTGCTGAACGACCGTACCCATGACCTTCGGATGCGATTCCAGATCGGACACACCCAGGAAGTGGAGCGGATGCGCTTTCCTCTTGGGAAAGGCGTGGTCGGACAGGTTGCGCTTACCCGGCAGCCCATGCTGCTGAATGATGTATCGAATTCACCTGTTTATATCGCCGCCAATCCTGAAGTCCGCTCGGAACTGGCGGTTCCGCTGATCGCAAAAAACCGCCTGATCGGGGTCATGGACCTGGAGAGCGAGCAAGCCGGGTACTTTCGCGCGGAACATCTTCACCTGCTCACGCTCACCGCATCGCGCATCGCGCAGGCCATTGAGAACGCCCGCCTTTATGCGCGGGTCTCCCGGCAGGCACAGACGCTGACGGTCCTGAACGAGATCGCGATGGAACTCACCTCGATCCTGGATCTCGACCCGCTGCTGGAGCGTGTCGGTCAACTGCTGCGGCGGCTGATCGACTACCAGATGTTCACGATCATGCTGCTGGATCCCAAGGGAGAAACGCTAATCACCCGCTACGCGTGGCGTTTTGGCTATTCGCACGCCCCACTGCGGCGGATCCCGATCACCAGCGGCCTGGTCGGCGCGTCGGTGCGGGAATGGCGGGTGATCAACGTGCCAGACGTGCGCAAAGACCCTCGCTACCTGGCGATGAATCCGGAGACCCGCTCGGAGATGATCGTCCCGCTGTTTCACAAGGGACGGATTATCGGCGTACTCGACCTGGAACACACGCGCACCAATTTCTTCAATGAAGAGCATGAGCGCATGTTGACGACCCTGGCCGCGCAGATCGCGATTGCGATCGAGAATGCGCGCCTCTACCAGGCGGTCACGCGACAAGAACGGCAACTGGAACGCGATATCAACATGGCCCGCGAAGTACAGCTCCGGCTTTTGCCCGAATCCGCGCCGGAACACACGCACGCCGATATGGCGGTTCGATTCCTTCCTGCCCGCAGCATCGGTGGAGACCTGTACGACTTTCTCGAATATGGGCCTAACCAGACCGCCATCGTGTTGGGCGACGTGAGCGGAAAAGCGGCGCCTGCGGCGCTATTTGCTGCCCTGGTGAGCGGCATTATGCGATCCGCGGCACAGCAGCGATTGCAGCCGGCCGCGATGCTGGCCATGCTGAACGATGCCCTGCAGGAGCGGCGCCTCGAATCGCAATACGTGACCATGCTTTACGTGTTGTGGAACGACGAGAATCAGACGTTGCAATTGGCAAACTCGGGGGCCGTGCAGCCCATGTTCTGCCGCGCCGGGGGGTCGCACCCGATTCGCGCCGAGGGGTTTCCGCTGGGCATGTTTCCCAACGTCACGTATGACGAATTCTCAGTGGCCACGGAACCGGGCGACGCCTTTGTTTTTGTTTCCGATGGCATTCTCGATGCGGAGAACGAGCACGAGGAGATGTACGGCGAAGACCGGCTGTCAGCGATGCTATGCGGCGAACGCGAGCGCACGGCCGGGCAGATCGCCGAAGCCATCCTCGCCGACGTCTCCCGTTTCCAGGCCGGCCACGACCGTTTCGACGACGAAACGATCATTGTGCTCAAAGTGCGGTGAGACTGTTTGCGGGGGCTGGGCTGGGCCGTGATCTACCGATAACCTCCAAGCTTCCGTGTCACAGGCATTGAGTCAGAGCGAAGGTGCAGTCCACGCGCGCTTATTTGCTCGCAGCGGCGGCCGCCTTCTTTTTCTCCATCTCCACGGTCCAAGGGGGCACGATGCCGTTCTGCCGTCCGTAGGCGATGAGCTGGCCGAGGTGTTCGTGCGCGTCGGCAACGAGGATGTAAACGACGTCGCCCTCGTTCGCCTGCGGGCCGAGCTTTGGCAGTAGCTTTGCGAAATCCGCGTTGCTCATGCCATTGATCGTTTTGTTCGCGAAATCCCAGGACTGATTCAGATCCTCGACAATGCGATCCTTCTCGGTGGTGGATTTTTCGAACTCGCGCGCTTTAAACCCTGCCGGAGGATTCGCACCCATCATGCTGAGGATTCCGTAGCGCTCTCCAGCAACATGCAGAAACACTTCAGCAAAGGACCGGGTGTCGGGTGATGGGCGCCAGGTGAGCTTGTCGCTGGGGAGTGCTTCGGCGAGATCGACACACTTCTTATTCACAGCCTGCAGGTCAAGAAGGGCCTGGGCTTTCAGGTCATAGCTCGGTGCGGTGGTGTCAGTGGGGTTGTTGGAAGCTTGCGCGTACATTGCGACAGCACTGGCATTCAGGATGCATCCGAAACAAATCAAAGAGAGAATCGGCGTTTTCATTGTTGTCTCCGTTGGAATCGAGGTTCTTGTAATCGCCCCGAGGCTAGAGTAGAGGCGGGAAAGAGGCAAGCAGTTCGTGACCGCCCGGGTGTTTGAGGGGTGAGTCGCTGCGTTCGCGAGATTGATGATTCCGGATTTGCACGACACGCGCTTTCGGCCACTGAACAGTGGGGGGCGAGCGTTACGAGAGCGATTAGCTAGTGGATTGAAGCGCCTTGCGGCTCCCGCTTGGTAGACTTTTGATCAGACCAACTCCCGGAGCCCCATTGCATACCGCTACGCAAGAACGCATCATCCGCCCGGCACGCAACGTCTATGGCAGCCTGCGCCTGCCCGGCGACAAGTCCATCAGCCATCGGTACGGTATGCTGGCCGCTTTCGCGGAAGGCACGTCGCGTTTTACAAACTTCTCCACGGGCGCGGATTGCGCGTCGACCCTGGCGTGCATGCAGGCGCTGGGCGCAACCGTCGCGAGACAGGACGACGGCATGGTCGCTGTCACCGGTGTTGGCGGACACGTGACGCCATCGAGCGAGCCGCTGGATTGCGGCAATTCCGGCTCGACGATGCGCATGATGTCGGGCATGCTCGCTGCGCAGGCCGGCACATTTACCCTTATCGGGGACGCATCGCTTTCGCAGCGCCCAATGGAGCGCATTCGCAAACCGCTTGAATTGATGGGCGCACGCTTGACGCTTACCGACGGGCACGCGCCCATCACCATCCATGGCAGCCCGCTTACGGCGATCGACTTCACCACCCCCGTGCCAAGCGCGCAGGTAAAAACCTGTGTTCTGCTTGCGGGTCTGCAGACCGAGGGCGCCACCACGGTACGGGAATCCATTCGCACGCGCGACCATAGCGAACTGGCATTGCGCGCCTTTGGAGCCCGGCTCACGAGAACGCTGAATTTGGTTTCCATTGAGGGCCCGCAGGGACTTCACGCAATCGATGCCGCGGTGCCCGGCGACATCTCTTCGGCCGCATTCTTTCTTTGCGCAGCGGCCCTTTTCCCCGGCTCCGCGCTGGTCATTGATTCGCTGGGGCTCAACCCGACGCGCGCAACCCTGCTGGACGTGCTGACCGCATTGGGCGGGCACATCAGCGTCCTCAATCTGGAGGAGAAAAACGCGGAACTGGTGGGCACGGTGCAGGTATCGGCTCCGGAGAACGGCCTCGGCTCAACGGAGGTCAGCGGCTCGCTGGCCGCACAACTCATCGATGAGCTGCCGGTGCTGGCGGCCATTGCGCCGTATACGCGGGGCGGGATCCGCATTCGGGACGCGAAAGAACTGCGCGTCAAGGAGTCGGACCGCATCGCCCTGGTGGCTCGCAACCTGCGCGCGATGGGAGCCGAGGTGGAGGAGTTCGAAGACGGCCTGGATGTCCCCGGTGGCCAGGCGCTGCGCGGGGCCGTGATCGACTCCGGCGGCGACCATCGCATCGCCATGGCCTTCAGTGTGGCCGCACTGCGCGCGGAGGGGGATACGCTGATCCAGGGCGCGGAATCAGCCGCCATCAGCTTTCCTGAATTCTTCGATCTGCTCGATCTGGTTGCGGAACGATAACCAGGCGGCACGATCATCGAAGAGTTACCCGGCGACCCGCGCCTGCTGCCTGCCAGCGCATCTTTCCATACCCAGACCGGACTTAAATTCCATTCAATCCGCTGTCATCGAAATGTCAGTCTCTTTCCCTTGATCCCTGCTTGGCGACCGCTCGTCACTTCGGCGGAACATCAGGTCACTCGTCATCCCGCAGCGAGACAAACCGGTGGATACTTGCACGAATTACATGCAGGTTGCTCCGTGAAGAGGAGTAACCACTGGAGGATGCGATGCGGGCATTCGATTTTCGGAGGTGTCTTTGTGCGTCGAGGTCTAATCCGGAGCAACAGGGCGCACGGGCTTTCCCACTCGTTCGCAGATGGATGTTTGCCATCTACGCCATGCTTTTGTTCTGTTCTCTCTCCTGGGGCCAGGTGGAGAGCGGACAGATAGCAGGAACGGTCACGGATCAGTCGGGGGCTGCGGTTCCCCGAGCAACAGTTACGATGAGAAATCTCGCCAGCAACGTGCAACGTTCGGCGCAGTGTTTGGAGACGGGAGCCTACGTCCTTGTGGGGCTGGAGCCCGGCACATACAGCGTGACGGTCAGGGCCGCGGACTTCAAGGAGTTCAACACGAATGTTGAAGTCACAGTGGGCGGACACGTGACTCTCGACGCCAAGCTGGGTGTGAACGCCACGGTCACGGAGGTGCAGGTCGTCGCGGAAGGCGGGGCGGCGGTGAATACGCAGACCCAGGAATTGTCGCAGATGGTTGATACGCAGGAACTGGCGCGACTGCCAAGCCTTACGCGGAACCCCTACGATTTTGTCGTTCTCTCCGGGAATGTCAGTAACGGCGACAACACCACCAACAGTTCCAACAGCAGCCAGAACGTATACAGCCGCGGTGTGGGCTATTCGGTGAATGGACAACGCCAATCGGGCACCGAGATCCTCCTTGACGGCGTCGAGAATGTCAGCGTCTTTTCGTACGACGTTGGTGAACAGGTTCCAATCGATTCCGTGCAGGAGTACAACGTCGTGACCAACAACTTCGCAGCCGAGTATGGCCGGGCTTCAGGCGGCGTGGTCAACGTGAGCACCAAGGCCGGCACCAACACATTTCACGGATCGGCGTGGGAATTCAACCGACTATCTGCGTATACCTCGAACACCTATCAGAACGTGGTGTCGGACCTCCCCAAAGGTACCTACACGCGCAACCAGTTCGGTTTCGCCTTTGGTGGACCCATCAAAAAAGACCGGTTGTTTGTCTTCGGCAGCACGGAGTGGACCCACGTGCGTAGCGCAGCGTCGGAGTCGGAACTGATTCCAACTCCGGATTTCCTCTCGTACACGGCGCCGAACGTGCAATCGTATTTCAGTACCTACGGGGCCACGCCTCTCCAGATCAGCAGCACGCTGGCTCAGTCGGATCTTGGCGTAACGCTCGCGGGCGTGCCCGCGTCGACGCCGATCCTGGGCCAGGTCAACTTCAAGGCAAGCGCCGACGCGGGCGGAGATTTCCCGCAAAACACCTACCGCCTGCTGGGGCGGCTGGATTACACCCAGAGCGCAAACACGCAGATGTTCTTCAGGTTCGGGCAAGAGAGCTCGGACCTGTTTGCCGGCACACAGTTTTACAGTCCCTACCCGCAGTACGACGTGGGCAGCGCGGTCTCCAACGACAGCGCACTGTACTCGATCAGCCACAGCTTCAGTCCTTCGATCTTCAGCAGCAGCAAGATGAGTTTCAGCCGCTTTGAAAACCCATACACCTTTGACGCGGCCCAGCAGAACACGCCGGAACTGATGTTCGGTGGCGCCACCGCGAACGGCCTGCAAATCACATTCCCAGGACTGTACAACCTCATGCAATCCGGTTCGGGCGGTTTGCCCTATGGGGGGCCGCAGAACACCGTTCAACTCGAGGAGGACCTGTCCTGGATGAAAGGCCGGCACTCGATGCGATTCGGCGGCCAGTGGACGTACATTCAGATGAACTTCTCCTACGGCGCATATGCCCAGGCGATTGAGTTTCTGCAGACCGGATTGCAACCCGGATTGGACGGGATGGTGAGCGGCAACCTGCAATTCTACGAGGCGGCAGTGGATCCGCAGGGGAAACTGCCCTGCACCAGCAATCCGGATGGCAGCTTGAATTCGACGACCGCGTGCGATGTCACTCCGCCGGCCGGCGCGCCCAGTTTTGCCAGAAGCTATCGCTACAAGGACTGGGCCACCTACGCACAGGACAGCTACAAGGCCACGCAGCGACTGACCCTCAACTATGGAGTGCGCTACGAGCATTATGGCGTGCAGCACAACAACCATCAGAACCTGGACTCTAATTTCTATTACGGTCCGGGCTCGACGTTTTTCCAAAGGGTCGCAAGCGGCCAGGTCCAGATCGCTCCCGAGAGTCCGGTGGGACAACTCTGGGCTCCGCGATGGGGCACCGTATCACCCCGCGTCGGCTTTGCCTATGACGTGTTCGGCAACGGCAAGTCAAGTGTGCGCGGCGGCTTCGGTATGAGCTACGAACGAAACTTCGGAAACGTCACCTTCAACACCATCCAGAATGTTCCCAATTACGCGGTGCTGCAGATCTTCGGGACGCCGGTAACCAACAGCAATGTGGGACCGCTGGGCACGGCCGGACCGCCGGTTCCGCTGCCGCCCACCGAACTCCGCAACGTGAATCAAAACATCAACGTGGCCCAAACGCAGTTCTGGAGCCTGGCACTGCAGCATCAACTGGCGCGTAGCTCCTTCGTGGAGCTGGCTTACAGCGGTGCACACGGAGTCCATCTCTACGACGTGACGGCCGGCAATCCTATCGGCGGCGACCAGGCCTATCTTGGAGCCGCCGTCGATTGCCCCGGCACAACCACCGTGTGCCTCACGCGGCCCAACGCTCAATATGCGGCGATCAATGTCCGGGGTAGCGGGGGCTCGAGCGCATACGATTCGCTCAACGTTAAATACCAGGCGCTCAACTTGCATCACAGCGGCGTTGACCTCATCGCGAATTACACCTGGGCCCACTCGCTCGATGATCTGAGTTCCACTTTTTCTGACAGCTCCCAGGGCGGTTCGGGCTACATCGGCAACCTTGGCTACCTGGATCCAAACAATCCCATGCTCGACTGGGGAAGCTCGGATTTTGATATTCAGAACCGTGTCGTCCTCTCGCCGATATGGCAAACGCCCTGGTTCAAACAGGGACATGGGCTGCTGACGCAAATCGCCGGCGGATGGACCGCGTCGGGGATTTTCACGGCGAGGACTGGAACACCGTTCTCGGTGTATGACTTTTCCTATAATGAGAACGGATACACCGGCGTGCCGAGGATCGTGCCGGCGACCCCTGTCACTCAGTTCAAGACGGGGTCGGCGCAGAACGTGGGCCTGAATCAGTTCCAGGTGCTGACCGTTCCGGGAGCCAACGATCTTGCCCCGTTCAACAATACGCTCGGGATCTCTGACTTCGGGCCGTTTCCCAGTAATATGACGAGGAGAAACTCATTCCGTGGTCCGGGAGCGTGGAATGCGGATCTCTCCGTAGCCAAGAAATTCAAGTTCACTGAAAGAGCGAATCTTGAATTCCGCGCCGAAGGGTTCGATGTGTTTAACCACCACAACCTCTACGTGAACGAGTCAGGCCTTTCGGTAACGAACACGCCGGGCACCGTCGGGCCGCCTCTCGCCGTGATTGCGCTCAAGGGCGGCCTGAACAGCGTGGCCTTGGGCGGCAATCACGACGAGCGGCGCTTTGGGCAGTTCTCGCTGCGGTTCGATTTCTAAAGGCGCGCCCTCAGGGTTGAATGGGCTCGCCGCTGACCGGATCCAGAATCAATTTTCTGGATCCGGCATCGTCTCGGGCTCCATCAAAGTCGAACATATTCACGATTGATCCCGATATCGCATCGAAGGACTGGTCCCCAATCCGGCCCAGATTCCAGTTGTCTTCGATAAAGCCGATGATCGAACTCTGATCAGCCACCGTATGGGCCACAAAGTTCTCCTTGGCGAGCGGGGAGATGACTAAAAACGGAAGGCGCGGACCATATCCGCAGCGATCCAGGTACGCTCCCGGCTTGGCCGTGCCGCATAGCCCCGTCGGTCCAAGGAGAGCATCGTTATTCGGATCGCTTGACTGGCTGACGATGGGGCCAAGCACATGATCGTACCAGCCGTCGGAATCGTCGTATGTGATCAGGATCGTCATATTCCGCCATTCCGATGACAGCTGCAGCCGGTTGATGATATTCACCAGGAATACCTGTTCTTCCAGCGGGGTCGAATCGGAAGGATGCCCGGTTTGCGTGCCCGGAGCTTTCAGGAAACTGACCGCGGGCAGATTGTGGTTCGCGACCGCATTCCAGAAATCGGTAAGCGCATATCGATGGTTCGCCTGGTCCGTGTCGCCGATCGCGGCAACGGAGGTCGGCGGCAAATGGTGCGGATTGGCCGTCGATGCGTAGTATTGGAACGGAGCGTAGTGGGGGCTGTATGTGCTCGCGCAGTGCGCCACGCCGCCAGTGATGGAAGCCGGTGTCCAGTCTCCGTAAAACCAGCCCCACGTCACACCCTTGGCGTTGAGCAGATCGCCGATGTTCTTCCCCGTCATCTCGACCACAGTTCCGGTCGAGCAATCGTCCAGCGTTGGGTCGACGTTGGCGATGACGCTGCCGTTCGCTACCTTGCCGGATACCGACGAAGGAACGGCTCCATGCGTCTGGCCGGAAAGCAGGTTGAGGTGCCCCATTACCGTGGTGCCGAACGTGCTGGCGAAAAAGTTGTCGCTCATGGCGAAATGTTGAGCGTAGTTCCAGAGCGCGGTGACCGTGTTTCCGTCGTAGTAACCCATGGCCAGGCCGGGCGTGCATCCCGCTCCCGTGCCGCTCAGTAATTCGGCCACCTTGTCGATCAGGCCTCCGTCATAGGCTTTCTGTTCATCGGAGTAGTGGTTGTCGTTGTCACACGTCGAAGCCTGCGAGCGATCGAGTCGGAAGGGAGCGACGAGGTTGGGATTGGCGTTGAGCAGCGGGTTGGTGTAGCCGTTCACAGGGGGTGTCCCAGGCCTGGCATGAAAGGGCGGTTCGCCGGCGGGGTTCTGGGCGATCGGGTAGGCCCCGAAATAGTGGTCAAAGGAATTGTTCTCGTTTCAGATCACAACCACATGCCGGACAGGTGTCGTTGTCGGAATCGATCCGCCATTGGATTGCGATCGAGTCTGTTGAGCAACAGACAGGGAGGGGCTGAGGAGCTGACCGCACAGGATCAGCGTCCCGACTTAGGGCAAATCTTTGCATCTGGAGACCTCCGGTGCCTGGAAGGCAGTGACGAAACTGCCTGGGGCGGCAGTGCGAAGGATGCTAGCCCACGATTGTTGCAGGTGCGTGAACCGGCGTGACCGGCGCAAGTGTTGTGCATCCAATCCCGATTGTGAATTTCCGGCAACTGCTATTTTTGGCAGTTGGTTGGCTCGCTCACGGGTCCTATATTCACTATTGCGCGGGTCATCGGAATCCGGGCGTACGCGTTTAAGTTCGGCTAAAATCGACACGTCAGCAGTATCGGGCACCCGTGGTCCAGCGGGTTAAGCGTGGTAGAGGAACGTAGGACGCAGTTCCGCTTCGTGGTGTCCCTGGCTTGGAAGGGTTGCCGACCAGCGCTATCCTGAAGTTCTGGAACCTGGCTTGACCCAAGGGCGGAGTTGGCGAGTCGACCCCGATTATGGGATATGAGATCTCCGGATGCGCCGATGCGGATGAGAACACATCGATCTTCACCAGCCCAACTGGAACGCATGCAGCCAACCAAAACTGAGCTGGTCCGAGAGGTAACTCTTGAGTGACCGGGTTCAAACGTCGATCGCGAACGGCCGCGAGCGGAGGAATTATGGGAACCACATTCATTGATGCCACAGCCCAAGCCAAGGGCGTCAGCGCTGATGCCACTCATCCCTTGTCGAGCGAGGAGCTACGCAAGATCGAAGCCTATTGGCGGGCGTGCAACTATCTCGCCGTAGGCATGATCTACCTCTGGGACAATCCCCTGCTGCGTGAACCGCTGAAACGGGATCACATCAAGAACCGGCTGCTCGGGCACTGGGGTTCGAGTCCCGGCCTCAGCTTCACCTATATACATCTCAATCGGCTGATCAAAAAATACGATCTCGATGCCATTTTCCTTGCCGGTCCGGGGCACGGTGCGCCCGGCGTGCTGGGGCCGGTCTATCTGGAGGGTACCTATTCCGAGATTTACCCCAACAAGAGCGAAGACGAAGAGGGAATGCGCGTCTTCTTCAAAGAGTTCTCCTTCCCGGGAGGAATCGGCAGTCATTGCACCCCGGAAACTCCTGGCTCCATTCACGAAGGCGGCGAGTTGGGCTACAGCATCTCGCATGCCTTCGGAGCTGCCTTTGACAATCCAGACCTGCTGGTCACGGTGGTGGTCGGAGACGGCGAATCGGAAACCGGCCCCCTCGCTACTTCCTGGCACTCGAACAAATTTCTGAACCCCATTCGCGACGGCGCAGTGCTTCCCGTTCTCCATCTCAACGGGTACAAGATCAACAATCCGACCATCCTGTCTCGCGTTTCGCACCAGGAAGTGAAGAGCCTCTTTGAGGGTTATGGGTGGACGCCGTACTTCGTGGAAGGCTCGGATATCGACCTGATGCACCAGCAGATGGCCGCCACCATGGAGCAGTGCGTTCTGGAGATTCGGCGAATTCAGCAGGAGTGCCGGTCCAGCGGCAAGGCGTGCCGTGCGCGTTGGCCGATGATCGTGCTGCGCAGCCCCAAGGGTTGGACCGGCCCCAAGGAAGTCGACGGGCACAAGGTGGAGGGGTTCTGGCGCGCGCACCAGGTGCCGCTGGCGGGCGTGCGCGAAAACCCGGAGCATCTGAAGATACTGGAATCCTGGATGCGCAGCTACCGACCGGAGGAGTTATTCGACAAAACCGGCCGCTTGATTCCCGAACTGAAGGAACTTGCCCCAACCGCCACGAGCCGCATGAGCGCCAATCCTCACGCCAATGGCGGTGTGCTGCGCAAAGCTCTGCGTCTGCCCGATTTTCGTTCCTACGCCATCCAGGTCGAGAAGCCGGGCACGATCTCGGCCGAGAACACGCGTCCCCTGGGCAAATTCCTGCGGGACATCGTGCGCAAGAACCCGAGTAACTTCCGCGTATTCGGACCGGACGAGAACACTTCGAACAAGCTCGACGCCATTTACGAGGCCACCAAGAAACTTTGGCTGGAGGATTATCTGCCCGAAGACGCCGACGGAGGTGAGTTAGCTCCCGACGGCCGCGTTTTGGAGATGCTCTCCGAACACACGCTGGAAGGCTGGCTCGAAGGCTATCTGCTCAGTGGAAGGCACGGCTTCTTCTCCACCTACGAGGCTTTCGTGCACGTGATCGACTCGATGTTCAACCAGCATGCGAAGTGGCTGACCATCGCCGAGGAACTTTCCTGGCGCGCGCCCGTCTCCTCACTCAATCTGCTGATTACCTCCACTGTCTGGCGACAGGACCACAACGGTTTCACTCACCAGGATCCGGGCTTCCTCGACGTGGTGGTGAACAAGAGCCCCAATGTCTGCCGGATCTACCTCCCGCCCGACGTGAATACCCTGCTCAGCGTGGCCAATCACTGCCTGAATAGCACCGGCTACGTGAACGTGATCGTATGCGACAAGCAGAAACACCTGCAGTACATGACCATGGATGAAGCCATCGCTCACTGCACCAAGGGCATCGGCATCTGGGCCAAAGCAAGCAACGACGAGGGAACCGAACCGGACGTCGTCATGGCGTCCGCTGGCGATGTTCCCACCAAAGAGGCCCTGGCGGCCGTTGTCCTGCTGCGCCAACACTTCCCGAATCTCAAAATCCGCTTTGTCAACGTCGTGGATCTTTACCGGCTCGTGCCTTCAACCGAACACCCGCACGGACTTTCGGACCGTGACTTCGACAGCCTGTTCACGAAGGACAAACCGATCATCTTTAACTTCCACGGCTACCCATGGCTGATCCACCGCCTGACGTATCGACGGACCAATCACCACAACCTGCACGTGCGCGGCTACAAAGAGAAAGGAAACATCAACACGCCGCTCGATCTGGCCATTCAGAACCAAATCGACCGCTTCAGCCTGGCCATGGACGTGATCGATCGAGTGCCCTCGCTGCAAACGGCGGGCGCGCACGCTAAAGAGATCCTGCGCAATGCCCAGATCGATGCCAAGGCCTATGCCTATGAACATGGGATCGACAAGCCGGAGCTCGATCGGTGGACATGGCCGGGTTAATCCAATCAGGCTCAAGTCTGGAAGATGAAGAAAAACCGTCCGATGCGCCACTCCTCGACAGAAGTCACCTTCTCCCCGGGGGTGCCCTGACTATCAGTTTTGCCAGTGGTCCCAATCGGTTCCTTCTGCGTAC
>Ga0207098_10117_pt1 | contig 26152 bp, 22 predicted proteins | sample Alteio_BWMinHeat_84_FD_153548 | JGI IMG/M metagenome (GOLD analysis project Ga0207098, IMG submission 153548) | Enriched cells from forest soil in Barre Woods Harvard Forest LTER site, Petersham, Massachusetts, United States -... | ecosystem: Environmental > Terrestrial > Soil > Temperate forest >...
CAAGCCGCGCATGCCGATGTTGCAATCAGCACGCATCCACTCTTTGATGGAACGGTTGCGAAGATCGCGAAATCGAGAAACCGCAAACCGGGCGACCCCAATCTCTGGGTACTGGGTGAAAGCGGGTACATACGCTACATGATGGTCAATCTGGAGGTAGCACAGACCGTGGAAGCGATGATCGAGGAGCGGTCCAGGCAATAACGGACGGTCCTGGTTTAGATGTTGGCAAGCTTGACTGCACGGGGAGGGTGTGCCACCCTTACCTGCCCAAATAAGTGTTTAGTCCATAAGGTCTTCAGAAGGCGCCGCAAAGGCGGAGCCATACCTCTGCATCCCTGAAGAAAGGTTGAACATGATGCATCACAGAGATTTCGGATTCCGGTTGTTATATTTAGGCCTTCTGTCGATTGGCTTTACGCCCGGTAATGTGTGGGGGCAGGCGGCGGCTTCGGCCAGCATTGTCGGTAAAGCAGTGGACGCCTCCGGTGCCGCTATACCGGGCATAAGCATTCAAGTGACGAGCCCTGCACTGCAAGTGCCCCACTTGGACGTCATCACGGACGAAGTGGGCTCTTACAAAGTGCTCGATCTACCGGCACCCGGCGTATATCGCATCACTTTTGAACTTCCAGGGTTTCAAACCTACGTGCGTGACGGTTTAAACCTCGGTGTCGGCTTCTCCGCAAGAGTTGATGCAGTGATGCAGGTAGGCGAGGTCACGGAAACGGTCGAAGTTACCGGGCAGAGCCCAGTCGTGGATACGGTGAGCACAGCCGGAAGCACGAATCTGCAGTTGGAACAAATCCAGACCACTCCGACAGGAACCGGGATTCAAGACATGCTTCCGCTCGCTGCAGGCGTCAGTCTGTCGTCGAAGCCGGACGTGGGCGACAGCAATCTCGCATTGCGCAGCGCCATCATCACGTATGGAGTTGTCCTTCAGCCGACTTTGAACGTTGAAGGGATCAATACGACCAGCGCCCACGAATATGACACCGCCACCTATCTCGATGCTTTTTCGCTTGCAGAAGTGGAGCTGAAGACCAGCGGGAACAACGCAGACGTGGCGTTTCCCGGCGTTAACCAGATAGCTATTATGAAGTCCGGTTCGAACCAGTTTCACGGTGGCGCCCAAGCGTTCTATGAAAATCCAAAGTTCCAGGGCAACAACATCGACTCTGTCCTGGCCGGCCCTCCGAATAATCTGAAGAACAGCAATCCTCTGTCTGGCATTGGCTACTACAACTATGCAGTCGGGCTCGGCGGCCGCATCATTCGCGACAAACTGTGGTTTTTTGCCTCGACCACTAAGCCAACTGTGAAGCAAGGCCTGGTTAATACCGTCGCCGCTCCGGACCCTAATTGTCCGCAAATCGCCGGCAGTCAGAACGGTTGGAATCTGTCCAAATGCCCCAATGCCAAACCGGCGCTGCTGGACCAGGCGCTGCCGGAGTACGATTTCAAGGTGTCGTATCAGCTCAGTCCCAAAGTGAAGCTGATCGGCGCAAGAATGTGGGGCCGGAAGCTGCTTTCGGCAAACGGCGCCGGTGCGAACTCCCCAATACCGGCAGATGCGTATGAGCTTCTGCCCGCCACTGTCTGGAAGGGGGAGATCCAGGCCGCGCCCAGTAATCGGCTACTCATCGATGCCCAGGTGGGACATGGCGGCTATTTCGTGCACTACTACACACAGCCTTCAAGTCAGATGAAGCCGTTCGGTTATTCTTCGCTGGCCCCCGACTTTGTTGGCGATCCAAGCCAAAAGGACAGCTCCAACCTCGTTACGGGACCGGCCCTCGGGCCCAACGACCGTCCGCAGAACCGCTATGAGGCCAATGGGAGCGTCAGTTTTATACCGAGCTCGCCGCACCTTGGTGGAAAGCACCAACTCAAATTCGGAACCGCCCTGGACTGGGAAATCGCTGCCTCGCGCGTCCTAAAAGACAACATTGCCGGTGACTACCAGCTCGTTTTCAGCGACAACTTTGGACCGGGGACACCATCACAGATCGTGATTTGGAATTTTCCCGTTCCGACGCAGACCAATCGTCTGTTCAGCCAGGCGTTCTACGTCACGGACAGCTATACGGTTGGGCGTGTGACCATCAACGCCGGCGTGCGCGCGGAGCGCTATCATTCGTTCTATCCGGATCAGACGAAACCGGCCGGCCAGTTCAGCACGATATCCGACAAGAATGGGCCCATCTTTCCCGCGGCGACGTATCCGGGTCGTGACGTCCTGACATGGAAAGACGTGGTTCCGCGGCTTGGCGCCGCCTGGGATGTGATGGGAAACGGCAAGACGGTCGTGAAGGCGTCAGCCAGTCTTTTTGGCGATACCATGGGTGACCTATTCGCCGTCACATTCAATCCGAATAATCTGGCCTCCAATACATATCCGTGGCTCCCGACACAGCCGAATGGGGCTTGCGTAACAAACCTGCCGGCTCCGGCCTATCTCTACGATGAATTCAAATGCGATGTAAACCCGGCATGGTTTAAAACGACTCTCCCTACCCTTGCTCCGACCAGTCAGACCGGCGGCACCACCCAGGTTCCGAATCCCGGGCTGAAGCAGAACAAGACATATGAATACGTGGTCAAGCTCGAGCGCGAACTGGTTCCTAATGTTGCCGTGAGTGCGGGCTATATCCATCATCGGCTTTACTCCCTGTATAACTCCGGGAGCAATGCTACTCCGAGCGCGAGCACTGATGTTAACGGCAGCGGCATCAATATAGGACACCCATACAGCTCCTATACCATTCCTGTTACTTTCATGGATGGACTTACCGGAAAGCCGATCACGCTCTACACCTACCCGGCCGGAGTCGGGGACAACACTAACGAAGTCTTGAGTACTCCGTCCAGCCGTCCCGATCTCTACCACACCTTTGAGTTAACGATGACCAAGCGCTATTCGAAGAAGTGGGACGCGCTGGCGTCATTCTGGGAAACGAAAAACCATCGATGGCTTCAGGCGATATCCGGCAGTCCCAATGACGATCGTTTTCCGATCGATGACACGTGGAACTGGGAAGCTCGCGGAAATATTTCTTATCATCTTCCGTACAATATCCACGTATCGTCTTTATACCGTGCTCAATCCGGCATCCCGGGGCAGCGTACTCAGAGATTTACCAGTGGTTCATGCACAACTAATCCGCCGAGTGCGACCTGCCTGCGGCAGGGTACACAGACTTACCGCATGGGGTCCTACGGCGAATACAGGGGACCAGTGGTCGCGATACTTAACCTGAGGGTAGCCAGGAAGTTCGTCGTGAAGGAGTCACAAGGACTTGAAGTCAGTTTTCAGGAATTCAATCTTCTAAACAATAATGCGGCAACGTCTACTAACTACTTGACCGGGGCGACGACATTCGGGGTTGTGACGGGCATCGTGTCGGCCCGCGTTGCGCGCATTGGGTTGGATTTCAGCTTCTGATGGCCCGTATATCGAATGGAGACCGGCTGTACGCGTGGAAGTTCCGCGGAAGCTTTATAGACATTGCAACCCGTGTCGCCCTGAGAAACAAGAACCACAAACGTCTGTCCCCGAATTACCGCAGGCTGTTAGGGAACACACGAAGCGATGCAGGCATTATATTTTTGAAGAGCGATGTTTTGACAGCCCGCACCCGCGATCGTGTAACCATACTGAGCTATACAGGCATTATCCGCAGCATTGAACTGCTGCAGACACACTTGGTCCCATGCAGTCGTTTGTTGCAAGGTGCACTGCCCGGGAGGGCCAGGATTCGGCGTTGGCCCGGATGAGGTTGAGTTACCGGTTGCAGGAAGCGCAATTTGTTGGGTGACATTGGGCAGGATCGAACTGCCGTCAAACACCGTCGAATAGTACTGCGCGCTGGTATTGAGGTCGGTCGCCGTCAGTGTCACCTTCGAGTAGTCGGCGGATACGCCTACAGGGAATACGGCCACACCGCCTCCGATATTATCAGTGATGGTGGATATGGCGAAGCCACCCGCGCCGGGTACAACCAAGCTAACCGAACCCTGTCCCGACGGTGCCGGTCCCGGCGGATTGAAGGCGAGACCTCCGATGCTGTGCTGTAAGGCGTTTGATACGACAAGATCGTCGAACGTGTTTTCGACGCCCGCGGTGGCGCCGGACTGGTCAAGTGCCAAAGATTTGAGGAACAAGCCGACGACTTTCCCAGCAGTCGAAGCGGAGTTGGCGGACGCGAGACCCAGAGCCGCCGGTCCATTGCTGACCGCCTTGACTATACCGCTGATCGCGTCGAATGCGTGTTGGTTCATGCTCTGTTGGATTTCGTCCGCATTGCCGGAACACTGGCTGGCCAAAAAACAGCCGGCGGAGCTGATGTCATGGGTCATTGCATCAACGCCACGGACCTCCTGATTGAAACCGGCGAACATGCCAACGAATCCCGCTGCTCTCGGGCTTTTTCCTAACTTCAGCGGGGCCGCCAGCCCTTCTGCGAAGGCCGTACCGAGCTCCCAGGGCCGTGGTTTGTTCATGAGAAATTGACCCAGTTTAGCCGGGCCGCTTTTCGACTGAAAGTAATCGATAAGCGCGTTCAGTTGTTGGTCCGGTTCCGCCGGTTCCTGGTGGGATACAACGTCGGGCGAACCGGATTTGGCAGCGATGTCCGGACGTGATACGGAGGAGGAGGCCGATAATCCGGCAAATTCCTGAGTGATATACATACCGAGAATGCGGTCCATCAAGTCGAGCTGATTCCGATCGAATTGAAGGTGCGTTCCATCCGATAAGGTGCCCCAGTTGATCACGGTCGAGGGATTCGCGCGCACGGCATCGACATCGGCACGAAAGGCAGCGGCCGTATCCAGGAAAGTCTGCGTCGTCGACTCGGCCGAAGCCGTACTAGTGCTGGCACCCAATATGCGCGCCGCTTGCAGAATGTTGAGTGCGCGGCCTTCGAGCATCGATTCGAATACCAGAAACGCGTGACTGATCTGTCCCAACGGAGTCCCAAAGGCGCTCAGTGGAGGAAGATTCTGAATGGTGAGGCTGACCGGCGCGCTGGAGGTGCTGCCTTGCATCAGCACGAGCGAAACCGCTCCCTGTGCGATCTGGTTTGTGGACGGGTCCAGGTACAAAGGGACTCCCGCAACGATGTTTCCGCTAGAATCGACTCGAACGGGATCCTCTATAACCGAGAAGCCGGCGCTATTGGAAAACTTCAGAGTTATCGGTGCTGCCGCATCGAGTTTGCAGGTTGTGATGAAAAGCCGGGTCAGAGGCAGCGGCGTGGTCGAGGAGAGCCCGGCAATGGATGGAGTCGTTCCGGAACAGGTCGGGGGAACGATCGTTACGTGCGCGTCCACCACAGCGGATGGATCTGCCGCGCTGGCCGCCCGTATGGTGACGGTGGGTGGCGACGGCAGCGCAGCCGGTGCGGTGTATATCCCGTCGGCAGAAATGGTTCCAACTGAGGAGTTGCCACCGGCGATACCGTTAACACTCCAGGTAATCGCCGTATTTGTCGTTCCGGAGACGGTCGCTGAAAAGGACTGCGTACTGCCGAGTTGTATAAAGGATGGCGCCGGCGCCAGCGTGATCTGAACCGATGTCGAAGCCAGGCTGGTCGGAATATTAAACGGCGCTCCCGTGATGGAGCTGCCCGGAACATTCGCGAACACTTTGCCGCTCCGCAGGAAAAACAGTTCGGTTCCGTATAGCCCGACGCTATTGGTACTGCGAACGTAAATGTAGCCGCCGTCGATCTTCCGCTTCTGCGTGGCCGGGATCACCTCGCTCAACAGAAATGTTTTCTTGCTCTGTCCGGGAATGGTGAACGAAGCAGCAGATGACTGGGCCGGCCCTCCGATCAGATTTCCGGAAGGATCGATGGCGTAGACCTCGACGCGCGACGGTGTTGTGGAGGAATTCACCAACGCGATCCCGGTCCACCATGGGTCGAGATCGGCAATGTGCCCGAATACCAGATTCAAATTGGCGGCCTGGCTCTGCCCTTCCACGGCCGTTCTTCCTCCGCCGGTCGTGTCGGTGTAGGAGAGATATCCGCCGATATTCCCCGTCGAATTGACGAGCAGCCATCCATCCATCGACGGAAGGCCGAACAGCGAATCCAGGCTTGCGTACATCACTCCGTACGGAGCTATGGACTTCTGCGCCGTAGCAACCGCGCCCGAGGTCTGCCTCAAGGTAAGCGTAACCGAGACGGTGGCGTTGAAAAAATTCGTCAGTGTCACCACCGTGCTATATGTCGAGCCTCCGACCTGGCCGGCAACAACGTGGGGGAATAAGAATTGTTTCGCTGAAAAACGCGCTTTATTGGCGACCATGTTGTCGCCACTTGCAGCGGGCGTCCAGATCGCGCCGATCAGCTTGTATGTCGACGCGTCGGAATTCACGGCGATCCAGTAACCGGCCGAATCGAACTTGCTCGCCTGATCCGGGTACATTGCCGCGACCGTGTTTTGGTAAAGGCCGTACGGAGGAACCGAAAATGGAACGTTGCGAGCCGCAGTGTGGCCGGTGGAATCGATCAGTGTGAGATTGCCCGTCGCTGTGCTCGCACCCAGGTTGACCAGACTGATTTCGGAAGAACTCGAAAAGAACGTGAATGGGGGATACGATTCCGCGTCATGGATGGTGAGGAGCGTGGCTCCATCCGTCGAATTGACAAAATTCCCGCCCAGCCAGAATCCAGAGACCCAATCGACGTCGACGTCGACCGACAGCCAGCCCGGTAGAGTTTCATCAGGAAAGATTTGAGAAATCGTGAGCGCTATTTGTCCATTGGCAGGAATGCTCCGCTGGGCTGTGTTCAACCCGGAACCTTGCGCATCCCTCAACCGGAAGACGGCTGTCGCCGTACCCGTTGTTGGATTTACCAGCGCAATTCCAGTTGTCTGCATGTCCACGGTGTTGATTCGCCGGGGCAGATAATACGTCGTCGCTGCATGAGCGCATTCGGTAACGAATGTTAAAAATAAAAGACATACAAAACCCGAAAGTCCCGCTCTCATTGCGTTCTCCAGTTGAAATGGCGTGTATTCTCGCAGAAGGTCTGCGATTCTGGAAGAGGATTGGAGATACCGCTTGCCCGACTCTTGTGACCACGTCCGTGTACCTCCCCAAAGACAGCCTGGCCCTGCCCCTCAACGGATCGACGAAATGGCCAACGGCAAAGGAACTCAGGAAGCTCGGCGAAACCAGGGGCGGCAGTACGCCGGCGAAGGCCAGAGAGACGCTGGAGCGCATTGCAGAAGCGATTCAGGAGACGAACAGCAGAAGTCCACCACTATTCGAGCGGGCATCCGGAGTTTGAAGAGATAGGACAACGAATGCTGCAGCAGTGGGAGAGCGGTATCAACACCTCGCTGCGCGCCTGAAGATTGGAATTATGTCTATGCTAGCCTAGGCTTAATCCGCAATAGGGATAACTCGGATATCCGCGGTATCCATGGAGCCCTCATCGAGGTGCACAACGTGGCCCCGGCTCTGGTACGTTTTCAGGAAGTCCGGATCAAAATACTCGAACGGCTCGATGGAATCCCAACTGAATAACTTGTAGTCGCCGGGAGGCATTCCAGCGATGGTGAAGTGGCCTTTCTGGTCCGTGAAGGCTGTTTTGAAAAGATCCGACCGCGTTCGTTCAGAAGGAATGAGAACTACTTGAGCGCCGACTGCGGGGCGACCTTGCGAGTCGCTCACTGTCCCTTGCAGCCGGGCGGGATTCGTTCCGAGGACCACTTCCAGGGCAGCCGGAGCAGCGGATGAAAACGCGAACGTTCGTCCCAAAATCTCTTGCCCACCGACTTCCGCTCGCTTGATATACATATCGGCTGGAATGCCGAAGATTGTGGCGATGTACTCGCCGTCGCGAACGTTGTCCAGATGAAATGAGCCGTCAGTGGCAATCGGCGATGGATTTGGAGCGGGCGATGACGGGTTGGGCAATCCGTTCCACATCGGGCGAAAAGCAACCCGAACTCCCGTTACAGCCTGTAGGCCCGACGATGAGGTGCCTTCAATTGTCACGTGACCCGGAATCGATGCTCCCGTTGTCAGCGCGAGGACCACACCGCTGACATCCGAATTGCCGACACGAATCGGCAACTCTGCGCGTGGCGGCATCACAACCGCTGCCTGCCGTGCAACGGCGTCGGCAGCGCTGGAAGGTGGCAGCGGTGGACGATCTATCTGTACCGACGCTTGCAGAACATAATCGCCCGGCACGACATCCTGTAGTTCGAACGCGCCGGTTGCCGGATCGTAATTACGGCCTGCGCCGAACGAACCGGATCCACCAGTCAGATTGCGATAGGCGAGGTTGATATTGACGGACGAAGGTGCCGGCCCGCCGTCGGAGTTGACGACGCGCCCGGTAATACGGTGCGTCTGCTGCGGGGCCGCACGCATGTCGACGATCAGTTCAGTTCCCGTTTTCACCTCAATCAAGGTTGCCTCGTTCAGTTCGGTCACACCGGGATAAAAACTGATTCCGTAAACCCTCATTACCTGATTGGGGTTTACCGCCCCGAGTGGTCTTGGCTGTGGGCCGGCCACATTTCCGGCCGCAAGATAGTAGCGGCCTGGAGTCAATCCATACAGCCGGTACTCTCCGCGATCGTCGGCATATCCGGACGCGACGGCCTGAAGCCGCCGCCCGTCCGGCCCGTAGAAAACACGCAGTAACTGCACCGGCGCATCGACGGCCGGTCTTCCGGAATCGTCGAGAACATGTCCGGTAACCGTGCCCGTTGGAGTGAGTTGGATCGTCAGGTCGGCCGGTGACTTCCCCTCGACAAGGGAGATCGCAGTGCCTTGTGCATTCATGCCACGCTGTCCGTATGGCTGACGGACGTAACCGTTCGCACCAGCATTCAAGCGGTAAACTCCGGGCGTCAAATCCTTAAAAGAGAACCGCCCGTCGCTTGTCGTGGTTAGCGCTGGAATTTGCTTAAGAGTTTGCGGAAACCGTGCCGGCGGTGGAACGGCACTGAGCCTTCCCGTCAGCCCCACAACTGCATATCCCATGGCGGACCCCGGAGCAGGAAACAGATTGATCTGCGCCCCCGCGATCGGCTCGCCAGTCGTGGCATTGACAACCCTACCGCTGATTTCAAGACCCGCTTGCACATGAAGTATGAACGCGGCCAAAACAATCCATCTCATGGTGTCACCAAACCAGCATCTTACGCCGCTCTTCGCATTTCGGAAATCGCGCAGACAGCGTCCATAGTGTTATGGTTTCAGCCCGAATCTAACCAAGAGAAAGGCGGCGATGAGTGCGCCGATTATCGTGAGAACTTGCTTGATGCCCTCCACTTGCTCGAAGTTACGAACCTCGTCCAGACACGGAGTTCCTTACTCTATCGTTTGACCGTATCCGCGACATGAACGAAGCGGCCGACGCTGGCGGTAAATGCCGACAGGCTTTGAGCGCGGTTTTCGACAAGAGAGTTGATCTGAAACTGCGGATCGGCCAGTGGAGAATAGATCTCAAGGCTCGCCTGCAGCATTTTCCCTTCATGAAGGGCAGCAACCTCATCCGCATCGAGGGCCGACCGGAATAGAAACAGCTCGCGATAATCGGCTGGAGTAGGCCCCTGCTGACCTTTATGGTCGACTCCCGATCCGCCAAGAGTAAATACACGCGGCGCGAAACGCTCGGAGACCTTGCCCGCGAGTACCCCGTCCACATAAAACAACGTCTCACCACGCGCTGCATAGTGGCTCAACACGATTTGATGCCATTGTTCATCCGGTCGCGTCGAGGAACTGATGGTCGTTCCTCTTGCAGACACGTAAGAAAAACGTCCTTCGTGAATGTCGATCATCGCAGTCGAAAGCACGCGGTCTGCAGATAGTGTCGTCGACTGGAACTGCGTCTGTCCTCGCGCGCCGGCACGCTTCGCCTCGGTGTTTGACGACAGTGTCGATCCGGATATGCCGGCGATCGTCCCGTTGCTATTGGTGCGAATCGCGAAACTCAACGCGAACGAGTGAATCGTGTCGCGCGTGCCGAAAGAGAGTGGCGCAAAACCCGAGGAAACGATGCGCAGGAAACCCTTGCCTGGTTCGATACGTTGCGGAGTGGGCTTCCCCTTTTCGAGAGCTTCAAACAACGACGGCACGAACGCGTAGAAGAACTCGCGGTGACCGGAGGCGTTCGGATGTTTGTCATCGAAGTCGAAACCGGTCGCGTAGCGGCCGCCGCCGTCATCGGTCGCGCCGAGGAAGTTCACGCTGGGAACGTCCCACGAGTTCTGCAGGATGTTCATTCGCTTCACGTACTCGTATTCAGCCGGTGTGTAGACCATACGCGGGTAGCAAAGCGCAACGATCGGAACGATGTTGTTCTCCCGTGCGCGGCGGATGAAGCCCTGAATCCCGTCCGCGTACTGTTTGAAGATCGCGTCCTTGTCTTCCTTTGTCTTCGCCTCCCAGATGCCCTCGTTCGCCAGCGACAGCGCGATGACGACGTATCCGGGATGTGCCGGTAGCAAGTATCGCGTGTTCGCGGCCGGTTCGCCTTCGGGCGCGAATCGCGGTGCCATCGTCCTGGTGGTATCGCCGCCGCGAGCCACGTTCACGACTTCCCATCCGCGCGGCGCGAGGAATTCTTTCAGAAGACCGGTGTAGCCTTCCTTGCCGAATTCATCGCCGGTGCCGTTCGCGACGGATGAGCCGAATATCGCAATGCGCCGCGGTGGCTGCGCCTGCGGGCGGGCGCCGATGATGGCAAGATTCGAAAGAACGACAACGACGAGAGCGCTGCGAACGACCGAGTGGATGCGTTTCATAGCCAGCGCGCAGTATAGCTCGAACCTGCATGGAGTCGAACAGAGTGACATTACTTTGAAATCATCGTTCCTTGGAGTAGATGATCGTCCGACAGCGGCAAAGGTTTTTCGCCATTTCTGAAAGTTTTCCGGCAAAAACTTTCGAAATTCCGCAAATCTGAAAGTTTTTGGCAAAAAACTAAAGAAATCCGGCAATTCTGAAAGGTTTTCGCCAAAAACTTTCAGATTTGGCCAAAACCTTTCGGAAATCGCGAAAACCGTTCAGATTTGCCGAACTTCTTTCGTTTTTTCGGAAATCTGAAAGTTTTTGGCGGAAACCTTTCAGATTTCCCGAAAACCTTTCAGATTTCGGCAAAACCTTTCGGAAATGCCGGAAAACTTTCAGATTTGGCGAAAAACGAAAGAAATTTCAGAATTCTGAAAGTTTTTGGCGGAAAACTTTCGAAACGGTTCGCTTCCGGTCCGTTCTCCCGGGAGCAGGCTCGCCGCTGCCGACCATTTTCAGATCCCCCAAAATATTTTCATTAGCGGTAACTCATTGCCCGACTTCTAGATATCGGCGATTTCCAGCGAGAAATCCGCGCGCCGGACCAACTACTTTTCACAATCTGTTGCTAACACACGAGGAACCGAAAACCAGCAGACACCTTCAAAACACTTTCAATCCCACAGGACGCCGCCACGCTGTCTACAGCTCTAACCCGATTACCCGGAGCGCATGATATTGGGAACGGAACCTTAGTCTGGCGACGTTTTCGGGGAATGCTAGGAGCATATAGAAACAATCGACATATACAAAGGATACGGACGGCCCACAGTACCGCCAGGGTTAAAACGGACAGAAGTCCCGTCATCTTCAACCGGATCCTCATCTTTCGTGTGGATTACCGGGGCGCGTTAGATATTGCCTGGCCGCCGTCGCCGTACATTTCGTAGACATGCTCGAAGACGGTTGCGCATTTTTGCTTGTAGAGGTCCGGGGAATATGCGCGAGGCAAGCCGCCGTCCAGAACATCTTCAATGGCGAGCTTCACTTGAGACCGGGCCGTGCTCTTCTGCCGCCAATTGATGACGAGGAGGGCTTTGAGTTTCTGAAGCAATTCGCGGGCGACCTTCTTGGTCTCGTCGTATTCCTCGCGCGTTAGCTCCGGGGCCGGGCGGACGAGAATGTCGAAGATGACCAGCTCTTCCTCGGTCAGCCTCTCCCGAACGTGGCGTTGTTCCTCGTCATCGAGGGCCCGGCTCAAAGTGAGTAACTCGCTGAATAGCTCTTCGATGTTCCGGCTGCCGTTGTTGTACTGCTCGATAAGCTGTTCGAACTTCTCCAGGTAGTCCGTTCGGGTGCGGTTAACCCGGATCATCCTATCGAGCTGCGCCTTGATGGCCGCTTTCAACTGCTCGAGCTCCACGTTCCTGGTTTTGCTTTTGGCGAACCGTTTCGCAAGCGCAGCGAAATCGATCTTGCTCAGATCGACGATGGCTTTGTTGTTCGTGTGGCGAATAGTAAAGCCGTCGGCGGCGATCGAGTCATCGAGCAGCTTGTTCACCTCGCTCATGACCTCGGTGATGACACCGCGGTTTTCGTTGGTTCGCTCCGCGATTGCGGCAGCAATAGTCAGAAGACACGAAACAACGGAAAGAAATTGCACCGCCGCAGGATCGGGCTTGACGGCCTGGAACAATGTGCGGACCAGCCGCACATGCGCGATGAAATCCTTTCGTACCGGATCGGGCGAGATCAGCTTCTCGACCGCCTCTGCAATGAGTTTCACGCGATCGAAATTGCCCGGGGCTGTCTTTTCAATCTGAAGCAGATCGACACCGTGTTGGAGGCAGAACGCAATCGCCCCTTCCACGGAGGATTTCAAATCCGCGACCAATTGAGCCTTGTCGCGGACAGGCGTCACGCCGCCCCGGCCGGCGCCATAGATCGCCAGGGCTCTCTCCAGCGAAGCGAAGACATTGGCATAGTCGACAATCATGCCGCTGTGCTTGCCCGGATAGACGCGGTTCGCGCGGGCGATCGTTTGCATCAGCGTGTGATTGCGCATCGGCTTGTCGAGATAAACGGTCGAACAGCTCGGAGCGTCGAAGCCGGTCAGCCACATCGCGCAGAGGAAGACAATCCGCAGCGGATTCGCCGGATCTTTGAAGTATTCGTCGAGCGGCTGATCGTTCATGCGCTTGCGATGGGGTGCGATGTCGAGACCGAGGGCCTGCATCTGGGCAATCTCGTTCTGGCCGGACGAGACGATCAATGCCATGTCGGTCGTCTTTAGAATCTCCAGTCTCTCCTGCAGCTCCTGTAGCGGCGGTCTATCATTGAGGCTGCGCGCTATCGCGCTTGCGCTTCGCGGACCGCCGGTTTTTCCGATTTCCGCCTCGACCTTCCGGCGCTCTTCCTGCCAGTACTTCTGGACTTTGTCATACATCCGCAAGGCCGTGGCCTTGTCGATGGAAACGACCATGGCCTTGCCCTGGAATCCGCGGCCGATAAAATGCCGGACGATGTCTTTGGCAATTGTTTCCAGCCGCTCGTCCCGCGTGATCAGGTGGTATTGGCGGCCAAGCTCGCGTTCCAGCCTCTTCTCCTGATCCTCGTCGAGGTCCGCCTGCTCGATCAGGTTGTACAAGTCGTCGTTCAGATCCGGATTCTCCAGGCGAAGCTCCGGCGTGCGGTTTTCGTAGTAGAGCGGGACGGTCGCATGGTCTTCCACCGACTGCTGGAAATCGTAGATCGAGACGTAGTCGCCAAACACTTCGCGCGTGCGCTCTTCGCCTGCGATGAGCGGCGTGCCGGTGAATGCCAGGAACAGCGCGTTGGGCAATGCGGCGCGCATATTCAAAGCGAGCGTGTCGTACTGGCTGCGGTGGGCTTCGTCGGTGAGGACAATGATATCCCGCCGGTCGCACAACACGTCCGTGGTTTGGAACTTGTGAATCAGCGTGAAGACATATCGATGGTTTTCGCTGAGCAGTTGGCGAAGATGGCCGCCGCTGGTGGCGTGACATTCCTTCGCGTCCGACTCGCTGACCGCGCCGCAGGCTTTGAAGGTCTTCGCAATCTGGTCGTCCAGCTCAATGCGGTCCGTAATGACGACGAAGGTCCAATCGCCGGGAATTTTGCGCAGGATCTTCTGCGCATAGAAGACCATGGCCAGGCTCTTGCCGCTGCCCTGCGTCTGCCAGAACACACCGGCTCGGCCATGGCCTTGCTCGCGCGCTTTCAGGCTCGCGGCGATCGCATTGTTCACGCCGAGAAACTGATGGTTCTGAGCGAGGATTTTGACAAGCCCCGCCTTGTGTTCGGAGAACAGCGTGAAGTTTTCGACCAGGTCGAGCAGCCGCTCTGGCTGGCAGAGACCGCGAATCATCACCTCCAGCGACACACGGCGCGGTTCATCCTCTCGCTCGATACGCTTCCATTCGAAGAATCGTTGCCAATCGGCCGTGAGCGAACCGACTCGGCTATCCGTTCCATTGGAGGCAATCATCAGCGCGTTGTACCAGAAGAGTTGGGGGACGTCGGCCTTGTATGAGGTCAGATTGCCGGCGAATGCCTGCTCGGCCGGGACGCCCGGTTTCTTCAGCTCAATCACGACGAGAGGAAGACCATTCACAGATCCGACCAAGTCCGGCCTGCGGGTGTAGAGCGTCCCCGTGACGGTGAACTGATTGACCAAAAGGAAATCATTCGCTTCCGGATCTTGCCAATCGATGACGCTTACTCGTTCGGTCTTTTGACCACCGTGTTCACGGTCCGCAATCTGAACGGGTACTCCGCCTTTCAGCAGGTTGTAGACGTCCTCATTTGCCGCAGCCTCTGTCATTGCCGATCGATCACGTACGAGTTCATCCATCGCGGCTCGGATGCCCTCCGGCGGCATATTCGGATTCAGCCTTTGCAGGGCCAAAATCAGGCGAGAAACGAGAACCACATCACTGGGTGTCTCTCGTCCGAGCTTGCCTTCCGGCCCGAAGGTCTCATCGAGTCCGGTCAGGATCTGCCATCCCAATTCCTGGAAAAGCAGGATAGCCGGATGCTCTATCAGATGATCTTCGTTGTAGAAGTGCATATGGGCTGAGCGGCCAACTGCGCCGCTTTTCGTTGACGTGGACTTCTCAGCTTCGAACCGTTTGCCATTGTCGAGCTCGCTGCTGTAGGGCTTGCGCGTAGGACGGCCAGTCATGCAGGGTTGCCGGGTCGAAGTCGGCGCCGTTCGGCCACACTAAGGTATGAACCTCTGGGTCGATTTTGACACGGTTAAAGAAGTTCACGTCATTGAGCGGTGAGTAGAGCTCACCGGCCAGGACCGGCCGGAAGTCGATGGTCTGCGCGGTGTTATCGTCGAAACGCACCCTAAGTGTGTAGGGTGCCAGGGTCTCGAAGCCGACAACGCGATAGATGTGGTGACTCATAGCTCTATTTTAACGGCTCAATGACACCGAAGAAACGGCTGAGTCCACTCACAGACGAATTCTACATTGCTACATTCCTGCAGTGGGGGACTTTGCACATAAAGTCTGTCCTGCACAAAAAGTCTTCTGTTTGCACATAAATTGGGTAAGTAGCCTTTCTCGTGTTTCGGTGTTCGTTCCTCCAGCCGCCCCGCTTTGTAAAATTTACAATTCAGCCAACTCTGTAAGGTGTAACGGTTACAGACTGGCGAATCGCAATCCGCTGTACGATTGATAATACTGTAACACTGACGCAGCGAACCAACCGGCACTTCACGCAACCGACCGCGCGAGTTCGCTACCGAATTCTCTATCATAGGTCAGTCTTCCAGTAAGTCGCTTACTTGCAGTGCATTAGTAAGATGTGTGATAAAAATACTAAAATTGATCGCGCTTGCAGATCGCTGTTGCCATAAAATCTGATAGCACGGTAGCGTCTTCGCGTCATAGAAAATATTGACGCGATATGACGAGTGTCATATTATTCATGTAAGAAAGTGAGATCGGCTATGCCAGAGACTAAAGATATTAACGCGCTCTTGACGGAAGCGATCCGCAAGCGCGATGAACTCAACACGTTCATTAAAGTGCTCCAAGAAATGGGCGGCACTTCACTGCCCACCGAAACGGCCCCGACGGATGCTGGCCAACAACAAACCTCCGGCCAAGAGGTCACTGATCCTTTGAGCGCTGTATATCCAGGTATGTTTTTCGGCAAAACCCAACCGCAGGCCGTCAAGGCCCTTCTCGACAAGATGAAGCCTCGCCCAGTCAAGACGAAGACAATTGTTGACTGCCTAAAGAAAGGCGGTTTAGAGGTTGGCGGAAAGAAACCAGAGGTTAATTTGTGGGGAGTTCTCAATCGCAGCAGCGACACGTTCATTCTCGTGCCAAAAGCAGGCTGGGGACTCGTTGAATGGTACGACCCCAGTGTGATTGCAAAAATGCGCAAGGAAGCGCCGAAAGAAAACGGTGAAGACGCGACGCCGAAGGAGTGAGATGAGTTCAAACCCGGGGCTAACTCAGTGCGGTAGAGTACCCACCTGTTAAGTGGGAAGTCGGGGGTTCGATGCCCCCGCCCCGGATTTAAACCCAAAACCGGCTCCGTTGAGTGCTGGTAACACTCGACGAAGCCACAACCTGCAAGGCGCTGATGGCACCTGTACAGGCCGGTCAGCCTAATCATAGGTCCGTGGCCCTTGCAACGCAACCAAGGAGCAAGCCCATGGACACCATCACGAGAGAAGTCAAAGCGCAGGATATCGCCGACCGTTTCCGCATCATCGAAAGCAATGGTCAGTTCATCGTTCCGTCGCAACACACCGCCAACAAGAAATACGCCGCTCGAATCGGCAGAACGAGCGAGTTCTGCAACTGCCCCCGACTTCGAACTCCGGCGTGAACCCTGCAAGCATGTAATGGCCGTCAAGTTGACGCTTCAACGTGATCTGAATTTCGACGGAAGCGTCACCGTCACCGGAACCATCGAAGTCACGAAGCAAACGACCACGTATCCACAGGAGTGGACGGCTTACAACGCTGCTCAGATCGAAGAAAAGGACAGATTTCAAGTCATGTTGCGCGAACTCTGTAGCGGCGTTGACGAGCTGCTTCAAACCAATGGCCGCCCGCGACTGTCTCTCGCCGATCAAGTCTGCTGCGCGACTTTTAAGGTTTACACTGGCTTTGGTGCTCGAGGATTGCTTCTGATCTGCGCGAGGCTAAAGAGCGCGGCCTGATCCAAAAGGCACCGCACTTCAACTCTGTTTTGAACGCCCTTGAGAATCCTGACGTGAGCCCGATTCTTACAAAAATGATTGAGACTTCGTCGTTGCCCTTGAAGTCGGTCGAAACTGATTTCGCGGCGGATTCGACAGGCTTCAGCACGTGCCGTTACGAGAAATGGATTGACCACAAATACGGTGGCGAACGGTTCAAGCGCGAATCGGTGAAGGTGCACATCATCTGCGGTGTGAAAACCAACATCGTGACAGCCGTTGAAATCCGCGACAAAGACGCGGCGGATGCGCCAATGCTTCCGGTTCTGCTGAAGACGACGCAATTCGGTTTTTCGGTCTCGGAAGTCCCGGCCGACAAGGGCTATCTTTCTTAGAACAACGCTCGCGTGATCGCCGATACTGGCGCTACGCCGTTCATCGCATTCGAAGAAAACAGTGGTCCGGGCAACTGGAGACGGCAAGGACGCGGCAATGCCGAAGCGTGGGCGGAAATGTTCCACTACTTCATGTACCGGCGGAATGACTTCTTGTCGCATTACCACAAGCGGTCGAACGTAGAATGCACGTTCTCCATGATGAAGCGGAAGTTCGTTGGCGATGGTCAATGAAGCGCTTTAAAAACAATTTGAGCGTTCTTATTCATGAGATTCACGAACTCGGGATTGAACCCGTCTTCGATAAAGTCTGTCTCCAACAATAGCCATGGCGACTGCACAGAAGAACGATAGAATCGCCAGAAACTCGAGCACGGCCTGCAACACTCGTTCAAGGAATTGGTCTATGTCATTGGAAGGATGGAAATCATTTTTTGAGATCGGTGGAGTAATACTACTTTTCCTGACCTTTATTTTTGGCGCAGGCGTGGTCATTACTGGCAATTGGATCAACGAACGCCAAGCAGAACGCTTGAGACAATTCGACTCATCATTAACCGAAGCTAAGACAGATCTCCTAAAGCAACAGGAACGCGCCGCGAATGCGGAACGCAATGCCGCAGATGCAAAAAAGACTGCATCCGAAGCAGGAGAGGGGACGGCAAAAGCGTTGGCAGATGCAGCCAAGGCGCAAGCTAGTCTCGGATCAGCAGAACGAAAGGCCGCAGAAGCAAACTCCAAGGCCGAAGGCTTCAGGCTTGATATTGCCAAGGCGAACGAATCAGCAAAGCAGGCAGAAGCGCGCGCTGCGGAAGCCGCTTTGGAATTGGAGCGGTTTAAAGCACCGCGAACGCTGACTGGCACACAACAAACATCGATTGCCGCTCTTCTGAGACCGCTCGGGTCAGTGCAGGTCGAATTCATCATTATCGGAGATGCGCCAGAGATAGGCACATTCACCGAGCAAATCGCGTCTGCGATCAGACAGGGAGGATGGACAGTGCGAACAATCGTGAAAGCCGTATCGGGCCCGAATGTCTCAGGCGTCTTAGTTGGAACCAAGGTAGGGTCATCTACTGGGATAGGTGCCGCAGCGTCAACCCTTATACTTGCTCTGCGTGCACAAGGCATAGTCGCTGGGTCATTCACGCCCCAATACACCGACCAGATAACAATAGCGGTTATGGGAGATTGGGCTGGCACAACTGCCCCAATCAGACTTCTAGTTGCTGCGAAACCATAGATAAGTATCGCTGCACATAAAAGTGCCAACTTGCACATTATCTGCACCAAAGTAGGGCGTTTATGCGCAAAGCCCTGCAGTGGCCGCACTGGGCGCTGCCAATTTTGCACCACAGTGCCGTGTCAGCCGGCGATGGTTTCGACAGAACCCGGAAGCTTGCTTAACGTCAGCTTTTGAAGTTCGACTTTCTCGCTCGCGTTATCAATATCGATTCCGACAAGGTTTCCGGCCGCATCATAATCCAGAACGATTCCTTCGGAGATCTCGCGGCTTTCGACACTCGCCTGTTCAGAGAGGTCAATGTACAGAGAGTCGGTATCCGGATGGTAATTCAGTTTCATAGCTTGAATCCTCGGTCGAGAGCAACAACAGGCAGGGACCGCCCTTGCAGTCCAGGAACGGCCGCCCAAAATCGGTGGCGATTTTTCTCTTGTGGCTCCGATCGAACCGGGCCCTCAAGAACACGGATGCACCGTTCTCTCTTCAATATGGACGTTTTCGAAGAACTTCCTTCTCAAAGTAATCTGTGAATCCGTACTCCGGCACAGGCCAAGGATAGCGCAGTCAAGCGGTGACGTACCGGAAACTCCGGCCAACATCAATTTGACTGGACAGCAGACGCGGTAGCAGCAAGTCGCGCATCCGGCGGAGGTTTTGGATTTTTCCGGCGAGTAATTCGCTTTCGTCGATCATTGGCTCTACGAGTCGATCAAAATTTCGGGCAATGGAAAGCGGCGGAACGGCAACACGCATTGAAGTAAGCACGACTGCGTTCGCTTGAGGTTGCGCAGCGCCACCGATGTTCGTCTTTATATACTGCTTGAATTCGTCCGACTCCATGAGAATGCCCAGTACGCGGTTGCTGATTCCAGGCTTCGCTCGTACACGAACGAGGTAGGAGGCAAACACAGTGTCTGGGTGCAGTTTGTTGAGCCGCTTAGCATAGCCAGTCGTCGCCCCAGTGCGCGCGACTACAATGTCGCCGGGTCGGAGCAGGTACTTCGGTGTTTTTTCCGAAGGGATTTCGCAGAATGGCACAGCCGCCCAATCAATCAGGTCAGGTACGATATCGGTAATTCTTAGAAACTTCGGGCCGACCTCTTCCTGCACAGCGCTGGCAGTGTAGCCGTAGCTGACAGACTCGCAAAGGTCCGCGATGCTCTCAACCTGCCAATCTGCTGGGATGTCACCGATCGGAGAACCGACTCGATGGAGAATGTTGTCACCGGGAAAGCGGAAATGGACGAACCATTCGCGGTAGAGGGCTCGGGCCATCGCCTCCAAGATCCGGATGCGCCGCTGACTGTTCTCAATCAGCTCGTCATATCCGGACAGGATCCCCGCGATTCGCTGTTGCACCGGAAGTTTAGGGAAGCAAACCGGGACGCTCCGCAGAATGTCGGTGTTCAGGTTTGGTAAAGTCGCGCCAATAGCCTGGTTAGATATCCAGCCTATGACCGACTCCTGTCGCAAATAGTAGTGAAGAAACAACGGGTCTAGTAACGATTCACCAAGGCTCAAGCGCAGGCAACCAGTGCCACACAACCAACCTTGTTGCTCCTTGCGGATCAGAGCTTGCCTGCCGATGTCGCCGCGCCTTCCATAAACAATGTCGCCTATTGCTAGTTTGTGTCTTGAAAGCCGCTCGACGTATTCAGGGGACACTCGCGCTACCGTCTCCGTTGCGATCCGTCCTTCGATGATATCTTTGGGCATCACAACAGGAATTCCTGCATTCGAGTAATCGGATGCGTGAAGTTGTGAGCCGAAAGGCCCCGTCTGGATGATTCCACCGACTTCGTCACATACATCACCGAGCGTTGTCTCGCGCCAACCGAGCATCGTCACGCTTCCAAAATCTCTGCCACGTTGAGCGCTATGGTTCGTTCGAGTTCGCGCGCTTGTGTGTTGAGGATTTCGAGTTCCTCATTGAGAGTTTCAAGCTGTTCCTTGAAGTCCTCATCACTGACGTCCTCGCCCGGCGCCACTCCAACGTACCGTCCTGGATTCAACGACCAACCCTGCGCCTCAATCTCAGTCAGCGTGCTGGCTTTGCACAGACCCAGCACATCCACAAACCTCATCTTCTTCCCGAACGCCTGCTGTAGCCGCTCCCTCGTTTCATCGCCGCCTAAAATAAAGTCGGGATCTTCCCCTCGATAGAGACGTACGATGTTCGCGAGAAAACAAATCTGTGCCGATGTCCAATCGCGATGTGCACGGTCAAGCTGTCGATTGATGCGCCGGGCATCGATAAACAACACGGTGTCTGCTCGTTTGGTTTTTGCTTTTCCCTTATCCAGGAACCACAGCGTACATGGAAGCGTGACCGTGTAGAACATGTTCGGTCCGACCGCCACGATGACATCCACCGCGCGCGTCTTGATCAACTGTTGCCGTATCTCCATCTCTGAGGCGCGAGCATCGGCGGCGGAATTCGCCATGACGAACCCGGCACGGCCTTTCTCATTCAGTGCGGAATAGAACAGTTGAATCCACAGGTAGTTCGCGTTGTCGGTCCGCGGCAGACCGAACGGGTATCGACGCTTCGGGCCGACCTGATCCTTCAATCTATCCTTGTCGACCGCGTTCACGTTGAACGGCGGATTGGCTAACAGGAAGTCGAACTTTCCGGTGGCGTTATGCGCGTCGTCGTAATAGGTGATGGCTTCTTTGATGTCGCCTTCCAGCCCGTGGATCGCAAGGTTCATGCGGCACAGTCGGGCCGTCTCGGCCACCTTCTCCTGACCATGAATGGATAACTCGGAGGACGGGTTCTTCTTGTGCTCGCTGACAAAGCGGGCGCTCTGAACGAACATACCGCCGGAACCGCAGGCCGGATCGAGAATGCGTCCGTGATAAGGCTCCAGGACTTCGACCAGGAGTTTAACGATGCTCGACGGCGTGTAAAATTCGCCGCCCTTCTGGCCTTCCGACCGGGCGAACTCGCCAAGGAAATATTCATAGATTCTGCCGAAGGCGTCGTAATCCAGGCTGGCTGGGATTTCCGAAACCCGCTTCAATAGCTCTTTGAGCAGGGTGCTGTCGAAGATCTGATACGTTCGGGGCAGGACTCCGGCCAACTGTGGATTGTGCTTTTCGATGTCGGCCATCGCCTCGTTCACAATCTTGCCCGCGTCGGCGCCCTCGGGGAGATCGCGAAGATAGTCGAATCTGGAATTGGGGACGAGGTAGAGCACGCCATCGGCGTGATATGCCGCCGGCTCATCGACGCGGGAACCCCGCCTGGACGACGCCGATACCTTTTCCAGCTTCGCCCGCTGCACCGAAAAGCGAACTTCCGCAAACCTGAGGAAGATCAAACCCAGAACCGGTTGAGAATACTGTGCGGAGGTGAGTCCGCTATTGGCCCGAAGTTGATCGGCGGCGGCCCAAAGCCGCTTTTCCAGCGTATCTGTCGCGACATCTTTCTCGGACGGGGCGATCCACTGCATCTATGTTTCTCCTCAAGCGGTTGCGAGCCCGCATTGTACACTCCACCCGTTCTTACGAGCAGTGGTTTGGTCAAGAATTCTAGCGAGAGGACCCAATCCGGCTACGCCTTCCTTCAAGATGTCTTCAACTTCGCGCCGAATTGATCTTGGTTTGCTTAGTGTGTCAAATATATTGGACACAATTGACGATTAATGAATATTAGTGTATAAAATAATTGACATGAGGAAAGTGAATTGGAGGAAAGTGAATTGAAGGAGGTTATCGGTCAGAACTTGAAAAGCGCACGAGAATCCGCGCAGATCTCTCAAGACGACTTCGCGCAGAAACTCGGAATCTCCCGGGCAACGCTCAGCGCCATCGAGAACGGCCATTCGACCATCGACAGTACGAAGTTGCTCGAGGCTGCCCGGCTGCTTGGCCGCCCGGTTTCGGAGTTCTTCAGCGAAAGAATCGAAGAGACGGCGTTGCTCTATCGAGCCGCCGAAAACACCATTGCCCCTGAGCACGCGCGAAAAGATTTCGAACGATTCTGCCGCGCGTACCGGGAGCTTGAAGAAATTGTGGAAGTAGCGGATAGCGTGCTTCCACCGCCGGAATACGCAGAACCCCAGTTCGCTGACGTAAAGGCGTTTGCGGAACTGGTCGCGGCTTCTGAACGGCAACGGCTCGGAATCGGACCGCTTGAGCCGATTAACAATATGTTCAAAGTGCTCGATGAGCAGGGCGTCAGAATTTTCCTGTATCCGCTAGATGGACATGATGTGTGGGGCATCTCGGCGTATTCGGCCAGGTTTGGAGCATGCATTTTTGTCAACGCCTTAACCACTGTCGAGCGACGAATTTTTTCGCTCGCACACGAATACGGGCATCTGGTCATGCATCGCCGCATGTTCAACGCACCTGCGCCTAAGGGGAAGGCGGACAAAACTGCTGAGCTGATGGCAGACGCGTTCGCAGCAAACTTCCTTGTTCCAGCAGATGCACTGCGCACCGTTTTTCACCGCGATATCGGCGAGAAGGCGATTGGTCCCGAAGACATCGTCTTCCTCAAACGGTATTTTCGAGTGAGCGCAAAAGTCATCTATAAGCGACTGCTCGAGATCAAGCTGTTAAAGGAAAACGGCGATCTTCTGCGAGCCGTCACTGGTGAAGATCAAACCAAAGAAATTGCGCCGCTGGGTGATGATTTGATTGCGGATTGGCGTCGAGTCGGAAGGTTTGAACACCTCGCAAAAAAGGCATCTCTTGAAGAGATCATATCGCTTGGCAAGCTTGCCGAAATTCTAGGCGGCAGCGCTCTAGAGACCCGCAAGAAGGTCCAAGAATGGCGGAAGGAATTAACTATTGCATAAGCTTCACGCCGCCCCAGTATCCATCGATGCGAGCGTCGCACTCGACTTTCACCTGACGAACAGTTTCGAAATACTTGTGGAATTGTTCGCGGGCAAGATGCTCATGTCCGACTTCGTAAAGAATGAATTGCCGAAAACGATGGATTTGCGGGAGACGACGATAGTTCCCCTCGCTAACACAACCGAGTGGGAACTACTTGAGAAGCTCAAAAAGGAAAAACGCGGGCTTGGACTTGGAGAAATTGGCGCCATCGTCATTGCAAAAACTCGCGATGCGGTGCTTCTTACGAACGATAAACTTGCTCGAAATGCAATACAGGGAATGGGAATAGAGGTGGCAGGATCAATCGGAGTGTTGGAGTATGCGGTCGAAAGCGGAAGAATGCAAAGCGAGGCCGCCATCGAATTGCTGAGAAAGATGATCCTGCAAGGCGCGAGGATATCCAATGAGCTCGTGACTAACTTCGAAGATAGATTGCGGAACAAAAAAAAGACTGAGGTTCGCAAGTTGTCAGTTCAGGCCGAAAAGTCTGCTGTAGTTCGGCCGGAACAAACGTCGTAGGAGAAATCGTGTGATGGAAAATCACCAAAAGAATTAAAGGCCGCGGCTGGTACCCGCGACCTTTAATTAGGCGAAATCGCCCGGCCTAGTGACAGGCCCTTGTTGTTAACAGTATCGCCGACACGATACCACACCTGTCAAATCGAATTGGGCGACAAATTGAACCAATACTGCTGATTAGCTGAACCTCGCTCGAGATCCAGCTACAGCAAGACAGGAGAGTACTGTGCAAGAAACTCAACATGACCCGGAACATCCACAAACCGGGCCCATCGTGAAAGTCACGGTGGACACCCAACCCAAGGAAGTCCATCGCGGCGATTACATTGTGTCGGTCTTCAAGAAGAACGTCGGCGTCAGCGCTGACCGTGAACTCGATGAAGTTGTAGGCGGTGAGTTCAAACCTCTTCAGGACGATGCTCATATCGTCATCAAAGGAGGCGAGGTTTTCGTGAGTCACGTTCGTACCGGAGGATCGTCCTAATGGTGGGAACCTCCGACCTGCAGGAACTCCAACTGGTCTGTCCCGGCGCGGCAGTACTGCACGAGTCCAACTTGGAATACGTTTATTTACCCAGGTTGAAGCTTCCGGCGGGCTGTTCGCCGCCGGAAGCCGACGGACTTTTGTGTCTTCAGGGCCGCGATGGATACCTGACGCGGTTGTTCTTATCGGCCGAAGTGCGCGGAAAAGGAAACAACTGGAAAGCCCATCAGATTCTCAGCCGCACGTGGTACGTGTGCTCCTGGAACAATGTAAGCTCCGACCTTCGTCCCGCACAAATCCTGGCCGAGCACTTGAGGGCCTTCCGATGAAAGCGCATTTCCGAATAACATCCGATCTGCTGGGGCATATTCTTTCAGACTTGAGACGGCCTCATCCATTCGCCGGCGAACGTGTGGGATTTCTCACTTGTCGCGCAGGCATTCTCGTAAGGAATGAGTTCGTTCTTCTCGGGCAAAAGTGGCACACCATTGCTGACGAAGACTACATCAGAGATTTCTCCGTCGGAGCAATGATCGGCGCTGCTGCTTTTCGCAAAATTCTTCAATATGGCTACACCAATCCAGTCAGCGTGTTTCATGTGCACCTGCACGAACATGATGGCATCCCAAGATTCAGCCAAACGGATCAGCGAGAGACGGCAAAGTTCGTGCCGGACTTCTGGAATGTCCGACACGGTTTGCCGCATGGCGCATTGGTTCTCAGCAATACCTCAGTGTCTGGCAAATGCTGGTATTCAGCGGCGACGCAGCCTATACCGATCTCCGAATTCCGCATTGTCGGTGCTCCGATAAAGTGGGTGCGTCATGAATGAACGCTTTCAGCGCCAGAGTTTCCTCGGGCCGAATTCCGACGAAATCTTGGAGCATTGTCGTGTCGGCGTGATCGGCATGGGGGGCGGCGGATCGCACATCGTTCAACAACTTGGGCACATTGGCATTGGACAATTGGTTGTCGTCGACAATGATCGCGTAGAAGAAAGCAATTTGAACCGCCTCGTCGGCGCCACTGCAACGGATGCCAAGAAAGGACGGCTTAAGGTTGACGTCGCTCGCCGCGTGATAAAAGGGATAAACCCCAAAGCTCGCATCAAGACCATTCCCAAGCTCTGGCAAACGTCAGGAGAGGATCTACGCGTCTGCGATGTCATCATCGGCTGTCTGGATACGTTCAGTGCCCGGGCGGAGCTCGAAGCGATGGCCCGGCGTTTCCTGATTCCGTACATCGATATTGGAATGGACGTTCACACCGTCGAAACGCGCTTTGTAATCAGCGGACAAGTCATCCTTTCCATCCCCGGCCATCCTTGTTTGCGATGCGTTGGCTTCCTGAATGACTATCTCCTTGCCCAAGAAGCTCAACGCTACGGCGCGGCGGGCGCGCGGCCGCAGGTCGTTTGGCCCAACGGCGTGCTTGCGTCGCTTGCTGTCGGAATCCTCATGCAACTCCTCACTCCCTGGCACGGCGAACATCGAACCATCGAATATCTTGAATTCGACGGCAATCAAAACATCGTAGTTCGATCAAATCGATTAGCTCACCTGCAAACCGACCGGTGTCCGCATTTCGAGGATGGGGACAATCTGGGCGATCCATTCTTTGGGGTTGCCTGCGAAAAGAATGCCCTGTTATGCGACGCCTGAAGGCCTCAAGGTATTTGCCATCCCCCTCTTGAACC
>Ga0207098_10118_pt1 | contig 26035 bp, 14 predicted proteins | sample Alteio_BWMinHeat_84_FD_153548 | JGI IMG/M metagenome (GOLD analysis project Ga0207098, IMG submission 153548) | Enriched cells from forest soil in Barre Woods Harvard Forest LTER site, Petersham, Massachusetts, United States -... | ecosystem: Environmental > Terrestrial > Soil > Temperate forest >...
CAGCGGTAGCCCCGGGCCGGGGCAATTATCTTCGCTTCCGGCTCTCTCCCAACGCCGAGATCGGACTCGCCGCTCGTGTCAAGCTTGCCGGTGAGGAGTTTATCGGAGAGCAGCGAGAGCTTTATTTGCTCGAACAACAGCCGGGAGAGGAAATGCCTTACGAGCGGCTATTGGGCGACGCCATGAAGGGCGATGGGGGACTGTTTACTCGCGAGGACGCAGTGGAAGCCGCATGGATGGTGGTTGATCAGGTACTCAAGCGCCATCCCCGGGTTCGTCCTTACAAGCGCGGCACGTGGGGGCCGAAACAGGCGGACGCCCTGATTGCAAAGGACGGCGGGTGGCACAATCCCAGCGCCGCGATTTGATCGATCATCAGCTAGGCCGCGCAGCCGCATCCTTCGCCACGCCATGCCCTCCGACCCTCGATGATGAGAACGGGAACGGCGGCGCAGGCGGCGACAGAGTCCACCCACGCAACATGCCACAGCGCATAGATCACCAGGCCGGCCAGCGTGACCGCCGCCAGATAAGCGCACGTGGCCGACTGTACCGCGTCCGCGGCCAGGGCTCGATTATTCGCAGCGCGCGCATGCTTGCGCTTCAGCCAGGCCAGCGCCGGCATGACGATCAGCGCCGCAGCGGTGATGCCGATTCCAAGACAGCTCGTTTCCATCGGAGTGCGGTAAGCAAGCGCCGCGATGACCAGCACCACGCCCGCCAGCAGGAATAGCAGCACTGCGGCGGTCCGCTCCGCGTGCGTCTTCTTCAGTGGAAATCGAGGCAGGAACTGCAGAAGCACGACGGAAGCCGAAAGCAACTCGATCAGGCTGTCGGAGCCAAATGCCAAGAGGGCCACACTGTGCGCCTGGGCAGCGGCGGCAAGCGACAGCGCGCACTCCACCAGCATCCAGCCGATGGTCACATACTGCAGCCAGGCGACCTCACGCGAAAGACCGGCGGACGGCGCAGTCGAAGGTCTGGCGCACGATCCGCAGCAAACGGCCTCGGGCTCGACATGCGACGGAGTGCTCATATCTTCGAAACGCGGCGCAGTCCAAAGTTCCAGGCTAAGCACCGGTCAAGCAACAGCGGTCGATCCGCGAACTCCACTATTCCTTCAGCGTCACCGTGATCTTGCGCGCATCGCCGCCCTCGGAGCTGATCGCGATTTCGCCCGTGGCGAGCTTCTTGATGCTCTTGAACTTGTCGCCCCACTCCACCAGCACCAGCGCATCCGGCGTCAGCAATTCTTCCAGCCCCAGGGTCTCCAACTGGCGTTCGCTCTCCAGGCGGTATACATCGATGTGGAAAAGCTTGAGCGGCTTTCCTTCACGCGTTCCATCGTACTCATGAATCAGCGTGAAAGTTGGACTAGTGACCTCTTCCGGCTCGGCTGCGTCGAGAGCCTGGGCAATGCCCTTCACCAGGGTAGTCTTGCCGGTACCCAGTTCGCCGCGCAAAAGCAGAAGTTGCGGCGGCTTCAGAATCGCTGCCAGCTTGCGGCCCACCTCGACCGTGTCCGCACCGCTACGGGTAGTGAACTGGTGGGTCCGGCCTTCGGCCACAGGGGCATCCTTGCTCATTCTGCTGCCTCGCGGGAGCCCTTCCCGAGTACCCCACTCCAGTCACCCCACGAACGATTACCCGTTCATGGGCGCTCGAGCCCCCGGCAGCCCCTGCAACCAAACATAACCGTTTCTGGTGCGAGAGTGAAAGCGAAAAGCCCGAGAAAGATGAGGAAGACTGTCCGTGGCGAGCAAGGTATGCTCGTTTTGTTCGCGGACCGCAAAATCGGCGGCGAGCCCGTGGAGAAACACGGCCGCTTCTACAGCGCGCTCGGGATCGTCCTTATATTGCGCCAGGATTCCGGCCACCATGCCGGTGAGCAGGTCGCCGCTGCCGCCTTTCGCCATGCCCGGATTGCCGGTGGTGTTCACGGCCACACGGGCGCTGGGATGGGCGATCAGGGTGCGCGCACCTTTTAACACCACTGTCACATTGTGCTTCCGGGCAAAATCCCGTGCCACGTCAAGACGCCGGGCCTGAACCGCAGACGTGGTCATGCCGGCCAACCGCGCCATCTCTCCCGGATGAGGCGTGAGAACAATCGTCCGTCCATTGCGAGCGAGCCGCGTGAGAAGGTCCTGCTGCTTCGCCAGGATATTGAGCGCGTCTGCATCGATGACCGCGGGCATCGTCGTGGCTTCCAGCAGTCCTACGCAGAATTGAGAAGTGTCATCACTCTGGCCAAGTCCTGGACCGATGGCCAGGACTGAGATGCCCTTTGTTAAGGCTGCCACACGCTCGGCCGCGAGATTGGCCGGCGAAGCTTGCCCGGCATCATTGGCAATCAGGGGCCAGGTCATCAATTCAGGCGCGTGGCTAGAGACGACCGCCAGTGCAGGCGCAGGAACCGCCGCGGTCACCAGCCCTGCTCCCGCGCGCATGGCCGCGATCGAAGCCATCGCAGGAGCCCCCGCCTTGCCGCCCTCTGATCCAAAAGAGCCGCCGACCACCAGAACATGTCCGAACTTGCCTTTGTTCGCGTCGGCGGCGCGAGGCGCGAGCGTAAGCGCCTGCGCGGATCCGGCCCAGTCGATGTTCAGGGCGGAGACAATCGCCTCGTCGGGCGAGCCGATCGGCGCCACGACCACGGGCTGATCCCATGACCGCGTCAACTGGCCGAAAACGTGGGCCGGCTTGGGAGCTGTGAATGTCAACACGGCATCGGCGGGAAACACCGGATAGTCGACCGTGGCCTGAGTCTCATCGGCCGGCCAGCCGGATGGCAGATCGATCGCGAGTATCGGGACCCCTGCCGGCGCGCTTTCCTTCAGCCAGTGCAGGGCAGCCAGCGCGAGTCCCTTCAAAGGGGGCTTGAAACCCGTGCCCAACACAGCGTCGAGAATCAAGTCCGTTTGAAGCGCGTGGTGGTGCCCTGCCAGATCCCCCGCCACGCCAACGATTCGAATCTGGCAGGACCCAGCCGCTTCGAGTTCACGCCAGGCTACCGCCGCATCGCCCTTGATCTCAGAGGGCGAACCCAGCAAAACAACCCGGACCGCCGCGCCGGCGTCGGCCAGCAACCGCGCCGCCATCATGCCGTCCCCGCCATTGTTGCCGCGCCCGCAAAGGACAGTGACGCGTTTTGCGCCGGGAAACTGCTGCTGCGCCAATGCCGCAATCGACGCGGCCGCATGGCGCATCAAATCGACGGATGGAATTCCGAACCGCTCGGCGGTCGCGCGGTCGCAAGCCTGCATTTCCTCAGCGGAGAGAACGTGCATGGCTCTTATGGTAGCGGGTACGACAGAGATGGTTGCCAGGTGCGCCACAAAGACTGAATTGAACGAGAGGATGAATCGATCATGGAAAGCAAAGGCGCGGGTATCGCAAAGGAAACATCGACATTCGATCTTCATGCATTGGCCGGCAGGTTTCCTGACAGCGCCGAAACCATGCTGCTCGATATGCGCCTCACGGACGAGGCAGCGGCAAGTTCCCGTCTGTTCCGGATTTACCGGCCGGTGCCGGCGCACTTTCACAAGACTTGCGATGAATATCTGCAGGTGATTTCCGGCCGCGGGACATTCGTGGTCGCGGGAGGCGAGCCCATTGAGTTGGGTCCCGGCCAATTGCTCTTCTTCCGGCGCAATGTGGTGCACAGCATTCCGAAGGTTGTCGAAGCTCCACTCGTGGTGTTTTCAGTCGACACGCCGCGCCGCGACCCGGCTGACGTCCACTTCGTCAATCCCGCGGATGGCACGGCAACCAGCTTCATCCGGACGATCGAGCCCTATTAGTTGAATGCCGGAATCGACAAAACCGCCGATCCTTCGACTGCGGTCTCTCCTGCGGATGACAGGGCGAGAGGCACCTGATCACTGTTCATTGTTCACTGATCACTTTTCACTGCTTCACTGCTTCACTGCTTCGTCATCAGGAGCAGGAACCATCCGTTCAGGCCCGCGATCAGGCCCGCTGTCGTCCATGAAAGCGCTTTGAGCCACGGCGCATTGGTGAACTCGCCCATCCTCTTCCTGTTACCGGTGAAGATCACCAGCGGGATTACAGCGAAGCTGAGTTGCAGGGAGAGAATCACCTGGCTGAGCAGGAGCAGCTTTTCTGTCCCATGCTCGCCCCATAATGCCACCACCACGATGGTGGGAACGATGGCAATGGATCGGGTAATAAGCCGGCGCAGCCACGGCGCAACACGCAAATGAATGAAACCTTCCATCACCACCTGTCCGGCAAGTGTCCCGGTGATCGAGGAGTTTTGTCCTGAGGCCAGCAGCGCGATGGCAAACAAGGTGCTCGCGCCCGCGGCCCCGACCAGGGGGCTCAGCAGCTTGTAGGCATCCTCGATGGCCGCTACTTCGAAGTGGCCGCTGCGATGGAACGCGGCGGAGGCCACGATCAGGATCGCGGCATTCACAAACAGGGCTACTGTGAGCGCCAATGCCGAATCGATGTTGGCCATGCGAATGGCTTCGCGCTTGCCCGCGGGGGTGCGCGAGTAGCGCCGGCTCTGCACGATCGAAGAGTGCAGGTAAAGGTTGTGCGGCATCACGGTGGCGCCCAGCATGCCAATGGCGATGAACAACATGCCAGGGTCCGTAATGATCGACTTTGAAGGAATAAAGAGACTGTGCAGCGCGGGCAGGTAGTCGGGCTTCGAAAGCACCATCTGGATCGCAAACAGCACGAAGATGGTGCCGATCAGGGCAATCACCAGCGCTTCCACTAAGCGGAACCCCCAGCGCTGCAGCAGCAGGATCAACAGCACGTCGAGCCCCGTGATCAGCACTCCATAGAACAAAGGGATGTGGAACAGCAGTTGGAGCGCAATCGCCGAGCCGATCACCTCGGCCATGTCGCAGGCGGCAATCGCGATTTCCGCCATCAGCCACAGGATGAGACTCCCGACCCGGCCGGTGCTCTCTCGGCAGAGCTGCGCCAGGTCGCGGTCCGTGGCCACACCCAGCTTGAGCGACAGGCTCTGCAGCAGGATCGCCATGAGGTTCGAAATCATGATGACCGACAGCAGCGTATAACCGTAGCGCGATCCCCCGGCGATGTCGGTGGCCCAGTTGCCCGGGTCCATGTAACCAACAGCAATCAGAAATCCCGGCCCCAGGAAACCTGCCAGCCGCCTCCAGTAGAACGGCGACCGCGAAATCCGCACGCTGGAGTAGACCTCCGGGAGGGAGGGCTCGTGGACTTCGACGGGACTTGTGATCTCAGTAGCCATGAATAGGGGGAAGGCCCACCCGCGCCTTTGAAATAGAGTATGACACAGGTCACTTAATCATAGTTAATGAATTTACTTATTTTTACTTTACTATCCTCCTAAAGCGCGGACATCGCTTTCTCCTTGACAGCTTAGGAGAGATGGCGTTAATCTCCTAAGCATCTTAGGAGGGTCTATGAATGATCAGGCCCAGCTCCTTCCCGGAACGCTCGACCTTCTCATCCTCAAAGCCGTCTCGTTGGGTCCGCTTCACGGTTACGGAGTTCTCCTGCGTATCGGGCAGATTTCCGGAAGCGCACTTCTAATCGAGCAAGGAGCGCTGTATCCCGCCTTGTTCCGGCTGGTGCGCCAGGGGTTGTTGACGTCAGATTGGGGCACGTCTGAAAACAATCGACGCGCCAAGTTCTACGAACTCACACCCGAAGGACGCGCACGTTTGCAGGAAGAAACCGAGGGCTGGAACCGCCTCGCCGTGGCCATGACGTCGGTCCTCGCCGCACGACCGGAGGAACTATGAACCTGTCCGGGTATTTTCGCTCTCTGGCTAACAAGTTCTTCCATCGTTCCGCGGTTGCCGACGACCTGGATGAGGAGCTGCGTTCGCATATCGAGCATCGAGCCGACGACCTGGAACGAGGCGGCATGAGTCGCGCCGAGTCCGTGCGGCAGGCGCGGATCGAGTTTGGCGCGCGCGAGCGATTCAAGGAGGAAAGCTTCGCAGCCCTGGGCGGCAACGTTCTGGATACGCTCTGGCGCGATGTGCGGTTTGCGTTGAGGGTATTGCGCAAGTCCAGGGGATTCGCTTTTGCCGCCATCGTCACCCTTGCACTGGCCATTGGCGCCAACGCCGTCGTCTACGGTGTGATGGATGCGCTCATTCTCCGTCCGCTCCATGTCCCCCAACCCGAGAGCCTCTGGGGACTCGAAAACGGGAACGGCTCCGGCTGGCAATCCTATCCCAACTATCGCGATTTTCGCGAACGCAACCATACCTTCGACGACCTGGCGGCGATTCGAATGGAATTTGCCGGCCTGGATACGGGCAACGATCCAGCCCAGGCCACGGGCTGGGCGGCCAGCGGAAATTACTTCGATGAACTCCAGATTCAGCCGTTTCTGGGACGGTTCTTTCATTCTCAGGACGAAAAGGGCCCCAACAGCGCCCCATACCTCGTGCTGAGCTACGCGTATTGGCACACCCGCTTCCAGGACGATCGACAGATCGTGGGCCGCACCATTCTTGTCAACAAGCATCCCTTCACGATTATTGGCGTGGCGCCGCAGAAATTCCGCGGCACGCTGGCGTTTATTGCTCCGGATTTCTTCATTCCCATCATCGAGGACGTGGATGGAGAGAACATCCTGAATACGCGCAGTATCAACAACCGCGAAGTATTTGAAATCCTCGGACATCTGAAGCCGGGTGTGACACCGGCCCAGGCCACTGCCGATCTGAACTCCACCGGCGCGTATCTTGAAAAGACGTATCCCAAAGAGGTGGAACACAAGAACTACACGCTGGGACGTCCAGGGCTCTTCGTGTTTTCACGTCCGGCGCAGGCTTTCGTTGGGGGACTGATGCTGCTAGCCGGCTTGATTCTGCTGGCCGCCTGCGCCAACCTGGGCAGCCTGTTTGCGGCCCATGCCGCGGATCGTTCCCGCGAAGTGGCTTTGCGGCTCGCGCTGGGATCGAGCCGGCAGCGAATCCTGCGGCAACTGCTCACCGAAGCGGTGGTGATTTCGCTTGCCGGCGGCGCGCTGGGGCTGGCGGCCAGTGTCGTATTGTTGCGCAAGCTCGCCGAATGGCAGCCGTGGACCGGAGCTCCGATTCGTCTGCCCATCAGCCCGGATGCAAAGCTCTACGGGGTAGCGCTGGCGCTGGCCCTGGTGAGCGGATTCCTCTTCGGGATTGTTCCGGTGCGCCAAGTATTGCGGGCCAATCCGTACGAGATCGTCAAGGCCGGCCCCAGCGGCCAGTTCGGGCGGAGATTGACGGTCCGCGATGTTCTGCTCGTCATCCAGATCGCGATCTGCGCTCTTCTCGTGACCTCATCGTTGGTAGCCATTCGTGGCCTGGAGCGCGGTTTGCACAGCAACTTTGGTTTTGAGCCCCGCAACACCATGCTGGCAGGCACCAACCTGGCCATGGCCGGCTACCGACCCGACACCTGGACGGCCATGCAACGGCGCATGATCGATGCGACGCAGTCGATTCGTGGCGTCGGCCGAGTGGCACTCGTCAATAATTACGCTCCATTGATCTATGCCGCGGGCAACACGGAAAATGTGTTCAAGGATGAGACCCGGGACCTGAGCCAATCGCATGTCGCTTCGATGACTTTCCGATACGAAGTGTCGCCGGGGTATTTTGATGCGGCCGGCACCAGCCTGCTCGCAGGGCGGGACTTCACCTGGCACGATGACAAAGACGCGCCGCCGGTGGCGGTCGTGAATCGCGAATTCGCCCGCCGGATCTTTGGCTCAGTGTCAAATGCAGTGGGCCGGTACTACCGGATGCAGGATGGAACCCATGTCCAGGTGGTCGGTGTCGTCGAAGACGGAAAATACATGAGCCTCACCGAAAACCAGAACGCGGCCATGTTTCTCTCCTTTCTGCGATACCCGTCGGGTTACTCGCAAGTGCTGGTGCGTTCCGGCCGCGATCCACAGCAACTGGCGTCAGCGATGAGAAACAAAATCCGCGAGCTCGACGCCGGGCTGCCCGCCGACATCGAAACCTGGAATCAATTCCTCGAGGTCGTCAATTTTCCGGCGCGCGTGGCCACCATGGCGCTGGGAGTTCTGGGCCTCATGGGCGCGATCCTGTCGATTACCGGTATTTTCGGAATGGCGGCGTATTCGGTCAGCAAGCGGCTCAAGGAACTTGGAATTCGCGTGGCCTTGGGCGCGCAGCGCCGGGAGGTGCTAGGCCCCGCCCTGGGACGCTCAGTCAAGTTGCTGGCCGCCGGTTCGGCAGCAGGATTGGTGCTCGGAGTTCTGGCCAGCCGGGTTCTCGCGTCCATCGTGTACCAGGCAACGCCCCGCGACCCGCTGGTGCTGGCAGGGGTCGTGGCGGCGATGCTGTTCCTGGGGCTGCTGGCTACGTGGATTCCCGCACAACGCGCGCTGACTGTGAATCCGCTGGTGCTTCTGCGCGAGGATTGAGTTACGCCAGATCGCCGTAAGCCGCGCTGGTCAGAAACTCGTGGAACTCACCCGTGCTCAGTTCCATCACCAGTTCACAGGCGCGATCGAAATTCGACGCGGCGTATGCGTGAACTCCCATGGACGCGCAGATGTCTTCAAGGGTCTCCGCGAGCACACGCTCATGCAGTTCCGGAGTGATCATCCGGCCATCGTCGAGCCGGGCGTGATAGCGGATCCATTGCCAGAGCTGGGCTCGACATATCTCTGCGGTCGCGGCATCTTCCATGAGGTTGTAAATGGGCACATGCCCGCTGCCCCGGAGCCACGATTCCGCGTAACGGAGCGCAACTTCGACGTTGCGCCGCAAAGCGGATTCGGTGATCCGCCCGCGTGGTATCTCCAGCAGCTTGTTTGCCGCGACCTGCGCCTGCGATTCCGGTAGCATACCGGTCTGGTTGTTCCAAATCTGGTTCTCGTGGATCATGTACTCATCGAAAACCGCGCGGACAACGGGAATCAGGCCGGGATGGGCCACCCGGGTGCCGTCATGTCCCGCCACCACTTCGCGCACTTTCTCGTGTCTGACCCGCTGCATGGCTTCTTCATTCGCCACGGCGTCGTTCCGGATCGGAATCTGTGCAGCCATTCCACCGATGGCGTGAATGCCCCGCTTATGGCACGTCTGGATGAGCAGTTCGGCAAAGGAGCGGAGAAACGGCTGTTCCATGGTCAGGTCACAGTGTTGAGGCAGCACGCATTCGCGGCGATTCCTGAACTTCTTGATAAAGCTGAAGAGATAATCCCAGCGGCTCCAGGCCAGGCCGGCGGAGTGATGGCGGAGTTCGTAAAGGATTTCGTCCATCTCGAAGGCTGCAGGGATGGTTTCGATCAGCACGGTGGCGCGAATGGTTCCCTTGGGTATGCCGACGTACTCCTGGGCGAAAACAAAGACATCATTCCATAGCCGGGCTTCAAGATGGCTCTCCAGCTTGGGAAGATAAAAGTAGGGCGCCGAACCGCGTCCCATCAGCGTGCGGTAGTTGTGGAAGAAATAGAGCCCGAAATCGAACAAGGATGCGGAGATGGGCGCGCCGGCGGCCAGGAAGTGCTTCTCCGTCATATGCCAGCCCCGGGGACACACAAAGAGGACCGCGGGATTCGGACGCAGACCATACATGCGGCCGTCGCTCGAGCACCAGTTGATGGAGCGCCTGTTGGCGTCAATAAGATTCCGTTGGCCGTCGATGCAGTTGTTCCAGGTGGGCGCATTTGCGTTTTCGAAATCGGCCACGAACACGGCGGCCCCGGAGTTCAGAGCGTTGATCATCGCCCTGCGTTCCGGTGGTCCGGCGATCTCCACGCGGCGGTCGAGCAGTTCTGAGGGAATGGCCGCCACCGTCCAATCAGCGTTCCGGATCTGCTCAGTCTCGGGAAGAAACGAGGGAAACTCGCCGCGGTCGAACGAACGCTGGCGGTGGCGCCGCGCCTCCAGGAGACCCAGCCGGCCGGCCCCGAAGCGCGCATCGAGCGCATGGAGAAATTCAACGGCTTCCTGGGTGAGGATCTCTGGGCCGGATTCATAGAAAGGCCCGGGAATGTACGGGACGGTGATGGTCGCGGTCATTGAACTCCTCTGCGAAAGTGATCATCGCGGCGAATGTTCCCTGTCGATGCTGTGTCGCGGCGACGCATGGGGACGAGTAGAGAACATGGCTGGAGGTACTGGCAACAGCCACTGGTCCGATTCGGACGAGTGGACGGAAACTCCCGTGCCGCGTCATAATCGGCTGCAGCAACGCTAGCCGCTTGGCCTGGCGCAACTTAAATGCTGTGGGTCGTTAGATGACACGGCACGCCTGATTCGACGGCTCGACCGATCCGGTCAACCGATCAAGGAGAAACGGATGCCTCTCGGAAGGCAATTTGCGGCGGAACTGGGCTCAGCCCTCCGCCTTCGGCGCATGGAAGCGGGCGTACAGATGCTCACCAGCGCCGCAGCCGAAATCGAGAGGCTTGGTGCCGCATCACCCAACGCTGCCAGCCTGTTGCTCCTGATCGCACAGTGGGTCGATGTGGGATATCGCGATCATCGCCTGCTCGACACCTTGCTCAGCCGCTTCCCTGCCGGATGCCGGAAAAAGCTCCCGGTCGACGACTATCTTCGTATGCGCATGGTGGATGGCTTTCGCCATTTCACCACCGGCGAACTGGATGCGGCCATCGACACTCTTGACCTGGTCCTGAAGACCTGCAGCGACATTCCCGATACGTCGCTGGCGGCCTGGGCGCATTTCTGGAAAGGGCGCGCGCACCGAAAAAAGGGCGAGTACGAAGCCTCGCTAAAGGACATTGTCCAGGCGCGTGAAATGGCGCAGGCGGACCACGACGATATGTTCACTTCCGTGATTCAGATTCAGGAGAGCTGGCTTCTTTTCCAGAAGGGCATGTCGCGGGACGCGTTGCAGATTCTGGATCGTGCCGAGTCAGTCTTGAAATCAACCGATCACTACGTGGCCCTTGGAAACATCGAGTCGGCGCGAGGCCGCATCATCCGGCGATCGGGCGAATACACCAAGGCGCTCGAACACTTTGCCCGGGCAATCGAAATGTACGCGCGGCAAGACCCGAATCACGTCAATCTCGCCCGCACCCTTGTGAATGCCGCGTATGTGAGGCGGCTGCTGGCCCTGCAACTTCGAAAACGCATCGATACGCGCGTGCAGTCGGGGCGGCTTCGTTCCCGCCCTTCGCCCGAGCAGCCCGCAGTCACGCGCGACAACCCGCTCACCCGGTACCAGTGCGTTTGGCAGGAAGCGCTCGAGGATCTGACCCGGGCGCGTGAAATCTACGCGCTGCATGCGCACTTTGATGGCATCGGAAAAGTGGTGCTGAACCTTGGCTACCTCCACCTCGACCGGGGAGATGTCGAGCGCGCGTGGGAGGAAGCGATCGAGGCCTACCGCGTCGGACTGGAGCAGAACGACCACATTCTCATGGCGCGTGCGCGAATCCTGCAGGCCGCAATCGAAAATGCGCATGTCGAGGAGCAGATGGGAGAAGACGTCGATAACGCCGTGCATGCCAACCGGGCCTTGCAATACAGCGAAGAGGCTCTGAGCCTTGCGCACGGCACCCAGAACCGGCGCCTGCTCGCCGGCGCGTGCATCGCGCGCGGCATGACCGCCGCCAACGACTTCTTCCAGGAATGGGAGACCGCCCGGCGCTATGCCACCGAAGCCACCGGCCTGATTGGCCCCGGCGAGAACGATCACCTTGTCGAAGACCTCACCAAACTGAAATCGAGAGTTGTCCAGGCTTCCGGGATCAATGACACGCTCCGCGGCTGGTCGGAAGGGATAGTCGGGAACAAGACGTTCCAACAGATCACCGAGGAATTTGCGGAGATCGTGATTCCGAAAGTATGGATTCGCGAGGACCGGAAGGTCTCACGCGTCGCAACCTCACTGTCGATCTCGCCCAAGAAAGTGCGACGCATTCTGCGCAACTCCGGATTGGTCGAACGGCAGTAACTCCAAAGTTCGCCCCATAATTGAGCTGTCATCCTGAGCGCAGTTTGGCGTCTTTTGCGCCAAACGGAGTCGAAGGATCTGCAGTTCGGGCGCTTCGATTCATGCAACGAACTTCGCAATCACCACACGAGTGATGTATTTCCTTCCGATTCGCCAGTCATTCTCGGTTTTTCCTCAGCCTCTTTAGTCGGGCCGCAAGAGCTGCAGAATGATCGCGGGCTTTTAGCCCCTGAGGTACACTGTTCGTTTCACCATCCGTCTAGAGATGTTGTCTAGAGATGTTTACCACTTGGCAATACTTGTTCTGGCGGTCCTTGGCTCGACGGATATTTCAGCCGGGGGATGGAGCCGAGAATGCCGCACAGGTCGGTGCAAAGAGGTTAGAATCTGGGGCGAACAGAAGGCTATACGTCCGGAGTTTTCGACGTTAAGATCCTCCAAGGACTTGAGGACAGAGTAAACCGCGGGAGGCATTGTGTTTGATCGTTACTCCGTTCTTGCTCGACAGGCGGTTTTCGTCGCACGGAAAAAGGCGGGCGAAACCGGGGCAACGTCAATCGATACCGAGCATTTGTTGATCGGGATTCTGACGGTCCATCCTGAACTCCCTGAGCAACTATCTGTCGAAATTGACCCGACTTCCATCGAAAATCAATCTAAGCAATCGCAAGGCTCCGTAGCTGCCATACCTGACGCGGTTGATCTTCCAATAACACCCGATTTAGGCAAAGTATTGGAACACGCGATCTCGATCGCTGATGAGCAGCAATGCCGGGAAATTCGGACAGAACATCTAGTTGCCTCGATGCTGGACGAAGGCGGGAATGCGGCCAAGCTTCTTACAGATTCTCAGCTCGAAAAGAAGGCGATGTCGGACTTGATCTCGACGATTGATCGCAGCAGGCCGCAGCAACCGACCGAAGCATCCTGTCGAGCATTGTCATTGATCATCGGCGGAAGTTCTTCCTGAGCGAGTGACGCCTACTCGGGCCCTTGAATGGGATGGCCATCATGCCCGATTGTCGATCTCTCCTGAATTCCCCCCGACTCGGAACTAACGGTTTGGTAAACATCCGGTTCCGCCTCCGGCGGGGACGATCCTGCTCTATATCCCCGGGCACGGGTAGAAGGATTTGAGTAGAAAAAATGGCAGCATTGCAGTGTATTCCCCGCCAGGATCGGATTGTATCGACAGGCAGGGTTGAGTGTATTCAGCCGCTGCGACTTACAAAGACCCATCGGCTCGGAACTTTGCTTGTGCAGAGCCTGCAGAGAATTAAGGCCTCGCGTAGCAAACTGGAATCCGAGATACATGAATGACCGTTTATCATGACGTCAGAATGCCTCGGTTCAAGATGCCGGCATCTGCCCGGTTGATGCCCGACTCCGGGAGTTATTCGTTTTCCGTTCGCCTTTACACCCCTACCTCCACCCTCCCCCTATGTAGATTTGCTTTTATTTCGCTTTCTAAAAACCTCGCGCTGAATCCAAATGCTTTATGAGCAATATTTTCAGATGTAACAGCATTTTTTGTTACATGAACCCCTTTTTGGGCTTTCTCCAATCTTTGCTAGCCCTGCTATTTCTGGACATTCGAAGCTTCCAAACGTGCGCCCCGAATCCACTCCAGAATCGTCCGGTACTGGTCGCTTGATTCATTTCCATGCCAGCGCTGGCCGCCGTTGTGCGTGGCCAGGTAATCACCCACGTTGCCGGCGCTGTCAAACGGCCGCGTGGGTTTGAGGAGGATGAGGCTCTTGTCCGGTTCCGCGATGTTGACCACGCGCATCGCGTACTTGTAGTTCTGCTCGCTGTCTTGATCAGAGAACACTCCATCTCCATTGGGCGGTTCCAGCTTGAAGATCACGTGACTGGCGTGGCAGAACACGCAGGCCTTTCCATCCCCACCGGGCTTGGCAAGAATCGGTTCGACCCTGGTGACGAAGTAACGGAAGTCGAGCACCGAGCCCGGCTGCACGTCGCGAAGTGCGTCGGTCAGGTTCTTTCCTTCGAGGACGCTCGTCGAGATGAGCTTGAGTCGCGGATTGGAGGAGTTCTTCAGCTGATTCATCGCTGCGCGGAAATCGGGTCGCTGTTCCACCCCGGGGACCTTCCGCAAAGTGTCCAGTGCGGCGGCGCTTATGTTGGCGTCGGAGCTGAGCACGGCCGCCATCACCGTATCGACGACGAGGGGATACTCGAGCGGCTTTTTGATTTCCAGGGCCGCGGCGTGGCGGTTGAGATAATCCTGATCCTGCGAGACGGCGCCGCCAGCCACGCCCAATCGCCTTTTCAGAAATTGCGGGTTTCCTGCTTCCTCCATAAAGACGCCGAGAGCGGAGTCGTTCAGATTTGCGAACGCCGTCTTGACCGACGCCGCGGATTGAGGATCCTTTAAGAAATGTTCGAAACAGATGCGCACAGACGCGCGCTGCACCTCCGTGTCGAAGGACTTCAAACCTGCAAGAACCTGACCCTGAAGCTTTGGCTCCTGCATGAGGCTGGTGAACGAAGAAGCAGCGTCGAGCACTTGCGCATAGTTCGCGGGCCGCGGTTTCTGTTCGAGTCCGGCGCGCAAGGCGTCCTGGACAGTTGTCTGCTGCTGCCATGCCGATTTCTCGGGCAGTGCTGCGAGGAGAGGCAAAACCACCGCCTGGCTATCTGGGTTTCCGTGATTCAGTATCTCGACAATCTTTTGAACAAGTTTCGGGTCGGGTTGGGCGGGCGTGTCGAGGTTGAGGATGCCGCGCTGTCCGCCCTCGTAGACATAGCGCACCGTCTGGCGCACGTCAGCGTTCGTGTCTTGCGACAAATCGAGAGCAGCGAACGCAAAGCGCGCGTCACCGGCTTCACTCAGCGTGCTACCCGCCTTCAGCACTTCGATTTTCATGGAGTCGTCGGCGCCCTTGAGGCATGCCAGGAGCGCTTCCTCCAATTCTGGTCCAGAACTTCTAAAAAAATGGATCAGGTCACTGTCGTTGCCGATGCGTGTCTGGAAGAAGCCATTGTGCACGTCATATTTGAAGTCGACAGCTTCCCGATAGGGCGTGTACTCGTAGCCAGGGCGATGCAGGTCCGGCACGCCCTCAACATACTTGGTGAGAACTGCGGGCAGTCCGATCGAAACGGTGTCGGCCTTGAGCGTCGGCAGCGCGTAGTGGCGGATATGGAAATCCCATAAGGCATTCAGAATGCCCTCGCGGCCGAGCGTGGTTCCTTCGCGCAGTACCTTGGCCAGTACCTGCGCCTGGTCGCGCACCACTGCTTCATAGCCGGCATTGATGCGGTCTTTGTCCTCGTCCTGCGCGCTTGCCCGGACCCACGCCGAGAGATATCCGGTGTTCTCGTCGAGCAGGTTGTAGACGCTCTCCTCGAGTCCGCGCCGGACCATCGCATTCTGTTCCGTGTTCAGGCGCACGGCCAGCGCCTCCAGGGTGCCGCGGCGCACGTCGGGCTTGTCGACCTGCCAGTAGTACCAGCGCCAGACCCCGCCGGCGGCCTCAAAGCGAACCGACGGGACCGGATCGTTGAGATCGCTCTCGAGCGCGGCCAGCAGCTGTGGGTCATCGGTGAGATCGCGGAAATGCTGATTGAAGACCCGGGCTGCGCCCCAGCGGGTGCGGGCGTCCGACGATGCGAGCGCCACAGCCAGCAACTTGCGGCCTGCCGCGGATGCATCCTGGCGGCGCGACAGGACCATGCGTAGCGCATAGGCAGAAGCGGTCTGCACCATCTTGGTTTGATCGCCGAGGCCCTTGATGAGAACCGGCACGGCGCCCGGGTCGGCCATGTGGCCCAGCGCTCGCGCCGCGGCTTCGCGCGCCAGCGGCTGATCGCTTTCGGAGAGTACTTTTCGTATCTGCCCCAATTGCGGTTCGGGAGCCAGATCCCAGAACTGGTCGAGTTGTTGAAGAAGCAACGGCAGATCGTTGACGGCCAGAGTCGCAGCGGGCGCGGGATAGGCTGCGTCCCAGTTTTTCGCTTTGGTCGTTCCCGGGTACAAGGTCGACAAGGCCATCACCGCGAATTGTGTTGCGCGGAACGGCGTGTTGAAACCCTGGTAGACGGGATCGCCTTCCCAACTGCCTTCTGGACGTTGTGCCGCAAGCAGCGCCTTCACGGCAACGGCGAGATGCTCATCGGTTTCTGGCCGCCGGCCCGCCTCCGCCAGGGCCAGGACCGCGTTGTACGAAATAAAGTCCGCCGGCTTCGCTTTCTTGTCGAATTGATACGGCCAGCTTCCTTCGGGCGTCTCATATTCGTACAGCTTGTCGATCAGCGCGCTGATCTGCGCGGAATATTTTTCGCGATTGATCTCTGAAAAAAACATGATCTTCCAGTTGAGATCGATCACATTCTTGGGATCCGCGGGCACGACCAATTGCTCCACATGGTCCCGTTCAGCCAACCACTGCTGATCGTGGCTCTCGTTGTAAGCCAGGTCGAACGTGTGCCAACTCTGGGTCGCGATCTCGAATGGGCTTACGTCCGGTTCGCAGCCGTCGGCCTCATCGCCGGGCAACTGCGTGACGCCCTTGTAGTGGATCTTGAGGAACTCCGCATAAGGCAGATCGAATTTCCGGCGCGGCGGATCGTGAGTCACATTCTGCTCGAAGGCATGCACAATAAGCGGGAGCCGGCTGGCCTCGGTGCGAGCGGTGTAAATGATGCGTACCCAGTTAGTATTGGGCTCTCCATAGAGCGGCCGCGCGTTGTTGTAAATGCGATCGGTGAGAAACTCGAGCCCGGCGCGCTGGGTCGGGGCATAGCCTTTCTCGATGGCTTTCAGGTAACCGCGCGTAGTGAATTGGGTCGGGTGGCAGGCGATGCAAAGCTGGGTCTCGGAGTGCTGCATGGTGGTGCGCAGCGCGATGGCGCCGCGACGCGGGGTATTTGAAAGCCAGCTGTCGCCCATGTTGACCAGGAAGTCCATGCCGGCGCGGACCGCCTCGTGCGGATCTTTCGTCGGCGGGACGCTATAGAGATAGGTATGTAACTGGTAGGCCGGATGATCCGCGGCTACCCGAACGTAATACTCGCGACCGGGTTGAAGGATGCGGGTACGAAACTTGTAGAGGCCCGGATAATTCTGGGTCGCCTCGACCTTGTAGACGAATTCGCCGTCGGTGAATGGGACCACATCGGGTTTCCCGTCGGAGTCCTTGCCCAACTGAAAAATGTCGACGTCCAACGGAACGTCTCGATCGGTCACATTCAATACAAAGTAGACCAGCCGGGGCTGGTCCTCGCGAAAGGTGAAGCGGAGCCACTGGAATCCCTTCACCATGGCCTCATAGCCATCTTCGCTCTTCGCCGGGGCATAAGGCCTCTCGTCGTCGCTGCCAAAGACGGTCTGGCCCAGTTCGAAGGACTGTGCGGCTTGCCAGGTGCCGTTGGGGCCGGCCGCAATGACGCCGCGGTCCAGCTTGCCGGAGGGGAGCGATGCGGGCAAGGACTCGAGAATCTTGTTCAAGGTAACCGCGATCTCGGGAATGGGGACATTCGCAGCCGCGGAAAGATTGACAGAGACTCTGCCCGCGGACCGGGGCCGGATGGTCATGTAGAAGTCAAGGTCGGCGGCATGAAGCCACTTCGATTGGACCTGTCCCTGTGCGTCGTTGATCGTGACACGCACGGCGTCGGCGCCTTGGAGTTGAGCGGGGTCTTTTACTGCCACGGTGATCGCGTAGAGGTTTCCCGGCCGCCCCTCTCCCAACTGGACGGTCCGCGATGGGTTCGGCGCGGCCTGACCGGCGTGGACAGATCGGCCCACACGCAGGGTCGCCCCGAGAATCCATGCGGCGATGGTGAGTGGAACAATCACCCGGAAGGCAATGCGTCGGATACCAAGCGTGAAACCCATGGATGACCTCGTGTGTTGAGAGTGATGCGAACTGTTCTCACCCAGAATTCATTGGGGAACATATGTGCCGATCGCATGACAGTATATCCCCGCGATTCCGTAGAGTGTCCATTTGTATCGAGGTCTTGGGTACGGTTAGAGCCAGAACGCAGATTGCCGGGCGATAATTCGGTGACGCCGTGTCAAAACGATAGACTCTCAGAGGTAGCTCATCTTGACTCAGGCGCAGAGCCAAACCGTTGTCCCATCCGAGCCTGGTGGCGCCGGCGGCGCACGCCTTAACCGAACTCTTGGCTTGTGGAATCTCATCATCATCGGCATGGTCATTATTCAGCCGACAGCGCCCATGGGAATTTACGGCGTCATTAGCAACAAGGCCCACGGCCACGTCGTCACGACCATTCTCATCGCTATGATCGCCATGCTGTTTACGGCCATCAGCTATGGCCGCATGGCCAGGGTCTATCCCAGCGCGGGGTCAGCCTATACCTATGTTGGCCAGGAAATGCATGCCTCTCTCGGCTATGTGGTGGGCTGGGGAATGGTGATGGATTATCTGCTCAATCCACTCATTTGCACGGCTTTTTGCGCCAAAGCCGCGATGAACATTCTGCCCGGTATTTCTTACTATATATGGATCATTTTTTTTGCAGCATTCTTCACCTGGGTCAACCTGCGCGGTATCAAGACCTCGGCTCAACTAAACGAAGCCCTCTGTGCCGGGATGGTCATCGTGGTTCTCATCTTTCTTGCCAGCGTGGTGCGCGCCGTCTGGCATATGCATCACGAGCCGGGCTTCTTCCTGCATCCGTTTTATGACCCGGCCACATTTCATCCCGCCAGCATTTTCGCCGGCACCTCTGTCGCCGTGCTGACCTATATCGGATTCGATGCCGTCTCGACGCTCTCAGAAGAAGTCGAGAATCCCCGGCGCAACATTCTTCTTGCGACCGTTCTGGTGTGTCTGATTACGGGTCTCCTGTCAGGATTGGAGGTCTACGCGGCGCAACTTGTTTGGGGATCGAAGCCATTTCCAGGCGATCATGTGGAATCGGCTTTTGCCATGCTGTCGCGGCAGGCAGGCGGCGCGCTTCTCTTTCAGATCATCAATTTCACATTGCTGGTGGCGAACATGGGATCGGGCATGGCATCGCAACTGGCAGCTGGTAGGCTCTTGTACGGCATGGGGCGTGGAAATGCCCTTCCCAGGTCGTTCTTCGGCGTGATCGATCCAAAGCATCGCGTGCCGCGCAACAACATTCTCGCCTTGGGAGGCGTCGTGGTTGCGGGCGCTGGCCTTCTGGAGTTCTTTGCCAACAACCTCGGCGGCGGCGCATACGAAATCGGCGCCGAGGCGCTCAATTTCGGCGCCTTCATCGCGTTCATGGGGGTGAATGCGGCTGCGTTCGCTCACCATAAGCGAGTTGGAACAAGAAGGGATCTTGCGGGTTACATCATTCCTGTCCTGGGATTTGTTATTTGCGGATTCATCTGGATTCACCTCAGCCGGCCGGCGCTGGTACTGGGCTTTTTCTGGATGGCCGCCGGGATCATCTATGGCGCCATCCGCACGCGGGGTTTCCGCGCAGAGCTGGTCAGCTTTGAAATACCATCCGATGTGGCTTGATCGCTACCCGCGGTAACGCATCTCAGCAAAGGAGCTCTAAGAATGACGAATAAGATCGCGATTATCACAGGTGGCAGCCGCGGCCTCGGCCGCAACACCGCCGTCAATCTTGCGCGGCGCGGCGTCGATATTCTCTTTACCTATCGCGCGAATCAGAGGGAGGCCGAGAGCTTTACTCGCGAAGCCGAAACCATGGGGCGGAAGGCAGCGGGATTTCGCCTCGATACTGGCGACATTCGAGCCTTTGACGAATTTGTCGCTGAAGCCCGCAAGACGTTACAGGCGTGGGGACGGGACCGGTTTGATTATCTCGTGAACAATGCCGGCAATTCTCTGCACGCCGGCTTTGAGCAAACAACGGAAGCCCAATTCGACGAAATCGTGAACGTGCACTTCAAAGGTGTTTACTTCCTCACGCAGAAGCTCCTGCCACTCATGAACGACGGCGGCCGCATCGTGAACGTTTCGTCTGGGCTCGCGCGCATAGCTCTGCCCGGTAGCTCCGCATATGGAGCCACAAAGGGAGCGATCGAGGTTTTGACTCGTTACCTGGCCAAGGAACTCGGCCCCCGCGGGATCACCGCGAACGTCGTCGCTCCGGGCGCGATCCAAACCGACTTCAGCGGTGGCATGGTGCGCGACAATCCCGAGGTCAATAAGCGCGTTGCAGAAATGACTGCGCTGGGACGCGCGGGCGTGCCGGACGATATCGGACCCATGATCGCCGCGCTTCTCTCAGACGAGAATCGTTGGATCAATGGTCAGAGAATTGAAGTTTCCGGGGGCATGGCGCTTTAGGATCAGTAGTCATCGCAGGAAACTTCAAGTCGTATGGCAACTGCAAAGAGGATCCGCGTCTGTCGTAGACGACGTTCTCCCGGACCCGATCAATCAATACGCAGGAGCCGGAGTCGCGTCGGGAAGGGCCGGGCCCGATGCTGAATCGTGGGCACGACCCGATCGGAGTGATGCACCAATCCGGCAGTGGGCTTTCGTGTTCTAAGCGCCATCTGCAGCGCTTCGATGGTCAGCGTCACCTCCAGCGCAGCGATGCGATTTTCATCGGCGCGACTCCGGCCCGGTCCGCTAAACGCGTTGGTGCCAAACTCCCGCAGCTCGCGCCGCCAGCGATGCAGGACATTCGCATTGACTTCGCAGCCACGGGACACTTCGGCCACGATGCCCCAAACTCCAGCCGCCTTACGGCAGCCTCCTTAAACTCGCGCGTGAACTTCCGTCGATTCAGACCCATGACACAGTTCTCCGTTCGCTGAGAATTGTGTCTTATTTCTGGACTGCACCCCAAAACTGAGACACGGGAAATTGAGACACCTAACATCGAATCGAGGTGTTCCCGTGAAGAGCAAAAGGGCACGCGAGCTTCGGACGGCGAAGTTCAAGGAAAGGGCGGTGCAGCGAATGATTGCGGGGGAGTCTGTGTCAGCTCTGAGCCGGGAGCTGAAGGTAAATCGGAGGCAGCTTTATCTCTGGCGAGATGCATATCGCAAAGAAGGCGTGGCTGGGCTGCGGCCGATCGGGCGGCGAGGATGGAGCCCGGAGAATCAGGAGAAAGGGGCTGAGGCGCGTATCGCTTCGCTTGAGGGTAAAATCGGACGGCAGGCCATGGTAATCGATTTTTTGCGAAGAGCCTTCAAGCGTGTCGAGGGGTTACGTCGGCCGAGCAAAGGCGATGGCGGACCAGCATCTATGGAGAGATCGAGGCCGTGATGCAGCTTGAAGGCTCACCTTTATCGATTGAGGAGGCTTGTGCTGCCGCACAGGTAAGCCGCGCTGGGTATTACCGGTACTTTGACGAACACAGGGATCGGAATTGGTTCCCACCTCCCGGCGGTACAGATGAGTCTCAGCCGGTTATTCCTGGCGGGATGCTCTCCACCATCGCCCGGAAGGTGTGAAAAAATCGTTCCGGACTCGGAGAGTGGACTGATAGGCGAAGATTTCCCCGACTCAAGTTTGTTCCGTTCCGCTCAGAAGATCTGGCGGTCGCAGGTGGTTTGGGTAGACGATTATGAAGGTTTGGACTCGTTGCTGGAGCTGGTCGTCCGGCTTTCGAGATGCTGCTACGCAGCCTGAGGTGAAGTTGTCCTAACAGCATGCGCTGGCGAAGTGGGGTCATAGGAATATTCTCCCTTTGACCTCTCACCCTAAACGGCGTGACTCGCTACCCTAACCACAACTCTCAGTCCGTCGCGTCAGCGACTTCGTTCTAACCGGCTTCGCGGAGATTTGCCCGGACCCGACGGAAAGAGCTAACCCCACGGTCAAGTTGACGACAACGCGAGTATTCACTCAAGTGGATTGCCGCAGAGAAATGCGTCCATTGGCATTCGTAGACCTGGCCGTTTTCGGGATCTATTCTTAATTGAAGCTCAAAGCGTCCGTACACGCCCGGTACTGTGAGTGCGGCGGGATGTTCAGACTTTTCGAGACGTCAAACACGAAAGCGCCGTGAGCTAGAATGTGATCGATGCTCCGATGCGCCCGCCTCCCCCCACATCCTCGCGGCTGCTTCTGATCTCGCTGGCCTACTTGCTCTTCGCCGGCAGCGCCGCACCACAAGAGCCATCACCCGCTCTTAAGCAGGCAGACACTGCCTACCGCGAAGGGCTGACGGCCCTGAATCAGAACGACCTCCCGACGGCTCAATCCAAATTCGAGGACGTGGTCCGCCTTGCTCCTTCGCTCCAGCAGGGCCATAGCGCGCTGGGAGCAGTACTGGTGCGCGAGGGCCGGCTGGAGCCCGGAATTCGCGAACTCGAAAAAGCTCTTGCTCTCAACCCGGGTGACGGCTCAGCCGAACTGAACTTGGCGCTCGCCTATTCCCAGGCCGGGGCGCAGATAAAGGCGGCACTTTTGTTTGAACGAGCCGAAGCCGCCGCGAAAGCTCAAAAGCATCCCCTTCCGGCGAGCGTCCTGGAAGAGTATGCGCGGGTGCTCGTGGCCATCGGTAAGCCCGTGGCGGCCGCTGCGCGCATGCGCGAGTCTGTGTCGCAGGATCCGGGCAATGCCGAACTCCGCGACGAGCTTGGCGCTCTCTACGCCCAGCAGCAGGATTGGCCCCGCGCCGAAGAGGCGTTTTCAGAAGCCATCCGCCTGAAGCCCGAATTCGCAATGGCCCATCTTCATTTGGGTTTTGTTTTGCAGGCAGAACAAAAGTCCGGTGCGGCCGCAGAGTGGATCCAGGCCTGCAAGCTTGCGCCCGCAGATCCCCATGTTGCCTTCACGGCCGGGAAGGCTCTGGCCGATGCCGGGCAGGACGACCAGGCGGTTCCCATTCTTGAAGGCGCTGTAAAGCTTGACCCCAACGATGCGGCCGCGGCATACCAACTCGCCTTATCGCTGCAGCGTGTCAATCGCCTGCCTGAGGCTATCCAACTCCTGCGAAACGTGGTCGCAAAAGATGCCAACAACAGTGAAGCGCTCATCAACCTGGGCCTGGCGCTCAGCCAGGTACACCAGGGCAAGGATGCAGTGCCTTTTCTGCAGCGCGCGATCTCCCTCAAGCCAGACAACGCCACGGCACATCAGAATCTCGCCGCTGCCTATGTGCAGATCAACCAGGTCGACGACGCCATCGTCGAGTTGAAGGCTGCCCTGAAACTCGCGCCCGAATCTCCCCAGATACACTACGACCTCGGCGTTGCGTATAAGCTCCAGGACGATCCCGCGGATGCCATCCCGGAACTGGAGACCGCGGAGAGACTCGACCCGAACGCCTACGAACCGCACTATGTGCTGGGCCTAATGTACATGCAGGTAGCGCGCTATGCCGACGCGGCGACGCAGTTGGAGGCTTCGCTCAAACTGCACCCCGACAATGGGGATGGCTGGGCAACTCTCGGCAGTGTCTACAATAAGCTTGACCGCCTGCCTGAAGCCGCGTCGGCGCTGCGCGAGGCATCACGCCTGCTCCCTGACCAGGCCGACCCGCATCTCACCTTGGCCGCCGTTCTGGTCAAGCAGAACCAGCCTGCTGAGGCAGCCGAAGAGCGCAAGCTTGCCGCCAACCTGATGCGCGCGCACATGGATCTGCAGCGCGCGGAGGTGGCCACCAACTCCGGAAAATCGGCGCTGGCCAATGGAAAAATCGACGAAGCGATTGCACAATTTCGAGAAGCGGTCAGCTTTGATCCGAAATATGCTGAGGCTCATCTCGGGCTTGCCGATGCGCTTGAAATGCAGGGCAAGACGTCGGAAGCTGCGTCGGAGCGATCCCAGGGCAGATCGCTTGCCGGTTCCGCCCATTAAAAGCGGGCGCGGCCATGATGTACAGTTGTTTCCTCTCTGGCCTATACTGCGATTGGATCGGCTCCCAGGCAATCTTCCCCTCTCCGTTCGTTCGATGGCATTGGCGTGGGCCCGAGCGGAGGTCAGTCCGGGGCCAAGGTCAGCCGCCAGCCGTCCTCAACAATGAACCGCATCACTTGCCGCATCTTCGTTCTGGTTCTGCTGTTCGCACCGGCGTCGGTTCTTTTCCTGCATACCACTCACGGCGCCGAGGATGCGCGCGCTCAAGAGGCTGCGGTTCGCAGGGCTTACGCGGATAGAGTTCGCGAGCACTACAGCTTTCCCTTTGCCACGGGTAATATCTCGATGCCCGGCAACGCCGCCGCGGAGGGCAAGGATTTTCTCGAGCCCGACGCATTTCCGGATGCGCGGTACTGCGGCCATTGCCACCAGGAGGCGTATCGGCAGTGGCGCCAGGCTCTCCACTCCAACTCCTTCCGGACACCCTTCTACCGCAACAGCGTCAACATTCTGCTGCGCACCAAGGGGGTGGAGTTTGCCCGGCATTGCGACAGCTGTCATAACCCCATAGCGGTGCTGGCAGGCGCGATGAACCCTGGAGCTACGCTGGACCGCTCCTTTGATCGCGACGGACTCACCTGTACCACTTGCCATTCAATCCAGAGCGTGCAATCGAAGCTGGGCAACGGCGGTTTCGTAATGGGTGTTCCGGCCGTACTCGTCGACGAGCAAGGTAAGCGCATTCCCGGCATCGTTCCGGATGCGGAGGTTCTCGCTCACCTGGATCGGCATTCCAAGGCGGTGATGCAGGATATCTATCACACGCCGGAATTCTGCGCCGCCTGCCACAAGGCAAACCTTCCGCCCACGCTCAACGATTACAAGTGGATCCGCGCCTTCACCGCCTACGATGAATGGCAGAATTCAAAGTTCTCGAATCGCAGTCCGTTGACGTTTTATACGGCGGACTTCACCACCTGCCAGGGTTGCCACATGAAGCGCGCGCCTAATGTGCTTCCCGAGCCCGGCGCAAAGGACGGCACATTCGTCTCGCATCGCTGGGAAGCCGGCAACACCGCCGTCCCGTTCTACTACGGCTTCGACGATCAACTCAAAAAGACCATTGATTTCCTGCGCAGCGGCAACTATCTCAACGTCGATTTGTTTGGCTTGCGGATCGGCAATGATTCCCCGATCGTTGCTCCCCTCGGCACTGTGCCTTTCTCCTTGCACGCGGGCGATCCGGTAGAGGCGCTGGTTGTTATCCAGAACAAGAACATCGGTCACTCCCTAGTTCCCGAAGTACGCGATTTGTATGAGGCTTGGGTGCAATTCACCGTAACCGATGCCGCGGGATCTATGATTCACCAGAGCGGCTTCCTCAGGCCCGATGGCACCCTCGACCCCGGCGCGCATAGCTTCACCAATCGCCCCGTAGATGTGATTGGAGACTTTGCCGACAACCACACGGTGTGGAAAATCCACTCCGTAGCTTACGACAACTCCATTCAGGCGGGGCGCTCGACCCTGGTGCGCTATCAGTTCCATGTCCCACGCGACGTCACAGGGCCGCTTACAATTCGCGCCCAGGTCAACTATCGACACCTTCGCCAGACTTATCTCAACAACATCTTTGGCGCCGATCATCCCGCCTACCCGGTTGCGGAGATAGCATCCCGCAGCCGCACTCTGAACCTCGGAGACAACTTACCCTCACCGTCGCTGCCTAAGGACAACGAAGACTGGATGCGATGGAACAACTTGGGCATCGGCTACCTTGACCAGTTGCAATACACCGACGCCATCCAGGCCTTCGCGCAAGTCACGCGTCTTCGTCCGGACTACAAGGACGGATATGTGAACCTCGGCCTGACCTACATCGAGTGGGAAAAATACGATGAGGCCCGCATGCCGCTGGAGAAAGCGCTGGCATTGCGCCCCAACGATGCGCGCTCTCTCTATTATCTCGCGCTGGTGGAGCGCCGTGCCCGGCATTCGGATGCCGAGGTCGCCGACCTCGAAAAGGTTGTCGCGCAATACCCTGCTTCCCGCGACGCGCGCCGCGAGTTAGGTATCTCCTATTATCAGCAGCACCGCGCCGACGAGGCTATCGAGCAGTTCAAGGCCCTCCAGGCCATCGATCCTGACGATCTGGCCGCGCACTACAACCTTGCCATCCTTTACCGCCGCAAGGGTATGAAGCAGCAGGCTGAGCAAGAAGCCACTCAGTACACCATGAAACGGATTGATCCCGGAGCGCCAACTTATTCGCTGGAATACCTGCGCAAACACCCCGAAATCTCCAACGAAAGCGTGCCGTGGCACGTCCACAGCGACATGTC
>Ga0207098_10119_pt1 | contig 25834 bp, 18 predicted proteins | sample Alteio_BWMinHeat_84_FD_153548 | JGI IMG/M metagenome (GOLD analysis project Ga0207098, IMG submission 153548) | Enriched cells from forest soil in Barre Woods Harvard Forest LTER site, Petersham, Massachusetts, United States -... | ecosystem: Environmental > Terrestrial > Soil > Temperate forest >...
CTCTTTTCATTCGCTTTTCGCGAGATTGGCGAAGACCCATTCGGAACCTAATCGTCGTCATCCCTGGCGGATTTCTTCACCCGAACCTTGAGCATGGCGGGGACCGGGGCGTTGCCTTTCACGTCTTTCCAGAGAATGATGTTCAGCTTTTGGGTGTCGGCGCGGTCGGCGTGGCGGAAGTCCATCTTCATGCTGTCTTCGGCGCCGGGAGCGTTCTTCTTATTGGCGGTGTAGATGAGATTGTTGTCCCGGTTCATGTAGTCAGCCGTGTACGCGGGCTGGTCGCCGGGTCCGGTGAACAGCGTCGAAATCATCGAGCTCAGCGCGTCGTTGTTGTTCATCGGAGGCAGCCCCAGCAGGGTTTCCATGGTGCGGATCACGCTGACCGTTGAGTAGAACCGACTGTCGACATAGGGTGCGCCGTCCGTGCCGTGCGGCGCATATTTGCTGATCACGAGCGCGATGCTGCGATGGGCGTCCACGTGATCGGCGCCGGCCTGGGCGTCGTCTTCGAGAATGAAGAACGCGGTGTCGTCCCAGAATGGGGAGTGGGAAATGGCATCGACGGCGCGTCCCACGGCGAGGTCGTTATCGGCGACAGAGGATTTGGGTGTCGGGCCGCCCGGTCGCGTGCCCGCAGTGTGGTCGTTGGGGAGGCGCAGCATCACAAAATTGGGCATGGTGTCTTTGCCCTGCTGCTTGTCGGCCACCCACTGCTTCAAGTGGCGGAGGAAAATCTCCACTCGAATCTGATCCGGAACCTGGAGTTCGAAGTCGGGCGCCTCGGTGGCGAAGTGTCCCACGAGTTCCGGCTTGGTAGCAGTATTGGCGGCGATCAGCGGAATGGCCCACGGCCACTTGTTGGTCCCGCCGCCCCACGCGTCGGGAATGGCTTCGCCGGGCGCGATTTCCTTTCGGGCACAGGCCTGCCCGGGCATCATCGGCCCTTCTTGCGGATTGGAAGGCATGTGGGCCATCACGGCGTCGGTACAGAAAACGGTCGAAATGAATTCGCCAAAGTGGTAGTAGGACTTGCCATGCGCGGCGAGATCGCCCCACAAATATCCGCTGGCAGGTTCGTTTACATCGGGAATCTTCTGAAGCAGCGGATAGCCGTCGGCGACCGCGCCCTCGAAGTCATAGAAGCGCTGCTCTCCCCGGTACGACTGCTGCCAGTTCTTTTCGAGGTAGTCCGACCCGATAGCAGCATTGGACCAGACGTGGCCGTCTCCGGAGACCTCGCCGGAGTCGTAAAAATTGTCGAGCGCGCCGAACTGGAGCGCGAGCTTGTGCAGGTTGGGCGTGATGTCCTCGCCAAACATGGTGAGGCTCGCGTCGCCATTGCCGGCCTGCTTGCCATTCTGCTTCAGGTCGCCGAATACCTGGTCGTAGGTGCGGTTTTCCTTGATGATGTAGATGACGTGCTTGATGCGGTCGTGCCCGCCCCCGGCAAAGTCGATCCTTTCCGCCGCTGCCTTCATCCGATTCGATGCCAGCACGATCTCGGTCCATTGGGGCAGATTCTTTTCGATCGAGGCTTCATCGATCGAGGCGAGCGAGCCGTATAACAGCGTGGCGATGTAGGTGTTACTGGAGTGCTGATTCTTGGCCTTCATCTCCGCGGTCTGGCCCTGCGGCATGTTGTTGGGCCCTGTGCCTCTGCCCTTGTCGGTGGCGATATAGAGCTTGCCGCCGGAATACGTCATCGAGATCGGCATCCACTCCGTGGGCACAAACCCGATCGGTTCTACAAAACCCTGTTTCGCCTCTTTGCCGTTCAGCTTCGCGGTGTCGAGGACCGCAACCGCATCGCTGGCCATGTTGGCGGCGTAGAGCCGGGAGCCGTCCGCGTTAACGGCTAATGCCACCGGCTCCGCGCCGAAATAGCTCTGGCCGGGAAGGCGCGTATCGAAGTAGCCTTTGACGAAAAACTTGCCGAGCGAGATGTTGACTGCGGCGACGGCATCGCGGTTGGCGAGTGCAACGTAGAGCGTCTTGCGGTCGGGCGAGAATTCAAATGCACACGGGTGGGTGCCGGGAGCGACCGCGCTGGTGGGCTTGAGAAGCGTCAGCTTGCGTCCGATGGTTCCCCGGGCGAGATCCAGTTCAACGATTTCCGATGCGTTCCAGAGGGCGACGTAGGCATGCTGGCCGTCGCGTGCAATGGCCAGCGCGATCGGATAGGTGCCCGGCACGGCATCGCTCTCCGCGAGGTCAAAGCGGTGGACGATCTGGCCGTTGGCCGGGTCGACGAGGAGGACATCGTCGGAGAGATTGCCGGCCACCAGCAGTTTCTCTGAGCCGGGAGTGCCCACCACGGCAATCGCAGCCGGGAAAGGAATGCCCTTGTCGCCATCCCGCTCGTCAATCAGGCGGGTTTTGTGCCCGGGCGCGAGCTGCTGCAGGGGCAGGGGGATGAACCGCTCTGGTGCGATTTTGCCGGCATTGAAGCGGTACACAATGATGCCGTTCCCGGTGTTGCCTTTTTTTTCACCCGTGGGATCGGTAATTGAGCCCATGCTGGCGTAAAGGCGAGATCCATCGTGATCGAACGCGAGGCCCGAATAGAGCGTTTGCTTGGCCTGCCGCGCCGGCGTGCGGTCATCCGGAAAATCCGCAACCGTGCCGGTCTGGGTATCGAGCACGGCCAGCGACTGGTCATACTGGGACTCGAAGGTTCCGTATCCGGCGTTGATCGTAACTACGTAGCGCTTGTCGGGAGACACAGCCATCGAGATGGGCAGGCTATTGAGGCGTTGCGGATGGCCCGGGACTTCTCCGATCAACTGCTTGCTTGTGGACAGGTCGATGCTTTGCGCGTGAAGCAAAGCCAGGCTCAAAACGAACAACGAAAACGCAGACGTCACGCCCCGAATATTCATACGACAACCGTAGCAAATGTGGCTTCATTTCGGCGTTACAAAGGTGTAACGGAAGCGCGTCATGGGACTAGGGACAGAGTTCCGCCGCGCCTGCAATAATGCCCCTCATGCGTACGGTCTATACGGGAAAACAGCTGTGGGACGGAACACGCCTGCACGGCGAATCGATGATTGTAGTTGAGGACGGACGAATTGCGGCGATTGAAAGCCGCGACGGAACTGAAGTGCCGTCAGGCGCCGCGGAACTTGCTTTTCCCGCCGCAACCCTGGCGCCGGCATTTTTCGATGTGCATATCCACGGCGCCGCGGGCCACGACATCATGGAAGCCACGCCGGAAGCTCTGAGCACCATGGGCAGGTTTCTTGCCGCGCGCGGGACTGGTGCTTTTCTAGCCACAACAGTGTCGGCGCCGTTGGACGCGACGCTGCGGTCCTTGCAGGGTCTGGCCAGATTGATCGAGCGGGCGGATGGCAAAGGCGAAGCCAAGGCGGTCGGAATTCACCTGGAAGGACCGTTTCTCTCCCACTCGAAGAGGGGAGCACATCCCTCGAACCGTCTGCTGGCGCCCGACATCGCCGTATTCGACCGGATGTACGAGGCGGCGGAGGGACAGGTCCGGCTGATCACGCTGGCGCCGGAACTGCCGGGAGCTGCGGAACTCGCCGGCCATGCGGCGTCACGGGGGGTGCGGGTGTCGGTCGGGCACTCCGATGCGTCGGCGGCGGATACGCGGCGTGCTATGGCGGCGGGGGCCACGAGCGCGACCCACACCTACAACGCGATGCGCGCCATGGACCACAAGGATCCCGGAATTCTGGAAGTGGTGTTGACGACGGATGAGCTATTCGCGGAACTGATCTGCGACGGAATCCACAACATGCCGGAGCTAGTGCGCCTGTGGTGGCGGGCCAAAGGGCCGGAACGGGCCATCCTGGTGACGGATGCCATGAGCGCAACGGGGATGCCGGAGGGCGAGTACCAACTGGGCGGATTTCCAGTGCAGGTGGCCGGCGGCAAAGCCATGGTGAACGGCGTGCTGGCCGGAAGCGTGCTGACCCTGGATCGGGCGCTCGAAAACTTCCTCAAGTTTACGGGTGCGACGGTCGAGCAGGGATTGCGGCTCATGACCGTGAATCCGGCGGAAATGACGGGGTTCAAAGACGGGACAGGCACGTTGGCAGTCGGCGGGAGTGCGGACTTCGTGGCTGTCGATGCAACCGGAAAACTGGTCGGGTCGGTTGTGGGTGGAATCGCCGCCTAGACCGGGCCTAAACCAGGGCTTCAGCAAGGCGCTGGGCGCGCCAGACGGCGCCGTCGATGCCGGCAACTTCTGTGGGTCGAATGGGCAGATCGGGTACTGCGGCGCGCAGCCCGGCAAAGAATGCTTCGCGGACCAGGCGCGATTTGCCGATGACGCTGCCGATCCACGCCACCGGAGCTTCGACCGAAACATTGTGTTTGCGGCGAAGTTTGGCGCGGACCAGCAGGACGGAGTCGACGAGGTCGGCCGCGACCTGATGAAGGACATCCAATGCGACCGGGTCGCCCTCTTCCGCCAGTCGGTTGATGTCCGGAGCGAGCGCGGCAAAGTCCGGACCGGGCGAGCTGTCGCCGAGGTTCACCAATTCGTCCAGGGTGGCGGTTCCCCAGGCGCAGCCTACGACGTCAAGAATCTTCGTGGGCTCGTCGCGATCGTAGGCGCGCAAGGCGCGGCGAACAGCGTGGAGGCCGATCCAGTAGCCGGAGCCCTCGTCGCCGAGGCGCGAGCTCCAGCCTCCGGCGGTTTCGCGGCCGCCATCCGGAGCACGTCCAAGGCAGTTGGTGCCGGTGCCTGCAATCTGGAGAATGCCGGGACCGCCGCGAAATGCCCCGTCGAGGGCGATCACTTCGTCGCCGACTATTTCCAATCGCTCCACGCCGAAGTCGCGCAAAACCTCGGTGATCCATTCCTGGACACCCGGCATCTTGGAACTGGCCACGCCGGCTGAAGCCGCCCCGACCCGGGTGATACCGGCCTGCGCGTACACCTCGGCCATCAGCGAACGCAGATTTTCTTCGGCGACCCGGGCTCCGACGCGAAGCCGTTTGATGGAACCGTTTTCAGCCAATGCCAGAACCTGGTCACCACTTACGATGGTGGCGCGCGTGCGCGTCCCGCCGCCGTCAATTCCAAGCACCGCTCTGCTCATTGCCCGCGTACCGCTCCGCTCATTGCTGTTCTTCCATATGCTACTGGTTCTCCGCGGGGCTGGGAGGTACTTCGCCGCCCGCGTCGCGCAGCGTTCCCGCCAACACGTTCAGACTGCCGTCAGTTTTGGGTGGCGTCAAACCCAGCAAGTGAGCCATCCACGGGTACAGGTTGACGTTCTCAAATGGGGCAACCGTCTTGCCGGAGACAATATCCGGGCCGGCCGCAAAGAAGCTCGCTTTCATTTGCGGGATCTTGCGCGGATCGAACCCATGCATACCCGGAACGGGCGGTTGGTCGGGTGTACCCTCGGGCGGCTCGTGGGCGCGAATCGCATACGGCCCGGTAGCCACAATCACCGGGTCGCCGGCGCGGGGATTCTGGTTGTAGTCGAGGCCGGCGGGCACATCCTTACGCCGGTATACGACGAACTGCGACGATGCCTTTTTGAGCTGGTTGTAGACGCGCGTCCGATCTTCGTCCGTTTTCCCATAGAGAAGCGTGCCGACAGCGTCAAATCCGGTGAGGTCGGCGAATTTATCCAACGTAATCCAGCCGTCTTCCACTTTAATCATGCCGTGATCGCTGACCACCACGAGGTCAATGGGCAGGCCGGTCTTGTCGAGCGCCGCTTTGAGCTTGCCGACGAGGCCATCGACCTTCAGGACCGCCGCCTTTGTTTCCGGCGCGTCGGGACCAAACTGGTGCCCCTCGTGGTCGGGCTCGGAATAGTAAATGGTGATGAAGTGGGGCCGGGCGGCTTCGGGCAGACGGAGCAGGGCGATGGCATCATCGGTGCGCGCCTGCTGGACGGCATCGGTGGCCTCAGTCTTGGAGTCGAAGCGGGCGTACCAGGTGGGGCGGTGGCCGGCAATTTCAGCTTCCGATCCGGGCCAGAAAAGGCACGCCGTGCGCATACCCTGGCTCTCCGCCAGGCTCCAAAACGGTACGCCGCTGTACCAGCTTCCGTCCGTCACGGCTTTGGGATCGCTGCTGGCGTAACGGGCCTGCTTGCTTTCGTCGTAGAAGCTGTTGGCGACCAGGCCATGATGCTCGGGATAGAGGCCGGTCACGATCGTGAAATGATTGGGGAACGTTAACGACGGATAACTCGGCAGCATGCCTTCGGGAGCCCAGACCCCGTTATGCGCCAAAGCCAGGAGGTGGGTGGCGCCGTCGCGCCTGGCGTAATCCCAGCGGAAGCCATCGAGGGACACGAGCACCACGTAGTGCGCCTTTTGCGCGGCGGGGGAGTTGGGGCCGTTGTCGACATGGATGAGCGGCAGGGCCGGGTTGAGATCCTGGGCTCGAGCAGGCTGGGCAATGGGCACCAACCCCAGAAACGGCGCAAACAGGGCCAGCGCAATCGCATGAAGCAAGCCGCGCCGCGTCAGAAAGTGCATGCACATACCCCCGGATCAGCTTATCGCAAGCCAAGCGGCATGGGCTGTGCCGTTTGCGGCCGCAGTGAGGAGCCTCGGGCGAATCGGCTGAAGTCTAAGCTTTATATTGATATTCGGTGATAAATATCCATGTCCAAGCGTGAATTCCAGACTGAAGTCAATCAGCTCCTGCAGCTGATCGTTCATTCCCTTTACTCTCATCCTGAAATTTTTCTGCGCGAACTGATCTCGAACGCCTCTGACGCGCTCGACAAGCTGCGCCACCTGACGCTGGTCGATGATGCCTACAAGTCGGTTTCCTATTCTCCGCGCATCGACCTGGAATTGGATGAGGAGAAGCAAACCCTCACCATTGCCGATACAGGAATCGGCATGAGCGAGGAGGAACTGGTCTCAAACCTGGGCACGATCGCCCGGTCGGGGACCAAGAACTTTCTGTCGCAGCTTTCGGGCGATGCGAAAAAGGATTCAAACCTGATCGGCCAGTTCGGCGTGGGCTTCTACAGTGCGTTCATGGTGGCCGATCGGGTCGAGGTCATCTCGCGGAAGGCCAGCGAGGCCAAGGCCTCGCGTTGGACAAGCGATGGCCAGACGGGATTCGACATCGAACAGGCGGAACGAGAGTTGCCTGGCACCACTGTAGTGGTGCACTTCAACGAGGAAGGCAAACAGTACGCCAACAGCTGGCGCCTGCAGGAGATCGTCAAGAAATATTCCAACCATATTGCTTTCCCGATTTACCTCACTTACGACAAGAGCGAGTGGAACGAAGCCGAGAAAAAATCAATCAAGACACGCACCACCGAGCAGGTGAATGCCGCCAGCGCGCTGTGGCGCCGGCCGAAGAGCGAGTTGAAAGATGAGGACTACAAGGAGCTTTACAAGTCGATCGCGGGTGGATGGGACGATCCCCTGTTCTGGTTCCACACCAAGGCGGAGGGCAGCCTCGAGTACACGACGCTCTTCTATGTGCCGTCAAAGGCGCCGCTCGACCTCTATCATTCCGACTACAAGGGCGGCGTGAAGCTCTACGTCAGGCGCGTCTTCATCATGGACGATTCGAAGGAGCTTCTGCCGCAATACCTGCGCTTCATCCGGGGAATTATCGACAGCGAAGACCTTCCCCTCAACGTGAGCCGCGAGATCCTGCAGCAGAATCGGATCGTCACTAGCATCCGGACCGCCAGCGTGAAAAAGATTCTCTCCGAGCTCAAAAACATCGCAACCAACCAGCCTGAGCAGTATCAGAAATTCATTGCTGAATACAACCGGCCGCTCAAAGAGGGACTCTACAGCGACTTCGGCAATCGCGAGACGCTGCTCGACCTGATCCGCTTCAAGTCCACCAAGGTGGACTGCCTTACGAGCCTTGCCGACGTCAAGTCGCGGATGAAGGAAGACCAAAAGAGCATCTACTACATCACCGGCGGCGCCGAGTCGCTGCTGCGCACCTCGCCCCTGCTCGAGATCTATCGGAAAAAGGATCTCGAGGTTCTGATTCTCGATGATGAGATCGACGAGATCGTTTTCTCTGGCGTGGATAAGTATGCCGACATCGATCTGAAGTCGGTTAACAAGACATCGGCAAGCGAAGACCTGAAGGACGAGGCGGAGCCGGACAAGGCCGAAGCGCTGAAGCCGCTGCTGGAGAAGATCAAGACTACGCTGGGTGATCGCGTGAAGGATGTGCGCGTTTCGGTCCGGCTGGCAGACAGCCCATCGTGCATTGTCTCGGACGAGGAAGAGCCGTCGATGAAGATGCAGGAGATGTTGCGCGCCATGGGGCAGAAGGACATTCCTGCGCCCAAGCCCACGCTTGAGATCAATCCCGATCACGAGATCGTGAAGAAGCTTCTGGCGCGTCCCGAAGACGAAGTGGCGAAAGATGCGGCGTGGCTCCTGCTCGATCAGGCTCTGCTGATGGAGGGCATGCCGCTTGAGGATCCGGCCTCGTTTGTGCAAAGACTCAATCGCATGATGAGTCTCTCAATCTGATCACGTCTCCCTGCGGGCTGGGGCTGCACGCAGGGAGCGAGAAGGCGGATAGCTTGCGCCGTTATGTATATCGTGTCACGATATATATATGAGAACTCACGCTGCGGCCGGCGGTTCTGACCCGCTTCTCAGGACGCTGGCCGATTTTCGTTACGAGCTCCGGCGCTTCCTGCAATTCAGTGAAAGCGCGGCTATGGGTGCCGGACTACAGCCGCAGCAGCACCAGCTCCTTCTTCAGGTAGCGGGCGCGCCAGAGGGCATGGCAGTGACCATCGCGTACGCGGCCGGGCGTCTGGGATTGAAGCACAATAGCGCCGTCGAGCTTGTTGACCGGTCGGTGCGCGAGGGCCTCCTGAATCGGAAGTCGGATGTGGAGGACAAGCGTCGCGCAATCCTGCACGTAACGCCAAGGGGCAGGCATCTCCTGGACCAGCTCTCGGGAGATCACGCGCGCGAGCTGACTGAGATGGGACCGCGATTGGAACGGGCGTTGCGGCAGATGAGGGTGCATGCGTCCGAAATCGCCGGAGTCGAGGCTCGATGAAATCACGGCCGTCTGCGCTCCGGGATTTCACCGTCGATGGTCGAGTGTGGCTGCTCACGGGTTTGGCGCTGGTAATCGGTACCGGCGCGGCAGGATTGGCGGTGCTTCTGCTGCGGGCGATCGCGCTCAGCACGAACATCTTTTACTACCACAGGTTGAGCCTCGCCATGGTCGGGCCCGCGGGCTCACCGCTCGCGCGCTGGCTCATGCCGTTGGTTCCTGTAGTCGGCGGCCTGCTGGTTGGCCTGATGGCTCGTTACGGCTCCGACAAGATTCGAGGGCACGGAATCCCGGAAGCAATTGAAGCCATTCTGCTGCGCGGCGCGCGAGTGGATCCGAAGATCGCGGTGCTCAAGCCGATTTCCGCGGCGGTGGCCATCGGTTCTGGAGGACCGTTCGGCGCTGAAGGACCGATCATCATGACCGGCGGCGCCTTCGGATCGCTGGTCGCTCAGTGGTTGAACCTCACCGACGCAGAACGCACGACCTTGCTGGTGGCGGGCGCTGCCGCGGGCATGGCGGCTACATTCGCGGCACCCATAGCAGCGATCCTGCTGGCAGTGGAATTGCTCCTTTTCGAGTGGCGGCCGCGGTCCCTGGTGCCCGTAGCTGTGGCAAGCATCGTGGCCGGCGCATTGCGCATCGGTTGGCTGGGCCCGGGTCCGCTGTTCCCTGTCGAGTTGGGGACTTCGACCCATTTGCGCCTGGCATTACTCGTGGCCGCCCCGTTGGGGGCGCTGGTCGGTTTGGCCTCGGCGGGATTGAGCCGGCTGATGTATGGATTTGAGGACGCATTCGAACACATTTGCGGGCGTCTGCGCATCCACTGGATGTGGTGGCCTGCAATTGGAGGAGTAGGCATCGGGATCGGCGGCCTGTTCTTTCCCCGCGGTCTGGCCGTTGGATATGAGAACATCGCGGAGCTGCTGCGCGGCAACGCGGCAACCGGGCTGCTGGCGGGCCTGGTGATTGCCAAGTCGCTGATGTGGGCCTTTTCGTTGAGTTCGGGAACATCGGGGGGTGTACTGGCGCCCTTGCTCATGATTGGCGCAGCCCTTGGCGAATCCGTCGCATCGCTCGCACACATGCCCGCGGAGACGCAGGCGTTGTGGGCCCTCATGGGGATGGGTGGCATGCTTGCGGGCGCGCTGGGTGTGCCCCTCACGGCAATTCTGTTTTCGCTGGAGTTGACGCATGCCTTACCAGCACTGCTGCCGCTGGCGATGGCTTGCACGGCATCCTATCTTGTGACCTCCCTGGTGATGCCGCGATCGATTCTGACCGAGAAACTGGGGCGCCGCGGTTATCACCTCTCGCGAGAATACGGGGTTGACCCGCTGGAAATGGTAAGCGTCGCCGAAGTGATGAGCGAGTTGCCTGAACATCTCAAAGATGGACCAGGCTTTCAGGCACGCGATCCCTTGCCCGAAGTTCTTGCCTACTCTGATGAGACCTGCCGGGCGGTTGCGGAGGAGATGGCCACCACCGGCTTTACCTCGATGCCGGTGGTCGATCGCGAGACAGGCCTCATCTGCGGGTACATCGGAGCGCAAGAACTCCTTGCCGGACGAAGACGGTCGATGATCCGTGAGTCGGAGCGGTATCGGGTCTTTCCGCTCGGCTCGGTCCTCAAATGAAGATCGGAATCTGCGTTTGGATCACAGGTTGTGACCGATAGTTCGTACCGGAGAAGTTTCCTGTCACAAAAGATCTGCCCCCAGCGTTATACAGGTGTAAGAGCTATGGGCATGGCGGGCACCTGGACCGAAGCCGAGTTCGAATCCATTTTCAGGGATCAGTTCGCCCGCATTGTCCGGGTGGTCCGCCGGGTGCTGCGCTCGGATGCCGAAGCGGAAGAGGTATGCGCGGATGCATTCCTGAAGCTTTATCGAATTGGACCGGACGGTATAGCCGAAGACACAACCGGAGCATGGCTTTATCGCGTCGCCACTCGAAGCGCCATTGACCGGCTGCGCAGGCACAAGAGCAGGGGTTTCGGAGAGCAACTGGACGCGAGCCGCGGTGACGTCGCCGATGGTCTCGAAAGCGACCCGTTGTGCCGACTGGTGCGGGAAGAACGCATTGCCGAAGTGCGTTTCGCGTTGGCACGGCTGAAGGCAGAAAAGGCTCAAGTATTGCTTCTGCGCCACAGCGGGCTCAGCTACCAGGAGATCGCTGCCGCCATGCTCATCAGACCGGCTTCGGTCGGAACCATGCTGGCGCGGGCAGAGGCGGAGTTCTCCAAGGTTTACCAGCGACAACAGCGGCTCAGCAAACGCGCGCCGCGGCTGCAGGCGGCGAACCACGAAGACCTGTCGCTGGGGACCCCGACGAAGGAGGGATGATGAAGCACAACGAAATTGATACCGGAATATTGCGCGCCTACCTCGACGGCGAGGTGAATGGCGACCGGGTCTCCGCCCTGACTGAGCACGTAGATACGTGCGCCGAATGCCAGGCGGAAATGAAAGTGCTCAGCAGCCACGCAGCGAGTGTTCGCGGGGGACTTGATTTTCTGCCGCAGCCCGCCGCCGCTGGAGTCGCGCCAACTTGGTCGGCTCTGCAACTGCGTCTTGGGCAGCCGGCTGCGAACGCCCCGGCCCGGTGGAGTCCGTGGCGCACCTGGTCTCTGGCGGCAGGTGGAGCGGTTGCGATTGCTGCCGTTCTGGCATTCACGGTAGCTCCCGTTCGTGGTTGGGCCGAGAACCTGCTTTCGATCTTTCGCATGGAGCACATCGCAGTCGTGGAACTCAATCCCGACGCAGTGAACGCATTGGAGAATGATCAGTTGATGAGGCGCATGATCTCCGCTGACGTTACCCAGACCGAAGCGCCGCAGAAACCCCAACCGGTAGCGGATGCGGCCACCGCGTCGAAGCTCGCTGGATTCCAGATTCGCCTGATTGCGGGGGAAACGCCGGCGCTGCTCCTCTTTCGGACCCCGATTAGTGCGCAGCTGAAGCTCGATCGCGACCGTTTGCAATCAATCCTGGACGAGGCGGGACGCAGTGATGTTCAGATCCCACAGTCGGCCGATGGCGCAGTCATCAGTATGCGCGTACCGGCGGGAATCATCGCCATGTACGGCAACTGCGGCGATGCGTTTGAGCATTTTCAAGGAAAACAGCCGCGGGCTTCTGCGATCCAACCCGAGGATGGCAGTTGTGTCAGATTGAATGAGGTGCCGAGCCCGACGGTTACCGCACCACAGCAGCTTGACACCGCCGAAATCGTGCGCGCGGCGCTGCAGTTTGCGGGGTTGAGCGCCAGCGAGGCGGCCAACTTTACGCAGACGATCGACTGGACATCGACCTTTGTGATGCCCATCCTGCACGGGCAATTGAGCTACGAAAAGGTCAGCGTGGGCGGCAATGACGGCGCATTGCTCAGGCCGAAGAACCAGCAATCCGGTCAATTCACTCTCCATTGGGTGGACAATGGAATTCTGTACAGCTTGATGGGTACCGGCGACAATACCGCAGCGTTAAATCTGGCTTCGCAGATCGAGTAGCACGCGAAGCAGCACGATGAGAGCGAGCATGGCCGCACTGACCATCGATGCAGCGGGACTGAGGAAGGACTTCGGCGCGCGGACAGCCGTTCGCGATCTCACGCTCCAGGTCGAGCGCGGAGAGGCCTTCGGGTTCCTCGGTCCCAACGGCGCGGGCAAGAGCACGTCGATCAAGATGCTGCTGGGACTGGTGAAGCCTACCAGCGGCCGGGCACTCCTGCTGGGGCAGCCGGTAGGGTCGCGCGATGTGCGCGCGCGCATCGGGTTTTTGCCGGAGCATTTCCGCTTCTATGACTGGCTTACCGCGCCGGAGTTGCTCATGCTGCACGGCAGGTTGTGCGGTATGGCTGATTCAGTTGTCCGGCAGCGGATTCCGAAACTGCTGGAACGGATCGGCCTGGCCGCGCAGAACACCAAACCCATCCGCAGCTATTCCAAGGGCATGATGCAGCGCGTCGGGCTCGCGCAGGCGATGATCAACGAGCCCGACATTCTCTTCCTCGATGAACCGGCCTCCGGACTCGACCCGGCTGGCCGCAAACTGGTGCGCGAGATCGTGCGGGAACAGCGCGACCGCGGAGCGACCGTCTTTCTCAATTCTCATCTCCTCGGAGAAGTCGAGCAGAGTTGCGACCGGGTTGCGTTCATTCGCAATGGCGAGGTCGTCGGCAAGTACGAGATGGGCGGGTGGCAGACGGAACGAACCGTGGCGGAAGTGGATGCTGCGGGCGTGAGCACCGCAGTCTTGACGCGGTTGACGCTCGTTGAAGGGCTTACTATCGAGTGGCATGCGGGCCGCAAGTTCCGCATGCGTTTGCCGAACGAAGACAGTTTGCCGGAGGTGGTGCGCATACTGGTGGAGAGCGGAGCCAGCGTTTATTCCGTAGTTCCGCAGCGCGTGACGCTGGAAGATCTTTTTCTTGAAATGATGGGACCGGACGCTGGCCTATGAGCGATAAAGTCTTCGACCCGGCAGAGGCGGTTGTGCCGCCAGAGATAGTTGATGGCTCGAGCCGCGCCTCAGTGGTTGCTGTTGTTCGCGGACCAGGAGCGGCGCGAACCGTGATTCTCATGGCGCGCATGACGTTTCTTGAAGCCGCGCGCCGCAAGATTCTATGGATCGCCGCGATAGCGGGGGCAGCGTTTGTGGGCCTTTTCTGGGCGGGGCTTCACTCATTGCTTCAGGGAATGTCGCCCAATGTGCCACCGGTGAATCGGCAGGAAGGCATTGGCATGATGACCATGATGGCGCTCTATGCCGGCACCATGATGACCTCGCTGATGTCGGCCCTGATTTCGTGCGACACAATTTCGGGCGAGATTGCCTCCGGAACCATCCATGCAATCGCCACCAAGCCGGTGAATCGCTGGTGCCTTGTGCTCGGCAAATGGATTGGATTCGTGGGTATGCTTACGATGTACGTTCTGTTCATCGAGGGCGGAACAATGTCGGTTGGCTGGATCGAGGCCCGGCACGTAACGCCGCACAGCGGAGCGGCGCTGAGCCTGATCTGGCTGCAGGCCGTCCTGCTGATAAGCGTGACCATCGCGTTCAGTACCCGGTTATCCGCGCTCACCAGCGGGGCTTGCACGCTGGGGCTTTACGGTCTTGCGTTTGTGGGGGGATGGATCGAGCAGTTTGGCGCCATCCGCCATGTCAGGGCCTGCGTGAACCTGGGCATCCTGGCCAGCCTGGTCATGCCAAGCGATGCGCTTTGGCGCCGGGCAGCCTTCAAGGTGCAGCCGCCGCTACTCGGGGCCTCCGGAGTCTCCCCGTTCAGCAGTTCCGTGGTTCCGAGCACAGCCATGGTGGTCTATGCGGCTCTCTATGCGACCTTCGTCCTTGTGGTGGCGCAAATACTTTTTGAGCGTCGGGATCTATAAATGTGCGTCGAAAGTACCCCGGCCCGCATCAATTTGTTGGTTAGCGTATATCCTTGTCCAGTAGATGGACTTGTGGTACTTTCTAAGGAATGGCGATTGCATCCAGCCCGATGATGGTCCTCTGTTGTGCCTCCGTGGCGCAAGTGGGCTGTTGTTGTCCGCGCTAGATTCCGCAATCAGCCCTTACTGAAGTTGCTCAGTAAGTTTCTTCCCTCTACAGATCAATGCCCGTTGAGATCTACCGAATGAGCTTCTCTATCTCAATCCAGATGCCTTCCGCGCCGGCCTGTCCTCCCAGGTTGCGGGCCTGTTGTTGTCGCTGAGAACTGGCCCTTCCCCCCCCCGCGCTTCTCGCAATCAATTTTGAACTAATCTCTGGAGCAAGTCATGCATCGATTTCGTGTCCCTGTCACTGTTTGGGCTCTTTTCTTCCTCATCACATCGATCGCGACTGCGCCATTGCTAAAAGCGCAGTTGGTCGGTGGAACGATCGAGGGCGAAGTGGTCGATCCTACTAATGCCGTACTCGACCATGCGACGGTCCTGATTCGGAACGACGAGACGGGGACCGAACGCAGTCTTGTCACGGGCACCGATGGCAAATTCTCCGCGCCATCGATTCCGGTGGGAGTCTACACGGTCTCAGCTTCGCACGATGGACTCTCCCCGCTCAACCGTACGGGAATCGCGCTCGCTGTGGGTCAAAGCCTTCATCTGCACCTGGTGCTCACACTGGGAAGTGTTGAGCAAACCGTGACGGTGGAAGATTCTCCGCCGACTGTGGATACCTCGACACTCCAGTCGCAGGGATTGGTCGATGAACGGCAGGTGAAGGAACTCCCGCTCAACGGCCGCAGTTTCGACCAGCTTGTCTTGCTCAATCCGGCCTCGGTGAGTTACACCACGCAGCGTTCCGGCGGCGTCGGAACTTCGAACTCGTCGGTCGGCAACATGTACTCGGTGTCGGGCCGGCGTCCGCAGGACAATCTCTTTCTGCTGAACGGAATCGAGTACACGGGAGCATCGCTCATTAACGTGACGCCGGGCGGCACCAGCGGGCAGTTGCTGGGCGTGGAGGCGGTACGCGAGTTCAACGTGGTGAGCGATACATACGGGGCAAACTATGGAAAGCGAACCGGTGCCCAGGTTTCGATCATCACGGCCTCTGGCGGCAACCAGGTCCACGGGTCGGTGTACGAGTTCTTTCGCAATAGCGCGCTCGATGCCCGCAACTACTTCGACCAGGCGCAAATTGCACCGTTTCAGCGCAATGATTTCGGAGCGGCGCTGGGAGGCCCGATCCGGCACGACAAGCTTTTTGCATTCGGCAATTACGAAGGATACCGCCAGCATCTTGGCCTGAGCGACGTCACGTTCGTTCCCGATGCCACCGTGCGCGCGGCCGCGGTCCCGAGCGTTCAACCGCTGCTGGCCCTCTGGCCGGTGGGCACAAAGGAACTGGGCAGCGGGGTCGCGTTGGCATTTTCCAACCCAGCGCAGCATATACGCGAGGACTTTGGAACCGCGCGTGTCGATACCAATCTCTCCGCAAAAGATCTGCTCTTTGGGGTATACACGATCGACGACAGCGACGCGACCACGCCGTCCGTGAACCCGGACTCGGCCATCTATGAGCGGCTTCGCGAGCAGGTGGTAAGCGCACAGGAGCAGCATGTTTTCTCGCCAAGCCTACTGAATACGATACGCGTTGGTTACTCGCGCGCGGACTTCTTCTTCGACAGCATTGTGACGGGGTCGGTGCCGAGTTGGGTAGCGAACGGGCCGGTCGGCGCGGTGGTGATTGCGGGAAGTACGGCGTCAAACGGCGTTTCGCAGATCTCGCTCGCCGGGGCAAATACCGGCAGCAATAATACGACCGCGCGCAACCTGTTCACTGCGGACGATCATGTCTACTGGACGCACGGCACGCACCAGATCGAGGCGGGCGTCTGGCTGCAGTGGCTGCAGTCCAACGACTTTCTGGCCCAAAACCAGTATGGACAGGCTTCGTTCTCGACCCTCACCGCATTTGAGCAGGGATCGGTGGCCAAGTACACGATCGTGGCCGCGCCGAGCGAATTAGGATGGCGATCCTTGTTTGGAGCCGGTTTCATCGAGGACGCATGGAAAGTGACGCCCCGATTCGAGCTCCGGGCGGGGTTTCGCTTCGAATCGACCAATGGATGGAATGAAGCTCACGGTCGCGCCTCGAATTACGACTTCACCGACGGCGTGATTAACACCAATCCCACCATTGGCAACTCGGCGCTGTCTGACAATCGCGCGAAGTTTCTGCCCGAGCCGCGCATCGGATTTGCCTACGATGTATTCGGCAAGGGCAAAACGGCGCTCAAAGGCAGCTTCGGCATTCATCGCGCTCTACTCGATACGCTCGATTACCGGCTCGACCAGACCGCGCCTTACAATACCACTCTTTCTTACAGCAACACGACCGTGACCAAGCTGCCGGAGTTGTCGACCACCACGGCAACCGGGGGCCTTGTCTCTCCCAGCAATGTGCAGCGTAACCTGGCTACGCCCACGGTGCTGGCTTGGACCTTGAAGTTGGAGCAGGAGATTGCCCCGCATACGACGCTCGCCCTGGGATACGTCGGCTCGCACGCCTATGACCAGATCCTGTCAGAAGATCAGAACACGCCGGGGACCGTGATCTGCCCCGCAACGGAATGCCCTGCCGACGTGCCAACGGGCTCTGTTTACTATCCGACCACGAAGCTGGCCAATCCCAACCTGGCCAACTCCACTTCATGGGTCTCAGGCGGAATCAGTAACTACAACGCCCTAGAAGTGGATGTGCGCCGCCAATACACAAACGGGCTGCAATTGCGCGGAGTGTATACCTGGTCAAAGAATCTCGATGACGGTTCGGCATGGAACACCAGCGTTTCATCGAATACGCCGGCCTTTGTTTCCTATCCGGGCAATCCCAAAGTGGATTATGGTCCGGCGGCTACCAACATTGCGCACGCCGGGGCCATTAACGGCACATGGGAACTTCCATTTGGAACCGGGCACAGGGTTTTCGCGAACGCATCCGCACTCCAGAACCACTTCGTTGCAGGATGGAGCCTGAGCGGAATCGCTTCACTGCAGAGCGGGTTCCCTTTCTCTCCGCAGTTGGGTTACAACCCGACAGGCAACGGCGACTCCCGCAACCCGGCCCGTCCACAGATCAATCCGGATTTTCACGGCCCGCTCTACCCGAAGACTGTCGGGCAATGGTTTGACCCGAACGCGTTTACTGCTCCCTATCCGGGGACATTCGGCAATGCAGGCCGCGACTCCCTCAACGGGCCCGGACTCGCCAACCTCGACTTCTCTGTGGTGAAGAACACCTCGATTCACGAACGGGTGCGCACCCAGTTCCGCGCAGAATACTTCAACATTCTCAACCACACCAACTTCACCACGCCGAATCCAGTTGTCTTCAGCAACGGACCCACGCCGTCGAAACCATCGGCGGCAGCAGCGCTCTCGCCAACAGCGGGGATAATCACCGGGACGGCCACAACCTCGCGGCAACTGCAATTCGCGCTGAAGTTTCTGTTCTAGTGAATCATTTGCGATCGTTCTTTCCGGTGGTGGAATCTGTCCCTGGACGCTGGTCGAGCAGCCAACGCACCAGTTCCCTGCCGCCGGCAAAGTTATCGAATTGCCCGTAGATCCGCGCATCTTTGCGGCCGTCGGTGTATTCGTTATAGACCCACGGATCGACCGCCGCGAAGACTGAGCCGTGCCCGTATTTTGCGGTCGCCATCACCACATCTCCCCGGTCGCTCAGCAGCGCAGAAGCAGTGCCGCGAAGCGATATGCTGCACGTGTCCTTCATATAGAGAGTGTGCGCCTCATGGAACAAATGGCCGTCGGGGTGGACCGCAATCGTACCATTCTCGACTTGCTCGCCGAGAATATGATGACTGAGAACATCGTTGAAATGAATGCCGAATCGATTCGCGAGTAGATTCAGGTGCGCAATGTCGGCGTTGGGAGGATCGTTTTCCATCAGAATCAAAACCCCGCCATCGTGAACCCACGACGCGATTTCTTCAGCATCCTGGTCGGTCATGTAATGCGGGTTGGGATTTTTGACTGGAATGTCCGGCGAGACGATCAGGTAGAACTGCGCCTTGCTCAAATTCTCTCTGGTGGGAGCTGAGTAGAGCGTGTCGGTCGACATTCCATAGCTTTGAAACATGTGTCCCAGCAGCGAATAACCGCTGTCGCTGAAGTCGGACCACTTGTAATGAAAGGATTCCATCTGCCCGGCGGCGTTCTTGCGCTGCTGGCTGTTGAACCAGGCGTCGACCATGATGGTCTGACCGTGGGCCCTGGTGGCAGTGGGCGCCAGATCGATCTCAGTGGCGGCAAGCAGAAGCGCGCCTCTGAGGTTCGCATCATCGGCGTCCTTTTGCAGGTTGTCCCAGGCTCGTTCGGCGGCCGTCGAGTAGCGCGCCGGAAGATAGCCGTATCGGACGCCCTTGAGGAACGCATAAATATACAAGCTGGCGGCGGGCCGTGGTACTGCTCTGCGAGGTGCCGTTGTTCCGTCCGAGATCGCATACATCGCGCCGGTGGCACTGTCCTGCTGCTTTGTTATTACAGCCGCGATTCGGTCAAGTAATGTCATGAGTTGTCTTCGCCCCAGGTCGTCCGTCGGATAGTACGGCAGTGAATCAACCAGGGCTGCGGCCAGTCGAGCCTGATCGTTGGAGAGGGCGTCTGGCCCGAGGTCCGTGGCTCCTGAAGAATGCTTACGGGTTGCATCTTCCCATTGCAGGAGATCTCTGGTGATCGCTTCGAAGTCCTGCGGCGCGTGAAAGACCGACGCGTATTCTGCTAAGAACGGCTCCGCCACGCATAATTTGGCAGATCCTGTACCCCCTGCATGGGAAGGCTGGGGCGCGGTTGAAGGAATACCGCACGATGCGGCCACTTGACTCCGCACCTCCGTCGCGGCCTCATAATACCTGGCAGCGAGCGTGACGCGGTAGAGCCGCAACAACTGGCGCCCCAGGAGGGCGTTCGCAACGGGCGTATTCGGCTGCCTTTCAGCAGAGGCAGATCGGCGTGCGTCCACGTAGGAGTCCACCGTCCGCTTTACATAATGGAAATAATCGCCGTTGGCGGTGTTGTACCATTCCGCATCGAGACCTTCGAGTTGCGTTCCTGTCTCTTCATCCCAGGTCGCCTGTGGTCCGCTCCGGGACTGCAACAACGCATTGGCGATCCGTTCAGGGACGGGCGGTGTCTGCGCCGGGCCTCCGTGCACCGCAAGCCACCAGAGCGCAATTGCTGCCCATGCGTATCCGCTGATGCGCAGAATCGGAAGGTGCATCCGAAGGCGGAAGCTGATCGGGCGAGTTCCCGGCCGTTGGAGGGAAGATATTGGTTGGGGGTAGCGAATCACGGGCTCCGTCCGACGCGACTATTTTATCTGTCTATCATACGGAGACGTCTGCCTTTGGCATTTCACTCAGCATCCGCGCTCGGCATGACAGCCATCCACAGAGAATGAGTGGTCACTTCGTAGCTTCGACCCACTCGAGTTTCCCTCGGTCGAGCATGGCGTCGCGATCTTCCTTCAGGATCCAATGCTCAGAGACGAGGACATCGACGGCAGCCTGGTATCGAGCGAGATACTCTTCGCGAGTCGGATAGCGCTCCGCAATCGACCCGCGCGGATCGCCGGATCGTTTCCGGTCTTCGGCAGTCTGTGCGAACGGGATGTACGACCCCTCGAAAGCGACTCGTTGATCGGAAGCGCCGATGGCTGGATCGCGCAGGTTCCAGCCGGTATAAGTGGCAAGTGGAACAGTGATCTCCGGCAGGCGCACGCCGTCCCGCTCGTCGCCGTCCGCATTCACTTGCGGTACCAGAACGGGAAAGGTAGCGCCTGCTTTCGGTGGCTGCACAGTGAGAAAACCCTGGCCCCAGTTCGGACCGAAATCAAGACGGGTTGCTTCGTTGGCATCGTGCGGCTTGTTGACACTAGGAATGGAAGGAAATGCCCATTGGTCAAGGGGCACGAGCGTTCCATTATCGAGCCGGGGATAGCTGCTTGCGGGCGGCAGGATGTTCCTTCCCACCCACGCATCCATGTTTGTAATCATGGCGCGCCAGAAGTATCGAATGGGCAGCGGCGATTGGGGTTCCTGGCCGAGCAGGTCGTCCTTCCCCTTCTCCGGCGGGAATGGGCCGGAGAAATGCTGCAGCCCGGTGAAGTGATAGATGCGAACGTTGTCTGAGATTCTCGCGTCGCGCTTTCCATCGGCCGTGACGTGAATCAGGGCGGCGACACGCCCCCAGTATTCATACGACGTGTTGGAGAAAAAGATCTTCGGAATGGTGTTGCCGGCGATGGCGCGATCGAGCAACCCGCCAGTTTCACCGGTAATGGTGTCTGTTTCAGGTTGGTCGGTGAAGGGGAAAATGTCGGTCGGAAAGAATACGGATGAGGTGGGTTGCCCGTCGCGCGAGGGCTGGGCAAAGCGATAATTGAAACTTCCCCGCCCTGCCCCTGCGACGTGGGCCAGGACGCCATCGAGCGCCATCCGGCCATCTTCGTCGGCGTTAAATCCCTGGTAGAGGAAGTCACGAAGGAAACGCCCATTCTGTGAAATGCCTTCGCCATAGACTCGCTTCGCCGGGGTCAGCGCATCGGGATTGTGCTTGGCATAAGACGCGAAATCGCGGATGGCCGCAAAGCCTCCGCCAGCCACAACCGGATCGGCGACCACATAAACGTATTCGTAGATCTTGCCCGGCTGGAATCCGCCGTTCAGCTGAATGAATCGATCGCTGGGCGTAAGGCTGCCATTCACGGTGTGCGCAAACTGCCACTCTCCGCGCGGGATGACCGTACGCTCCCCATTGCGCGACTCGCGAACCGTGAGGGTGTTGCGCGGATCGTCGGGCGCAGCGACGGGGTACTCCGTCCCTCCGATATTCCCCTGGATCAAGTGGCCCAGCGGGATCTCCGCCATAGGTCGGAACGGCATCAGGTCGCCGCGGAGCAGGCCCGTGATGGTTTTGCCGTCCTCTTTCGCAAGGGGTGCAAAGAACCGAAGCGCGCCAGGTCCATCGGCGTCCCATTGCCATCCCAGGCTCACGATGGTGAAACCGCTGCGAAGCAACCACGCGTCGCCGGCGTCATGAGCGAGATCCCAGTCTCCACCATCGACGAGGGCAAGGATGCGGCTGCGGCCGCGATTGGGAACTTCGAGCAGCATCGAACCGTTGCCCTTCGCGAGATCCTTGGGACGGACAGCGGTGAAGTCGGCGGAGAACTCGACCTCGCCGTTCTTCGCATTGACCGCGTTTTTCAAATCCACGATGCGCGCGTTATGAGGATTGTTGACCGGCAGCGAGAAGTAAACGCGGCCGGCAATACGCTCATAGGAACCCGCGTCGCCAAAGACCTTTCCTCCGAGCACATCGCTGCGCGAAGCGACGTTGACCCGGATCATTCGCGGGTATGCCGGGAGAGGGCTCAGCCAAAAGGATGTGAGGATCAAAAGGAGGAAGGAGCGCGATCGCATGCGAGGAAGCATAGCATGGCGATTCGGGACGAGAATCAGCCTGTCCATGGCTTTCTCATCCGGCCATGCAGCCGGTGGGGAGCAATATTTTTGACATGGAAGAGCGGTTCGGCAGCATGGGACGGGATTAGGGCTCCCGCCAAGCGGAAGCCCCAATCTCGGGGGGTCTAATTTAATTTAAGTTCGGAAAACTGATGGTCACCGGCCCAGTTCAGGGCCATCCGGCGGCATCCCGGCGAACACGCCAAAGAGGATCCCTGGTCGTGCGCCCGAACCCGCCCCTTCGCCATGCCGGTGATTGCATGGATATCCGCCGGTGAGAGACGAACCAGCCGAAAGAGGCCTTTCGGACTCGCGAATTCACAGACGAATCGGGGTACTGCGCCAACTGTGACGAGAGTAAGACCGAGAATGATTACACCAAGCAAATTTCAGGGGGGATTTTGACAAACGATCAAGATGAATTTCTGCCGGGTCGGGGCCCCCCGGCGGGCCCTTTGGGAATCAACAATTACGAGAAAAAACAGGGGTTGTATGTAATCAGATTGTCAAGAACGTGCCACAAAGTATGGCAGACTGCTGACGCCGCCGGGGGTGGTTCCGGATAGGTGGGAACCTGCGGCAGGCACTCTTTCTGGGGCATGGAATGGCCACAGCGACATTGGGTAACCTGAGAATAGCCTCCAAACGGCATCGGCGCATAGAATCAGCCATGGCGGAGAGGGCCGGGGTCATCAGCGAGCTCGATGACATAAACGAGCTGGTGCGTTTGCACCAGGCGAGGATTCGCCGCTTTGTTACCTGCTCGACCGGCGATCCAGACTTGGCCGAAACCATCACGCAAGACACGCTGCTGCGCGCATTCAAGGGTCGCGAGAGCTTTCGTGGGGATTGCAGTTTGAGCACCTGGCTGACAGGGATCGCAATCAACGTCACCCGGGATTACCTCAGATCGGGGCGATTCAAATTCTGGAAACAGCTCAAAGCCACCGCGGTCGATGTTCACGAGATGGCTTCATTCCTGCCTTCCGAAGGAGTAAGCGCGGAGCGGCGGATCCTGGCAAAGGAGAGGGTGAAGGAACTGTATGCGGTCCTCGAAACCCTCTCTTACAACCAGCGGACGATCTTTTTGATGAAGTTCTCTGAGGAAATGTCGGTAGATGAAATCAGTGAAATACTGGGAATGGGAGTCAACACGGTGAGGACCCACCTTCACCGCGCTCTTAAAGCCGTTCGCAGGAAACTTGGAGCGACGATATGACGCCTGCAACTTCAACTCACCTGTCTGAAGAAGCTTTCGATGACGTACTGATTGGCCTGGGTTCCCCAGAGTCTGAGGCCCATCTGGCGGTCTGCCAGGATTGTTGGCGTCGGGTGAATGCATTCCGTTCCGACGTGGCGCTGTTCAACTCGGCGTCGATGGCCTGGACCGAAAGCCAACCTATCCGGTTGAGTCCAACTTCGCGTAAAACGGTCCACCGCACCCGACTTGCCTTCGTGAGCTGGGCGGCGATGGCGGCGGTCCTGGCGGTGATGGCCGTCGCCATCTGGCACCACAACGGTCCTGCTGCGCCGCCGAGACAGGCCACTGCGAACGTATCACAAACCGCGGACACCGAGGCCCAGATCGCCCAGGATAATCAACTCCTTCAGGCGGTTAACGCGGCAATCAGCCCCGACGAAGAATCACCGATTGACGAGTACAAATTAGTTCAAACACGACATTCGCATATGAAGACACACCATAAATGAGGACCAGATGAGTACGAGCACCAAGACTCTCCGGATCTTGCTTTGCGGTATCTGCCTTGCCCTTGTGCCTTGTGCGCGGTCGCTCGCCCAGGGAGGCGAGGGCGGCGGCGGCGATCGAGATCGTCCCGGCGGCCCCGGCGGTCCGGGCAGTTCGGGCGGTATTGGCAGCCCGGCTGGCCCTGGAGGCCCTGGAGCACCAAGAGAGCTTAACCATCCCAGATCGGCCCATGACAAGGTCAGCGGCCAGCCGCACAATTCGCTTCAATTTGGACCTGTCGGCCGCTGGTGGGATGACAAAACCGTTGTCCAGTCGATTGGATTGCGCCGCGAACAACAAAAGAGAATGGACACCATCTTTGATGCCAATAAACCGGCCATCCTAGACAGCTATAAGACATTTCTGAAAGCCCAGGCAAATCTTGCCGCGGTCAACAAGGATCCGCAGGCGGATAAGACAAAGGTGTTCGCGGCCATCGACGCGGTAAACGAGGCGCGCAGTTCGTTGCAGAAGGCCACCTCGGCGATGCTGTTGCAGATTCGCCAGGAGATGGATCCAACACAAATTACGAAATTAGAAAACGTCCCGTAGATGGAGCACGCCACTTTCGGGCTTCGCTCACGCGCTCATCGTTCTAATGGCCACTGCCCTCAGCTTCCCTCAAGGCCCGGTCGATCATGGATAACGATCTCTTGCTGGGCTTACTCCGCAGGACAAAAGTTAAACCCACAGATACCGTATCGAGGCGTTGGCGCAGGCTTCGGTTGTAATAGCCCGAGAGAGTGATGTGGTCGACTAACGGGATGCCGACGAATGTGGTAAAGCCATTATCCTCGCTGGCCGTGGAAACGGTAACGGCGACAGGGGGCGGCGCAGGAGGGTTACCTCCGCCGTCGTCATCGTTGGCCCGCTCATCATCGCCGCGTTGGACGGCCCTGTACACTGTCTGACTACCAAGGGGGAGCTGCTCATAGGCGGCCGCCTCGATGTACGTGCGCCGGGGAAGCCACAGCACCGCGCCGGCCTGGAAATGCGCCAGGGTGCCCACCGAGGTGTAGTCCTTAACGACCAGGTCGTTGAACAGTCCTGAAGAATTGCCGATGCCGAGATCGACCAGGAAGCCGAGCTTGTTGTAATACCTCTCGGTATGGTTGTTGAAGTCGTAGGTCACCTGCCCGGTGCCCATGCCCTCCGACCGATCGCCGGTGGGAGCGGTCAGCGACGCGGTGACGATATCCGTTAACGATCCGGGGTAAAACGTGGCGTGAAAGCCTATCAAGGTATCGCCGGGATCGGCGCCGTCGGTTACCAGGGGCTGCGTGGTTTTGGTTGCAGGATCTGTATTCTCGATCAGGCGATTGATGTAGATCGAGGTGCTCGCATCGGCGGAGAAACGCTCGGAAAACGTGTAGCTGATGGCCGGGGTCACCATGGAGTACCACCCAACCGAGGAGCTGTGAACACCAGAATAGGTAACGCCCGCATTAAATCCATCAAGCAAGGTGCTAACGCCGGGAACCCGCGGAATCGCCTGTATGTTTTCCGTGACATGGACAGGCGCAATGCCTGCGGCAGCCGTTACCTGCGCACGCAACTGGTGGCACAACGCGACTGCAATCACCAAGCAAACTATCCACCGAATTGGGACCGACAACTCCCAGACCTCCCGCGTGCCATTCTACTTTGTCACAAAGCATTAGACGCGACAATGACCTATTTGTGCAGAAATCTCCCCATTGAAAACAGGTAGGTTACGTGAACGCGTCTCAGACGCGGAAACCCGGTAGTGCGCCAACAGCCCTGCCAGTTCTCGCGATCACGTGGGGTCAATGAACGCGCGGTTCATTGACGATGATGTATCTCGCTCGCCTCGGCGTGGCGAACTTCGTCGCCCAGGAGTTCGTACTGATCGGACGCAAGATAGTCAACGTGGGCGGCGATCGCAGCCTGCCAGCGAATGCGAGCCGCATCGAGTGAACCGAAGTTGTAACCGCGAAACCATCCGTGGCAACTGAGTTCTTGCGGAGTTGCGCCGTCGAGCGTGTAGAAACGGATCCAGAGACCGTTGGCATGAGCGCGCTCTACCAAAGCCCGGAGACGATTCATCTTTTCCGGGG
>Ga0207098_10120_pt1 | contig 25817 bp, 13 predicted proteins | sample Alteio_BWMinHeat_84_FD_153548 | JGI IMG/M metagenome (GOLD analysis project Ga0207098, IMG submission 153548) | Enriched cells from forest soil in Barre Woods Harvard Forest LTER site, Petersham, Massachusetts, United States -... | ecosystem: Environmental > Terrestrial > Soil > Temperate forest >...
GGCTGAAGAGTTGAGTTTCCATCTGACCCAGGGTGATACAGGGCAAGTGGCCGCCGCCGCAATCAGAAAAGGTGATTACACCTACTTTCGGCAACCGATATTGCTGATCCTCGGTAAGTCGCTTGTGGGGGGATCGATCACCGGAGACACCTTTGAAGGAATCAGCAGTGGTTCGATTTCCTTCTCGCCGCATCCGGGATACAAGGCGGTTCAGCGACCCGGGATTTCGGTTGAACTGGGCGGACCATGGAGCTTTTATCGCGAATTCTGGCAGGCGCACGGCTTGTTGCAGCTAAGCGGACTTTTGCCGGAAGTGGCAATCAATGTAGTTCCCGGGGAACTAATCCAGGTTCCGCTTCTGCTTCACAATGATTCCGATGCAGACGCCATCGTGACGATTACTGGCAATGTCCCTGACGGATGGACCGAGGCGAGCGGCGGCGGGCCATATGTTGTGCCGGCACACCAGGATGCCTCGCTGTACTTCAAGGCGAAGACTGCGGCAGGCGCGGGCAAAGCTGCACAGAGGTTCTCACTCACCGCCGAGGCTGCAGGAGCCAGTATTCCACCGATCACTATCCTGGTTTATGCAGATCGCGCGGCTTTGCCGCAGTAAGCAGCCGGACGAATCGCATGATTTTACGGGCCTATTGCGACCCGACGGCAAAGCGCGCGGGCGAAAATATCTCAATGGGATGGGACGATGTACCTGCAGTGGCGAGTTGGGCCAGTATCTCTCCCACCACCGGTGCGAATTTGAATCCGTGGCCGGAAAAGCCGCAGGCAATGCTGACCGACGGGAACTGCGGATGGAGCCCAATGATGAAGTGCTCGTCGGGCGTCACGGTGTAGAGACACGTCGTGGCTTTCAGGATTTGGCCGGCGAGGGAAGGAAAGCGGGGGCGGAGATTACGGATCACGGCTGTCAGATCCGACTCATGAATTTCACGATCCACGGTTTCGGGCGTGCACAGGACATGGCTTCCATGAATCGCCGCTTTCAAGCCCCCGTTTGCGCCGTCGACGGCGGGAAATCCGTAGCCGGGAAAGCCATCGTCAGGTGAGTCGCACAGGAAGACCGGGAAGCGATCGGGAAGAAAGGGCTCGGCGCCGCCGACAGGGTTGATCCAGGTCATCACCTGGCGGGTCACGTTCAAGGGGAAAAGCCCGGACAGCACCTGATTTGCCCACGGCCCGGCGGTGATGACGAGGCGTTCCGCCTCATAGATGCTGTGGTCGGTGGATACCTTGATTCCACCTGAATCCGCACTCCAACCAAGCACTCTTTCTTCAAAGTGCAGTTCCGCCCCGCTCTGCGCGGCAAGCCTTAATTGCGCGCGGATACATTCCTCGGCCAGCAGGTATCCGGCGCGTTCTTCATAGACGGCGACGTCGTTCGCGAGTGGCGTAATGGCAGGGAATCGCTCGTGGGCCTGACGGGGATTCAGCACTGCGTACTTGATTGAGTGCTGGTCGGCGGCCGCAATGCCGCCGTTCACGAGTTGGCTGTCGGCGGACCCAAGGATGAGGCCTCCGGTGATGTTGAGCAGTTTTGTTCCGGCATCTGCTTCGAGTTTTTCCCAAAGCTCATAGGCACGCAGCACGAGAGGCAGATAGGCGGGGCTCTCCCAGTATGCCTGCCGAATCATGCGCGTCCCGCCGTGGGACGACCCTTGATCGTGCGGCGAAACGAACTGTTCGACGCCCAAAACCCGCTTTTGACGCTGCGCCAGTTGTTGCGCAGCCGCGCTGCCCATAGCGCCAAGTCCGAGAACGATCACGTCGTATTTCATAAGGTTTTGGCGCGAGAGCAAATATCGAAGCTGCGATTGTGAGAGTGGGTGTACCTGCTCATTCGATCGACGTCAATGGACACAACTTCGGCATCATTATCTCGCCTTAACAAGCCCCAGCTTTATCAGGCTCTCGGCAGTGGAGAGGATTGACTCCTCATTGGAACGGGGCGACCAGCCGAGGATGCGCCGAGCCTTCGCGTTGGTTGCGTTTTTCGACTTCCCAAGTTCGGGAAGGATTTGCTTTACCGCAGGATCGCGGAGCGATGCCAGTCGCACCAGCCAATTTGGCAATTCGCGGGTTGGCACTCTGCGTGCGAATGCTCCCATGTGCTCCTTCAGCACCTTGGCGATATCGAGGATGAACATGAAATCACCAGCCACCGCGAGAAAGCGCTCACCCTTTGCGGCGGGATGGGTCATGGCACGGATGTGTAAATCGACGGTGTCGCGCACATCGACGGCCCCAAGTCGAATCTTCGGACATCCAGGTATTGCGCCGTCGAGCATACGCTGAACAATAAGGACGGAGGTGGAGTAGTCCGGCCCCAGTACCGGACCGAAGACCGCCACCGGATTTACGACCGAAAGTTCGAGTACGCCGCCCTCTTTGGAGATGAAGTCCCATGCGGCGCGCTCCGCGATAGTTTTCGATTTGACGTAGGCGGTCGTCCCTGGTTCCTCGGGATTCGTCCAGTCGGTTTCATCGAAGGGCTTCGATTGCGGAGGGTGACCGTAGCCAATCGCAGCGAAGGAGGAAGTGAGCACAACGCGCTTCACGCCGGCATCCCGTGAGGCACGAAGAACCCGCAGCGCGCCCTCACGCGCGGGAATGATCAGTTCATCGTCATGCTTGGGGACGCTGGCGGGAAAGGGGGAGGCGACGTGCAGCACATAGTCGCATCCGGCCGCCGCGACGGGCCATCCCACATCCTTTTCGAGGTCGGCAACTACGAAGGACAATTGATCACCGGGCTCGCAGCCGCCTTGCTTCAGCATGGCGCGCACGTCCGGCTCGCGATTCATGGTTCGCACCGTGGTGCGAACCCGATGACCTGCATTCAATAGCTGCAGAATGGCGTGGCTACCAATGAAGCCAGATCCGCCGGTAACCAGTACAGTGCTCATTGCCACCTCACGTTGGGTGCCTGGGCTTAGTAAATCCACGATAAGAGTGGAGCGCTAGACGGCCTCCTCCTGGACCGCACCGATGGTGAACGAAACGCTCTGCTCGCCGAGCCTGGGGTGGCGGGCAGTCAGGCGTACCGTGCCGGCAAACTGGGCGGCGCGAATCCACACCGCGCAGGTTCCGCCGATCAATGCGAACGGATTGTCGCCGATCAGCTTGGCCGGACCCTCCAATGTGAAGGCAATGGGATCGTTCGCATAGGGCCTGATTGCGTCGAATTCGTCAGTTACGCGCACCACAACACGGGTGGTGTCGGCCCCATCCGCAATCAATTCGTGATCGTCGGGCAGCAATGCGAATTTGCTGTCGACACCTCTGCCCGAAAATATTTTGGTAATCACGAGTTTCCCGCCGATGTATCCTTCGGCGCGCAGATCGCCCCAACCTATCTTGAAGTTACTCAGATCGAGTTTCTCCATGTCGAGAACGAACGGCGGATATTTCAGGTGGTCGAACTCGGTGCGCTCGGGATCGATCTCTGCCAGTTGGACCCAGGCATTGTTCTGGACGCTTTCATTGCGTGCCGAGATCTTGATGTGGTCGCAATTGGAACAAAAGACCGCGCGCGTGAAACCGACGGATTCATCGCTGCGGGCCCAGTGAAATGCGGGCTCGAGCACAATCTCTTCCTCGGGTTCGCATTGCGATTTGTAGAATCCCGCGGCCGGCTTTGGTTCGCGGAAGATGTCGGTGACGCCGTGGTAGCAGATGCGATCGCCGGCACCGAAATTGGAATGGGTGTTGTAGTCGAATGCACACCACCCGATGCCGCCCGCATACTGAGGGTTTGACGCCAGCTGATTGTGGATGCGCGCGTGACGAAGGGTGTGTTCGCGCTGGCGCTCATCATCATCGGTGGTCTTGGTAGGGAAAGTGTGCCCGACAAATTCGGTGTTCAGGTAGCGAGGATGATTCGGCGGTCGGAGCGGGAAGCCGAAGTCGTTCACCGTGAAGACGTCCTCAAGTAACTCGGATTCCGGGAAGTTTCGAATGCCGCCCGTCTGGCGCGAATCATCGAGCGCATGGGCAAGGGCGTTGTTGCGCGTATAGAAATTGTGATCATCGGGCGACTCGTTGATGCGCACGCCCCAGAGCACGATGGAAGGATGGTTCCAATCGCGGCGGATCATGCGGCCCACGTTGTCGATGGCCACCTGCTTCCAACTCTCGTCGCCGATATGCTGCCAGCCGGGAATTTCTTCGAGCACGAGCAGGCCGATCTCATCGCACCGATCGAGAAAATGGCGCGACTGCGGGTAATGGGAGGTACGCACGATGTTGCAATGCAGATTCTTGCGCAGGATGTCGGCGTCTTTGCGCTGGGCGCGCGCCGGCATTGCCTGGCCGACGAAAGGAAACGTCTGGTGCCGGTCAAGCCCGCGGAGCTTGATGATTTTTCCATTCAGGGAGAAACCGTGGTCGGTAAAGACCGCTTCGCGAAACCCGATACGGCGCGTGTCCTCATCGACGACCTGGCCCGAACGGATCAGCCGCACATAAACCGTATAAAGCCTGGGGTTCTGCAAGTCCCAAAGCTGGATGTTGGCGAGATGAGGAAGCGAAACGACATGCCGCGCGGAGTCCTTCAGCGTCTGAGTTGTGGCGTAAGCCGCGGCATCATTGTATGGGTCGAGCGATGTGTCGTGAGCGGAAGTTTCGCTTGCGGCAGCGACTTTTCCCAACGGGTGGGTGGCTTTCGCGATCACGTTGTCGCCATCGCGCAATTCGGCCTCGATTGACAACGGCCCTCCACTCGCGACATCGCCGGCAAGATAGCAGCTGACATCGAGCGAAGGATTTCCGCTCATCACATCCTTAGGCTGAGCGAAAACGTTATCAACGTAGGTCGCGGGGACAATACGCAGGCTCACTTCACGATAGATCCCGCCGAAGGTCAGGTAATCGATCTCGTAGCCAAAGGGAGGAATATCCCCGCGCTCGGTCGAATCCAACTGCACGACCAGAACGTTGTCGGCGTCCTTGCGCAGGTTCTTGGTCAACTCGAACGAAAACGGGGTAAAGCCGCCACGGTAGTCGCCCAGCTTTACGCCGTTGATCCAGACGGTCGACGCGGTCATGGCGCCTTCGAAGTCGACAAAGACGCGTTTTCCTTCAGCGTCTTTGGGAAACCGAAACCGGCGCCGATAGGTGGAGATAAATGTGTAATCTTTCTCGTCGAAGCTATGCCAGGGCAATTCGATATTGGTATGCGGAATGACGACTCGCTCAAACTTTGCGTCGTCAAAATCGGGAGACTCGGCTCCCGCGACTTTTGCCGGATGATAACGCCAGTTGCGATTGATGGGCAGAATGGATCGTCCCCGCATATCCGGTTCCTCGGCCGGCAAATGCGATGCAGAGAGTGCCGTCGAAGCCAGTACCGCACCGGCCGTCTTGATAAAGTCGCGTCGAATCATCCAAATCTCCGTTCTTAATGTGAAGGAACTGCTTTCAGCCGATCCAATTGCGAAGGGCATTTCCCAGCCGGGTCAGAGAAACCGGCACCGATTCCTGCTCAAGAGTAAACTCCGGAGGCGCCACCAGGTAAGCCTGGGAAAGGCTCTCCGCGATGCACACGCACACAGTCGAACTCTGGTACTCCTCGTAGCGGCCGGCGGCGAGCCAGACGTACAGCGCCAGCATCTGCGCGTCGACGGCACTGCCCTCAAAATCGTCGACGGCCGGAAGAGGATTCACCTGGTCCGGATTGTCAAACACAGCCACACCAGTAAATGGCTTGGGTTTGCTGCGCACGCCAAATTGCGCGACGACGAGGGAGGGCCGGGCGCGGCGAAATGCCTCAGATGCCGCCCACTCAACGAACGAGTTGCCAAAGATGACGGCGCCATTGCCTGAGAGGTACAGGGTCCGGACAAATTCCCGTACTGCCGGATCCGCGGCTACTTCAGGAGGACACCAGGGAGAAATATCGACTTGGCGTAGCCGATCGAATACGGCGTCGGCATCGGCGAGATCCTTGCGCATGGTGTTCATTTCGTGAGAGCAATTCTGGCGGCATGTATCCAGGCGTCCATAGCTGAGCAGGACGGAATTGGAGACTGCGGCGGCAGAAGTCTCGCCTGCAACAAGAGAATCGATCAGCTCAATTCCAGCCTCGATCACCCAGGTATCTGCATGTGCCGCGGCCGGCCGGCTGCGCACGGCTTGCAGGACTCCCTCGGACGAATTGCGGCCTGCAGCCAAGGTTCCGATGAGAAGCAGTTGGAGCGGGCTTGCCTTCGCTTCTGCGGCACTCAAATCCAGTTGTATTGGCTTGCCCATACCCTGCCATCCACGCCACGCGGTTGCGGAGTTGAGAGGGAGGGACTTGGGGATATCGAGCAAAACCAGGCGGTGAGCTGGATTCTCTGCGTTTCCGTTGTTCCCGCGCGCATTGCGATCGGCAGCATCAAATACGGCCTGGACGGCGCGGCGCCATTCCTGAAAATAGGGAGACAGCGCCAGTTGCGACGAATTCTGGATAGTCTGCTCGGTGGTGGAAAACCGCCACTGCCGTACCCCCATTCTTCTTTCCAGTTCGACGACGTCCCGGAAAAGCGCGGTGGATTGCTCGGCATTGAGGTGCGCGACGTAGAGAAGCAGGCGCTCGACCGACTGCCGCTCGTTGGGAAACAGGTAGCTCCATTGATGGAGCTGCTGATTGACAAAGGGAAGAAACGTGAGCGGCAGACGCTTGAGAACGCCCTGATTCAACGCCTCCTCGAGTTGCCGTGGATACCTGTCCGCTTCCACCATATTGCGTGCACCAAATCGTGCGTTCACACAGCGTTCGCCGCCGGTTATGCGCGAAACTCATTCAGCTTTGCGCCTTGCGATTCAATCGGTCGGCATCCGAGAAGTCCGGCGAGGGTTGGACAGACGTCGACGTGACGTATGGGCCGCTCGATTACCTGAGGTTTTTCTATTCCGGCGCCCAGAGCCATCATCCACGTGTCCCGGGTGGAATCGTCATTGGCGCGGTGGTTGAAGAAACCATTGGTCGAAGAACCATCCGGATCCCGGCCGAACTCGGGCAGGATGAGCATGGTGGTTCTGCCCTTGTATTCCGGATTGGCTTCGACTTCCTGCCAGAGTTGCCAAGCAAGACGATCGGCAGTTTTGATTCCAGAAAGATGCATAGCGAAGGAACCGAAGTGCGCGGCTTCAACATCAGACAATGCCACGACCAGGACCCGCGGCGAGAACTTGCGCATCACCTCCCGGGTCATGAAGAAGGTAAGTTCATCGCCTGACGTGGGCCCGCCACTGTGCACAAAGCCGGCGATGGCGGCTTCGATACTCGCGCGCGCTCGCGGATCAAGGCGTTCGGACGCGTCGAAGACATTCCAGCCCAGACCCTCGTAATTGCTTCCCTCCATAGCGCCAGAACCAGTTCGGCGCCTCCTTCGGAGGCCCCATCATTAAAAACAAGGTCTTCATCTTCGGCGACTACGAGGGCTTCCGCCGGGTGCAGGGCACACCCGAGAACGGCAACGTCCCGACCGCTCTGGAGCGCAGCAGCAACTACGCCAACCTTTCTGATGAGCTCGCGCTCAGCGATGGCACCACGCGTAACGACGTCCTGGGCCGTGCCATCCAGAAGGGAACGATCCTCGACCCAGCCACCACGCGTTATGTCGCGGCGGGGGCCACAGATCCTGTGTCGGGCCTCGTGAACAACACCAGTTCGGGTGGTTACGTCCGCGACCCCTTCAGCACGGCCTGCGGACCCCACTCGACGACCATTACACTGGCTGCCTGCCCCGATCTCAACCAGCTTACCGGGGCGAATGCGGCGCGGATCGACCAGAACGCTGTCAAGATCCTTAACCTTTTCCCGGCGCCCAACTCGGGCCTCCATGTCTTCGGCAACAGCCCGGCCTTGTATGAACATAAAAATTCATTCGACGTCCGCGGCGACTACAACATCAGCGACAAGGACCAGATCTTTGCCCGCTACAGCTTTTCCGACGATCCCATTTTCATCCCGGGCATCTTCGGCGGCATTGCCGATGGTGGTTCCTTTGACCAGGGCCTTCAGACCGCGCAGTCATATCAGTTTGTTGCGAGCTATACGCACGTATTCAATCCCAACACGATTAACCAGGCGCGTTTCGGTTATGCCCACTTGCACACCACCCGCTTCGGCCCGGAGGCCACTACATCTGGCATTCCTTCGCAGTACGGCATTGCGGGCATCCCGCAGCCGCCCACAGATGGCCCGGAGAACGGCGGCCTTCCCGCGTTCAACATCAACAATCTGGCACAGCTGGGCAGCAACTCGTTTCTGCCTTCCGACGAATACAGCAAGACCTGGCAGGTTACGGACGACTTTACCAAGGTTTTCGGGAAGCACAGCTTCAAGATGGGCATCGAGTACCAGGACGTGAACTTTTCTACCCTGCAGCCGGCCTGGTCGCACGGACAATTCCAATACAACGAGAGCTTCACCGAGATTCCCAATCAAAGCACGACCGCCAGCGGCATCGGTCAGATGATTCTGCCCACTCAGGCGGCGCCTGCCACGATTAATGGAAACCCCAATCCCAACGGGTTCTCCTATACGGGTGGTTCTGACCAGACCTATGCCTCCAATATCAACACGACCTACGACCAGAGGGTCTACTTCGCGACCTACTTCCAGGACGACTGGAAGATGACGACGAAGCTGACCTTGAATCTCGGCGTCCGCTGGGATTACTTCGGTCCCATCAACGAAACCAACGGCGGCCAGGGGAACTTCGTTCCGTACCCTGTGCCCGGGACACCTATCGGCGCGCCCACGTTCCTCATCCCCGCCAGCGGCAAGGACAATCGGACCTTGTCCACCACCGCAGATTGCCTGACGGTCTTCACCAGTTGTACCGGGTTCCAGAATCTCCTCAGTCAGGATGGCATCACCCTGTTGGAGACCAATCGCTGGGGCAAGGGCCTGTTGCAGACGCAGAAAACCAACATTGCTCCACGCGTCGGTTTGGCCTACCAGGTCAATCCAAAACTGGTGGTCCGGGGTGGTCTCGGGGTCTTCTATAACTCGTTTGAGAACCAGGGGTATGGCCCCAATATCGGTGAAAACTATCCGTTCGTGTTCAACATCACACCCAGCACCCAGGCGCCCCCGGGATTCTCGGGTCCTTCGGGCGGCGTTGCGCCCACCAGTTACAACACCGGCTATTCCCACTGCCCCTCGGCGGGAGGCAACCCAGCCACCGGCCAGGGTACCGCCAATTTCGAATCGGGCTTCTCCTGCTTCAGCCTCGACCCCAAGACCTTTAATGCTCAGAGCCTAGGTTTGCAGGGTCTGCAGTTCAACTACGGCACGCCGCGTACCTACAGCGCCAACCTTAGCGTGCAGTACTCAATTACGCACACCATATCGGCCCAGGCCGCATACGTCTTCACCCAGGGTTCAAACCTGCAGGGGGGCGTGGGCTACCAGAACGTCACCCAGATTCTCCCCAATAACGTGAGCACGACCAAGAGCGGCTGCAAATCAACGACACATGATTACGGTGTGTTCCCGGATGACAGTTGCGTGCCTTTCCCGGACTTCGGAGGCGGCAGCTACCAGGCGACCTATGGAGAAAGCACGTATCACGGCCTTCAGACCAAGCTCGAAGATCAGTTATCAAATGGGCTGACCTTCCTGCTTACGTACACGTGGTCCAAGGCGATGTCAGACGCGGGCGACCTGCTGAACGGTGGTTCGACCGGCAGCCTGCGCGCGTACAATGTTCCCGGCCTCGGGCCCAGGTTCGATTGGGCTCCGGCAAACTTCGATCTCCGCAACGTGTTCCATTTCAGCGGCGGGTACCAATTGCCGGTGGGCAAAGGTCAGAAGTATCTGAATAGCGGAGGTATCACCGACGCCATCCTGGGCGGCTGGGCCATAAACTGGATTACGACTCTTCAGGGCGGCCAGCCTCTCAACTTCGGCTGCCCGACCGGAACGACCCAAGGAACCGGTTGCAACGTCATCAAGACCGGCGATGCCCAACTGGGCATCAAGAGCAAGGTGATCGACGGCGGCCCGCGTCCGTTCTGGATCAACAACGCAAAAGCGTTCAACCAGCCCTGCAAGCTGTCGGATGCATCGGGTGTGATCGCGCCCGATCCAACCTCGATCGCAGGTTGCCTCCCGCTCAATGGCGCGGCGGCCCTGGGCTCCAAACCAGGCCCCGGCGGGTTGGTCGGACCCGGCTTCCATCGCTTCGACTTCTCAGTGTTCAAGCAGTTCCCGATCACCGAGCGTTTCAAGATGGAGTTCCGGTCGGAGTTCTTCAACCTCTTCAACCATCCGAACTTCAACGCTCCCAACTTCGGCGGCAACGGCGTCGTCGCAATTGGTGGCTCGGGCAACATCACCGACCCGCACTTCGGCGAAGTCGGATCGACTCGTGACAACCCATACGATCCGCGACAGATTCAATTTGCGCTGAAGTTGTACTACTAATTTAAGATGGAAAACACCCCGGCTCGGCGCGCCTTCTGGGTGCCGGGCCGGGGTGTTCTTCTGCGTAATGCATTCTGCGCTCAGTGCAGCGTTGCTCACGCGGTGACTCGGAGGCGACAGTGAGCAAGGGGCAGGCTCTGTTTCGGTTGGCGCTGCTGGCTCTGTTCCTGGCTTGCGGCTTGCCTGCCATCGCCGAGGATGCGCAGAAAGAGAAGCTGGATCGCCAATACCAATCAGCTGTTGCAGACTTCCAGGCCGGCCGCTACGCACAGGCCGCGGACCAGTTGGAAAAGCTGCTGCCCTATGCTCCCCAAAGTTATGAAATTCACGAGCTGTTAGGCATTGTCTATGCCGCTCTCTCCCAGGATGCGAAGGCCATCGACCATCTCAAGATAGCCGTCCAGATCAAGCCGGAGTCTGCGGAAGCCAGGACGAACCTCGGCGCCAGCCTCGTACATGCGGGTAAAGCTGATCTGGCGGGAGAGCAGTTTCGCAAGGCATTGTCCCTCGAGCCCAGGAGTTACGACGCCAACCACAACCTGGGCGAGTTCTACATCCAGACAGGAAAGGTCGCGGAGGCGCAGCCGTTTCTCGAACAGGCCGAGCAGGCCAATCCCGGCTCCTATGACAACGGGTACGATCTGGCCATGGCGGATTTCCTTCTCGGCCGGCGCGATACGGCCAGGCAGGTCATCGCTGATTTGATTAAGGTGAAAGACACCGGAGAGCTTCACAACCTGCTCGGTCAGATCGACGAAAAGGACGGCAAATATGTGGAGGCGGCCAACGACTTTGAAGCCGCTGCGCACCTCGATCCCAGCGAAGACAACATCTTCGACTGGGGAAGCGAAATGCTTCTGCACCGGACCTACGAGCCGGCTATTGCAATTTTCCAGCAGGGCGCGCAGCGGTTTCCAAAATCGCCCCGCATTTTCATCGGGTTGGGACTGGCCTACTACTCTCGAGGCAAATACGACGATGCGATCAAGGCCCTGATTACTGCGGCCGACCTGAATCCCTCCGACCCGCGCTGCTATGTGTTCCTGTCCAAGGCTTACAACAGTTCTCCCTTGCAGGCGGAGGAAGTGATCGAGCGGTTTCGCCGCTACGCGGAGTTGCAGCCAGGCAATGCCCTCGCGCAGTATTACTACGCGATCAGTCTGTGGAAGGGGAAGCGGGTCGAAGACTCGCGTATCGACTTGACCACCGTTGAGTCCCTGCTGCAAAAATCAATCGCCCTGGACGACTCATTGGCTGAGGCGCACGTGCAGCTCGGCAATTTGTATGCCGACCAGCACCAATACGAAAAGTCGATTCCCCAATATGAGCGTGCGTTGGCGTTGGACCCGAACCTGTCGGACGCGCACTACCGTCTGGGCACGGATTATGTCCACGTCGGAAACAAGGAGAGCGCCCAGAAAGAATTCGCGGTCTACCAGAAGCTTCGCGCCGAGCACCTGGCCGAAGTGGAGAAGGAACGCGCCGAAGTGCAGCAATTTGTCTATTCAGAAAAGGGTTCTGCGCCTAGCAAACCTTAGTGAAAGGCCGCGAGTCGCGGCGCGCGTCCAATCTTCCTTATGAGTTGATGCCAATGCAGAGGTCGTTGTACAGCACAAGATTTGCCGGCAGTGCGAAGTCGGATGCGCTCGGTAGCTTCGAGGCGGCGCGCGGCCTGAGCCGCAGCCGGCGCGATTTCCTGCGCTCCGCCGCGGGCGTTGCCCTCGGTTCGGCACTGATTGGCGCCAGCCCGTTCGTCCGGGGAGAAACGGCTCGCAAAAAGCGGAAAGTTATTGTCATAACCTTCGGCGGCGGAGCCCGGGACCAGGAGACATTTGCGCCGGAGGGCCAGGAAAATATCCCCAACATGCTGCACGAACTCGCCCCCCAATCGAGCTTCTTTACCCACGTCACGAACCAGGGAATCCTGGGCCACTACGTCGCGACCGCGAGCCTGGCCACAGGCGTGTACGAAACGCTCAATAACTTTTCCGCGATTCCGCCTGAACACCCCACCGTGTTTGAATACTTCCGCAAAGATCTGAAGCGCCCTTCCTCCGATGCATGGGTCGTCGCGCCCAGCAATGGTTTCAACCGCATCGGCGAGAGCGACTGCCGCTCCTACGGTCCAGGCGAGGGAGCCAGGGTCATCCTCCCCAAACATCTGCTCAGCGCGGCCGCATCCGGCACCACCGATTACGAACACCTGTTGCGGGATAACTATGAGAACCCCCTCTATACTCCGCAGATTGCAGGTGGCGAAGTTGAAATGCAACAACTGCAGATGATCCTCAAGCTGTCTGTGGATGATTTCATGACCCATGCGCGAACGGTATCGAGCCCGGATGAACTATCGGTCTACATCGCGAAACGGCTGATGCACGAGCAAGCGCCGAGTCTTTTATGGATCACGATGCACGACATCGATGTCGCGCACACCGGAGCTTACTCGCTCTATGTGGATGCGATCCGGCGCACCGATCGTCTCTGCGCAGAGCTCTGGAAGGCGGCTCAGACCGAGCCCGAATATGCCGGCAACACGACCCTCTTTGTTCTCCCCGATTTCGGACGCGACTCCGACTACGACGCCGGTGGCAACGGCTTTCAACACCATCGCACCGGCGACGTCGCCAGCCGCACCACCTGGATGATGGCTCTCGGGGCGGGAGTGCGCCAGGGCGTGGTGTATGACAACCCGGTGCAATCCATCGACCTTGTTCCAAGCCTCGGTGCGATCATGGGGTTCTCGCCCGCTCAGTCTCAAGGGAAACCTATTCGGGAGTTGTTGTAAATCGTATGCTGCCACGCGACCTTCAACCCGCGAATTTCGGTGGCTATCCTCCGGAGGCGAGGAAGGTCATCGAGTCGCATCTCGACGTGTTGAGGCAGATTCCAATGAGCTTCGTTCCCAGCCTGCTCCGCGAAGCGATCGACTACGACTACAAATTTCCCGCCGAACGCTCGGCGATCGACAGGGAACTCGCGTACCTCGCCTCGCTGTCGCAAGAGCAACTCCGTGACCGCTTTCAGGCCTTCTCGCGCGTGTCGCTTACCGCAACGCTGGAGGAGTTCGACTGGATCAATCTGCCCGCCCAGTTCGTAGAAAAAGAATCAGCCTACCTTTGGACCACCCATCAACTTGATGCGTTCAGCAAGGCGGCGACCGATTACGGTGCGCAGTTGGAATCCGCGACCCCTGTTGAGCCGATCCCAACGCACAGACTCGGAATTGCCGTAATTGGCCAGGGTGTCGCGTCGTACGACGGCGCTCTATTCCGTAACTTGCGCCCCCACGGAACTTTTTTCAAGAATCTGAAGCCCGACCGGGGGCTGGCGTTGTTGTTGTCCGGCGTCGAGACTCGCGCAAGGGAGCATCCGGTTCCGTACGGGCACTGGTATGTCGATGGAGGCCAACCGGCCGATCACAGTCCGGCGTTGACTTCCCTATCGTACAAGGGACTGGAACCGGTCCGCGCTGTCTTGTTGAAGAAGATGCAGGCCGAGATACAACGGCCCGGCATGGGCCCTGAGGAACTGCGCACCGACATGGCGCGACTCGTCCCTGCTGATCTCGGCATGGATAAAGCCGGAGACCCAGTCCTCGATCGTTTCAAGGTAAAACTGCTTACTGAAGGTTCCGGAACTCAGATCTTCAGCACCACTTTCGCGCAGTGGACAGCCCGCGAGGTGTTGCGGCGCGCCGAGGCGCTTACATTGCTGGTGCGTTTTGCGCCCAGGCAGCGGCAGCGGCCTATGAACGAGATGCTGTTGAGCCCGAAGGCCAATCCCGAGCTCGACCCGATCGGCTCGCTGGTCGATGCCGATATGGGCGCCTACTATCACTGGATCAATCAGCAGCGACTTCCCGCCTCCGAGCGCTCATCGTTCCTGGTGTGGTTTGAAGGCCAGAGCCAGGCGCTCGTTATCTCGCCGTCTCTCCCCAAAGGGATAGAATCCAGCTCGCCATTGGATCTGGGTCAGCTCCTTTCGCTCGCCCTCAGCTGAAGGCCTCCAGGACATTTGAGCAAGACCCTGGGTGCGCCTATAATCTTGTTACTTTCATTTCACTGCGCCGGCGTGAAGCCTGGATTTCCAGGGAGCGTTTCCGGGGAGATTGCTGCTATGGGGATCGGTGTTCGCCAGAACGCTTCGAATCCGTCCGCGCTCGGTCCCAATCCTGGATTCGTAGTCGACCCTTCCAAGCGGACCTTTCTGCGCGCTTCAGGCATGCTCGTCGCCGGGATGATGCTTCCCCGGGCGCATGCCGACGAGAAAGCGATCGAAGCAGGTGGATCCACCCAGAAGATCATCGTAGTCATCGTCGGCGGGGTCCGTCGCACGGAAACATTCTCGCGCGAGGGCCTTGAGAACATCCCGCATCTCGCAGTCGATCTCTTCCCGATATCGCTCTTCTACCCGCACACACGTAACGAAGGAGTGACGGCGCACTTCAACGCCATCTCCAGTATCCTCACCGGCAACTGGCAGCGCGTCGACGACTGGGGCAAACTCGCCCCCACCACGCCCACGCTGTTCGAACAATTTCGCAAAGAGCAGAAGATTGACCGAAGCGACACATGGGTGGTGGCGAGCAACAAGGCGTTGACGAGCCTGATTGGCGCCAGTTCGGCATCGGATTTCGGGCCCGCCTACGGCGCCAACGTCGTGTTTCCGAAGCAACTGATGCTGACTGCGGTGGCCGATGCCCTGCGCGGCGGGCGGACCGCCAACATGGCCGATCGCAGCAAAGTAGAAGCGGAACTCGAAAGCGCCATGGAGGGAAGCAATTACGAGGGCCTGGGCTGGAATGTCTTCGACGCGTCCGAACGCCTTGATCCGCGAGCGCGCGCGAGTATCGAAGCCGCAATCGCCGGCTTTGTGCATAGCGGAGGGCCCACGTCTGGCGATGAACTTACCTTCTTCATGACGCGGGAGGTGATGCGCAAGTTCTCGCCGCGGGTCCTGGTCGTGGCATTGTCCGATGTTGAAGCCGCGCACTTCGGTTCCTACGCCATGCATCTTTCGGGAATCAAAACCGCCGACCGCCTCGCCTGGCAACTCTGGCAGGAGGTTGAAGCGAATCCGGAATACAAAGGCAGAACCACCATGCTCATCCTGCCCGAGTTTGGGCGGGATCCAGATGGTTCTTCGACCAACGGTTTTTTCAACCACCGCGCCAATGACGATTCCACGCGGGACACGTGGATGATGGCTCTGGGCGCGGGAATAGACAAGCCTCAGGTAATCGAGCGGCCCATCCGTCACGTCGATGTCTGTCCAACACTGGCCGGACTTCTCGGATGCAGACCGATCGAATCGCAAGGCGCAAGGCTGACTGAGTTTCGCGCATAACCAGCGGAAAGCGCTGTGTTGACCGCATGATTTGGTGCTCGCAATATGGTGGAAGCGGACAAATATCCACGACAACTCGAGGAGGCACTGAATCAGGGCGTCCTCAAGCGCCTGCCGCTCACATTTCTTCCCTTCGTCAATCAGCAACTCCATCAATGGAGCTACCTGTTTCCCAACGAGGGGCAGTCGGTCGAGCGCCTGCTTCTCTACGTCTCGCACCTCAATGCCGAGCAGTCCTCCGCGCTTTTCCGGGATGTCGTGGAACTGGAGCGGAGAATGGGGGTGCGGCAATGGCAGTTCTCCACCACTGAGCAAACCATCCAGAACTCGTCTCAACTGGCGCGGTCTCCCTATTTTCAGGAGTGGCGCCGCGCCGTCCAGGCCGTATTCGATGCTGCCGATCGCGATGCGCGCGAGAGCAATGGAAACGCGGAGAATCGAGCACACCGTTTGGTCTTGCTTGATATCCCCAGGTCCCTCCCCCTCAACACCGCGACCGCTTGGAATCGATGGCGGGGTGGCAAGCCGATACGACTGTATTTGAGCGCGGCGGAATCGAAGGCAAGTCCGCTTCAATTACTTCTTGCCGGAAGCCCGTCTGCCGGGACCAACTCGTCTGAGGGAATCCTGCAGGTCGCGCGCAGCCGGCCGGCTGCAGCCCATGCAGATACCTGGGTGATCGAGGCCGGAATTGAACTGATCGATTCTCTTGTGGCTGGCGAGACTTCTGCCGCCGCAGTCTCCAATCCCGTCCTGCTCAGCTATGGGCGTCTGGATTCGTGCCGGCAGAACTTCTCGCACGAGATGAACACCATGCGCAAGGACCTCGCCGACGCCGACGCTGTATTCGATCGGCTTCGCCAGGTCGATATTTCTCCCTGGTGTCCTCCTGAAGTAGCCGCGGATCCGGCGGTATTGGAGTTTGTTCGTACCCTCTACCTCTCCGGGAATGGGGCCGTGATCTTTGGCAATTCCTTCGTTGAGTGGGCGGCATCCGAGGCATTTCGCCGTGCCCGGCCCACTCTCGTCGTCGCGCGGTTTGGCGTGCGCAGCAAACCCAAGCCATTTACCGGCGTGGCTGTGTTTGACAATCCGGACCAGGTGAATCCTCTTCCCGCCGTCGACGATTTTGAGGGCAGCGCAGTCGACGCCCAGATGCTGGCGCTGTATGTTTGGCTCGCCGCCGGCCGCTACGAAGAGTACCAGAGTTCGACTGTGTGCGTGTGCCTTGCGGAGGGCCTTTCCCAGGCTTACCTGGTGGCACCTCCGGAGTTTACTCTTGAGCAGGAATCGGTGCCGGTTTCTCTGACCCGGCTGGGACATGCCCTTCGCAATTGGATCGGCTGAAAGCAGTTCCTTCACATGAAGAACGGAGATTTGATGATTCGACGCGACTTTATCAAGACGGCCGGTGCGGTACTGGCTTCGACGGCACTCTCTGCATCGCATCTGGAAGCGGAGGAGCCGGATCTGCGGGGACGATCCATTCTCCCCATCAATCGTAACTGGCGTTATCATCCGGCCAAAGTCGCGGGAGCCGAGTCTCCCGATTTTGACGATTCTAAATTTGAACGCGTCGTCATTCCGCATACCAATATCGAACTGCCGTGGCACAGCTTCGACGAGAAGGATTACGGGTTTATCTCGACCTATCGGCGCCACTTCCGATACCCCAATGACGCTGAAGGAAACCGCATCTTTGTCGACTTTGAAGGCGCCATGACCGCGTCGATCGTCTGGATCAACGGCGTAAGGCTGGGCGACTACCGTGGCGGCTTTACGCCGTTTTCGTTCGAGTTGACCAAGAACCTGCGCAAGGACGCCGACAATGTGCTGGTCGTGCAGTTAGATTCGACCGAGCGCGCGGATATTCCTCCCTTTGGCTACGAGATCGATTACCTGACCTTCGGCGGAATCTATCGCGAAGTAAGCCTGCGCATTGTCCCCACGACCTATATCGATAATGTCTTCGCGCAGCCTCGCGACGTGATAAGCGGCAGTCCCTCCCTCGACGTCGGCTGTTATCTTGCCGGAGACGTCGCGAGTGGAGGGCCATTGTCAATCGAGGCCGAATTGCGCGATGGCGATAACGTGATCGCCAAAGCCGCCCGTCCGTTGGGAAAAGTCGCCGCCACAAGTGGAACTTCCGCACACGACACGTCACTCGACCCCTACAATGACGCCGCGGTTTATGCCACAACGCAGACGTTGAAGGACCCCGCGCGGCATGTTGTTTCGCTTCCTCATCTCGCCAACATACAGCTCTGGGACTTGCAGAGCCCGAAGCTCTATACCGTTTATGTCCGGCTGATCCGTTCGGGGCAGGTCGTCGATGAGGAAACGCGCCGCATCGGGTTCCGTGAAGCGGTCTTCACCGATCACGGCTTCTCCCTGAATGGAAAAATCATCAAGCTGCGCGGACTTGACCGGCACCAGACGTTTCCCTTTGTTGGCCAGGCAATGCCGGCGCGCGCCCAGCGCAAAGACGCCGACATCTTGCGCAAGAATCTGCATTGCAACATCGTGCGCACCTCCCATTACCCGCAGTCGCGCCATTTCCTCGATCGGTGCGATGAGATCGGTTTGCTGGTGCTCGAAGAGATCCCCGGCTGGCAGCATATCGGCGAAGAGAGTTGGAAACAGGTGGCCATCGACAACGTGGGCCGCATGATCCGCCGCGATTGGAATCATCCTTCCATCGTTCTATGGGGCGTGCGCATCAACGAGTCGCCCGATGATCACAATTTCTATACACGCACCAACGCGCTTGCCCACGCGCTTGATGATTCGCGCCAGACCGGCGGCATTCGAAACTTCCCGGAATCTGAGTTCCTCGAAGACGTCTTCACGGTGAATGATTTCGGCTTTCCGCTCAGACCGCCGAATCATCCTCGCTACCTGAACACCGAATTCGTTGGCCACACCTTCCCCACCAAGACCACCGATGATGATGAGCGCCAACGCGAACACACGCTGCGTCACGCGCGCATCCACAATCAGCTGGCGTCAAACCCCCAGTATGCGGGTGGCATCGGGTGGTGCGCATTCGACTACAACACCCATTCCAACTTCGGAGCGGGCGATCGCATCTGCTACCACGGCGTCACCGACATCTTCCGCGAACCGAAGCCGGCCGCGGGATTCTACAAATCGCAATGCGATCCCGAGGAAGAGATTGTGCTCGAGCCCGCATTTCACTGGGCCCGCAGCGATGAGTCCGTCGGTTTCACGCGCGCGGTCTTCTGTTCCAATTGCGAGCACATCAAGATCTCGGCGCGCAATGAAAGCGTCCAGAACAATGCATGGGTCCAACTGGCGGAGATCGATCCCGAGCGTACCGAGTTCGACCACCTGAAATATCCGCCGTTCGCTCTCGACTTGGAGAAGCTCGATCTGAGTAACTTCAAGATTGGTTGGGGCGATCTGCGGGCCGAAGGATACATCGGCGGAAAACTTGTGATTACCAAAATGTTTTCGGGTAGAGGTGTCGACAGCAAATTTGCGCTGCTGGCCGATGATCACGAATTGATAGCGGATGGAGCCGACACCGCGCGTGTTGTCGTGCGCGTAACCGACGAATTCGGCGCAATCAGGACCTACGCAAATGATCCCATCGCCTTCACGTTGGAAGGCCCGGCAAAGCTGATCGGCGACAATCCGTTCGCATTGATCGGGGGAACCTGCGCGGTGTGGATTCGCGCCGGCGAATTCGCCGGCACAGTTCGCCTCACCGCCCGCCATCCGAGGCTCGGCGAACAGAGCGTTTCATTCACCATCGGTGCCGTCCCGGAGGAAGCCGTCTAACGCTCGGCCCGCTTTGTGGACACAACACCAGCCGCAACGTGAGGTGGCAATGAGCACAGTACTGGTTACCGGCGGATCAGGCTTCATCGGCAGCCACGCCATCCTGCAACTCTTGAATGCAGGTCATCGGGTACGCGCCACAGTGCGAAGCATGAATCGCGAGCCGGACGTGCGCGCCATGCTGAAACACGGTGGCTGCGACCCTGGTGATCAATTGTCCTTCGTAGTAGCCGACCTCGAAAAGGATGCGGGATGGCCCGCAGCGGCGGCCGGATGCGACTATGTTCTGCACGTCGCCTCTCCCTTTCCCGCCAGCGTCCCCAAACATGACGATGAACTGATCATTCCTGCGCGTGAGGGCGCGTTGCGGGTTCTTCGTGCCTCGCGTGATGCCGGCGTGAGGCGCGTTGTGCTCACTTCCTCGTTTGCTGCGATCGGCTACGGTCACCCTCCGCAATCGAAGCCCTTCGACGAAACCGACTGGACGAATCCCGAGGAACCAGGGACGAGTGCCTATGTCAAATCGAAAACTATCGCCGAGCATGCCGCATGGGACTTCATCTCTAAAGAAGGCGGCCGACTCGAACTTTCGGTCGTAAATCCGGTGGCAGTCTTCGGCCCGGTGCTGGGACCGGACTACTCGACATCCATTCTTATTGTTCAACGTATGCTCGACGGCGCAATACCTGGATGTCCGAAGATTCGACTTGGGGTCGTCGACGTGCGCGATACCGTCGATTTGCACATCCGTGCCATGACCCATCCCGCCGCCAAGGGCGAGCGCTTCCTCGCAGTGGCCGGCGATTTCATGTCGATCCTCCAGATCGCCCAGATCCTGAAGGAGCACATGGGCGCAGCCGCACGCAGAGTACCCGCGCGTGAATTGCCCAATTGGCTGGTTCGGCTCGCATCGCTTCGTGATCCTGCGGTAAAGCAAATCCTTCCCGAACTCGGGAAAGTAAAAAACGCAACCAACGCCAAGGCACGGCGGATACTTGGCTGGTCTCCGCGTTCCAATCAGGAGTCAATTCTTGCCACGGCTGAGAGCCTGATAAAACTGGGGTTGGTGAAGGCATTGTAATGATCCTTGAGTTTTTCTCATCACGCCGATAGAGTGAGCAGGAACCGCCATGCTCACGATCGCAACTTCGATATTTGCTCTCGCGCCAAAACCGTATGAATTACGACGTGATCGTTCTCGGACTTGGCGCCATGGGCAGCGCGGCTGCGCAACAACTGGCGCAGCGTCAAAAGCGGGTCCTGGGCATCGAGCAGTTCGTCTCGCCGCACGATCAAGGGTCGTCCCACGGCGACACGCGCATGATTCGCCAGGCATACTGGGAGAGCCCGGCCTATTTGCCTCTCGTGCTGCGTGCGTATGAGCTTTGGGAAAAACTCGAGAGAGATGCGGGAGCGAAATTGCTCCACATAACCGGAGGCCTCATTCTGGGCTCTGGCGACAGCCAGCTCGTGACTGGCGGCATTGCGGCCGCCGACCAGCACTCCATCAAGTACGAAGTGCTGAATCCCCGTCAGACCCACGAGCGATTCCCTGCCATCACGCCACATGCAAACGACGTCGCCGTTTACGAAGAGCGCGCCGGATACCTGCTGGCCGAGGAATGCATCCGGGCGCAATTAAGGCTTGCCGCGCAGAGCGAGGCGGAACTTCATTTTCAAGAAAGAGTGCTTGGCTGGAGTGCGGATTCAGGTGGAATCAAGGTGTCTACTGACCGGAGCGGATATGAGGCGGAACGTCTCGTCATCACGGCCGGGCCGTGGGCGAATGAAGCGCTGCCAGGGCTTTTCCCGCTGAACGTGACCCGCCAGGTGATGACCTGGATAGAGCCGGTGGGCGGCGCCGAGCCCTTTCTTCCTGATCGCTTTCCGGTCTTCCTGTGCGACTCCCCTGACGGTGGCTTTCCGGGCTATGGATTTCCCGCCGTCGACGGCGCAAACGGGGGCGTGAAGGCCGCGATTCATGGCAGCCATGTCCTGTGCACGCCCGAAACCGTGGATCGTGAAGTTCATGAGTCGGATCTGGCAGCGGTGATCCGTAATCTCCGCCCCCGCTTTCCTTCGCTCGCCGGCCAAATCCTGAAAGCCAAGACGTGTCTCTACACCATGACGCCCGACGAGCACTTCATCATCGGGCTCCATCCACAGTTCCCGTCGGTTAGCATTGCCTGCGGCTTTTCCGGCCACGGATTCAAGTTCGCGCCAGTGGTCGGAGAGATGCTCGCCCAACTCGCCACCGCAGGTACATCGTCCCATCCCATTGAGATATTTTCGCCCGCGCGCTTTGCCGTGCGGCCGCAATAGTGCCAAGGACATTCAGGGCTTGCCGCGCCTCGATTTCTCGCTCTGCACCCAATGCCGCGGCTTGTTCCTGTCCTGCGGCGTTTCCGCTCCCATCCCCGCGCGTACCGAAAATCACCGCGACCCGCTTGTGCTCGTCGAAGATCACGCGCGCCAGGTAGCAGGTCACCTCGGTTTCATCGTCCGGGTGGGCAACCACAAGGAGGATATCGGGCTTGAAACGCTCATCCGGGGGAATGGGCTTGATTGCGTGGCCCAGAGCCGCCGGCACCGAGAAAGCAACGATCGCGAGGGTGAAAAACGGTATAAGCCTGATCGTTTCGGAGAGCCATTTATTCAGCTTGAATCGGGTGTGTTTCACGATCTTATGGCCGCAATTTTTGCCTGTCAAATGTGTGTTAAAAGCGGTGCGGGTTTGGCTGGAGGGACGCAATTTCAGAGGCCATGTTGCCGAGCATGAGCATGTCCGCCATGCTCCGCAGCAAAAGCAATCTTCAGTAGCCGGTGTGTTCCTGAGCATACCTTTCTTGCCAAATCCTCGCGCGGTCGCCCTCCAAATACCGTTCCGGGGGCTATCGAATGTTAAAACTCCCCAAATTAGATCCATATATCGCACCCTTTGAAAGGGTGATTTACCGAACCACTCAATTTGCTCCTGTGGTATGCGCAAATTCTAATCATTACCAATAAATTGTAATGAATGTAATACCTAAGCAAATTGGATGGCCGGATCAGAACGATTTGTTCCAGAGCAAAAATGATCGGTCCCCTACAAACGACTATTGGCCCACATGACCCCGCGGTATCTGCACGCCCCGAGTATGCACGGCGCAGCGCGGAGGAGGAGAGCGCATGACGAAAAGATTCATGAGCACAGGCGTGCTAGCGCTAATCGGGTTTGCCGCAGCAGCAACCGCAAACGCACAGTCGTTCAGAGTCCAATGCCCCACCACCACCCTCACTCACCCTACCGCGTCAAGCACTGAACCCGCATATACGTCCGCGACGGCCGTCAATGGTGCCATCAAATGCCAGCAGATTTCCGGCGGCGACGGCTACGCCACCATGGGTGACGGCACCCAGACCTACATGTTTTCGTTCGGACCGTTGTCGGGTCTCGCGAAAATCGCCAATGGTCAACCGGGCACGGACTTTGCATCCGAATTTAATGTCCAGTACACCGGCACACTTGTCCCTGGAGACCCGGCCACTACGGGTTTAACGACGTTCAATTACAACGGCGCGATCGGGTTGGTTCCTGATGCGGACGCGATCGCGAACAATCTCTGCACCGGAAGCTGCCTCGACGGACATGTTGATCCGCGACAGATCATGGATGTCGGAGTCATGAACGGCAACATCCCGGCACCGCTCATGGCGATCGACGAGGATGACGAGTTCTTCCTGACCCTGACGAACGTGGGCATGATCATGCGCCCCGATCTGTTCGAGCAGCATACGGTCCACTTCCACGGTTATCCGAACGCCTCCTCGTTCTACGACGGCGTTCCGGACGCCTCCGTGGCGATCAACATCGGCGGCAGCTTTACGTACTACTACCTTGCGCCCGATGCAGGCACCTACTTCTGGCACTGCCACATCACGCCTCCCGAGCACCTCCAGATGGGCATGGTGGGACAGATCTATGTGCGCCCGCGTCAGGATCGTGTCGCAGTGGGAAGCAGCCTCCACGCTGCGCTGGTGACCCAACAGGGAAATCTCCGCACGGCTTGCAATTCGGCCACGGATATCCTGTGCACGAACCCTGTCCCCCCAACGGATAACCTTGCGATGAGGGCGGCAACAGGCAACTACGCCTACAACGATGGCGATGGTTCGACCTACTACGATGTCGAGTACCCCATCCAGATCCACGGGTTCGATCCCAACTTCCACTTCGTCGGCATGACCTTCAACCCCGAAGGCTTCACCGACATGAAGGACAAGTATTTCCTCCTCAACGGCCGCAGCTATCCCGACACGGTGACCGCCGGACCGATGCAAACCCAGTCAACCGACGGCGCCAATCACTTCTCGCAGCCTTTGCCGTCGATCATCAACATCACGCACGGTCAGAAGGCGCTTCTCCGCATCTCCGATCTCGATGTCACCGAATATCAGACCCTGGCATCGCTGGGGATTCCGATGAAGGTCATCGGCTACAACGCCAAGCTGCTCCGCGACCAGGCGGGCAACAACATGTACTACACCACCAACTCGATTACACTCGGCGGCGGCGAGTCGCTGGACGTGATCCTGGATGCGAGCGATCCGCAGTACGTGGCGGGGCAGGTGTTCTACCTCTACACGCCGAACCTCGACCACCTTGCCAACGACGCCGAGAACTTCGGCGGGTTGATGACCGAAGTCCACATCAATTAGGAGAGCAACGATGAAGCCGATGACAATGAAAATCGCGTTTTTGAAGACAAGACTGCTCCTGCCCGTTCTGGTTGCAGTGGCGTCGCTCGCGGCGACGGCTCATGCTGCTGCTCCGGGCATCACAGGGCCTGCGTTCAACCTGACTGCACAACAGGCGTATCTCACTCAGCCGGATGGCCAGGCGATCTACTCGTGGGGATATGGATGCACCACCGCACCCACTGGCTTTGCCCCCACGATGCCTAACCAGACGTGCAACACCATGCAGGTCCCAGGCCCCACGCTGATCGTTACGGAAGGCCAGACGGTCACGGTTAACCTGGTGAACCAGCTTCCAACCGCCGCGGGAAACACTTCTATTCTCTTCCCCGGCTTTCAGGTGACCGCACACGGTGTGGCCCCTAACGCAACCTCACCATGCGCGATTGCGCCCCGGGGCCTTCTCACGACCGAAGCCAAGCCGGGGTGCACCGTGCAATACACGTTCACCGCCTCAACGCCGGGAACGCGCTCCTATTACAGCGGTACGCAGGGCGATCTGCAGATAGAGATGGGCCTCTATGGCGCCATCATTGTGATCCCGGCGACCACCCGCGCAGCCTGCACAGGCGGTCTGCATGCAGCCAACCTTGTTGCTGAATCGACGTGGGGCGAAACGGATTTCCGCCTGGCGTCATCTGCATATGACAATGACAAGACCTGCTACGACCGGGAATACCTCTTCCAGTTCTCTGAGATGGACCCCCGCGTTCACAGCCAGGCCCTGGCCCAGGTCACGGCTAAAGCAGGCTGCGTAGCGGGAGCCGCTGGATGCAGTCTCGAGGTGCCCACCGAGCCCTACCACCCGGCCTACTTCATGATCAACGGCCGCTCCATGCCCGATGACATGGATCCCAACTATGCCGCGGAGTACCCACATCAGCCCTATAACGGCAATCCCCATCTTCATCCCGGCGAGGAGGTTCTGCTCCGCATCATTGGCCAGGGCCGGTGGCAGCATCCGTTCCATGAGCATGCCAACCACGTACGCATCCTGGCACGCGACGGAAACCTGATTCTCAGCGCGACCGATGCAACTGAACTGGCCGGCCCCGCGTTGTTCACGACCACGACCACTCCGGGCCAGGCCATGGACGGGATCTTCTACTTCACGGGCAGAGGCCTGAACTGGGATATGTACGGACACACAGGCACCTCGAACGACCCTCTGGCGAAGTTACCTTGCACGCCCGATGCGAATGGTTATAACACCGGGGCCCCAACAGCGATCAACTTCTGGGAATGGTGCGCCGATCACAACAAGCCGCTGCAGGTCACGCCCAGCGGGGACGTAGGGGCCGGCGGTCCGGTAACTCTTCCCGATCCCAACATCCTCACCAATGGCGCATGGTACGGCGGAAGCCCCTACCTGGGACCGAACGCAACCACGCGCGCCACAGGCTGCATGCCCGGCAATGTGGCTCAAACCAATTCGCCCAACTGCGGCGGCACGGGTTCTACGCCTCCCTCGGGCACGATCGCCAATTCG
>Ga0207098_10121_pt1 | contig 25593 bp, 17 predicted proteins | sample Alteio_BWMinHeat_84_FD_153548 | JGI IMG/M metagenome (GOLD analysis project Ga0207098, IMG submission 153548) | Enriched cells from forest soil in Barre Woods Harvard Forest LTER site, Petersham, Massachusetts, United States -... | ecosystem: Environmental > Terrestrial > Soil > Temperate forest >...
CCCGTCGTAGTCGATGGCGTCCGATATCAGGTTTCCCTGAGTGAAAAAATAACCGTCGGAGAATTCCAGCGATCCGGCAGCCGTCGCTTTACCGCCGAGCGTTTCGTTGGTGAAGAAGTAATTCAAGAACCGGACCTGCGCATTGGTTGTGTATTCCAGTTTTCCCGAAATACTCTTGCTGAGAAGATTGTTGACTCGCCCCTGCAGCTTTGTTTCGCTTTGACCGGAGGTCACGACAATGTGATGTGCGATCAGGGTCGCGCGAGTGTAATCCATGTCGGCGGTGAAGCCGTACGGAATGGAAAGCCTGACATCAGGTTCGCGATCAAGAACGCCGTCAAATGCGATATGACTTTCAAGAACCTCGCGGTCTCCGTGATACGCGAGAACCGCCGCGAGATTCGTCAGCGAGAAATCCATATTAATACGACGTTCATTCAAGATGGCCGATCCATCAAGCACATTGAAGTTCTGGATCGAAACTTTGAAATCAAATGGTTTGTGCTCCGATCCTGAGACCGGCGAAGGGAAGTTCGTCCGTCCATCCGGGCTTACGAGAATGTGAAACTGTGGTTGATTGACGGTAAGTTCGAATAAGTCGATGCGATGTTCGAGCAGAGTACGGAAATTCAAGCCGATCTCGATATGGGCAAAATACGCCAGCGCCGCATCGCCAGCGGGTTCCGAGCCTCGAAGCGTTAAATCATCCAGCCGGATGCGTTGCCGCAAAAGGCTCCAGGAGATATTCTTCAGTATCACCTTCGCGTTTGTTCGCTGTTCGATCTCGTTCACGAGATAGTCGCGTGCCCTGCCGTTGAAAGCGGCCGAGTTAAGGTAGGCGGCAAGCACGCCGATCGCCGCCAGTACTGCGATAATGAGGCCGCCGAAGGCCGCAAGAATCCGGCGTTTATTCAAAAACCTCAATTTTGCTCCTCCTGCGGATCGCTTCGAGCCAGACATTCACTTCATGGTCCATGAGCTCCTGAACAACATTGTCGTGTACGGCCTTGGACATCTGTGGATCACTGAGAGGCGGAATAGGATTCAAGCCGCGGCTTCGAGCTTCCGGCACGAAGACATTCTCGTAGTACTTCCGAATATCCTCGTCGGTCGGCGCGATGGATTGCCGAAATTTCATATCGAAGACTTTTTGCATCATGATGCGCCGTCGAACAGCGTCGCGCAGCGCCACCGATGGAGCACCTTCGCGAGCAATAGAATCTTGCAAGGCTGCGTTCACCTCTGCATCGCTCACCTCGGCGCCGGGGTAATCCGCAATCTCGCTCTCGATCAGACGGTCATCAATGAGAATCTTGACGAGCGTTTTGTCGCTTTCGACCACCTTCTGTTCAAGGCGGGTCCGGATCTCCCGTTCCTGCCGGAGATCGCTCATTGTAATAATGTGCCCATCGACAACCGCCAGTATTCGATCGATGATCTCCGCTTCGGAGTCGAAAGCGAAACACAACGACAAAAAGACGCAAAGAAACAGCTTGTTCCACAAGGCTCTGTTCATAATCTAAAACGGATTCCCTAGTGTGAAGAACACATGAAGTCTCTTTTCATTCAATCCGTTAACCTCTGGCTTCAAGTTTATCCCGAAGTCGATGCGGACCGGCCCCAACGGGGTTTGATAGCGAAGGCCAAGACCGACTGTGTGCGTGAAATCTTTGACGTGAATGTCTCCAATTCGGGGAAAGACGTTGCCCGTATCATAGAACACCGCTCCACCGACGTTGGGAACGGGAAGGACACGCAACGGAGTACGATACTCGAGATTCGCAATTGTCATGACGTTACCGCCGCTCGGCTGTGCCTGGTCAAAACCGAATCCGCGAAGAGTCGTTGAACCTCCCGCAAAGTACCGTTCGGTCGGCGGTAGACCGGTCTGTGTCGTGCTGGCGAAGGGATGGTTCCAGCCGAGACGGACTGAAGTCGCGACAACGCCGCCCCTCAATGGCGCATAAACGCTGTACTGGTCGTATAGCGATGTGAAATTGATTTGCGATCCGATCGCACGCCCCGCAATTTGAAATGTAGAGGTGTTGAAGGTTCCTCTGGTCGGATTGACGGCGTTATCGCGCCGATCCTGAATAAATGAAAAACCAACCCGTGCGATGTGGAAAATGCCACGTTCCGCGGGAAGGCTGTTGGCATGCGGATTCACCGCAATATCTTCGAGGTTGACCGTTTGATAGCCTGCAAACAGCCGGAAATTTTTTTCATTGGTAAACCGTTTCAGAGTCTCCAATGAGAAATCGACGCGATTGTAAGTGAATGTTGGACGAACCGTATGTTCGACGAGGGCGGTAGCAAAGCCGTCGATGTTGTGATTGAAGAGCTGGGGTTGTTTGTACGTGGTCTGCGCCAGACGTCCGCGGCTGCTGCCACGGACTCGGAGACTGAGGGATCTACCGAGACCGAATAAATCGTTGTGGGAGATCTCTACCGTTCCTCGCGCATGCTCAAATTCCTGGTAGCCGACGCCGTATGTGAGGAGGATCGGCTTGGCCTCCTCCACCTGAATCAGAATATTCCGGATTCCGGCCAGACCCTGGTCGAGTGGCACGATTTCAACGCGGCTGAACAATCCAGTTGCATACAGCCGCTGTTGGCCTTCCAGCACCTTCTCCGGGTTGAAGGGTTTGTATGATTCCAAACCGCTGCCGCGCCGAATGAATTTAGCGCGCGTTTTCGTGTTCCCGGCAATGATGATGTCGCCGACTTGATACTGCAATCCTTCGGTAATCTCAAAACTGACGCGTACACCCCTTGTCGATGCCACGTGCTCGATCGCTCGCTCCACTCGCGCGTCAGCGTATCCGCGGCCGTAATACAATTGTGTCAGCGCGGCACGTCCCTGGTCCACGTCACCGGGAACATAAGAGTCGCTTTCCTTGAATCGCAGCTTCCCACGCAATTCGTCTTCGGAAAGCGCAACATTCCCGGTGATCCGGATCGAATCGACGACGAGCGGAGTCCCCTCCTGAATGTGAACGGACACCGATATGGCGTGTCCGATGTCTTCCGGAGTTGCAGTAACGACCGTTCCTTCGAACCCCGCGTCCTGATACATTGTTTCTATCGTTCGCCGGTCTGCTTCGAGGATGTCCTGGCTGAACAGAGCGCGATTCAGCAACTCCCCGCTCCGCGTCTTCATCCGGCTGCGAATATCGTCTACAGAGAACCTTTTGTTGCCATCAATGCGTACCTCGACCGTGTGGTGCGCGAGGCCGGGGTTGATCGTGTAGTTGATCTGAATTGCGTTCGCGAGTACCGGATCGATCTCGATGATTTCGGACATGACTTGCGCATCGAAATGCCCTTCCTGCTGGAGGTAGCGGGTGATCGCAAGGCTTCCCTCATCGACAAGGTCCCGGTCGACGGCGCCTTCTTCGAAGATCGGCACGAGTTCCCGCAGCTTCTTTTTCGAGATGTCGAAGCCAATAGGCTTTACATACGCAAATTGACCGGGCTGAACGGTCACGTCGAGATCCACCGTATGCGTTGTCGCGTTATAGGCGTGCTCCGGATCGGGATCGACATTGACCCGGGTGTTCAAGAAATCCAGCTCCGTAAATTTGGCGCGGACGGCCGAAATGCCTTTGTCGAGTTTGGCCGTTGTGAAGCTGTCACCCATTTTCAGGCCAAACGCATCGCCGATCTTCAGATGAGAGAACGTGTCTTCACCTCCGTGCACGTTAACCGTGCCGACCTTTGCCTTTGGCCCCGGATCCGCCTTCAACGTCACCACTACCAGGTGCGTCTCTTCATCGAACGTTTTGTCCGCGCTGACCTTCGCCTCAAAGTAGCCTCCCGCCTTGAGCGAATTCAGTGTGTTCTCAATGACGCTGTCGATCGCGGTTGTGGTGAATCTCTCGCCAAAAGGAAGTCGAAAGTAGCTGGATAACGGCCGCTCCAGGATGTTGTCAGGATCGATCCGGACCGTGCTGAAGAAATAGTTGGGTTTTACCCGGAATGTCAAATCCGTACCGCCATTCGCGGCCGCCGTGGCTTCCACCTCGATGTAGCTGTAGTGCCCCGTATCGTACAACGCTTGAATCGATGCGCGGACGTTTTGGGGCGTGAGGGTATCGCCAGCGTGAATGGGAAGAGTCTGAAGGTCGTCCTTCGACTCCGCCCCGGACAGAGCCATAGATAACAACCGGGTACCGTAGTACTGCTCCTGAGCCCGGGCAAACAACGGCAAAAGCAGTACCAGGATGAGGCCCTGCACCTTCATATAACCTGCGACTCTCCCGCACCTTAGACGGTAGCAATCTCAGGACAAGGTCAGGCTTTTGTGATTCGACCGGAGCGGATACAGCTGGTGCAAACTCGCATGCTTTTGTGGGTCTTCCCGTCAAGAACGCGAACCCGTTGAAGATTCGGATTCCAGCGTCTTCTTGTCAAATTGTGGGCGTGGCTAACCCGATTCCCGTAAATCGGCCCTTTATCGCAAATTTCGCAGCGCGCCATGAAGGCAATCTCCCTTATGAAATAGAGGGAAAAGTATAGCACAGGGCATGACCCTATGGTTTTGGTTGTGCTAGAATGGCATGTTATCTCTAACACGATGGAGTCTTCTGTGAAACCTTTCATCCTCGCGGCGCTGCTGGCTGGTCTGTTATTGACTGCATCCTGCGGTTCCGATTCTTCCGCTTCGGCCAATGTCGTTGCTCGCGTCAACGGCAAGGATATTACGACCTCGCAGTTGGATAAGCAGTTCCAGGCTCGTTTGAACGGCGCCGAACAGCCGCCGTCTACTGAAGAGCAACAGGATCTTAAGCTCCAGGTCTTGAATCAGTTGATCAATGATCAGATTATGCTCGAGCAGGCAAATGCCGCAGGGCTTAATGCGACTGACGCGGAAGTCGACGTTAAGTTCAATGAATTCAAGAGCCAGTATACGGAAGAAAAGTTCAAGGAACTTCTGAATGCGCAGAAGATGTCCGTGGACGACATTAGGGGCGAGCTGCGTAAAAGCATCACGATCGACAAGCTGGTGAACAAAGAGATCACATCGAAAATCTCCGTAACCGACGCCGAAATCAAGGCTTTCTACGACAAAAACAAAGAAAGCTTCAATCTGCCGGAGAGCTTTCACATCGCACACATTCTGGTAACGCCTGTGGCCGATCCGGAGCTGCACAATGCAAAGAACGACGATGCGACCTCACCCGAAGAAGCAAGAGCCAAGGCGGCCCGCCTTTTAAAAGAAGTTCAGAGTGGAAGAGATTTCGCGGTTGTTGCGAAGGAATCTTCGGAAGATCCGAGTTCCGGACCGAACGGTGGTGATTTGAATTTTCAGCCTCTTCAAGCCATAGAGAACATTGATCCGCGGTTGGCTCAAGCGGTTCAAAAGATGCGCACCGGCGAGACATTTCCACAGGTTATTGAGACCCGCTACGGATTTCACATCGTAAAGCTGCTCGAAAAGGATGCCGGCGGACAAAAGGATTTGACGGATCCGCGAGTCCAGGCCCAGGTGCGCCAGGTGATTTTCAACCGCAAAGACCAGACGTTGAAGAACGCCTTCTCGGAAGCCGCCCGCAACAAAGCAACGGTTGTGAATTACCTTGCGCAGAGAATCCTTGAAACTGCCGGGAAGACTCAGTAGCGATCTTGCGGTCGCTACTCCACTAAGGCAAGCACGTCCCCGGCGTTTACGGGGGCGCCTTCCTTCACTCCGAGCTTCTTCACGATTCCGTTCTTCGTCGACTTGATCTCGTTTTGCATCTTCATTGCTTCCATGACGAGGACGCCCTGACCCGCCTTCACCGCCGCCCCTTCCATAACGAGTAGCTTCACTATTTTACCAGGCATTGGAGCACGAAGCTCCGCGGTGCCCACATGCCTATGCTGAGCGGCTTTGCGCAACGTGCTGCGGGCATCGACAACTTCAACGGGAAATCGCCGGCCTTCTACGGAAACTTCGTAGGCGCCTCCATTGGGGACGACCGAGATTTCTACCGAGCGGTTATCCCAGTTAAACCAGTACACTCCCGGTTCGACCATCGTTGCTTCGAGTACATAGTTGCTGCCGCCGATTTGTGCTTCGATTACTGCCGGTCCACGCCGGTTAAGTTCAATCTCGATCTGCTCGCCGCCGATAATGGCCGTATATCTCATGAGTTCCGCAGATTCCGGCGCCGTCCATCCAGTTTCCAGGCGCTCTTGCTTTGACTCGTTTTGAGCGTGCCGGAAGAACGTTGCGTGTCGAAGATGGCGGCTGCAATTGCGGCCAGGTCCCGATCGGATTGAGGGAGTTTGGCTGCGGACTCGTGGCTTTGAAGCCAGTGATTGATGAAACCTGTATCGAATGTGCCTTTACGGAATTCTGTATCTGACAGGACCTCAAGAAAGAACTGGATGTTCGACTTGATGCCCTCGATGCGGTATTCGCGTAATGCACGCTGCATGCGGGCGATGGCCTCGTCTCGAGTTGAACCCCAAGACGCCAGCTTCGAAATCAGTGGATCGTAATCGATGGGAACCGTCCAGCCTTCATAAACACCGCTGTCGTCGCGCACGCCGGGACCGGAAGGAGTTTTCAGGGTCGCGATCCGGCCGGGCGACGGGAAAAAGTTATTCTCCGGATCCTCGGCGTAGATGCGGCACTCGATCGCCGCTCCACGCATGATGACCTCGCTCTGCCGCAGTGGAAGAGGCTCACCCGCCGCGATATGTATTTGAAGCTTCACAAGGTCGAGTCCCGTGACGAGTTCCGTGACCGGGTGCTCAACCTGCAGCCTTGTGTTCATTTCAAGAAAATAGAATCGACGCTGTTGGTCAACAAGGAATTCCACGGTGCCCGCGTTGTAATAGCCGGCCGCTTTCACAACTTTAAGAGCAGCTTCGCCCATGCGCCGCCGCAGGTCAGGATCAATGATTGGAGAAGGACACTCTTCGATCACTTTTTGATGCCGCCGCTGAATCGTGCATTCCCGCTCACCAGCGTAGATCGCATTTCCATAACGGTCTGCAACCACCTGAATCTCGATGTGCCGGGGTTTGTCGACGAATTTTTCAATATAGATGGAGTCGTCGCCGAACGCGGCCAACGCCTCCGAACGGGTATTTCGGAGTGCGCTTTCCAACTCGTCTGCAGACTCGACGAAACGCAGCCCTTTGCCGCCGCCGCCGCCAGACGCCTTGAGCATGATGGGATATCCGACGGATAGAGCAATCGATCGTGCTTCGTCATCCGAAGCGATCGGATCGAGCGTGCCGGGGACGGACTCCACTCCATATTCCGCCACGGCACGTCGAGCCTGAATCTTCGAACCCATAAGGGCGATCGACGCAGGCGAAGGCCCGATGAATGTCATTCCGGCTTCTTCGCACGCCTTCGCAAATGCCGCGTTTTCGGCGAGGAATCCATAACCCGGATGAATAGCATCGGCGCGTGCCTTCTTCCCGGCACCGATAATCTTTTCAATGGCCAGATAGCTCTCGCGCGCGGGCGCAGGTCCAATCGCGTATGCCTCGTCGGCCATGCGTACATGCAGCGCGCCCCGGTCGGCTTCGGAGTAGACCGCGACCGAGGGTATATCCAACTCGCGGCAGGCGCGGATCACGCGCACTGCAATTTCACCCCGGTTTGCAATGAGGATCTTACTGAACATGGCCGTTTACTCGAGGGAGTTTTAGCCGCAGATTACGCGGATTACGCAGATGGGGGGAATTAAAGGGACGCACCCCGAATCCATCTAGAGAATTTGATTAGAATTCGGGGTGCGTCCCTTAATTCCCCCCTATCTGCGTAATCCGCGTAATCTGCGGCTAAAACTCCCTCGAGTCCGTACGGAATCGACACGATAAACAGAAATAACAAGAACACCTCGGAATCGCCGAAGTTGTATTCGAAAAAGCCCGACACGACAAAACCGGTCAAAGCTGAGATGGCCGACAGAATCGCCCATCGCGTATCATCCGCCGCCTTCTTCAGCTTCGCGATCAAACTTGCGTAAAGCTCAAAAATAAACCAGAGGAATGCGGCAAGACACAACAACCCCCGTTCCGCCGCAAGCTGCACGACATTATTTTCCAGGTGACCGTAATACGTAGGAATGGACCTCGCATAGCGTGGAAACTCCGTGTGAATTCGTTCGGGACCAACGCCAAACAGGGGGTGGTCCCTGATCATGCGAACTCCTCCGATGAGCAATTCGACGCGTCCCGAATCCGGTGCGAACTTCTCCTGTTGAAAGCTCATCGAAATGCGGTGATAGATTAGACCCGATGCGGCGACGGCCACCAGCGCGATCGGCACAGCCACGCCGAGTAAGACCCTTCGTGGAATCGCCAGCGCTACAACAATAAAGCTTGCGATTGCGCCGAGCCACACACCTCGCGTAAAACTCAGCACGAGTGCCGCACCAACGATCCCGAGAGGGATCAACCAGCGCCGTCCGAGAACGAGCATTGCCGGGATTGCCGCGCACCATATCAGAAGTTGCTCGCCGCTGAACGTCAACCAGTGCCCCATGAAGCCTGTGATCCGTCTGTTGAGAACTGGATCGTCTCCTTGCGTCGATAGGAAATGAGTGTACTTAACCGCAAATTGGCCAAGCGCGAAAAGAGACGCCGCGGCTGCAACTGCCAGCAGCGCTCCATGTGCAATGCGCGCTCTCTTTGGAGTTGTCACCAGATTGGCAGCGAGTAATCCCATGCTGAAAAGAACAAATTTGCGCACTGATGCCATTCCCACTTGCGGTTGTGGTGACATGATCAGCGCAAGGACCGTCGTCGCCATGAAAGCGCAGAGCGGCACGAAGTAACTCGGCCACACGACTGCCCTGGGCCGCAGGACGATCCAGCCAAGGCAGGCTATGGCAAGAACCGTTTCTGCTGCCGCAATGGACACAAGAACAGCGGCAGCAGCGATCACAACCGACACAAACACCCACGAGTCCCGGTTTGCGGGCATACGCGGATTCTATTCGATCTTGACATTCGTTTGAGGTAAAACCTTCCTTGTGCGCGCCGCCCATCAAGAAGATGAGCGGCTGCGAATGCAAGCGCGACAGCGCGCAGCCATCAATAAAATGACACCCATCTTTCACATAAACAATCTCGCGTTCAGGTACGGTTCGGTGCCCGTACTTCATGGCCTGTCGTCGAGCTTTGCAGCGGGTGAATTTGCTGCGGTCGTTGGCCCTAACGGCGCCGGCAAATCGACTCTCCTCAAAATCATGGCCGGACTCATACGGGGTTACAGCGGCTCGGTGGAGTTCTGTGGCAAACCTCTTTCGGCCTTGACGGCGCTCGATCTTGCGAGACGCATCGCATTTGTGCCGCAGGAAACGCACATGGTTTTTCCCTTTACGGTCGGCGAGATCGTGATGATGGGCCGTCTGCCGCATCGTTCCTCCGCTCTATTCGACAGCCCTCGCGACAGAGAATGGACTCGCGAGGCCATGCTGCTGACCGATACGGCCGCGCTATCGTCGAAGAGTTTTAACGAACTCAGCGGTGGCGAACGCCAGCGCGTGGTGCTGGCGAGCGCGCTGGCACAGGATCCTGAAGTGTTGTTGCTGGATGAGCCGACAGTTTATCTGGACCTGAAACACCAGATGCAGTTCTACGATATTCTCGAACGCCTGAATGCCGAACGGCAGATGACAATTATCAGCGTCACTCACGATGTTAACCTCGCTGCGCGATATGCGCGGCGCATGATCGCCATGCGTTCCGGAAGTCTGGTGGCCGATGGGTCTCCCGAAGAGGTCCTCACTCCACAGCACATTTATGACATTTTCGAAATCACCGCCGCGGTCGTCAGGCGGCCCGATGGCCGCGGCAGCTACATCATTCCAACAGCGTGACGGCGGCCTTTCTGCCGCTCGATTCGCCGCTGTGGTCGGACCATGCGCGCTGTTTTGCCTGGCCGTCTTGCTGATCGCACCTTGGATCGGATCGACTGGCATCACGTGGCGAAATGTGCTGGCCGGCGTCAGTCCGGACCGAGAAATCTTCGTGGTGGCGCGGCTTCCGCGTGTTCTGTTCGGTGCGGTTGTCGGCGGCGCTCTGGCGCTGGCCGGTGTCCTTTTTCAGGCGATACTGCGGAACTCCCTTGCCGATCCATTCACGCTGGGTATTTCGACGGGAAGTTCGTTTGGTGCGGTTGTCGCGATCTGGCTCGGTCTCGAAACCGTCGTCTGGGGAGTCCCTCTCATCTCTGTAGCCGCATTTCTCGGCGCGCTTCTGACCATACTTCTGGTGTTCTTTATTGCCAGAACCCGTGGCACATTGCCGACGTTTACTCTCCTTCTTGCCGGCGTAACCCTGAACTTTATTTTCGGTGCGCTCATCATGTTCATCCACTATGCATCCAACATCAGTCAGAGCTACCTGATGACGCGCTGGATGATGGGCGGACTCGACACGCCGGACATGGCTACCGTTCTTCATGCAGCTCCATTTGTCGTGGCCTGCTTCTTTGGCCTGATGTGGATGGCAGCTCAACTGAATCCTCTCGCCGCCGGAGAGGATTGGGCCGCCGCTCGTGGCGTCGATGTTCAGCGCGTTAAAAACATCTCTTATTTCATCGGGTCCGTCCTGACGGGCGCCGTAACGGCGTTCAGCGGCCCCATCGGATTCGTCGGCCTCATCGTCCCCCACACCGTGCGGCTTATCGCGGGTCCGGACCACCGGACCCTTATTCCAGCCTCGTTTTTCCTTGGCGCCGCTTTCCTCGTTCTTTGTGACACAGCGGCGCGAACTATCCTTGCGCCCATTGAAATTCCGGTCGGCGTGATTACCGCATTGCTTGGCGGGCCCTTCTTCATCTTGCTGCTAAAACGAAAACACGGCGAACTGTGGTGAATTGAGACGGCTTTCCCTATAATTAGGACGGGTGCACGCTGGCCCTAGCGCGCGTTATTGACCACGGAGAGGTGGCCGAGTGGCTGAAGGCGGCGGTTTGCTAAACCGTTGTACGGTCAAAAGCTGTACCGGGGGTTCGAATCCCCCCCTCTCCGCTTTGTTTTAGTTTGAATAAGTTACACGGAGGTTTGAATCAATTTGTGACCAAAATCTAAGGCCCTCTGCCCCTGATCAATGTATCCGCAACAATCGTCGCGCATAGTGTTTGCTAGGGAACGACCGACAACTGTGTCCCATCTGTCTCGGAACTCTAGAAAGTCCCATAAAATAGATGAGGTGTTTTATAAGGAAAATCTTTCACAAAAGATCTTCCCAGGCTGGTAACGACGCGCGAAGTGGTCTATCGACCGTGAATCAATCCCGGGGGGTTCGCCGTGTAACAGCACTCCCCCAACGCAGGCGATTCTCCGATTCTACGCAGAGCTTGACAAAGTTTTATGTTCAGTTGCAACAAGCGACACGATGCCAATCCAGAACACAGCAAGAACCAAGTTGCATGCGGCGTAAGTTTTGATGCCGAACTGAAATCGCGTACCGACGAATACCAAACAGGCCGCAAGAACGTCGCCGATACGCCAGAAAAACGAGTCGATAGCAGCCTTCGCTTTATACTTCGCCTCCCGGCTGGTGATTAGAAACAGCGCATGCCGTGCCGTGTTCTGAACCGAATAGTCTGTCCCATTTTCCAAAACCTTTGCGACTTGTACGAAAGCCAGCAGCGGTGCGACGGCGACCAGTCCGTATCCGAGAAGCGCTATTGAGGGAAGTACAAATAACGAACCACGAACGCCGATAAGCTTGAATAAACGAGATACGACGAACAGCTGAAGGAGCATTCCCGTCAAGTTTACCCAGCCGAAAAATGCGCCGTAAAACTCGCCGATGTGCGCCGTTTTCTGCGCGGGCGAAATCAGTCCGGCATTGGCCATTCGGTCTGTCTCATTGACTACGAGCTTACTCAGCATGAACTCTCCGGTCGTGTTCACCACGTTCAAAACGACCACGAGAATCGCAATCCGAAAAAGATAACGGCTCTGCAGGATGAGCCGGAACGCTCCTTGTTTATTCAGTGGTTTTTGCCCAATGGCTTGACGCTCTTTGCGAAATGCCGTGGGAAAACGTTTCAATGCCTGCTGAATCCCAACGCAGGCGCCTAGCAAACCTGTGGCAAGTAACATGAGACCAGTACTTCCTAAGGTTGAAAACAGACTGGCCGCATACATCGACCCGATCCATGCTCCCAGGGAACTGCCAATGCCGACGATCGGCAGCAAACGTTTACCCTGCTCTTCTTCATACAAATCGTTCGCAAGGGCCCAGAACTGTGAAACTACAAACAGATTGAAAATACCGACCCACACGAAGAACACAACACCGATGTGAACACCCGTTCCGGCTAGCAGGGCGAAAACGAGAAGATGTGAGGCAAAGAACAGCGTGACGAAGGTCAGCAGGCGATCACGCTTCATTTTCGAAGCCAGCCAACCGTACGACGGAATAACCAGCAGCAACAACATCGCCTGCGCGGCGGAAGAGTACGCTTTGACCTCCGCACCGCCTTCGCTAAGGATCAGACTTTCCCGGACGGTCTTCAGGATGTAGTAGGCGCTCAGGAGTAGAAAAACTTGCGTGGCCAGCAAAAACGCGCCGATGCCTTCGCCTACCCGGACGCTCGCAAAGACTGAAAGCAGTCTGTCCGCCAGGCGTTGTTTCGCCGTTGGTATCGACAACTCCCCGGTCGCGAGGCTCGCCGTATCAGTTGGCAGGTCTGGTCTTGCTAAAGTTCTCATGAATGCCCGTGCCCAATTCGCATTTGAACCGTCAAACCTCCGCCGCGCGGGACTACAACCGGGACGAGGGAAAAGTTAGAGCTTCCATGCCGAGTGATATTGCGGCCTGCTGCAGTACCGAGCGCGGCGCCGAAGACGACATCGCTCAGATAGTGAACATTGTCGTGGAGCCGCGACATAGCGACGTAACCCGACACGCTGTAGGCGAGGATCGACCACTTCAGGCTGAGATGACGCCCAATTACCGCGGCCACCGCAAACGTATCCGCGGAGTGGCCCGATGGAAAAGCATACCCGCTGCTGTGATCGGGCCGCTCACGGCGCACAGTGTATTTGAGGGTCTGAAGCATGGCCTCGCTCTCACCGATGGCGCGAAGAGCGTCCAGCGCAACGTGAGAGGTGGCGTTACTCCCCGTCATTTTACCGATGCCCAACGTTAACAGTGAGGCTCCAACCAGCGTTCCAGTGTTGCCGATGACCTTCCCCGCCTTGAATGTTCCATGATCGTCGGAAAGCCTGCCGTTGACGTCCTTGTCCGCCGGATGAACGGACAGTGCGAGTGCGCCGCCAACCCCCAAAATCCAGAGCGATTCGCGCGACGGCAGGTGTTTAAAATCATCGATAACATCATGCGGAAGCGTCCGCAGACTAGTGGTTTGAGGAGGCGCGACCGTTTCTGTCTTCTCGTCCGGCGCCTGTGCGGCAAGTGGACAGACACTCAACAGACAGACGAATATCAAATGATGAAGGGCCTTGGAGGAAACGTTCATTTATTACCCTTTGCAACAAGCTCGGTGTTGGATGTGCGGTAAAGGCCGGTCAGTTTCCATCCCTCATTCGACCAGCGGAAGTAAAGATGGACGGGATCCGTCCATGACAGATGCGCCGCGTTTATGGAACGGACGTCGACGCGGATGAAGGAACCAGGAGCGGCCGGCAGCGCGACAGGCGGTTCGATGCGCGGCATGGGTGTTGACGGCGATTCACCGAGCGGGGCGCTTTCCCCCGTGGCATTGTCGAACCGATACCAGGCGGCTTCATATGAGGTTGTGTGCGGAGACACAAATCCGCCGGCCGCGTTTTCAAAACCCAGCATGCCGGATGCATCGAGGGACGGATTGACGACAGGATTCACTTTCGGCAGGTAAGCCTTCAGGATTGCGTCTCTGCGCTTAATGAGGGTGGCTGTCAGGTATTGTTCGGCTGCGGGCTCACTATATTTTCCACTCTTCACGGCGGCCGCGATCATATCGTCGTCTATTGCCATCAATTTGCGCGCAGCCCAGAACGTGTCATCGGCGTCTGCGTGCATGTAGGCTGCATTCGGAACGCGGGGCTTCCATTTCCCGGCATCGAAATGATCGGCTTCCAGCCTCCCCACTCCGCGGATGGACGGGTATTGGATTTTGCGCCATGCCTCGACGGGCAGCCCCACGCCGAGCAACTTCTTTCGGAGAGACGTACCCGAGTAAAGATGCTCGTATCCCTCCCAATATTCGTTCCGGCCGATACCTGCGCTGCCGAGCGTCGAGCCGAAATCAAGCACGTGATGCCGGACGGCAGTTTTCCCATCTTCCTGAACGAGCGTGTCCAGCGTATTGCCCGCCTTGGCGTCCACGCGGTCGATCCACGCCGCGAATACGATCATCCCGCGCAGCTCGCGGCGGTCTTCATGTGGAATGACATCGTTGGGATCATCGGAGCGGGTGCCGTAATAGAGGAACTCACCGACGGGCCTGCCGTCCAATTGTTTGCTTGCCAGCACACGGTAACTGCCGTCCCGATTCTTTTCCGATAGATCCAGCACATGTTGAACATCCGCTTTCGTCAGCCGCCGTTTCCTGCCATTCAGGGTGATCGTGGCCTTGTCGCTCAGGACCAGGTTCTCCCGCTGAAGAGTAGCCACGTGGGTTTCCGCAACGTTATATCCAGCGGCCCAGAATAGTTTTGTTGCAACGACCTCAGCACCAGTGGCTTCCTCCGCATATCCGGCAGCGTCGAACTTCAAAAACCATCGCACATGATTGGCGTCTTCGATCGTGAATCCCGGGCGGACGCCTTCCGACTTTCCGCTGATGATGGTCCATGAACCAACCGGACCGTCCGTTGCGTCCGGACCTCGCGCAACATCCGCTGCGGTCAGGGGGCGTGATCCGGAGCGATTGGTGAACCAGCTCGAATCGGCGACCTCGCCGATGGTATTGACGTCCTGTGCAGGACGTGTGGCAGGGCTCGCTGCCTTGACGGCGAACAGGCTGGATAGGAGGTCCCAGGAGAGATGCACCGGAAACGGCTCAACACCGGACGCATCCACCGGGTTGGGCTCGCGCGCGATCGGATCGTCAGGAAAAAATTTCGGAATGGCTGGATCGCCAGAGAGGCCCGCCATGACCAGTGTACATGCGCCGGCCATTATGAGAACGGCGGCTCCTGTCCGCCATACTCCAATTGTTTTTAAAATTCGTGAGTTCATTTGTCACCTCAAAAGCTGATGGAATGTGCGGCGGTAAAATACCAGCCTTCCACGCTGTGCGTGATTTCGAGACGAAGCGCGGTGAACGATGACCCGTGGAACCGCGCGCCGATACCGACATTGCTATGCAGATGGTGAAGATCGAGATCCTCAACTCGGGGCGCAACCTTGCCTTCGCCGAAGAACACAGCCATATCGAGAAGCGGGGAGGCGGTCCAGCGGAGCTCACTACGCAGCAAGAGACTGTTTCTGCCGGTGAACCGGTATGCGTCATAGCCGGGGAGCGTGTCGCGGCCACCGACATAGGGCAGCATGAAATAGGGAACTGCCTGATTGCCCGCCGCTTTAGTGACATCGGCCCGGCCCTGAAGCGCAAGGATCCAATTGTCGTGAAGAATGGGAAAGAACTGCCGGGCGTCCAGTTCGGTACGATTGAATGTATATTTCCCATCGGGATCCTGGTAGCGATGGAGTATCGCACCGTAGAATCCACCCCGGCGCGTGTATCCGGGCGATTCGCGGGTATCGATTGCTGCCGAGACGCGTGCGTCGATCAAATCCACACGCGCGCCGGCCCCAGGCAAATCTGCTTCGGCGAATGCAGGTCCGCGTTTTTTGTCAGAGTGTGTGCCGATGAAACTTGCACCGGCGCCGAAGCGAAGCCAGCGGTACGTGTGGGCATTGATCTGCGATTCCGCTTCAGCCCAGCGCAGACCGTATCGGGTTTGGCTCTGCCGTGAGGAGAGGTTGCCGAGTCCGAAAAAGTCAAGATCGGGAGCGTCGTTCCATTTGGCATCGCCAATGATGTTGAGATGTCCGCCCGCCAGCGGAGGGAATTCCACCATGGTGTGAGCTTGTTTGAAGTTATTAGTCGACCATGCGGCTTCCGTTTTCCACAGACCGCTCCGCATTGCCGGCATGGTGAAGGCGACTCCGAGGGGGAAGCCGGCGCCTTGCCGGAAGTCGCCGGCTGTCGGGCTGAACGCCGGTGGCGCCGGCATAAAGATATGTTCGAGCCTGGTGATGATCACATCACCCTTTTCGCGGTCTTCGGCATGAAGCGTCGCCGCCTTCGCGGTTTTGGCTTGTTCGATCTCTTCGGTACGCGTTTCCTGGCCAAAGGCAGGGAATGCGAGTAGAAAAACGAACAGGGTTCGTCCTATCAGTTTGCGCACAGTGCACCTCTCTCGGAGTTGTCTCTCATGGCGTTCACGGCCTCTCGTGTCTGCTGAAGTGTGGTCGTCAGGGAATTTATGGAAAGGCGATTGACGACCGGATTGATGAGCCACCGGACCGATGCCGGGATGTCTCGGGTCAAAGCAATTACTTCAAGCTCGAGATAAACACCTCCATCGCGCTCTTCGTATCTGGCGACGCTATGCAGGCGCCAGATGAAGCCACTTCCCGTTCCCGGGGGCAGAAGGCGCTCTTCCGGGCGGCCGTAGTGCTCGATTTCCTGCACCTGGACGGTTTCGCTGACGTTGTATCCGCGCCGGCGATCCACTCTAACGTGACGAGTGGTGTACTCGGTTTTGATGGCGGCAGTGATGAACATGACTTTATGCAACCAGAGCATCGAGAACCTTTGATTCTCGTCCGTGCAGCCAAGAACTTTCGAATCGACCACGACGGGTTTGTAGATATCTTTGTATTTGCTGTAGTCGCCGACCACCGCGGACAAGCTGCCGATCGTCGCTCCCGGCATGAATACAGCGCCAATCCAATGATGGATGAGTCCATTCGGGACATTTTGAGTGCCGTGCGGCAGCACTGGCGCGACGAGAATCTCGCCGCGCTCGATGCGCTTGCCGCGCTGGCTCGACTCATCGATCCACAAGAACGGCACTGCGCCATCAGAGCGGGCATGCTCGCGCGAGTCAATGTTTCGGAGGTATTCGTCCCAGCCCTTCACCGTTTCCGGCTGAAGCTGGTTGCCATTCGGAGCCGCGGCCAGAATCGGAATGGCGCAGAGATTCAGAATCAGTAAGGTTTTAACTCGGGAAAGAGATCTCATCGTGTTTGCTCCGCAGACTGATGAGGCATGTGTTGGGCCAACTCAAGTAACCCATGAAATCAGCGAAAAAGACGTAAGAACCACAAGGGGCACTGGTCACCCGCTACCAAATGGCTGTCACTGCCGAGCGCCTGATTCGCGTGGTTGGAGATTTAAATTCAGAAGACATCCTGATCTCGCATGGGAAAGGCGCTATTGGGGGGAAATAGGCTCGGCACGGCGCAATAGGCATGCCCGAGAGCTGCGTTACTTCTCGTGTGCTAGCGAGCTTGAGAGCTCGCGGTTGGAATTGATCTGTTGTTGGAGTTCGGCGATCTTCGCCTCGGCCGTGACGATGGCGTCGCTACCGGCGATGAAGCGACGAGGCGGTGGCACTTGGCCTGCGATCGTGATGAGCGCACGTGCAAGCTTTGCTGGATCACCGGTTTGCTTGCCATTTTGTGATTTCCAAAACGCAAGCTGCTGAGTTCTACGCTCGTCATAGTCCTTAATTGATGGCGCGGCGTAGTTTGTCGATTGCTCGGTGAGGAGTTCAGTGCGGAAAAATCCCGGGTTCACGACGGTGGTGTGGATGCCGAACGGCGATACTTCCGCGTGCAGTGATTCCATCCATCCCTCAAGGCCGAACTTTGACGCCGCGTAAGCACTCACAAAATCAAAACCAGCGGCAAGACCGGCTGACGAGGAAATCGAAATGATGTGGCCGGAACGTTGCTTGCGCATCACGGGCAACACTGCGCGCGTGACGTTCATCGGACCGACGAGGCTTACTGCCAGCTGCCGCTCGATTTGCTCTGGGGTGAGCTCCTCAAAATACCCGGCATAAAAACTCGCGGCATTATTGACGAGCACATCGACGCGACCAAAGCGGTCGACGGCAGCAGTGACGGCAGCCCGGGCAGCGTCGGGCTTGGTGACATCCAACGCGACAACTAAAAGATCCTCGCTCTTGCCCAGGGCCTTGGCGGCTTGCTCAGGGTTGCGGCCGGTGGCCACCACTTTCTGTCCTGCAGCAAGCACTGCTTTTGCAATATCCAATCCCATGCCACGGCCGGCACCAGTGATCAACCATACGTTTTGCGTCATAGAGTAAGGATATGGCTGGCGGCGTCTTAAGTCTTCTGCTTTTCACGTGCCTCGCTATTGCCGCGAAGGAACGCATCGGTTGCGGAGGGCGAGGTCGCCACTGCAGTGCGAGTCCGCGGACGATCTGCGAAGCCCGGACTCCGCATCTCGACGGACCGCATTAGAACGGAGCGCGTGGCGGAGTCCGCGATCATCGGCTCAGCGGAGGCGTGCCGAGGGGCGAAGCCCCTCGGATAAGATCAGAACAGCACTTTCTTGATCAGTGACGGGATCGTGGGTGTCAGCTGCAGCTGAATATTCCACTTCGGACTGATGCCGCTTGGATGAATCGGATAGTACTGCGCCTGCACCTGGATCAAGGTCGGCCTACCGCCGCACTTGCACATCTTGCCTACCTGCGGCCCGATCGGAAAGGTCGCCCGCTCCCCTGCGGACGCTTTCCAGTCGACGGATAGGGTCGGCTGCGTCCCCACGGTCCACCCGTTGTCGAACAAGTAGGTGAAATTGAAGACGCCGTTCATCTGGTTCGTCTTCAGGCCGTCTCCGCCCATCTTGAACCACTGCTGCACGAAGCCGTACGTGATGAAATGCCTGCCCAGCAGCGCGCCCCCCACGTCCGGCCCGGCCTGCCAGTTGTCCTGGCCAAGGAGCCTCTTGGATGCCGTTGGGAAAATGAACGTCGGTCCTGCGCCGAGCATGAGCCGGCCGCCGAGGAATGCGTGCGGCAATGCGAATGCCAGCGCGGTGTCGCCGAACCCGGCAGTCCGTTCATTCTGCCCGTTCTGCCCTGGGTGCGGCACGGAATTCACCATGGTCACCACCGGACGGATAATCAGTCCCTGTTTCTCGGTCAGCCGCATACTCATCAGCGGCTGAAACACGAGATTGCTCTGCACCCGGGTCTGATCGCCGAAGGGCATCGCCGTCCAGTTGTTGTTCTGTTGCATCTGCATCTGCCAGCTACTCGCGAACGGATTGGTCGCCTCCTGGGCCGCCGCCGCGGTGGCAGACTGGCCCTCGCCTGATGTTTGTGTCGCGTTCGCCGCTGGGGTCTGCGCCAGTCCTGCCTTGGCCACGCCCGCGAGTGCGAGGACGACGCCGAGAATCGTTCTGACCGTCTGCCGTTTCATTTTCAAGTCCTCCGTTGTCGAACAATTTATTTATCTGTTCCGCAGACCAACAGAAGCATGCGCAGGGCCTATCTGTGCAGGCGCGTAATCCCGTGGATTCATGTAGAGAAACATTGGCAGGCTCTCAGGCACGGCTGGCGGAAATGACATCCACATGGTCACCCGTTATCAAATGGCAGTCAGAGCGGCAGTTTTCGGATCGAAGGACGTGGGATGCTAGGAGCCCGTCGGGAATAGAGTGAGGGGAACTTTGAAATTTTAAAATTGGACGAATCCTGCATTGCAAATCCGAAATCCCGAAATTTCTAATTGGACCGCATGCCCCCAGGCCAGTCGCAGTCCAATCAGAAATTTCGGGATTTCGGATTTGCAATGCAGGATTCGTCCAATTTCAAAATTTGAAAATTTCCCCTCATTTTCCTCTCTATTCCCGACAGGCTCCTAGCAGACGCTTTATTGCCGAACCTCCGCTTCCAGTGGTTCGAGATTTAGATTCCGGTTTATTCGGCCTGTGGTGGCTAACAAGCTTTCCAGAGCGCGGCCGTTGGCAACAGCGCGGCGTGAGCGGATATCGGCGTCTGCTTCGAGCATCGGCAACAATAGTTGGCGCGTAGCTGGCGGCGTCGCGCTTTCGAGATACTCAAGAGCGGTTCCTTTGAGCTGGGGATCGTCGGTGTGGAGCGCGCGAAAGGCTATGCGGACGGCTCCTTCGGGCAGCAGGAGAGCGAGCAAGGTGAAGAGGTGTTCGAGATTGCGGTCGGCGCGGTCCAGAAGCTTGTCGTCAAAGAACCACTGCGTTTCCTGCGAGCCGCGATGATCGAGCAGCCGATGACTGCTCCAGCCGGAGCGTTGCAACGATAACTCGCGGTTGATTGCTTCCCACGCGCGCTCCGGCGAAATCGAAAGGCCCGGATGATTTTTGAGCAAGAAGAAAAGGGCGCGACCGGCATAGAAGCGCACCTCGAAGCGGCCATCCTGTAGAGCGGTGAAAAGGCCGTCGACACACCGCGGTGACGGCAAGTCCACCAGCACGCGCGGCACGCGGCGCCGGATGACGAAATCCCGTTCCGTATCGAGCAACGCGTCAACGAGCACGCCGGTGATTTTCACGCCCATCCGTTTGAGAGCATCGCGGGCAGCCGGCATCGCTTCGTCCCATGCCAGCAGGTCGATCAGAAGTGGTGCGAGCGCCCAATCGTCGGGGCCAAGCTCGCCGGCGGCGCGCACGGCGCGTGAGACATCATTAGAACGAAGGTCGGCCGCGCGGCGAAGGAACGCATCGCTTGCGGAGGGCGGCGGCGCCACTGCAGTGCGAGTCCGCGGATGATCTACAAAACCGGAACTGCGCATCTCGACAGATCGCATTAGAACGGAGCGCGTGGCGGAGTCCTCGACCATCGAAGGATCCAGCTCGAGGGCGCGCTCGACCAGACTCGTCTCGAGAGCATTCAGATAACCGCGCCGGAGCCGCATCGCAAGTAGCAGGGCGATGATCGACATCGCGCACGCGAGCGCGAGTATCGGGCCATGACGGCCCGGGGACACGACGAGCATTACGCTGACGCCTGCCGAACCCACCGCATCACCGGCCCGGTCGGCGCCAACATCGATCAGTGATTTAACCGCCCGCTTGTCACCCGGCGCTACGGCGGTATAGAACAGTTCATAACCGGACCGGAACAGGGAACCGCGCAAACCAATTTCGCTACCGCGAACAGCGGCCAGAACCGGAAAACCTGGAACCAGCAGAGCAGTGAGGCTGCCTACCGAAATAGAAGCGGGCAGCGATCCGGCACTAACCGCAAGTCCCGCGTACTGTATGCAGAACCGTGTAAGGAATGTCTGCAAGAGAAAGGTCACCAGGCTCGTTGCCGTGTAATAAAAGGCGAAGAAACGCAACAGTGGAGCGCCACGCCCGATGGTTTGGGCCGCGTCTGCCTTGAATACGAAATCGAGCAGGGCGGTTCCTGCGGATGTAGCGATTACCAGACCGGCCAATACGAGCAGGAATGGATAGCGCTGCACGGCATCGATAGGCCTCGGCTCGTGCGCGGAATCCTGCGAGCGGAAGCCCCGCACCTTCGCAACGCCCACGAGCAGACTGGCGCAGGCCAGGTGGAGGGCCGCAAGCAGCAGGATGACGTCGCTCGTCCCGAACCATGCGGCTACACGCTCCGCGAACAATCCGCCGCATAATCCGCCGAGCGTGCCCGCCCCGCTGATCTTTGCAAAAGCTGCCTTCGCCGAACGCGGCTCGAACGATTCGTTCATCAGGGACCAGAAGCACGAGAGAAGCAGCGCCCCGAACGCGACGACATGCAGGTAGATCACGCACGCACCGATACGCGCGCTGTATTTCAGAAGGAACCACTCGGCAATTTGAACCATGCCGCTCAGTGCGAACGACACGGGCACCAGCCGGTGCGGTCCCAACCGCACCAAGATGCGGCTGCCCACAATGCTTGTCACTATGGCAGCAATGGCCGCCGCCGTAACCATTGCCGGCAGGGCGGAGATCCCAAACTGCGACAGGAAAATTCCATCCCGTGACGCCTTGCCGGCAACCTGGTGCGCCATCATCGAAGCCGACGCAACCATCAGCAGGCCCATGTGTGCTCGTTGGTGGTTGCCGGCGCCTCCGCTCACGACGACGCCTTTTGAAATTGCTCGGGCCGGTGCAGCGTCCACCAGCGGTTCGCGGCGGCGTCAGTCCAGGAGGCAATATCTGTGCAGCCTTGCAGCATCGCTTGGAGCTCGGCTACCGACTGAGGCCGGTCCTCGCGTTTTTTTTCGAGGCACGCCATCACCACTCGCTCGAGCGAGTAAGGAATCGGCAACTCTGACCGGCGCGAAGGCGGGGTGGGCCGTTCGTTGAGGTGCGCTACTGCCATAGCCATCGCATTTGGCTTGTCGAACACCGTCGTCCCAGTAAGCAGGAAATACGCCAGACAGCCAAAACCATAAATGTCGGTGCGGGCGTCGACCTCCTCACCGCGCACCTGTTCCGGTGCAATGAATGCCGGGGTTCCGCCGATCGCGCCCTCAGCCGTGAGTGCCTGCGTTGCGCGCGCCAGTTCTTTGACGAGTCCGAAATCTACAACCTTGATGAAATCGGTGCGTTTACCAAGCCGGCAGATGAATACATTGCTGGGTTTGATATCGCGATGGATGAGCCCGGCTTCGTGCGCCTCGTCGAGCGATTCGCACGCCTGCCGAAGGAAGGAGACAACGCGGCCCGCCGGTTGGGGCCCATACCGGACCACGAGGGCTTCCGCATCCAATCCCTGCAAATACTCCATGGCGTAGTAGAGGGAACCGTTCTCCGACAGGCCATAATCGTAAATATATACCGTGTGAGGTGACCGCAGCGAAGCGATAGACTGGGCTTCCGACTCGAATCGTTCCTGGATTTGCCGTCGTTCGGAATGGCTCGCGCCCTCGAGAAGTTCTGCCAGGATGAGTTTAACGGCGGCATCGCGGCGGAGGAAGGAATGCCGTGCAAGCCACACTTCTCCCATACCTCCGCGCCCCAGCAGTCTTTCCAGATGGTAGCTTCCGAAATCGTGCGTCCGGCTCAAGTCCTCCTGTAGTTGGTGTAAGCGTGTGCTGATGAACGGTGTCCACCCGGCAACGAAGACGGGGAGCAACGTATAACTGACCAATCGGTTCCACGGTAGCGCCGGAAAACCGAGAATCTGTGCGGCGAGAAGATGCGCGCATGGAACCATCAAAGCAGAACTGATTGCTGCGGTGATGCTCTTCCATGGTCTGTTCGGAATGGCGATGACACAGATTGCGATCCAGGCGACGAGGGCGGTCGAACCGCGAATGGGCGCATCGGGCCACGGTGCCGCGTTTTCCATCAGTGCGAGTGCACACGACCCCGTAACTTGGAACATAAGTCCGAGATCCAGCAAATCTTGCGCACTGACGAGCTTGGCGCGCTGCAGCGCCGCGAGAGAGGCTCCTGCCAAAACCAGGAACAAAGCGCTAACACGAAAGAGCGCATTTTGTTGCGCCGCGGCCATGTCGGGTTGAAGCGCGTGCTGCAAAATCACGACTCCCGCTACTGTTACGGCGATGAGAATTGCGATCGTGCCGAGGCGCCGCGCTCCTTGTTCCGCCACATCATCGGCAATCCGAGCGCGCGTGCGCACGCCGCCCGCGGCAGAGCCGTGCTGGGCGCGCTTCAGCACTCGACGTTTCATGTTCGACTGCATTAGAAGGATATGCGCAAACCCAGTTGCAACGTTCTCGGGTCCGCCACTGCAGTGATTTGTTTGAAGCTCGGTAGCGGACTGGTCGGATAGACTCCAGCGCCAAACGAACCATTCAGCGCGACACCGTTCACGTGATTCAAGAGATTGTACGCCTCGATCATCGTCTCCAGGCGAACATGCTCAGTGGCCTGAACCGTCCGGCTAAGTCTCGCGTTCACATTGAAGAAATCGAAGCCGCTTCCAGTATTACGGCTGATGAATGACCCATTGATCGAGGGGCGCGCCGTTGTACCTTGAATCGTAGTAGTGCCGGCGGTGATGTTGAATGGCAATGTCGAATAGTATTGCAGCATGCTGCCCAATTGGAAATCATGGCTGATCCGTTGCCACAAGGTCGTCGCGTTGCCGACGGGGGAATGGATCGTGCCGTCGAAAGTCAAGCGATGACGCTGATCGTCGTCAGAACGTCCGTAGTCCTGCCAGAGATTGAAATTGTCGATCGGAGAACTGAAGAAAAACTCGCCAACGTTATCCAAAGCCTTCGAGTAAGTGTAAGACACGCGATAATTGCCCCAACGCGCCGGCCGTTGAACGAATGAAATATGCAAGCCGTCGTAATGAGAATCAGCGTGTGGTGAGTATTGGCTGTTATTCCCGTAATCAGGATTCGGGCGGCAGCCATTGTTAGTACCGGCAGCGACGCAGGTTGGCACATTCTGATTCACGGAGATGATCAGGTGCAATCCGCGCACGTGCTGGTAGCCGACGCTCAACGTGTTATTGCGGCCAAGCTGACTTTCGATTTCCAGGCTGCCCTGTTCGGAATACGCATTCTGCGTGTTCCGGTTCATGGTGCTGAAGTTGAAGAGGACGCCGGGAGACAGCGTCAAGCTGCTGAGAATATGGGGAAATACCGGTGCGCCCGTTTGGGTCGGCGAAAGACTAATGCTGATTTTGCTGAGATTGGCCGGATCGGTTGTATTCCCGGCCGATAAAAGCGCATTCGCCAGCGCGCGCAGGGGGACGCGGTCATAGAAGAGGCCGTAGCTGCCACGGACCACGGTATTGCGCGAGGACGACGGCGTCCAGGCGAAGCCTAAGCGCGGCGCAATGTTCTTCGTGTCCGTTGAAATCGTTTTTAGAAACTGCAAGTCATAGCGCAACCCGGCATTCAATGTCAGATGACGGCTGGCCTTCCACTCATCCTGCACGTAGAAACCGATATTAGGATTCGTCTGTGTGACGACGGAATTGTTGAACGTCTGCGTAAAGCCGGAATTGTTGTATGTCCCGCTGAGGAAACTCGCGAGCGAGGCGAACGAATAGCTGCCACGATTCGAACTTGGAAATGTGATGGTGTCACCGTTATACAGGAAGTCCGCTCCGGCGCGAATCGAGTGCGCGCCCGCCTGATACGACAAATTATCGACGATCTCCGAAAGCTTGTTGAGGCGCCCCGTAGGGGAGCCAGAGAGGGTGCCGAATGAAGCGACACCGGAAATGCTGACCGCCGGCCCGATGGAGTCTGATGGCAGCGCTTTGAGATTGCTATGGGTGAACTGCCCGCGAGTCTCATTCACAAGCCGTGAGGATAAAGTGGCAATGTTGCTGACGGCGATCGTCTGGTCGGTATCGTCCAGGGCGGACGAAGCACTTGCTGCGCTCAGGCCTCCAGCGCCACGCGAATTCTTACTGTGAACATCATACAGGCTGTAGCGGATGCTGAACTGGTCCCTTGGGTTGAACTGATGATCGACCTTGCCGAGGAGGGTCGTCATGTGAACGGGATTGGGATAGATCCCGGTTGAAATCAGTGGCCCTTGATACCCAACCGCGGCCAGCCGAGAGTTGATTGCGGCAACGTTGGCCGGAGCAATCGTGATCAGGGCGGACTGGTTCAATTCCCTCTGCTCGAAGTTTCCAAAATAAAAGGTGCGATCGCGAGTGATCGGTCCGCCCAGTGTTACGCCGTATTGGGCCTGGGTCACGG
>Ga0207098_10122_pt1 | contig 25587 bp, 23 predicted proteins | sample Alteio_BWMinHeat_84_FD_153548 | JGI IMG/M metagenome (GOLD analysis project Ga0207098, IMG submission 153548) | Enriched cells from forest soil in Barre Woods Harvard Forest LTER site, Petersham, Massachusetts, United States -... | ecosystem: Environmental > Terrestrial > Soil > Temperate forest >...
GTAGAATCCTAATTCGCCATTGGATGCCTCAAACTGGGTATAAGCTTCACCGGAAGGAACGTCAAAGCCCGTCATAAAAAACTTAAAGTGATGGATCATTCCTTCCATCGTATTGTAGACCACGTCTTTATCTGGAATTCTGACTCGCTTATCTTCAGTCCAAATCGGACCTTTTTTCATTTTGTCCGCACACTGACTCAGAATATTCAATGATTGGCGAATCTCGGCCATTCTGATGAGATAGCGATCGAAAACATCCCCGTTCTGAGCTATGGGTACATCAAATTCTACGTCCTTGTAGAACATACAAGGCTGATCTCGGCGCAAATCGAGATCAATACCGGCGGCTCTCGCATTCGGGCCGCTATAGCTATAAGCCATGCACATTTCTTTATTAAAAACGCCCACACCAACCGTGCGGTTCTTCCAGATTTTATTGTTTGTGAGAAGCTGGTCCATCTCATCGATGACTTTTCGTGTTCGCTTAATCCAAGTTTTTAACTCATTTTCAAAACCCTCGGGCGCATCACCCATGAGACCACCTATACGAGTATAGGAAGTGGTCAATCGAGCCCCGCAAAGTTTTTCAATAAGCGTGTAAGCTTCTTCTCGCTGATGAAATCCGTATAAGAAATAAGAAAAAGCTCCCAAGTCCACCGCGTTAATTCCAACACAGATGAGATGGTCGATAACTCGGGCCAATTCACAACAAATCATCCGCAACCAAACGCATCGTTCGGGGACCTCTACTCCTAGCAGTCTTTCGACAGACATGGCGTAAACGACATTGTTCAAAAGAGCCGAGCAATAATTCAGTCGGTCTGTATAAACGATAAAATTATGATAGGTCCGATTTTCGCCCAGCTTTTCTTTTGCCCGATGGGTAAACCCAAATTCGCAGTACGAACTTTCTATTGTCTCGCCATTGAGCTTGGCAACCATCCGCAGAGCGCCATGCATCGCTGGGTGGGTAGGACCGATATTCACAATAACCCGGGAGTCCTCCCAGAGATCATCCGTGTCATGCTCGACGTGGTAGTGATCTGGCAATTTGAGATTTTTTTCTTCTTCAGATTTAAGCGCCATATTAATTTGCTACTCCAATAGTTTTGGATCAATCGGTTCTGGTTCGCTAAAAACCTGGTAACCGCGTAACGGATAGTCTTTTCTCAAAGGATATCCAACCCAACGCCCGTCCATAAGTATCCGACGGAGGTCTGGATGTCCTTCAAATCTGATCCCAAACATATCGTAAACTTCGCGTTCTGCCCAGTTTGCGCCTTTCCAGACTGAAACCAGTGTAGGTACCTGCTCGTTTTCTTTAACTCTGGTTTTTATCCGAATTCTTGAAAGATGCCTATGTGAAAATAGATTGTAAACGACTTCAAAGCGGGGCTCGACCTCTTCGTCTGTGGCCGTGATGTCGGATAAGAAGGCGTATTCAAACCCCGACTGATCTTTAAGATAAGCCATAACTTTTGGAAGGGAACTTTTATTTACGTAAATGATCGGTACGTCCGTAGGGTAATTGGGGGGCATCAAAATCTGTTCTATCTCTGCGCCGAACGCTTCTTTAAGGGACTCTGCCTGACGCTTCCAGAGCTCGCCAAATTTCTCAATCCAATTACCGTAATTTGTCGAAACGGGTTGTCTAATATCCATGATTTCGGCCTGCCTCCGAGTAATACAAAAGGAATGCGTGATGAACTACTGTGGTTTTAACTTACAATTGCCATTTTTCGCTGAGAGTGAGTCTCACCCCGCGCCACCATATCCTGCAACCGCAGCAAGGCATGAAGAACTCCTTCAGGTGCAGGGGGACATCCTGGAACATAAACATCCACAGGAATCATCGTGTCTATTCCTTGCAAAACACTATAAACATTAAAAATTCCACCTGAAGAAGCACATGCGCCAAACGACATCACAAACTTTGGATCACTCATTTGATCGTAGACGACTTTCAGAACAGGAGCCATCTTTAGGTTAATAATCCCAGCCACGATTAATAAATCGCTTTGTCTGGGTGAGAAACGAACGACTTCAGCACCAAATCGAGACATATCGTAGTCGGAACAGAGAGTCGCCATCATTTCAATTCCACAGCAACTAGTACCGAACGGGAGTGGCCACAAGGCATTTTTACGACCCCAATTAATGAAGTCGTTTAAACGAGTCGTGAGATATCCTACAGAACCGTCTTTCGCCATCTTAAATCACTCCTACTCTCACTATTCCCACTATGCAGCCCCTGAAAATTTTCTTGGGACCGGGTGACCATCCTGACCCTTGCGCCTCGCCTCTTCAAATTTCTTACTGGAGGAGGCGCCGCTCTCCACAGGAGAGCTGGCGTACTCGTCGCCTTTAGGCCCCAAGAGAAATTTTCTGGGGCTTTTCGCCACTAAAGGAATAATCACTCCCACTCTAATGCACCCTTCCTCAGTACGTAAATATAACCCACTAAAAGAATCGCAACATAAACAGCCATCTCAACTAAAATAAAGGAATTAATGGACAAGTACTTTTTGTAAACCACTGCCCACGGTATAAAAAAGATGGCTTCTACATCAAAAAGCAAAAACAGGATCGCCACTAGATAAAATCTCACGGACATCCGTCGGTGGGCCGACCCGAGCGTTGGAACTCCACACTCGAACGGCATATCTTTGCGAGGATTCGGTAGTCTTGGGCCCAGAAAGGTGGTCAAAAGCAGGATCGCACCGCCCACAACTATCCCCACCAACATGAGCATCAAGACAGGAATATACATCATACTATAGAGTTTATAGCGCTATGTCATCCGACGTGCTACCAGAAAATAAAGCTGACTGATTTTCCAGCCCAGCCGAAAATCCAGTCTGCAAAAATCCCCACCAAAAAAAGCGGGATCACCAGTGCAGTCAGAAAATATTTATGCGGTCTACTAAAATTAACGACCTGCGCTGTCGAAACTCTGAAATCCCCCACTAAGTAGTAGGCCAGACGTGCAACGGCAATGGTAGATAAAATCATCGCCATCACACCCATTCCAGCCAAAATGAGCCGATCATGCCGAACCGCGGTCCCAATCAGAGCAAATTTGCCTATAAAACCGGGGAGAGGAGGACTACCTACGATGCAAAATAGAAAAAGAACAAAACAGATAGTCTCAGCAACACTCTTTTTGAGTAGACCCTTAAGGGAATCAAACTCGTCGGCCTGAAATTTATCGTTAAAAACAGACAGAACATAATAAATCCCTACAAAAGCCAAAAGCTCTACTACAAAATTATACAAAATCGCGGCTATTCCGCCTCCATCCAAAACAACTAATCCCATTAATGAAAACCCAGATTCCACGACGACCAGGTAGCTCACCAAACGCTTTGCAGAACGTTGTCGATAAGCGAGTAACGCGCCGACCAACATAGTAATTCCCGAAATGGCCGATACAATGGTCGTCCAGTCTGGCACACTGGCGATTTGCCACTGATCTTTACCCGGCCCTAAGACGGTAAAAATCGAAATGAGATAACGGATCGAAAAAGCGAACCCTGCCGTTCGCGTTCCCATCGCAAGCAATGCCGAAACAGGCGTCGGAGCTCCCTCCAAAACGTCTGGTACTAGAAAATACATCGGAAAAACTCCGATGTAGAAACTGATCGCGAGAAAGCTAAACATAAATGCGATCAGCATCGTTGAAGCCGGCAAAGGACTTCGAACTAACGCTTGATGCATTTCATAGATGTTTAGCGTTTGAGTATGTACAAATAAAATCGCCAATGAATATAGAAGGAGCACGGCACCTACTGCGCCAAAGGACAAGTATTTAACGGCCGCTTCTGTTGAAAGAGTTGCGCGCCTTCCATAAGCCGAGAGCAAATAGGACGCCGTATTCAAGAACAAGAGCGAGAGAAACCCTAGAATCATATCCGATGCAGAGGCGACAAAACACATCGCGAGTGTAGCAGCCACTATTAACGCGATATATTCGGGTCGTCGACCGGGACTAATCTCAGAAGTTTGCAAAGTTGAGAAGATGGTAAAAATCGCCAGAGTAATAAAAATCAATTTAAAAAATAAAGAAAACGCATCTATGGTCAGCGCATGCCCAAAAGCAAGCACTGTTCCCATCCGATAGGAAATCAGAACCTGAATCAATGCACCCGTCAACCCGATCAGCGCAGACACTGAGATCAACCTGACTTGCTCGCCCGTATAAGCAATCTCACCGATCACCATAAATGCAAGCGTTAATACAAGAAGTACTTCGGGTAAAATCAGGAGAAAATCGTTCATAGTTTTGTGTTTCTATTTTATCCCTATTAGCATCTTCAATACTGTGGGTCTGATCAAATCGATTAACGGTTTTGGGTAAAGGCCAAAAAGTAACAATGCGCCCACGAGAGGGGACATATATAGTTTTTCCCTCAGGGTGAGGTCCTGAAACTGACTAGAGTTCGAATCAGACTTTCCTAGAAAAATTCTTCGATACATCGAAAACAAATAGTAAGCCGCTAGTAGGAGCGCCACTACAGTCAGCATCACCGTCACTGGAGAAAAGGAATAACTTCCAATCATCATCAGTGTGTGCCCCACAAAACCACCAAATCCTGGAAATCCCAAGAGAGAGGCTACTACGATGGCTGCCACAACTGAAATCACAGGAGCTTGTTCTACGATTCCGCCAAGAGAATTTACATTCGAATTTTCCTCAAATTCAGTGTGCCCGATTCGTTCAGAAATGACATTTGTAAATAATCCAAACCCAGCAAGTGCAAGCCCTAACATCAGATGGTGATAAATCGACCCGACTACTCCAGCAGAACTGAGCGATCCGATTCCCATCAGCGTTAGACCCAACTCGCTAATACAGATAAAAGCCATCAACCGACGCAGATCCTTCTGTGAAACAGCGCAGATTCCACCTATTATTAGATTAAGCCCGCCAATCATGACTATCCATGAAGCAGAATGCGCTAGCGTCTCCGGGAACAGAAGATAGAAAGTTCGTGCAAAAACATAAAGCGCAACCGGCATGACACCAGCCGAAAGCGCGACAAACACTGACAGAGGCGATTCTCGTGCAACATCGGTAAACCATCCATGCAACGGCCAGACAGGCGCTCTTAGTGAGAGTCCCAAACTCATGAGAACAGCAGCCACCGACGAGACTGACATCCCATATCCCAGGACCGAAATTTGCTTTTCGATCAAGTGCATTTTTGCAAGCTCACGCAATGAAAAAGTATGAGGATCAACGGAATAATAAATAATAATTCCCGCCGAAAAAATGAGAGCATTCCCTAGGGTGGAAGAAACAATTGAACTAAATGCCGCTTTTTCCCGATTTTCTCCGCCCCAAATACCCACCAGAAAATAAAAAGGCAAGGCACTCAGTCCCCAAAAGAAAAACTGCAAAAACAAATCCTGCGCACAGACGATTCCAAACAAAGAGGTTTGTAAGGCCAGAAAAAGACTGTGCATCCCTTGCACACCCAGTTTCTGATTCCACTCCGAGGCGATTAACACAGGAAACAGAATAGCGATCAGAAGAACTAGAATCGCATTGAGCCCATCGACTGACATATCGTAGGTAATGGCGTAGGATCCGATCCATTGAAATGCTTCTGAAATTTCACCTTCTGAACCGGAACTGGAAAGTAAAAGAACTAGGCCAATCGAGGCCAAACTTGCGGTCAGACTTGCAAACAGTGCAATCCATCTTCCTCTCTGCCTATTCACGAGGGTCTGGCCTAGAATGCCGAGCAGTGGGATGAACAAAATGAGACTAATGAGATGATTACGCACTTTTGTTTTTCCTTATCTTTACCTTTGCAAAAAATATAAAAAGTGAATCAGCAAACCAAAACCGGCACTCAATGCAAAAATCAAATACCATCGGAGGTCCCCAGTCTGAACGACTTGCAGAAGCTTCGCTGGTACTTCCACCAGAGTCCGAAGTGCGTGGTTAATGCCACGAATACTTCGTTGATTCACTATACTCACTGTTGACGACAGAGCAGTGATTCCCGTAAACAGTCCGTTCGGCAACCACTTAGACCAAAAACCCTGATCGACAACCGATTCTACTCCCTTGCCAAAGTTTGCCAAACCCGAAACTGTTTTATTAAAAAGTAATTTTATTCCGTATCCGGACACCGTGAAATCACTGATTCTGGGTGAATCTCGAGCGACTTTTTCCCATTTATCTTCTTTTCTCCCGGACAGCCAATAGGTCGTAATTAACGCAAAGATCAATACGGAAAGAACTGCGATAAAGTTCTGGCTAAACTGAGATTCGATTTCTTGATTTCCAAAAAAAGCATCAAACGCCGATCGAAAAACCCGGTCAGAATTATTCAGGAACTTCCCGCCTGTGAGCGTCCCAGTCCAAATCACTCCTAGCGACAAAATAAGTGCTAGAAAAGGGACCATAATCGCAGTCCAGCTGGGAGCAACTTTCACTTTGATTCGACATAGGTTCCAGGCGAGCTTCCAACCTAGCAGCGAATGTAAAAAGAGCGTCACTAAAAAGAGAACCACAAAACCCAGATTGTCTTTGACGGAGAGAATCCAAAGAACGCTGCTTTGGGCGGAAGCAAAACCAATAAATCCCGTTCCGGCAGCCGCACCCAACGCCACGAAGGTCTTTAAGCTGAAATTTCTGCCAACTGTTTTTTCAGACTTTGGTCGGGATTGATCTAGAAGAGCGCTTGCTGCGCTTGAGATCATAAACACTCCCAGACTCAAACCGATCAACATACCAAAAGCTGCTAGCTGCCCACTAAAGGCGAGCACTGCCAGCACTAGTGAGAGTCCCGAGGCTAACCATACCCGCAGACTAAAATTCCATTTAGAATTCAACAACCCCGGTAAAACTGCCAATACAGTTGTGATAATCGCCAGCCATCCAAACGAGGGAAAAAGTCCCACTTCGCGAAACTGAGGCTCCAAACGAAAAAACATCGCAAAAACAGCCCACGCCGGAAATAGCTGGGTCAGCAGTAGTCTCTGTAACGAAAAACTTCCAGAACTCACCTTTACTAATCCTACGAAAGGAATCGACTGAATCTGAATATACAAGCCTGCTATTAGGAGCGATGTTCCCAACCAGGTTGGCGCAAACAGGGATCGCGCAGCATCCATCTGTTGCAGAAGACTGCTTCCTTTTGTGAAAAGCAAAGCCGGCCGCGACGCGGACAAAATGCAGGCTCCCACAAGTGCAACGATCAATCCTGATCCTGCAATCATTAAAAATCGCATAGCCTTATCGGCCGTTTCATTAGATTCCCAATCCGATCCAGACGAGACAAAACCTGCGAGAATGGTGAGCACGATGCCAAAAAAAGCCAACCACGGAGTAACTGAGTACCACGATAATGCTACTCCAGCGGATGATAGTGCCAGCGCTGAATAGATATGCTCCTTGCCCTTCTCTAGGGGAGTGGTTTCTCTCTTTAAAAGTGAAATAGCAGTGAGAGCAAAAGTCAGAAGCGACAGTGCTATTCCAATCGGATCTTGAAACATCCCGACGGTAAGAGCTCCTATTTCGTCTTTCGGCCAAACCCAACCGACTCGCCAGACTTGGACTTGCCCCCCCGTTTCAGACCAGTTTTTAAAATCCAAAATTCCGATTGCCATCGCTGCAAAGAGTGCCAGCCACAATACCCATTCTCCGCTGGCCGGCAATTTCTTCCCGAAAATAAATAACAGCAGGCCGCAGACTGCCAGAATAGAAATTCCGTAGAAGAGGAATATTGGAGAATTTTCAATAGTCATCATTGTCTTAGCACTCGCAATTCATCCAAAGAAATTTTCTTTTTCAAATAAAACAGTCTCAACGCCAGGGAATAACCTACGCCTAATTGAGCAATACCCCCCAGTGTGATGAAAAGTCCAAATATATGTACCTGAATCGCTCGATCAGATGCGACTCCTCCAATAACAAACATCATCGTCGATCCGAGAATCAGCAATTGCATCCCAATCAAAAGGCCTAGAATGGTTCGTTTCGAGAGCATGCAAACCAATCCGAGACCACCAATCATTCCCGCCACGATAATCATTTTGGATCACCTTTTTCTATTCGAGCTATTGCACCACAACCAACCAGTACGAGGAATAGGGTAATCGCCAAGACTTCTAACGAAAGAATATGGGTGCTAACTAAAGCTTTACCCACTTCTTTAATCTCGAATGCGTGAGTATCCGTGGTGATTTCGAGCCGCGCATTGTCTTTCATCGCCAACCAAAGAAGAGCTGAAAAGCTCAGTCCAAGCACACTCGCGCAGGAAACCATCAAATAATTCGCTTTTCCTTTCTTTTTCTCGTTCGATTCAAAATCACCAAACATAACCCCGAAAAACACAAAAGAAATCGCTACCAAAGTAGACACGATCCATTGAACGATTCCAAGAAACTCGGCATCTACTGTCAGAAAAATCGCCCCTGTGGCTAGGCCCGCAATCCACATACTTAGAATGGAATATTTCAAATCATGGGCTATTGTGGCCAGAGTCGCCGTCACTAGCGCTAAGATCGCAAAGACATAGTTCACCTTATAAGCCCTCTTTTTTCTTGTTGGATTCTCGCTTGGCGGCCCATTTTGCCTTTTGCTCAGCTGTCACCTGGCCCTTACCAAAGCTGCTAGTCAACTGACTCAGCTCGTAAGCTGCTCCTTCAAATTGACGAGTATGATTCAGAGAACCGGGTAAACATACTTCTACACACAACCCGCAAAACATACATTTCGAATTATCGATATCGAAACGAGAAACCCAGACCTTGCTGTCGTCAGCTTGGGGCTCTACTTCGAGATGAATACACTGAACCGGACAAATTTTTCGGCAATCGCCACAGCCCGTACAGTGATCGATGTCGTTAACCAACAATCCACGACTTCTCGGTGGTAAATCATCGGACGTCTTTGACGAAACAGGATCCGGATACCCCTCGGTCACCTCTTTATGAAGCTCGCCCCAGCGAAATAAGTAAGGAACAGCAGTCAAACACGTTCCCGCTATCGAAACCGCTCCAGCACCGATCGCCCTCAAATACTGCGCCATGACTGAAAAAATTGAGAATCTCAACCCAAATTCCTCCAACCCATCCACAAACTTGCGCCAACAAGGGCAATGAGCGAAAATGGACTCAAAACCTTCCAAGCAAGACTGGTGATTTGATCTACACGACTTCTAGGATTCACGCGCGCAATCCAAATCACTGTCAACATCACCGCGAAAGTTTTAAACAATAGTAGTATTAACTCGAGAATACTCAGAATCCGATTCGCACCTTTATCAGACAGAAACCGCGAAACTTCTAGTGGTAGAATCCAAGCCCCTAAGAATAAAACCACTGTGATGACCGACCACAGAAAAAAAACATAAAATCGCCCGAATCGATAAAGACTGTATTTCCTGCCATGAAGCTGTGAGGCCACCCCCCCGTGGATATCTGACATAGAAAGCCCACCATCCAGAGGTGGTGTTGCCGAAAGAACGAGCCCGCTCGTCACAAAAACTAGACAAGCAATTGTTTGAAATGGATTAGAAAAAACAGTCCATGACAATGGACTAAACCCTTGAATAGTCGCTAGCTGACTCCACTGAAAACTGCCAGTTCGCACTCCCGTGCACAAAAGTCCCATCAAGGCGGGAAAAGATCCGGCCATGGTTTGAGCGGCAATTCGCATTCCGCCAAACCACCCAGGAACGGTTCCTTGGCTAAAACCCAGCAGCATGGTTCCTAAGGCAAGTACAAGCGCAGACCAAAATGGCAAGAAAGCACTCATCTCGGTATCCAGCATGAGCGCGAAAGTCCCGAGTGGCATGACCGCCAACGTAGAATAAAGCGCCATGGTGTGAATACTCAGCCACACATCTTCACGCCAGTTGGACTTTTCAGTCGATTGCTTCTGAAGCAATTTTAGAAAATCGGCTATCGGCTGTAATATTCCCGCCGGCCCGGCTTGATTAGGACCTACTCTTGCTTGAAGGTCAGCGCTTAATTTTCTATCGAGATACGAAAGCACAGAACCGCTAGGAATCACAACGAAACAATAGGTGAACACCAGTGCTAAAAAGAAATAAAACCACGTTGGTACTCCATCGAGGAATCCCAGCGCCCTACACCACTCACTTGTCCAAAGCTTCGCGGATGCATCAAGAGTATTCATCGGTCTGCCTCTGCAATTCCGAGATCTAGGCTTGCTAGAACTACGGGAAGGTCTTCAATTCTGGTTCCTGGTATCAACTCCGGAATACACAATAGATTGGAAATTGTAGGCGTCCGAAACTGCACACGATTAGGGGAGCCACTTCCGTCCGAAACGATATGGCATCCTAATAATCCTCTCGGACTTTCGACTTGCGAATACGCTTCTCCAGTCGGAATCTTAATATCGTTCTCTAGTTTCTTTTCCAAAAAATCGCCGGGCGGAATAATTTCCGTCAGCTGTTTTAAAATTTCAATGCTCTGACCGATTTCTCTCAGTCGAACCAAATAACGATCATGAATATCGCCCAGGGCACCACTCTCACCACGGCCTATGGGAACTTGAAAGTCGATTCGATCATACCCGAGCGCGGGGCTGGATTTTCGCAGATCCAGAATAATTCCTGAAGCTCGTGCATTGGGACCGGTGATTCCACATTTCTGAATCATGTCGACTGGAAGCACCGCTACTCCGTAGGTGCGTCTGGTGAAGCTAAAATTGTAAGTAAAAATATCGTTATACTCTTTAAGTCGGATCTTAATCAGCTCGCAAATTTCTAAAACTCTCTCTATGAATCCCTCTGTCACGTCGGCCTTGACGCCGCCGAAACGAAGAAAATTGAGCGAAAAGCGAGATCCTGTTAATAATTCAAAGAGATCTAAGATCCTCTCCCGATCTCTCAAAACATAATGAACGATCGTATCCGACCCCACCGATCTAGCCAGTCTTACGGTATAAGAAAGGTGAGCCGAGATCCGAGTCAGCTCTGATAGTATCAGTCGAATCACCCGCGCTCGTAGTGGAACTTCAAGTGCTGCGATTTCTTCAACAGCCGTACAGACCACTAGTTCCCCAAACACTGCATTCTCGGGATCCAGGTGATCTGCGTACGGAACAAGAGAAGACCATGGACTGAGTTCGAGTGCTTTTTCTAAACCCTTATGCAAAAAACCCGTTTCGACCGAGCAGCGACTAATCACTTCGCCGTCCAAAACCAAATTTAAAATCATGGATGCTGGAAGTGACGCATGAAATGGACCGATCTTCCACCTCGTCAAGTCGGTCTTAGGACTCATGAGCGGAAATTCGGCATTATATTCTGCAAGATAGTCTGCACCTGCTTGATAGTCCTTTGGACGGTAATCTTCTGTATTGTGGCGACTCTCTTTTCGATTTCCTTCTGGGTGATCACTCGTGCTGTGCTCGGTAGTTGGGGTTTCGCTCATTATTGTCTCCCCGGAAAAACATAATTTTTTCTCAGCGGGTATCCTCCCCAGCCTGAAGGAAGGAGTTTCGGCTGAAACTCTCCCTCTCGAATAGCATCGCCTCCGTCGCGACTTGCGCGATCATCTTTCTGCTTCTCCGACTTTTCAAGCTTCTCGGCCTTAGTCTTCTCAAAATGAACCCCAAACAAATCCTCGGCCTCTAACTCCATCGGTCGTCCCATCGGCCAGAAAGATGCAATGGAATCTATTTTAATCTTACTCTTCATATTCTGCGGAACTGCAGAAAGTCTTAACACTAACGAGTTTTGTTTTCGGTAAGATCTGAGAAAATACGAAACGGCAAACATCTGATCTAATTGCGCAACTGAGAGATTCTCCAACCAGTCTAGGCAAAGCTCAGGATCTTCCTTCAGGATTCTACTCACCTCTAAGAGTGATTTTGCCTCAATCCAAACAGTCATTAAGCTAGATCGACCAAATGGAACAATCTCCAAGACCTTGTCTTTCAAAAGCCTATTCAAGTGCTGAGATAGAAGTGTTTTTTCCACTAATTTTTCCCTGTAATGCGATTAGTCCGTTCATTATTGCTTCGGGTCTAGGTGGACAGCCTGGCACATAGACATCGACCGGTACCACTTCACCTGCTCCCGGAACCACAGAATAACTCTTCTTCGGCGAAAACGGCCCGCCACTGTTGGCACAAGCACCTACCGCCAAAACATACTTCGGCGTAAGCATCTGATCATACAAATTACGCAGATATGGCATTGCTTTGTAGGAAACAATTCCACAGATTATTAACAAATCCGACTGCCGTGGATCGACTTGCGGCAAACAGCCGTACCTCTCTAGATCATATTTGCTCCCGGCGAGATTCAGCATTTCGTCGGCGCAACATCCCGACCCCGTAGACATATACCAGAGAGACCTAGACTCGGCCCATTTGAGAACTCTTCCGAGCGTCGATAAATAAAAAGAACCTGACATTCTCAATTACCTTATCCTTTTTCCGCTATTTTAGTCTTTCCCAACGGTGGAGGTACTAAACATTTTTTTTTGTCCTATCCTTTTTCGATAATTTTATTCTTACCAACGTAATCCGATGTCAGCCAATCCATATTTCCTTTTCTAACGGAGTAAGTCAGTCCCAGAGAGGCAAAGCCGGCGAGGGTGACAATAGCGAGTAACCCTCGGGCGAGGTCTTCAGATTTTTCGGTTTGAATGGTCGTCACACAGGGGATGAGGGCTAGGCCTAAAGTGATCAAGATGAGAGCAGCATTGGCGGCCATGAAAAATCTAACGTTGATTTTCTGATTAAAACTGGGCTGGGGACTGGTTAAATCTGGTCCAGCCCCAGTGGATTTTTGTCCGCCACCGGGACTGCCAAGAAAAGTAGCTTTAGCTTTAGTTTTAGTCTCGCTCCCTTTCAACATTCCCAATAACGACGACAAAATGGCAAGGCTAATTGGAATACCAAGCGCCATTATCGCAGACAGAAACAGGACGTAGTAGGAGTTCCATGTATTGCTCATTTAGCGCTTTCTCCGAGCCGAAATGTCTTTTTGGCTTGATACTTTGTCAGTTTTTCCTCAAAAATCCTCATGTACTGACGTGTACACTCCGGTTTTTTCGAAAAAACTTCCGCGTCTCAAGCCAAAAATCCTATTTCGGAAAACCGGCTGTTCCCAGAAAAGGTTACTGAAGTTGAAAAAATGTGTCAAGGAAAGTACATTGCCTTGGTGACTGAGGACCCTATCCTTCCAATATATCAATCTTGGATCAAAAGCAGAAAAATAACACGGATATTCGGGGCCAGTTCTTCTTCTCTACAGGCTTTGATCTCTATCCGGTTGGGTGGTGATTTAGAAAAGAGAGTACCGGTTTTGATTTTATGTCCTGACGAGACTGCCGCGAATGATTTTTGCGTCAATCTGGAATGTTTTAATAACGAACTGCAGAAGGCAGCTTTGCCTTCCTTGTACATGCCGACCTGGGAGCGATCGCCTTACAGTCCGATCGCACCTTCGTTGAAGACGCGACAGGAGCGATTGGCGGTGCTGAGCTCCCTGGTTTTTGGTCCCGCACCCGCAATTCTGGTCGCAAGTTTGGCTAGCGCGAATCAGGCGACCATTCCTGTGAGTTTTTTTCGTTCGTTGGCGGTTCAGATAAAAGTGAATGAGGCTATTTCGGGGCGCGAGGCTCTCATTTCAAATCTACTCCGGAGTGGTTATGCACAGACAGATTTGGTCGAAGATCCCGGAACCTTTTCAGCGCGAGGTGAGATCATCGATATCTATCCGCCCCATCTTAGTTTACCGGTACGAGTAGAGCTCTTCGACACAGTCGTGGAAAGAATCCGTGAGTTTGATCCCTCCACCCAGAGAACTTCACTGCAACCTGCGTCGTCGTTTGCGTCAGTCATTCTGCCACCGGCACGTGAAGTGCTCATTAATTCGGACACAGCTAAAAGCTTACGCGCACACATTAAAGCACGAGCTGATCAGATTGGGATTCCAAGAAAAATAAGAGATCCGTTGTTGGATTCTGTGCAGAATGGATTTTATCCCGATCACTCAGATGCTTGGGCTCCATTCGCTTATGCTGATACACCTTGTACCTTGTGGTCGTATGTAGATCTCTACCCTGACAGTAAAGTACTTTGGCTTGACGAAACTCAGTGTCAGAATGACTGGGACGCTTTCTTGGAAGAACAAAAGCGATTGTCAGACGAAACCACTCAAAACGAGTTGGTGCTGCCGCCGCCAGAGGCTCTTTTTGTTTGGAACGATGAAAATAAGCAGAATGCACAAAAGAGAGCTCAGCTTTCTTTTGACAAGGTGGAGCTAACAGCGGGTGAGGATGACTCTTCCTCGTTCCGAGTAACAACTCAGTCGATTTCCGATCTACCAAAGTCTCCAGAAACGATTCTCAATACTCTAGAAAAAAAAATAAAATCCTGGAAGGACCTGGGATTTCAGATCTGGGTCTTTGCCACGACTCAGAGCCAGGTCGACCGGATTCGCTATTTGTTTTCGCAACGAGGGATTTCGGCCGGAGTTGATCTCCGATTGGGCAGCTTGACTGAGGGCTTTGTTTGGAACGAAGGGAAGCTCGCGGTACTAACTGAGAGTGATATTCTAGGTGTTAAATCGAAAAAGACTTCAACGACCTATGCTTCTGCAAAAAAGTCCTCTTCAAAAGGCTGGTCGGAGCTGCAAACGCTTTCTGATCTTTCGGTAAGCGATCTTGTCGTCCACGTCTTGCATGGTATCGCACGGTACCAAGGAATCACTCGCCTGAATCTGTCTGGAGCAGAGAGTGATTTTTTGCATCTAGAATATGCGAATAAAGATAAACTTTATTTACCTATCTATCGACTGAATTTAATTCAAAAGTATGTAGGCGGAGAAGGGCAAGTCGGTCTCGACAAACTCGGAAGTCAGCATTTCACTAAGACAAAGGAAAAAGTAAAAGAGTCCGTAAAGAAACTAGCCTTTGATTTGGTGCAGCTCTACGCACAGAGAAAACTCCAGAAGGGTGTCCAGTTCTCCAAAAGAGATGCGACTTTTCAAGAATTCGAAGCGAAATTTCCTTACGAAGAAACGCCCGATCAACTCAAAGCAATTGAAGATGTGTTGAACGATCTGGAATCCGGCCAAGTAATGGATCGACTGGTCTGTGGCGATGTCGGGTACGGCAAGACCGAAGTTGCACTGCGAGCAGCATTTAAAGCGATTTCAGAGGGAAAACAAGTCGTCGTTTTGGTGCCCACGACAATTCTCGCTCAACAGCATGAACAGACGTTTCGAAATCGAATGAAGGACTATCCTATCGTAGTAGAATCTCTTTCCCGATTCAAAACGAAAAAAGAGCAAAATGCTATTTTGGACGGGCTAAAAAAAGGCAAAGTCGATCTAGTGATTGGGACCCATCGATTGTTATCCAAAGATGTTGGCTTCTCTGATTTAGGCCTCATTATCGTCGACGAAGAACACCGTTTCGGGGTGGAACACAAAGAGCGATTGAAGCTCCTCAAACTCAATATTCACGTCTTGACGTTGACGGCTACCCCGATTCCGAGAACACTTTATATGGCGCTATCGGGGCTGCGAGAAATTAGCCTCATTAACACGCCTCCGATGGAGCGATTGCCGATTCGTACTTATGTTTCGAAGTATAGCGAATCGATGATTCAACGAGCGATCGACTCTGAACTCACTCGGGGGGGCCAAGTCTTTTTTCTACACAATCGAGTTCATTCGATTCACGAAACGGTCGCGAAAATTCGTGGGCTGGTCCCGGCAGCGCAAATTGTCGTGGCCCATGGCCAGATGCCTGAACATGAACTCGAAGAGACCATGATGGCTTTCTATAAGAAACGCGCTAATATCCTGATTTGCACAACGATTATTGAATCTGGCCTGGATCTCCCGTCCGCGAATACTATTATCATTGATCGCGCCGACACACTCGGCCTTGCGCAGCTTTACCAAATTCGCGGTCGAGTAGGGCGGAGTGATCAAAGAGCATTTGCCTATTTTCTAGTTCCTGCGAGCGGATATATGACCGACGAAGCGAAGCAAAGACTTGAAGTGATCCAACGCTTTGTTGAACTCGGCAGTGGTTTTAGTATCGCTTCGCATGATCTCGAAATTCGCGGTGGTGGTGATGTTCTGGGGCCTCAACAATCTGGAAGTATTAATGCGGTAGGATTTGATCTGTACACGCAGCTTCTGGAAGAAGCGATCAATGAAACTCAAAGCAGAGATGCGGCTGCCGTCAAGCCGGAAGAAAAAAGCGCAGAGCCCGAAATCAAAGTTCCCTTCCCGACTTTTCTTAGCGAGGAATATATTCCCAATGTTCACCTCCGCCTTTCTTTCTATCGGAGACTCTCGGCGGCCGAAAACTATGCTGACTTAATGATGATTGAAGAAGAAATGAAAGATCGCTTCGGCCAACTCCCGCCCGAAGCCCAGAACGTCCTTTGGATGATTAGATTGAAACAGGTTCTGAAACAAATGGGAATTAGTACCATCACTGTAGGCACTGAAAAAGTCTCCCTCGTCGCTGGACAGAATAGCAAACTCGATACTTCAAAAATTATTGGGCTAGTTACCAGTCGGCCGGACCTATACCAACTCACCCCTGACTCCAAGCTTGTCGCGACGCTTAAGACTTCGGCATTTTCTGAATTGGTTTTTTCGCTAGAGGAATTTTTGAATAGGGTGAAGAATTTTTAAATTGCATTTCCGGTGTCCTACCCTAGCAACTGCCGTTCTATATCCTCCAAAGCTTCAATGAACTTTCTGTTCTGTTTTGCAGCGTTTCCAATAGTTCGCTGGGCATGTAAAACAGTTGTATGATCTTTTTTGCCAAATAGATTTCCAATTTCTCGTAAACTGAGTCCAATATGTTTACGAATCAGATACATTGCGATCTGTCTTGGAAGTACTGCAAACTTTTTTCGACTTCGTGATTCAAGATCTTTCGAGTGCAAGCCGTAGTACTCGGCGACGAGTCGCTGGATATCATCGATCCGAGAATCGGATCGTTTGCCCATGACACGAGAATCGGATCCCTTGCCTAAAGTCACAACTTTTTTTATTTTCCCAACGTCGATCATCGAAGAGATCTGCTGCTCACTGCGCATCAGAAGGAGATTGATCTTCCTTTCGAGTTCGGAAATCACATCCGTTTTCTCTTCCACGACTCTAAGTCGACTGTCTATCTCCACTTCATTTTTGGCGATTGGATTTTTCAAAGCATGACGCAGCTGTACAAATGCCCGCATAATGGCAATATTGATCTCTATAGCTTTTGGGCTAGTCAAAAGACCTGAAAGCATCGACACTCCCAGTTCCGTAAAGGCCAGAGGAAGGTATCTAGTATTACTCAGCACATCAAAATATTTTGAGGTGCCAATTTGGTACCTCAGCAAAGTCAACTCATCTCGGGTCAATTCGAACATGAAATCATTGGGAAATCTGTCCAAGTTCCTTCTAACGGCACGTTTCAAATACTTCGTCTCAATTGTATAAAAATTCGCTAAATCGTAGTCCAGAATCACGTCCTGGTCCCGAAGTTTGTGAATGCGTTGTCCGATCTCAATAGCTGTTAGTTCCATCTTCTGCACTCCTTATAATTAGATTTCAAAACTGATAGTTAAGGGGAAATTTAACTAGCCTTACACTACGCCCCCTTTTTTCTAGTTTTTTGGGTCGAGCAGACTACCAAATAAATTTGAATTGGTCACCGGTTTTTAACGCCCTGCTACAGGAGCTAGAGCATATGAATGAACAAAGTTTTTCGATCGGAGCTATGAGTTCGTTTGCTTCATAATTACTACAGAAAACCTGATCCTAGGCCGTACCCCCCCGCAATTACTGGATTTTTGGTGAAGATCAGATACTTCGTCCAACGCTTGACTCACCAGAACCCAATATGTCAGAAGGGAGGGATGCACCGAATCTCCTCTTTAAATCTACTTAGTCCGAGCTTACTCACTTTTCTAATGGCTGCTGCGCTGCCGCAGATCGCCTTCGGAGAGACCGCACCAGTCGAACCGGCCAAATCTGATGTTCGACCGCCCGAACCCGAAAAAAAATCGCTGGCCAAGAAACCTACCACAGGCGCGGCGCCCGTCAAAATAACCCATGGGAGAACCCTAGATCGCCTAGAAGCCTCGGTTAACTCCTCTATAGTTCTCGGGTCCGACATTGCGCGTTTTCGGAAATTGCAAAAATTGCGCGTTCAGCTAGACCCACTGCTCTCCGGCACCATTGTCGATCGAAAAATTCCGAATACCGATGCGGAGATCCGGGAGTTCTTGATCAACGAACTGCTGATTACCCAGCAATTTCCGGTGTCGGATGCAGAAGTCGAACAGGAAATTAACAATATTCAGAATAATAATCATATCGATCGAGCAACGCTGAGAAACGCTTTGAAAGATCAGGGTTTTGATTTTGACGACTACTTTGAGTTGATTCGAATTAGTGCCAGCAAACAAAATCTAATTGGTCGCGAAATTCGACCAAAGGTGAGTATCTCTGATACAGATATCAAAAATTACTTTTATAATATGGCAGACCGCAACAATGATGCTGGGCGCTCGTTTCACCTCCAAATCATCTCTGTTGCGCTCAGTAGCTACAAAAATACAAAGGGCGCATACCAAGTGATCGATCGAGCTGTCGCTGACATCAAAAATGGTGAACCTTTTGAAGAAGTAGCCAAACGTGTCAGTGATCACGACTCAGCAAAAAATGGCGGAGAGCTAGGGATTTTTACGGAAGATCAGATGTTACCCTCTTTTAAAAAGCAACTAAAAGATCTTCGAATTGGGCATATTAGCAGCCCGTTTGAAAGCGATGGCCGAATTTATATTCTAAAATTATTAGATTTGAAATCAGCCGACTCTGACCGACTGAATAAAATGAAAGACGACATCAGAAATCGACTTGCCGTTTCAGAGTTTCAGCATCAAATCTCGCTCTGGCAAGAGCGTCAAAGGCAGGTCTCTTTTATTCACTACGCGGGACAGTCTGTGGTAAAAGAGCTCTCGAATAGGTAATTAAGGTCGTAAGTAAAAAACTAGGAAAATAGGCACCAGGGGCAGCATATTGAATGTTGGCCCTAAAGAGAGACTCTGAAACAAAGGACTTTTTATGCGACTTGAGATTCACCCGACCATCTTTCGAGAATATGACATCCGAGGGATTGCAGAAAAACAATTGTCCTCCGAATTTGCCAGATATCTAGGAATGGCTTACGCAAGGTTGATTGAAGGCAGAAAGCCAGTTGCCGGACGTAGAAACTTGACAGTCTCGGTGGGACGAGACTGTCGGCTGACCAGCGACGCTTACTCAAATGCGTTGATTGCTGGCCTCACCGCCAGTGGCATAGACGTTGTCAATCTCGGGATCTGCCCTACGCCGCTTTCTTATTACAGTCTCTTCCATTTAGACTTGGATGGCGGGATTATGATCACGGGCTCGCATAATACAGCGGACTATAACGGATTTAAAATTTGCGTAGGCCGAGAAACTATTCACGGGTCAAAGATTCAAGAAGTTCGCAAAATTATGGAAGATCTCAGTCGCTCCGATGGAACGGAAAAAACCGCTCCCGGCGACGTTAGAAATTATCCAATTATTCCAAAGTATATTGAGTACCTTGTTAACCACGCCAAAATCAGAGATCCAAAGAGGATCGTCTTGGATGCTGGTAACGGTACAGCGAGTACGGTTGCTCCAGAATTATTCAAGCGACTAGGAGCTCAAGTCATACCCCTTTATTGTGATATGGATGGCAGGTTTCCTAATCACCACCCTGACCCAACAGTTCCCGAAAACTTAAAAGATCTCGTCAAGACTGTTCTTAAGGAAAAAGCAGATCTGGGCATCGCCTTTGACGGCGATTCCGATCGCATCGGTGTCGTCGATGAAAAGGGAAAGATTCTTTTCGGCGATGAGATCATGGTTTTGTTTTCTAGATCCATTCTAAAAGAAAAGCCGGGCGCCACAATCATCTCAGAAGTAAAATCAAGTAACCGCCTCTATCAAGATATTGCGGCAAAAGGCGGCAATCCCATTATGTGGAAAACTGGGCACTCTCTGATTAAATCGAAGATGAAAGAAACTAGCGCGGCTCTGGCTGGCGAAATGTCCGGACATATCTTCTTTGCGGACCGGTATTTCGGCTATGACGACGCTATCTATGCGGGGTTAAGAGTTTTCGAAATTTTATCTCAATCAAGTGAACCTCTGTCCTCCATGCTTTCAGATTTGCCTCCAACGTATTCCACCCCTGAAATTCGCGTCGATTGCGAAGATGAGAAGAAATTTAAGCTCGTGGAGGAAGTCAAAAGAAGTTTTTCGAATTCCAAGTTTAAGATAAACGATATTGATGGAATTAGAGTCGACTTTGGCGATGGATGGGGTTTGGTGCGCGCTTCTAATACCCAGCCGGCCCTTGTTTTGCGGTTCGAGGCTGCTTCACAGAATAAACTAAAAGAAATTCGGCAAATTTTTGTTGATTCTTTAGTTGCCGGCGCTAAAGCTATCGGTCATGCTCCGATCACGGTACCTTCAGAAGAGGCAGCCTAATATGAATCGATATAAATCGTAAGTGAATTGAAGTGAACTTATCAGCAGGAAACAAACAGGTTAAAACCTTAAACAAGCATGATGAAGCTATCGTCATACGAGGGGCACGGGTCCATAATTTAAAGAATATTGATGTCGTTATTCCGAGGGATCGTTTCGTTGTCATCACCGGACCTTCAGGCTCGGGTAAGTCTTCGCTTGCGTTCGATACGATTTACGCCGAAGGGCAACGCCGTTACGTTGAAAGTCTCTCTGCTTATGCTCGCCAGTTCTTAGAGCAGCTTGGTAAACCGGAAGTCGAATCGATTAGCGGCCTCAGCCCTACCATTTCTATTGAACAACGAACGACCAGTTATAACCCACGATCAACTGTCGGCACGGTAACAGAGGTCTACGATTATTTAAGACTTCTTTTTTCTAGAATCGGCAAGCCCTACTGCTGGAACTGCACGAAACCGATTCGAACTCAAAGTCCCCAGCAAATTGTAGACTATATACTTGCGCTTCGGGAAGGAACGCGTCTTTCCATTCTTGCACCGATAGTTAGGGGCAGAAAAGGTGAGTATCAAAAAGAGTTGCACCAGCTACGGCAAAAAGGATTTGTTCGGGTCCGTATTGATAGAGAAATTTACGACCTCTCGGATGAGATTTCCTTAGATAAAAACAAAAAACATGAAATCGACGTTTACGTGGACCGATTGATCATTCGCGGCGACCTGGGCCAGCTAACCACTCGCATTAGTGAATCGGTCGAACTGGCTCTCAAACTCGGCAACGGTACTCTTGTACTGGAAACACTAGACGGGTCCCAAAAAACGGAAACGCTGATGTCCGAAAAGTTTGCATGCCCCGACTGCCAAATTAGTTATCCCGAGCCTGAACCTAGAACATTTTCTTTCAATAGTCCTATGGGGGCCTGCCCTAAATGTGACGGATTGGGCATCGATATAAAGGCAGAAAGCAAAATTAAAGAAGAGGAAACAGCCTCCGAGGCTGGACCAAAGACTGATATTGTCCCGCAGGAAATTACGCCAGAAACACTACCCTGTCCCGAATGTTTGGGCGCGCGTTTACGAAAAGAGAGTTTGCAATTTAAGTTAGCGGACAAGAATATTACGGAACTCTGTCTGCTCTCCGTCTCTGATCTCGCAGACTATTTTGCGAAAATTCAATTATCCACCCGAGAACTACTGATCGCCGATCGCATTTTAAAGGAAATTCGAGATCGACTTCAATTTTTGAATCAAGTCGGTGTAGGCTATTTGAATTTAGGTCGCTCCGCCCAAACCCTTTCAGGCGGAGAAGCTCAGCGCATAAGATTAGCAACACAGATTGGTAGCTCTTTAGTAGGCGTGATTTATGTTCTGGATGAGCCGAGCATCGGCTTGCACCAACGCGATAATGAAAAGCTCATTGCGACGCTGACCCGCCTTCGCGATTTAGGAAATACAGTCCTCGTCGTCGAACACGATCGTGATACCATTGAACGGGCCGACTGGGTCATTGATCTGGGCCCCGGCGCGGGCTCACGAGGGGGCAACGTCGTATCTGCTGGAACTGTTCATGATATTAAAAAATCGCAAAAAAGCCTAACGGGTCGTTATCTTCGAGGAGATTTAAAAATTCGAATCCCTCAAGTGCGGCGACCTTGGCAAAGCGAAAGAGCGATTCAGATTGAAGGCGCCGGCATGAACAATCTGAAAAATATCGATGTAAATTTTCCTCTCGGCGTTTTCACTTGCGTCACCGGCGTTTCAGGCAGCGGCAAGAGTACACTTATTATCGATACCCTCTACCGATTATTGGTTCAGTATCTCTATAAAGTAAAATACGAAAATCTACATGTCCGCAAGGTTAACGGCCTAAACCACATCGACAAAGTCATTGATATTGACCAAAGTCCTATCGGAAAAACGCCACGCTCTAATCCAGCCACTTATACTGGGCTTTTTGGCCTGATCAGAGACCTTTACTCTCGGCTTCCGGACGCCCAGGTCAGAGGGTATGGACCGGGCCGATTTTCGTTTAACGTAAAAGGTGGACGTTGTGAAGCTTGTGAAGGCGATGGGGTGATGAAGGTTGAAATGCACTTTCTACCCGACGTTTTTGTCCAATGCGATGTTTGTCGGGGCAAACGCTATAATCGAGAGACCCTAGAAATTCGATATAAAGGGAAGAATATTGCCGAGGCCCTCGAAATGACCGCGACCGAAGCTTATTCCTTTTTTGATGCGATCCCTTTTATTAAAATAAAGTTAAAAATTCTGAACGACGTCGGCCTGGGCTATCTCAAACTAGGTCAGAGCGCCACCACTCTTTCGGGCGGGGAAGCTCAGCGAATCAAATTATCAAAGGAATTATCTAAACGGAGTACGGGACGAACCGTCTATATCCTGGACGAACCGTCGACTGGGCTGCATTTCGACGATGTTAATAAATTAGTAGCCATTTTGCAGGCCTTGGTCGATCAAGGAAATACCGTGATCGTAATTGAGCACAATCTGGATATTATTAAAGTAGCCGATCACATTATTGATCTAGGCCCAGACGGGGGCAAAAGCGGGGGTCGAATTGTCGCTTCCGGAACACCTGAAGAAATTTCAGCGATTCAAAATAGCCATACTGGGCAGTTTCTGAAGTCCTACCTTAAAGACAAGTAGTCCGGATGAAAAAGGGGATTTGAGTGGAACAAGAGCCCGAAAAAAACCCATCTTCTCAAAAGAACGCTCTTAAAAGCCTAGGGCTATTTTTCGTAGTCCTGACCGATCTTGTTGGTTATACAGGGGTAGGGGTCGCCATTGGTTATTATCTCTGGGCCAAGCAGGGAGCGCCTTGGTGGGTGCTTCTTCTCACCAGTATGCTAGGCCTAGGCCTTGCTTTTTATCAGGTCTATATAGTGACAAAAAACGATATTTGAGGCCTCTAAAAGCGTTTAGATAAGACTAAGTGTTGAAAATCTGCTCCAAACCTATTAGAAGAGGAAAGTCTAGATTTTAATATAAGGAAGAGTAAATCGTGCACGAAGAGCATGGCTTTAATTTGTTGTCCCATATACCCGTATTGAAGGAGCTGCCTACGCACGTCGCTATGAGTGCGTTGGTTAGTATTATCCTGATTATTACTACTTGGGTTGCGAGAAATCGCCTTATGGCTCGAATGAATCAAAGAGATAAAGGCCTTATTCCGGAGCCGAACCTCACTTATCGAAACTTTTTTGAAATTATCGCCGAAAGTCTCTACAAAATGACGGAATCGGTGATTGGCCATCACGATACTCCCATCTATTATCCGGTCATTGGAACGCTATTCATCTTTATCCTGAGTGCAAACCTCATCGGACTTATTCCAGTTTTTCAAGCTCCAACTGCAAATTTAAACACCACCTTAGCTTTAGGAGCTTTTGTATTCCTTTATTACAACTATGCGGGTTTCAAAGCCCATGGTCTTGGGTATTTGAAGCACTTCATGGGTCCTATTCTATGGTTGGCGCCCTTGATGCTGATTATTGAACTCGCATCTCACATTTTCAGACCCCTATCCCTCGCACTCCGATTGAGGGGAAACATTATGGGTGACCATATTGTTTTAGGTGTTTTTAGCGGATTGGTTCCTTACCTCCTCCCGGTCATATTTTATGGCCTAGGAGTGTTTGTAGCCTTTATTCAGGCCTTCGTTTTCTGTCTGATGACGATGGTCTATATTTCCCTGTCGACGTCTCATGACCATTAAAGTGAAGAAAGGATGGAATTTAACATGAAGTTTAGCAGGATACTTTTCCTTATGGGAACTCTTGTAATGACATTAACGCCAGCTCTGGCCTTTGCAGAGGAAGAAGCAAAAAGTGGTGATCCTTATCGATCCCTGGGTGCAGCTCTAGCAATCGGATTAGCCGCTTTCGGTGGATCCTTGGGGCAAGGTCGTACCGCTTCAGCAGCATTGGAAGGCATTGCCCGAAATCCAGCTGCTCAAGGTAAGATTTTTGTTCCAATGATTATCGGCTTGGCGCTGATTGAGTCATTGGTACTTTACGCTTTCGTTATTGCGTTCACAAAGATCTAATAGAAGTTCTAAATTGGCCGCCAGATATGCTGGCAGGCTAGCTAGAGAAATTCAAAGGAAATCCTCTGTGCGGTAGTGCAGGGGATTTCTTCTATTTCCTATTTCAGCTCTTATTTCTCTTTTTGTGATTTATTCGCTCAGTGATCCGATGCAGTTTAATCTCGATTACTCTAGGATCAATGTAGTTCCCTTTAAGGGATTGATAAATTTGAAGGGCTTCATCTAAACGGTCCAGCGTTTCTAGAGATGAAGCTATTCCAAAGCGAGCCTGCGGTACTAAGCTACTATTGGGATATTCCTTTAAAAAGCTCTCGAAAACCTTGATTGAGGTCAACAGAGTTTTGTCTGTTTTATTTCCGCTGGCTTGTTCCTGTTCCCCCCAGGTTAAGTAAGTATCTCCCAATTCGAAGCTCGCTTTTTCAGACCAAGACGACTTTGGATAAAAATTTCTGAGTTGTTGAAACGAATCAATCGCCTCTTGAAAGCGCAAGAGATAGAATTGGCTCTTAGCTATGCGATACCTAAATTCGGGTGTTTCTACGGCTTCAGGCTTCTCTTTTAGTAAGGTCCTGTAGTGTTCAATAGTGTTCTGATAGCGTTCTAATTTAGAAAATAGCAAATCGCCTATCTGGAGCTTGGCCTCCCAAGCAAGTTGGGGATCATTAGTCCTCTGAACGAAATTCTCAAATTTTTTAATAGCCTCTGGATATTGAGCTAAGAATAACGCTTGTGTCATGGCCGCTCTATAAAGAGCCTGAATTCCGAGTTTCCCGGAGTTTTCTTTCGATATGACCCGTTCAAACTCTTTGACCGAAGCTTCGTAATTCTTATCGCTCCAGAGTTTTTCCGCCAAGATGTAATGATTCTTAGCGCTGTCCACACTACACCCGCTCAATAACAGAAGACCGCAGAGTGCTCCAAAACCCGTGTTAAAAACTATGTTCGCCTTACGAATCGGTATCTCCAGTCCTTCTAAATGAGCCTAAGACTAATTGGG
>Ga0207098_10125_pt1 | contig 25509 bp, 22 predicted proteins | sample Alteio_BWMinHeat_84_FD_153548 | JGI IMG/M metagenome (GOLD analysis project Ga0207098, IMG submission 153548) | Enriched cells from forest soil in Barre Woods Harvard Forest LTER site, Petersham, Massachusetts, United States -... | ecosystem: Environmental > Terrestrial > Soil > Temperate forest >...
AGCTATAGGGCCAGCCATAAAAGCCGCCCTCTTTGACCGCGGTAAAATAATCGGGGGGCAGATCGTCCCCAAGGCCGTCGCGTTCGTTCACCACCGCCCAGAGCTGGCCCGTCGTGGGCTCCAGGGCGATGGCCGAGGGATTGCGCAAACCCGTGGCGTAGAGGTGGGCGTTCTTACCGTCCGGATCGCAGATGGTGATGGCGGCGCGGCGCGAATCGCTCTCGATGTTGATATTCGATTCCGAACCGATGCTGATGAAGAGATGCTTGCCATCGGCGCTGAAAACCAGACCGCGCGTCCAATGCCCGCCATGCGGTAGATCCATCAACTTTTCCGCATCGCCCAGCCGTTTGGACGTTTTCGGGTCGTAGTGAAACCGCAAAAGCGCGTTCGTAGCACCTATATACACGTAGTCGTCGTGGAAGACGATTCCATACGGACGATTGACGCCGGTCGCAAATATTTCCCGCTGCTGCGCTCCCCCAGTATGCTGAGGGTCGCGCAAGATGAAGATCTTTCCCGCGCCAGAGTCGGCTAGAAAGATATCGCCGTTCGGGGCTACCGTGAGCCATCGGGGTTCCTTGAATTCGGCCGCGAAGATGTTCACGCGAAAGCCTTGCGGGACCGTCGGCAGAAAACCCTGCGGTGGAGTGGTGTCTTCGGGCGGATTCCCCGATGATTTGGTGGCAAAAGGAGCCGGAAGCTGGGGTTTCTTTCCGTTGGTCACTTGAGCCGGCAGCATCGGCGGAAGAAAGAGCAAGACTCCAAACGCAACGGCAGAGATCCGCGCAGACATGTTTTTCTCCTAAGGGACTGGCGCTAGCGAACACCCCTAGGATGCCTTAGCGCTGGATTCGGTTCCAGGTCCCCGCCAGAGTGGGACACGCGTAGGATCGCGAGCAGCGGAGAGCTGTTAAGGCACGGGCAGGCAGTGCCTGAATGATCACAGTGCGTTTCGGAGCAGCTCCAGCCACAGTACTGTAGATGATGACGCTCCGGCGGTTCCGGAGCATTCAACCGACCAGCAAGTGAGGAACGATGAAAATTACCGCCAATCTGGTGTGTTTGTGCCTTTTCTCCGTCGCTACCGCGGCTACACTGCAGGCTCAAAGCCCGGCGTCATCCAAGCCCGTTGTCGTAGACATTAAGAACGCGCAAGGTCAGAGCGTCGGAACGGCGACGCTCTCCAATGCACCGCACGGCGTGAAGATCAAGCTGGACATCAAGAGCCTGCCTCCCGGTGAACATTCGCTGCACATCCACCAGGTCGCAAAATGTGAAGCACCCGATTTCAAGTCTGCTGGACCGCATTTCAGCCCGGCTCACACAGAGCATGGCGACCACGCCGGCGCATTGCCCGCCGGAGACATTCCCGATTTTTCTCTCATCGTGTCCTCGGACGGAACCTCGCATGTGACGGTGGTCGCGCCCAACGTGACTTTGGGCAGCGACGACCACTCCGTCTTCAGCAACGGCGGCACCGCGATCGTCATCCATGCGGTGGCGGCCGAGGCCTCGAGCAGCGCACCAGCCCGCATCGCGTGCGGCGTCATCACCAAACCTGAATAACCGACAGGCCCAAGCCTGGGGCCGGTGCAACACCAGCAAATAGGGCTAACCGAATCTTCGCGGGTCACATCTAATCCAGCCAAGCGGACGTACCTAGGTAGGCGTTCGCGGGGAGAACGACCATGCGTAGCCCCAGGATTGGCCGAAGCATAGCCGTCGTTGTGATCGTAGCTTTTGTTGCTTGGACCGCAGTCAGATCCATCGGAGCCAAGCCCAATGAACCGAAGTTTCCCTTCCCCAAACCAGCCGTGGATGAGCCCCTTAGTTCCACCAAAAGCCAAGCGACTGCGGTGCTTGCAGGCGGATGTTTTTGGGGAGTGCAGGCAGTGTTCGAGCACCTCAAGGGAGTGACTGCCGTTGCCGCGGGCTATTCCGGGGGTCATACCGAATCGCCGGGATATGAGATGGTCAGCAGCGGCCTTACGGGACACGCCGAGTCGGTCAGCATCACTTTCGACCCCTCGCAGATTTCCTACGGGCAAATCCTAATGGTGTACTTTTCGGTGGCGCACGATCCCACACAGCTGAATCGACAGGGGCCGGACACCGGTTCGCAGTACCGTTCCGCCATTTTCTATTCCAATGACGAACAGAAGCGCGTCGCGGTCGCCTACGTCGCGCAGATCGACGCCGCCAAGGTCTATCCGGCGAAGATCGTCACGCAAATCGCGCCGATTCAAGCGTTTTACCGCGCCGAAGAATATCACCAGGACTATTTGAAGAGTCACACACACGAGGCCTACATCGTGTACAACGACCTGCCAAAATTAGAGCACCTCAAAACACAGTTCCCTGAGCTTTACAAGGAATACTAGCTTTCGGTGGGTTCCTGAGAGTTGCGTGTCCGGTCCTACGTGGAATCTGGCCGCTCGGTGACGGCCTTACCGCCGGAATGAGGCAACGGCGATTTTGCGCCCCCTCCGGCTTCGCCTTCCAACAAGGCGTCCAGGTTGGGATACGCGTAAATGGTGGGAGCATGGTTCTGCATCAGGCCGCCGGTGTCCGCCGTCGGGCCATAGTTGCTGTGCAGCTCGCGGCCCAACATACGCAGCATGGCCATCTGCTGCCCGCGATGATGAGAAGTGTGCATCAAACGCCGCGTCATCACCCAAGCCCGTGAACGCTGCACGTCGAAGAACGTGGTATTCCCTTCCCACCAACTGTCTTCCTTGGCCCGTAACGCCGCCAGACGCTTTTCGCTGTCCTGGGCATAACGCTTGACGAATTCCAAGCGGGTTTCTTGTGCCGGCAAAGGAGGGGCGCCTACATCGATGCCCAGCATGGTGCGGAACCACAAATCCTCGCTAACGCACTGATGCACCATCTGTTCGCGAACGCTCCGGCCGCGGGGGTCGGCCCGCCGGGGACGGACCGGCAGGTCATCGTCCTTGAATTCGCTCCAAACGCTGACCACTTTGATCCGTTCCGTTTCGTACGTCTCTATGAGGAAATCGTATTTCATGGAAGGTTGCCCCTAGCGGACTCTCGACGGGTATCTTGCCTCTCGCCGACAGGGAGGTCAATCCACTCGCAAGAGCGTGGAAAAGCTGATTTTTAACAATTCGCCGGTTGACTTAGTCGACTGCGGGGAGTATCTACAGCCCTGCACGCATCCCAACTTCCTTCCGGCCAAGGAATGCGCGTCCATATTCCAATTTCCAGGAGGATTTATGTCCAACGCTGTACGCCCTATCCCTGAGGGATTTCATTCCCTAACCCCGTACATCACATGCCGCGACGCTGCCGCCGCCATCGACTTCTACAAGAACGTCTTAGGCGCCACGGAACTCGTTCGCATGCCCGGTCCGGACGGCAGGGTGATGCACGCCGAGCTGCAAATCGGAGACTCCCGGTTGATGTTGAACGACGAGTACCCCGGCATGGCCGCCGCCCCGTCGCCCACTGCGGTCCCCTCGAGTTCCGTGTTCCTCTATACCGAGGACGTCGATGCCCTCGTCGAGCGTGCCGTTCAGGCAGGCGCCCGCGTAGACATGCCGTTGAGCAACATGTTCTGGGGCGATCGCTTCGGCAAGTTTACCGATCCGTTCGGCCACCAGTGGGGCGTCGCTACCCACGTCGAGGAGGTCGCTCCGGAAGAGATGCAGCGCCGCTCCGAGGAAATGACCAAGCAGATGGCCAAGGCCGCCGGCCAGTCAAACTAGCCTCATCTGCGGTACTGGAATAATGCCTCGCCTTGGAATGTCTGGGCGGGGCATTATTTTTTGCATAGGTAGCCCCAACGACCACCCGCCAGATCCCATTCCAGTCGGAGTAGGCGCCCAAAAGACCGCGAGTAAAATTGCCAGCCGGCGGGTTCATATATCCGGTGAGGCACGACTTTTTTCGTTGATTGTCAGGAAACAGGCTCCGAGATTGGGGTTTTCCAGCCTAGGCGAATCATGCTGACATCAGGAGGCAGGATTCGCATATTCCTCGAATTATCAGCGAGATCGCGACGGCTGCTCTTGTTGTGGGCAAATCAGTAACGACTGGAGGAAGAAGAAGATGCTGAGGAAACACGCCCCGTGGTTGATCGGTGTGCTAATGGTTCTGGCTTTCAGCGTTTCCGTCCGCGCCCAGGAAGGACGCTGGGACTATCTTGGCAGCGCCCACGTCGATGGAGAGCAGGACCATGACAATATCCACGTGGGCCGGCACGACGGCCGGTTTCGCGCGATTCAGTTGCGTGTGAGCGATGGCGCGATTGAGTTCGATCGCGTGGTGGTCCATTTCGGTGACGGCAGCCACGAGGAACTCGTGATCCGCGATCGTATCCCCTCCGGTGGCAGAACCCGCGCCATCGACCTGCCCGGCGAGCGCCGCATCATTGAAAGTGTCGAACTCTGGTACAGCAAAGGCCGATGGGAGCACCGTCCAAAGGTAAGCTTGTACGGAATCCGCTGAGCGCCGGCGGCGAGTTTCGCCCGATCGGCTCGGTGCAATTTGCTTATCGCTGGCGTTCGATGCGGAACGTGTAGCAACCCGCTGACGTGCTGTTGACTTGGATGTAGTCCACCCCTCGCCGCTCGAGCAATTGCTCAATGATCGGTTCAAACTTTCCATCCGCCACATACTCCTGCGCGATAAGACGCCGGCCCCGAGCATAGGCTTCCAGCGTGCGCGGACTCCCTCGCAGTTCCTCCGGAAATCCAGCATCTTCCGGGTATTGGGTACAATCCTCGGCGTGCACGTACACTGGACCAGGTTGCGGCAGGCTTTCAACTCCCGCGAAGCGATCGTAGGTGAAGAGAATCCTGTGATCAACACCTGCCGCAAAGGTGCGCAGGCAATGCCTGCACGGAGCAGGATCGTTCGCCACTTCCGCGTGCGCCGGGAATCCATAAATCGGCGCCCGCATCGTCTCTCGGACCGAACTCGCGACTTCCGTTGGGATTGCTACGACACGAAATGACCGCATGCGTTATTCTTCCTTCCTTCTGAGACCTTTGCGGCACAGCGCGTTCAGGCTCTCTACGTGAGCGATTGTGGGGCTGGGTTGTTCGCGGTTCCATCCGTTTTCCGCATTCAAACTCGGACGAGAATCTCCCGGTTGGGTACCATGCCAGATCGGTCGCTTCGCCCCTTACCGCTGCCACATCCGGGCTGCTGTGCCAAACCCGTCCGTCCGGCCAGTAGATGGGGCCCTACCTGAGCAGCTAGCTTTAGGCAGTTGGTGCCTAGGCCGCCGGCGAAGACCACGTCATAAGAGCAATGCCAAGAGACGCTGAACAGCCAGCCGCTCTGTGCTCCATGAGTGCATATCTGCATCGACATCGCGTTTTACAAGCCGGTTCGAGGAACGCTCCGAGTGAGATACTTGAGAAATACCCAACATGAGAGCGGTATGCGGTGAAGAAAAGGCGCTGGAAACGGATCTTTGCGTCAACGTGCTTGTTCCTCGGGACGGCCAGTGCGGCAGCGGCCCAGAACTCTACTCTGTCGTTCTCCGGTGCTGTCGGCGATGAGTCTGCGGTTTTAGCGAACGGGATGCCAAGCTCGACCTTCCTCCAGCCACTCGGGAATACACTTTCATTGCCGTCGCTCGCGGTTCCGCACTTTGCTTCATCCCTGCCCGAGCCTAGACCGCGATCCGCTTCCGAGGAAAGCGACGATCTCCGTTTCGAGCTTGGATTGTCCTTTGCCCTCGTGAGAATCCGCTCTTCGCCGATCAATGCGACTATGGGCGGACCGAGCACTACAGTTGGCTACTACGTGACTGATCGGCTCGCGCTGGAAAGTACTGTTACAACCGCGTTCGGGTCGGAGATTTTCGATCATGAACACACGAAGTATCTGTTCTTCGGAGCGGGCCCCAAGATTTTGTTTGGAAACGGGAAGTGGCGGCCCTTCGTCCACGGGGATTTTGGCATGGTGCACATGCTTCCGCAGACTGCCGGGAACAGTCAGAAGGGTTTTGGCGCCCAACTCGGAGGCGGCGCCGAGTTGCGCTTGAGTCCGCTCTGGTCGCTGCGATTGGAAGGCGACTTCGTACGCGCGCAAGTTTATCCTGGAGGGCAAAACAACATTCAGGCTGTCATAGGTATCCTCCATCGCTTCAAGTGAGTGTTCCGAAGTGGAATTGATTGGGGCGCCTATCTTGGGGCGCAAAGAACCCGCCGAGCGTTGCGTTGACACTCTTATCCGGTGTTCGCTAGACTAAAAACGTTAATGAATTGAAGTGTCCCTACCCGCGGTTCCCCGGTAGCTCAATGGTAGAGCATTCGGCTGTTAATTTTCACACGAACCGTTGATTCTGCACCGTTTAACCCTGAAATTGGCTCCCCAAAACGGGCAAGTTGGACCCCAGTTTGGACCCCCACTTTGAGGCTTGTTTCGACCGATTTCCGAGAATGCGCGTCGTAGCTAAAGGCGGCGGTTTGCTAATTCATCCTGTCCTGTTTGTACTCACACCCATTCATTTGTATTGAACAACTTACGGAGCTCTCATTCGCACAGAATGCTCTCATTTGCAGGCTAGAGTGCACTAAAAGTCGCCGCACAATCGCGAGCTCGATACGGTAGGCATCAGGCGTTGCAACCCCCAATCTAGCCAATTTCAACGAGTATAAAGGACACATCATCGGTCAAGGGTCCGTGCCTCCATGCGGATACACCGTCGAGGATTGCCTTCTGCATATCCGCGAGTGTTAGCGTTGCCGATTGCAGGATTAAATCTTCCAGACCTTCGACGCCAAGCATATCGTCGACGGAGTTGAAAACCTCAACGAGGCCATCGGTGTACATAATGAGGCGATCACCCGGTGATAGTTCAACTTCAATGGATGGCTCGGACGGTGTAGTTTCGGAGAGGCAACCGAGGATACCGTTTCGCGATTCAAGCCGGCGGAGCCTGCCGTTTGAGACGAGTATTGCCGGCGGCTGGCTCGCGGCAGAAAAGCTTAGTCGGCGTCCATCGTGGCTGAAACGTGCTGCGGCCATCGTGAAGAAGAACCCGTCGACCGGGATCCGAGTTTGTACGAAATAATGAAGCTCCTGCAGCAAGATTCCCGGTTTTGTTTTTCGTCCCAGTGCATGCAGAGTTTCAGAATAGATGCGGTTAGCCACTAACGCCGAACCGACGCCATGTCCGGAAACGTCGGATAGGACAATGCCGAGAGATTCATCGCCTTGCGGGTGGACTACCCCAAAGTCGCCGCCAATGGTACGGGCTGGGCTGTAGTACGCCTCCACAGCGAGGTTTTTCCAAACTACACTATGCGGCGCAAGGGATTGCTGCACATGTGCGGCGAGGGCGAGTTCGGTTTCCATTTCATCTTGCCGCTTTTGAAGGAGTAAATTGGATTCGCGAAGTTGCTCCTCGATTCCCTTTTGTGCGCTGATGTCGGTCACGGTAAGTACGACGTAGTCTTGCTTGTCGGGACCCTGAATGACTCGTCCACTGAAGATTGCGGGGATCTTGCGGCCATCTTTACAGGGAAAGTAGAACTTGGTTCGGTGGCGGCCGTAACGGTGGCCCGATTCGTGTTGCCGTTTGATATGGGGAAGGTCTTCCCTGGGAAAGATCGCATCGGGCGTGCGGCCCTGAAGCTCGCCACGCTCGAAGTGCCCCATGCGCGTAAGCGCTTCGTTTGCAAAGATCACGCGAAGCTGAACATCAACGACGACTACACCTTCATTAAGTTCTTCGAGGATCGTCTCCATCTCGCGAAGCCAATCTGGAGTTTCTGTGGTGGTATTAGGCATAGTTTTGCTCACTAGCATGGCGATTCCCCTTCAAGTCCACCGGATCATTTGCATAGCCCAGTTTTCGAGAGTGGCGTGGGTTGCGGTCCATCAACCGTGTGATCGTGGCGAATAGAAGACAGACCGATACTCCACACATCAGCACTCCCGCCATGCTCTCAAGAGGCCCCAAGAGTCTCCACCGGCTAGGAAGAGTCACGTCGCCGTAACCGACGGTTGCATAGCTGCTCGAGGAGAAATAAAAAGAGAGTTCCCATGAAGGAAAACATTGCAACCGGTAGAAACTCGCCCACAGGAGGATTACGAGACCATGGAGAATAATTATTGCGATCGTCGATTTCACCACGAGGACGGCCGAGCGAACCGGACCAAACCCTTGCCCGCCCTTGGCCGTCACGCCCCGTAACCACTCGACGAGCGCCGCAACCCCAGCACACTGCAAGCAGAGTGTGAGGACTAGCAGAAGAGCGGCGGTAGAGGCTTGAGGTATGAGTGTCATTTTCATCGCTTTCAGGTTGTTTGCTGAACGGCTTTAGCCGCTTCGGGTAGTTCGCCTTGCATGGTGGACTCATTGGCTTCCCATCGAATGATCTTCAGGTCGAGCACGAATATGCTGTAAAGGACCGGCACCAAGAGCAGAGTGATAAAGGTGGCGACGCCAAGTCCACCGATCTGCGCGTAACAAAGAGGCTGCCACAGTGGACCGCCTTCGAGAGCAAGCGGAAAAAGAGCCAGGATCGTTGCGCCCACGGTGATCATTACAGGGCGAATTCGCTGGATGCCCGCATCGGCCAGCGCTTGGACCAAAGGCTCGCCCTTTGCGTGCATCTCCTCGATGAAGTCGAACAGCACAATAACGTGGCTGACAATCACGCCTATCAGGCTGGCGATGCCGAGAAAAGCCATGAACCCGAACGGCGTATGCATAATCGCGAGGGCAATCAGAGAGCCGATCACGCCATAAGGAGCAGCAGCGAATACCAAAAGAGGTTTGACGGCGTTATTGAACTGAACGAGCAAGGCCAGGTAAATCCCAATCAAAGAAATTATTAGAACGATTTTGAGATTTGCGAAGCCGTCTAATTGCTTGGCCCTTTCACCACCAATCCGCAGCTGATATCCGGGCGGAAGATTCTTCTGAAACTCCTGCAATTTCGGAATAATCGGATCGATTACTTCCGATGCGAGAACTCCAGGCTGTGGATAACACAAGATGGAAATGGTGCGAAAGTGTTCTCGCCGCGCGATACGACCGGTTTGCAGGAGGTGCTCCAAACTTGCGACAGACAGTAGAGGCACGCGGTTGTTCGTCTGTGAGCTGAACACATAAAGGTTCTTGATGTCGGCAAGCTGACCGCGCTCCTGCATGCGAAGGCGCGCGACCACGGGAATGTTCTTGTTCCCTTCCTTGAACACGCCTACTTGGGTTCCACTTATTGCCGCGCTTGACGCGCTTGCGACATCGGCGTTGGTGATGCCCACGACGTTCGCGCGGTCAGGGTCGATTTGAACCTGTAGCTGAAGATTGTCCGGAAACCAGTCATCCCGGAGAACGGAAATGCCCGGGGACTTGGCCACAATCTCCTGGGCCTGCCGAGCGATCGTTCGCAACGTACGGATATCGTCAGCTTCGTTTTTCGCGTCCACGTCCGCCTGACCGGAGATCACCAGCTCTACGGGATTCTCGACTGGGTTTGTTTGCAGCTGCCGCACAGTGATCCACGCGCCTGGGATCTGCTTTGCAAGTGCGTCCTGTACGGGGCGCTTCAGCTTCGGAGTGGCTTCCTTGTCCGTTACTTCGACAATGATTTGCGCGTAGTTCGTTTGCGGCATTTCCGGTGAGACGGAAAACCAGAAACGCGGTCCACCGCCGCCCGTAAAGGTTGTCAGCGACTTGAGAAGATGGCCACGCTCGTCCTTCGACCCAAGCTCGGGCGAAGTTTCGATCACTTTCCGAACCACTTCTTCCGCCTGGACTGCGGCATCGCTGGTTGCACTCAAAGGCGCGTCATTCGGCAACCAAACGTCCAGATAAAACCAATACTGAACATCGTCAGGGAAGAATTGCGTCTTCAAGCGAGAACCGAAAAGTCCTCCACCGACGAGAAAGACAAGAGATCCGGCAAGAACAGCCCAACGATGCTTTATGGCTCGTTGGACAAGCTGGTTATAGAATCCATAGAAGCCTCGTTCGCGTCTCTCCTCGATGGTAGGTTCTGGCTTTGCCGGGGCGCGTTGAATGTAGTAGCCCAAGAATGGGACGAACGTCATGGCAACGAATAGCGCGGACAGTAGCGAGGCCGTCATGACGATCGGCAGACTCTTCAGGAACTCGCCGGTATTTCCGGTCAGCATCAGGAACGGCAGGTACGCAATAATGTTCGTAATCGTCGCGTAGAAAATCGCAGTCGCAAGCTTGGTTGGACCGAGCCAGGAAGCAATCTTGCGGGGCGAGCCTTCCGCCAGCTCGCGCTTGATGCCGTCTCCCGCCACCACCGGCACGTCCACGAGAAGCCCCAAAGCGATGATGAGTGTTGCGATCGAAACCTGCTGAAGATCAATTCCCAGCACATAAACGATTCCGAATGTCATCGCCAGCGTAATTGGTATGGCTAGTGCCATGATCAGCGCGAGACGCCACTCCCAGAAGCCGAGCAGCGCAATAATCACGACGAGGACTATGGCTTCCAGGAGTGCCCGGATAAAAAGATGGATGTTCTCCTTAACCTGAAGGGGTTGATCCGACGTGTGCGCCAAAATGAGGTCTGCAGGAAGAATGTGATGAAGCTGCGATAGCTTTTCGTTGACCGACTCGCCGAAGCTCGCAATTTGCTTTTTGTCGCGCATGTAGACTGCCAACGTAACGGCGCGGCTGCGCTGCCAACGCCCACCCTTGTCCTGCCAGGTGTAGTAGTTCAGATATTGTGCAGGGGCTTGATAGCCGCGGTTGATCTGGACGAGATCTCGCAGATACACCGGCGCACCTTCTGGTGTGGTCGAAACCGCGAGATCGCCAATGCTCTTCGCTGTATCGAATTTTCCGGTAGGGATAAGCGCGACTTTGTGGTCGGCCGTTTCTATATTTCCCCCAGGCGCAATAATGTTCCGGGCGGATAGTACTTTGGATAGATCGGCGGGGCGCAATCCATAAGCTGCAAGCCGATCCTGCGAATAGTCTAAATAGACGGCTTGCGGCAAAACACCCCGGGTCTCGACTTTCGAAACCTCGGTAGCGCCCTGAAGCGTACGGCCGATCAAGTCGGAAAAGTTATCGAGGTCGGCGTAGCTGTATTTGTCGCCGGCAACGCTGGCCAGCTTCTCTCTTGTTTCGCTGGGATCGCGGATGATCGCGAGCTCCCATGCATCCGGATGCAGCTCGGAGCGTTTCAGGCGGTCCGACAAAAAGCGTTGGATGAAGGCCCGAATCGCACTGTCATCGGCTTCGGACATTCCATCTAAACCGATAAAACCACTACCCTGAAAGATTTCCGAATCTCGAATAATCCCAGCACTCTGGGCTTCCCGTTGAAATAAATATCCGGCGTCTAGAACTTCGCGCGCCGAAATCGATTGTGGAAACGAATCCACGATCGTGACGTGCTGGCCCGTTCTATTCTCCTGTTTTGAACTACGGGCTTTGCGAATCGCCGCTTCAACGGAATTGGCGCGGGCCGCTATTTCAATGTCGTCCGCTTTCGGGCTTGCAACCGTTAGCATCAACGCGGCGGTGTCTCCGAAATCGCTTTGGAAAACGATAGGGCCCGCGCCTTGCGGCAATTGAGCATTAAGCGCATTCAGCTTGAGATTGATGTCGCTGAATTGGCGCTTCGTATCCTTCACACTCTCATCCAGCTGTAGGTACACAAACGAATAGCCGGGGAGAGAGATGGATTTGACGCCATAGTCTGCGTCCGTTCCGGGATGAATCGTTTTGTTCTCTGCGGCAACGTCTTCAATGCGCCGGGTAACGAACTGCTCGACCTGCTCTGCTGTCGCTCCGGGCCAAGGACAAGCCGCCACGGCGACGCGCACGGGGATTTCCGGGTCTTTTCGCTGCGGCATGGAGGTGTACCCGAACCAGCCCCAAACGAGCACCGCAACGAGCATCATCCAGGAAATGTGTGGATGCTCAACAAAGAACCGAGTGATATTGCGACGATTTCTGATGTCTTGATCTTTTTCGTGTGCCATTTTTCTATGCCTCTATCGGAGAACTTGAACTAAATCGCCATCCTTCAAATCGGCGACTCCAACTACGACGATCTTTTCCCCTGGTTTCACACCTTCCACTGCTACGTCACTCTCATGGGTCTCACCTAATGTCACCGCTCGCAAATGTGCGGTCCATTTGCCGTTCGCCTCGCTGGCGACGAAAACGCCATAGCCTCCAGATGCGGAAGGGTCAGCGACAACAGCCGCCAAAGGCACGGAAGTTACTGGAGCCTTTTCAACGCCAGAGAGGGTGAGCGAAGCAATCATTCCCGGCTTCAGATAACTCTTGGGATTGGGCACGGTCACTTCGACCGCGAAAACACGATTCTTCTCGTCAGCACCCGCGGCAATACTTGTCACCTTGCCGTTGTACTGTTTCGGGTCGTCTTGCAAGTGAATGTTGAATTCCTGGCCCAAGCGGAGTTGCTTGACTGCGTACTCTGGAACACCGAAACTCACTTTGACCGCGCTGATGTCAGCGATAGTGAACGCGACCGTTCCGGGCGACGCCAGATTTCCGAGTTCGATATTGCGAGCCAGGATGAAGCCGGAAAAGGGCGCGCCCAAATCCGCGTCGGCCAAAGCCAATTGCGACTGTCGCAAGCTGGCCTTTGCCTGGTCCACAGCACCTCGGCTTGAATCGAATCGTGCTTGGCTTTGGTCAAACTCCGGCTTCGTCAGACTGTGCGTGGAGTAAAGCGCCTTAGCGCGTTCGTAATCCTGAGAAGCTTGGAGATGTTGCGCCTCGGCCTGCGTTACGGCCGCTGCGGCCTGATCAAGCTGGTTTTTTAAATCCTGATGGCGAATCTGTGCCAGCGATACGCTGCGAGCAACATAGTCGCCTGCTCCAATCTCACGGCGCCTTCCATCTGCGCCCAAGACCTGTTTGATCTCGGTCACGTAACCCGCGGACTTGAAGGACAACGCCGCCTGCGCCAGCGGCAGTACCGAAGCCGAGTAGCGTAGGCCTTCTGAAGAAGAGTTGAACGCAACATCCGCTACGCGGACAGGCGTTGGAGATTTCGCCGCTACCTGCGTCGGTTGCTGACATCCGCTTGCCCCTGCGATTAGTACCAATAGTGCAGCCGCTCGTTTCCGTAGTCCCATGCTTGATTTGTTTTTCATGCGTTTACTCCACTCCTATCGCTTTTTCAAAGTTGGCCCGTGCCGTCCAAAATCCCGCGAGTGCTTGCTGGTACTGCGCCTCTGCCTGCGATACCGCGGCTTGTTGCTGCGAAAGATCGGACAGAAGCGCTGCTTTCTGGTTGTAGCGGTTCGTCACTTCGCCGAGCTTCGTCTGTTCTGCCTCACGCTGATCCGTTAACGCGTCCAGCAGAATGCGTGCTTCCCCGAGCTTGCGAAACTTTTCTTCAACATCCAGCAGAACGCGCTGTTCGAGGTCGCGTTCCGTTGTTGCTTTCTGCTCTGTCGTACCCTTCAGTTCTGCGATCCGGTGCTTCTTGTATCCCCAATCGAACGGCTGCCATTGCAACTGGAATCCGACAGTGCCGGCGCTCTGCGGGAGAAAATTGACGTTTTGGAATCCGAGATAGCTGACCTGAAAACTCAGATCAGGAATGTATTTCGCGTGCTCGCGACGCACATCCAGTTCGGCAATCTTGGTCTGTATCCTGGCGCCACGCAGTTCGGGCCGCTGTTCGAGTGCCTGCTTTCGAGCCGTAGCCAGATCCCATTCAACAAGCTCGCCGAACGGGAGCATTTCCACCGAGAAAGGGGTGCGTAGCTCGCGTCCCAAAAGACGATTCAGATTCTGCTTCTGTAGTTCAAAGGAGTCTTCGGCAAGGAGCAACTGGTAGCGCTGTTGTTTTAGCTTGGCCTTTACGGTGAGCGATTCGGAGAGCAGCACGGTTTCCTGTCCGAGCCGCTGTTCCGTTAACGTGGACAGCTCGCTCAAAGCCCGGACAGATGCTTTCGTACTGGCTACCTGTGCCTGTAGCTGCGCTATTTGGTAGTAGGCTTCCTTCACCTGTCGCACTGTGTCTTGACTCTGAGCGCGCACTCCTTCCTTGGCGAGGTCGATTCCGAGTCGGGCCTGCTTGACAGCAAGATTTACTTTGAAAAGTTGTGTGAGCGGCTGTGCCGCGGAGGCGTTCACGAACGCGCCGAACCGCACCGGTGAGTGAATGTTGGAATCGGTCGCTGGGATAGGACCAGTGGCTGCGTACGTGCCGAAGCTGCCTGCGGGAACTCTAAAATTCAGCGGCTGCAGCGGCGCTCCTGCAAGAACGTTCGCATCCAGCTTCGGGAGGTAATTTGTCTTAACCTGCGCGACTGTCTCTTGCGCCTTGATGATTTCAATTTTGCTGATGTGGATGTCTTGGTTAGTGCCGCTTGCAATCCGGACCGCTTCATCCAAGGTCAACAGCGGCGCGGTGGTGGTTGCGGGTTCCGGCGTCTGTGCCCAACCAACCGAAAGGAGGGTGAGCTGGAGCCACAGAATCAGAGCCACGCAGGATAAAGATACTTTTAGGGTCCGACGTTCTGTCGGGCCTTGTGTGTGTTTTTTGGTCAGTGGATTCATTTTGCGTTCCCGGCTGTGAGTAATGCAGCGACCATGCCAACCTGCACAGCTCGCAAGTTGTTGGATTTAATAGGGGCCGACGCATGCCAACCAGGTTCGGCGTGCCCGAATGCGGGCAATGCTGCCGCGTGAGCGATGGTCACAGGCACAATCGCGAAAACCTCGTCCGATTCTGTTCGGAACCTACACACAACAGGCGCAAGGCTGATCTGCTGCGCAAGGAGGAACTGTTGACTGGCTAGATTGCCGCTGCTCTGCACAGCGTCGAAAAAAGCAGTTAGCAGCTTGGCCTTCTTGCTTTTTGGAAAAGGACCTACCGTGCCCGCATCGGGGCTTTGCCCGCATTGGGGCGCCTTTTGTCCAAATGCATTCTGCAATCTCTATTTATTCGAATAACTTACCTCGGCCGCCTTCTGGCACGAGACCTGCTATTTCAGTGAACGGTAGTTCGTAGGGGAACGCTCGTTCAAACGGGCATGGCCGGTGATTTTTCCGGCTACTCACATACCAAGGAGGCGGGATGCTCCGCGTGGAAATATGCGATTCGGCTGAGACTTTGATCTTAAGGCTTGAAGGCCGATTCACCGGTGATGATGCTGAACACACTCGCACTCTGGCAGCGCGCTTCGTCGCACCCGGAAAGCTTCTTGTCGATCTGACGGAAGTGGTATTCATCGACGCGGTAGGGGAAGAAGTGCTGTCTTTTCTTGGCCAGTTCGGAGCCCAGTTTGTTGCCCCCAATTCTTACGTGCTCGATGTGTGCGAGCGTCTGAATTTGCGTGTAGCTCCAAATGGCAGCTCGCATCTGAGCGCGTTGGGGGATCCCCACACCAATGGCGATCAGTCTCGTTCTAATAGGGCCAAACCGCGAAAGAGATAGCCGGCCAGATCTTATCGGCGAGCGCGAACCCGCAATCCTTATGTGCTGGAATATTCAGCGCGACCAATATTTAGCTTGCGCATCTTGTTTTGGAGCGTCGTTCGTTTCAGTCCGAGGCGCTCTGACGCTCCACCTTTTCCCGATATCCTTCCGGACGCCGCCTTCAACGCGTCGACAATCACCTGCCGCTCCGCTTGCTCGAATGTCGACGGTGATGGTGCTGATCCAGTGCCGCGGCTGGCCGTCCTCTTTAGCTGGTCGTGAGGAACTTTCAACTCCTCCCCTTGTGTGAAAATCACGCAGCGCTCGATAAAGTTCTCAAGCTCCCGAATGTTTCCAGGCCAATCGTGATTTACCAACGCCTCCATTGCGTCCTTCGGAACAGACTTAATGCGCCTTTGCATTTGGCGGGACAGGCGCAAAACGAAATAATGGACCAGGAGAGGAATGTCCTCGCGCCTCTCGCGAAGCGGAGGGATCTCAATCGGGCAGACATTCAATCTGTAAAAAAGGTCTTCGCGAAATTGGTTGTTGCGTATCATGCCTTGCAGATCGCGGTGGGTTGCTGCAATCAAGCGAACGTCAACTCGGATAGTTTTCGCGCTTCCCAAACGTTCAAATTCCTGTTCCTGCAGAGCGCGTAAGAGCTTTGGTTGCAGGTCCAAACTGATGTCCCCGATTTCATCCAGGAAAAGTGAGCCGCGATCGGCCAACTCGAACCGGCCTCGTTTCTGCATGAGTGCGCCAGTGAATGCGCCCTTTTCGTGCCCAAACAATTCGCTTTCGACCAGCCCGGAAGGAATAGCGGCGCAATTCAGTCGAACAAACGTGCGCTCCCGACGTGGACTGCGGTTGTGAATGGCCCGCGCAAGCAGTTCCTTCCCGGTCCCGGTTTCGCCATGCAATAGCACGGTCGAGCTCGTTGGAGCGACAATCGCAATTTGATCTAGCACTCTGCGCAGTGCGCCACTCTTGCCGACGATGTCCTCGAAGTTGTGTTCCGCGCGAATTTCGGATTCGAGGTAAAGGCGTTCCTCTTCCAGACGAGCTGCTGATGCGTTCAGACGCCCGTACGCAAGGGCATTATCCAGCGCGAGGGAGATCTGAATACTAATCTGCGTTAGCAAATCCAGGTCTTCTTGCCGGAAAGCGTCTGGCTTCCGGCTGCCGATCGCCAACAGACCCAGCGGTCCGCTCCCGGTCGCAAGCGGAGCAACGGCAACCGAGGTTATGGATTCGGCTAGCAAGTTGTCGCGAATACTCGTCGGAAGTCTCTCGATATCATCGACTGACAATATGTCGGATCTGCGGGCGCGAAGTTTCTCGCACTCCGTTTCAGTCAGATTCGTTGTGCCCATCTCCGCCAAAAACCCTTTGCCGTCAGGAAAATCCAGCACCACACTTTGCAGGCGATGTGAGTCCTTTTCGAGAAGCCAGAATCCCGTCAGATGATTGGCGAAATACGAACGAATCGAAGTCGAAGCCGATCGAAAAAGATCCTCCATATCCAGTTTTGAAACAACGTGATTGTTGATTTCGAGGAGTAGCCGAAGGCGGTCGCGCTCGGTAGCGAGTTCCCGCTGATACAGTTCTGCACAATCCCTAGCCAGCGCGCATTCTAGCGCAATCGCAACGTGCGACGTCAGAGACCGGAGTAGTTCGACATCTTCGCGTACAAACTCTTGACCCCGCTCCTTGGTCACAGCCAAAAGTCCGTATTTTTGTTGGGCGGTAAACACAGGGAAAATGTAAGTGCTTCTGCCAACAGATTGGGCTGCAAACGGAGCCAACTCGGGGTGTTTCGACATTTCCTGTGATACGTCAAGCAGGAAAATTGGTTCTTGTTGCTCCAGCGCTTCCGCTGCCGCGCTAATCCGTGAAATTTTCGTGCCAATTCTGATGGCGGGAGCGTCCGCTGCTCGATCAAACTCGAGAAGATGTAAAGTCTCTTGACCACTGTCCAGCAGGTATAGGTCAGCGCCATGGAGGTGAACGCTGCTGGACAAAACGTCGCGCAAACTGTGGAGGACAGCCTTTACCGTCGGTTGCTCGACCAGCGCGGCGGACACATCGAGCAAGGCTCGATATCTGCTATAGGCGGGCGCCAAGCCTTCATTGTCTTCCGGCATTTGCATCAGACTAGCACCCCATGCACTGATCTTCCACACCGAGACACTCTCACATGGTCGGTGCCTGAAAAGCCTCCTGGGTCAGTTCGTTGTGGGCTTGTGCTGTGGGGCCCAGTTGCCCAAATTGCCTGCGCACGGCGCCCGAATGAGGGCAACCTTCTCTCGGCGTGAGAAGGCCTTTGGAAGTTGTGTAGGAGCCAAGACCGTGAAAGCAGGCGGATTGCGCGGTCCGTTTCGTTATTTCGGTTTGGCAAGGCGCGTGCCTTTCTCTATGTGACTGCAATTCGCATAGGAGAAAAAACATGCGGAACACGATTCGAACATCGGTAATGCTGCTGACGACCCTGCTGCTACCTCTGCGGGTTCTTGTTGCGCAAGAAACGAGTGCATCCCTACTCGAAGGCCACCAAGGGCAGGCAAGAGTCATTCAGGTGCAAGGCAAGAACTATGTGGAAGTCGAAGCGCTATCGCGAATCACAGGAGGATCGCTGCGCTTCGCTGGGAATCAAATCATTTTGACGCTGCCCGGCGGCACCAGTGCAGCACCTCAGACGGACCAGTCCGCGCCCGCGGCCGCCCTCTCCAGGCCATTCCTCAGCGCGGGGATCGAGACGATGAGGGAAATCCTTGAATGGCACGCTGCGTTGAAGAATGGTATCGAGCGGGGATATCCGTTATCGGATGTATGGTTCGGCCACTTCAGTTCGCGAACGGCTCTCCTTGCAACCGAGTGTCGGCTTCTACAATCTATTCAACTTCGCGAACTTCGATTTGCCGGGGAATGCGCTCAACGGCCTTTTGACTGGAGCGATCGGCCAAATCAACGGCACGACCTCCGATGGGCACAACGTCACGCGAGTCGGCATCGGCACGGGCGTCTACTCCCTCGACGCCCCCCGCCAGATTGAATTCGGTCTAAGGCTCATCTTCTAGTGCCAACGTCAAGAAATATCCGGAGATGTGAAATGGAACCGGTGGATTGTACCGGCGCGTCGAGGGCAGCCTCGCACCACGACCTACGAACGCGGAAACGGCAAGGGCGAGAAAGCTAAGAACGATAAGCAGACGTTCTGGTGCATTCGCGCGGATGTCGTCCGCAAGCTCGATCGCGGCGAACCGGAGAAAGCCTCGACGGCTCTGGTCTGTCTACTCACAATATCAGTGGAGAGCGTAACGTCGCTGCCGTCGGGCGATTCTTTCCGACAACACCCCTTCAGAGCACGATCGATAGTCGCCATGCAACCCATTTTCGCAATCCCAAGAGAAATAACATCGGTGCATCATTCGGTAGTGGACCGAATGCTCTAGCGCTGACCAGACTACTTCTTGACCACTCGCCACTATCTTTTCTTTTATAGGAGTACGAAGTCTCTACCAAGTTCGTCCGTTTTGCCCTGGTTCAAACCCGCTGCCTTTGCGTGCTCCGTCCAGTTGTCGAGGGCTGAGCGAACATCTCCAAGCAATTTTTCCTTCCGTGGCACGCCAAACCGGTCGGCTTCCGCAAGTAAATCCGCCCTCGTAATTCCATCGAACTTCCCGTTCACGCTCATCAAGTGTTGATACGTCCACTCGCCTTTTGGATTGTGAGCGTGCGTTACGTCGTACGCGGGGGCCAATTCCCAACTCTGGCCCTGCTTGAGGAGAAAGCTGAAATTCTTCGTGTGATCGTCGTAGTTTCGGGACATCACATTGAAAGCCATGCGCAGAAACGTCTGCTGGAGCACATCGTCGCCGAGCCCCAGCTCCGAGACGGTCATGAACAGCTGGGAATAGGCGTGCGTGCCGCGCTGCTTGTAATCCAGGTGGTTCATCGCACACAGTGTCTGGATGTGGTGCTTGATCGTCTTGCCTCGCATCACGTCCCGGTCGAAGCGCCGCGTCATGAAGTGCGCGCGATCGTTCTCTTCGAGCAACCGGCACGGAGACATCACGATTCCTGCCTGCGACGCCATCTTGTAGTATGCATATTCCGTACGACCGTAATCTCCGCCCGTCCCCAGCTCGAAATCTTTTCCGATTCCGTCAAACTTGACAATCCACGGTTCGAACCCGGACGCGATGTCGAACTGACCGCTGCGAATTTGATTTGTCACCGGATTCCAAGCGACGACTGCTTTAGCGCGTGCGCCGCCCGCTGATGTGCCAACGCGAATAATATTCGCCAAGGCTGCCTTCGCATGGGGATCTGCGGACAGATCGCCCTCCACTGCCTTCCTGGCCTCTTCGACAAGGGATTTCATCTTGAGAGGCGCGGCGCTTTCCCGGTGCGAACCCAATGCCGGCTTGAATTCGAGAGCTCCCATGCCGCGTTTTCCCATGTAGGCCAAACGATCAAGCGTCGTTACTTCCGATTTCGTGGTTCCATGCTCTGCCATCCAGGCATCGATCAACGCGTTTCCGAAATCGTCGGGCAGCGCGTCCGCAAACATTGCGGGCAGCCGCCGAAATGTGACCTCCGGCAGGTTCGGAAAGACGAGTGCTTCTCGCGAATCCGTCACGGGCATCGTGAGAGGTGCGAGTTCAATTCCCAGACGACGCCAAGACGGATGATAGCCAAATGCGTAGTAGCCAAGCGTCGGATCCGCTGCCAAAGCTCCGACCAGCTTTCCCCAAGCGCGAACTTCGATGACTGGAATGTTCAAGGATTCGGCTTTCCCGGACGAGCCGATCGATGGTGACGCGCTCTCTGCGGCGCAGTCTTCGTTTTCAGAAGCGCGACCGGATTCACAGTTGGTTGCGGAGCTAGCATCTCGATGCCTTCGAGGTAGTTCAATGCCTTCAAAGTGCGAAGCAGCGTCTGCACCGACGAGCCACGGCCCGCTTCGAGATTTTGCAACGCCGCTCGCGTAACTCCGGCCTTCGCCGCCGCGGCTCGCTGATCGATATTGCGGGACAAACGCAGCTGCCGGATGCGTAGCCCCAGCTCGGTTTGCAGTTCCTTCGGAGACTTAAACTGTAGAGCACTCATGGCCTATAATTATAGGCTTTCTTGGACAGATTTGCAATAAGGCCTAGATTTCTAGGCTTTAGTATGGTTTCGTTTGCATTATATAAGGCCCGGATTTATAGGCTTTAAAGCCATAAGTCAATATAAAGCCTATATTTCTAGGCTTTAATTGTACAGCATCCAGTACCTCTCTGAGGTGCACCAATCGCCATTGCATCAGCAGAAACCGATCTCACCACGATTGTGGCTAGACAACAATTTCGGCACCGACGCAGCCGGACATGAGCTATAGGCGGCCATTCTATCGCTCATAGTTCGGCACATCATGAGTATAGAACCGGTTTAATCAGCGTTGGCTACGCAAAGAATCTCTGGACCGTACTTTTTTCACGTCATTCGGCAGGGAACCGAATGGTCCCTCCGACCCGTAGCCCAAAATTAGACTGTAAGTCATTATAAATACATAAGTTAGATGCGGTCACTCTGCGAATCGTCCTCGTTTCTTGACATTCAATAACAATGATAATGTGACCTGCGTCAAAGAACAGACACGCGAGGTGTGGAGTTTCGTCTGGCTCGGAGCCGCACTCCGAAAGTTCGCTGATGACGATGTTGGCATTTGGGCGGTCTGCGGGCGCGCCATTCAAGAGCGAAATGGTTCTCGTGGCAAGGTGAGCGTAACAATCGGAACTGGGCCGTTACACGATGATTATGGGGCGACGCCGTCGACGAGAAACGTGCGCCCCTTAGTAGCAGCTTGCCGAATCGGTCTGATTGCTGCGTAGGCTGGCGAGTCATACCAGGCGTGTGCCTGTTCGGCGCTGTCGAATGCAAAGATCACTATTCCTTTGGGCGGAGCGCCCCCATCCAGGCTTTCTGTTTTACCACCCCGAACGACAAAATGATAATGGCCATTGAAAGGCGCCAGGGTTTCAAGGACCTTCGCTCCATACTCCTTTACGCCAGTCGGGTCCGTGATTACATCGGCTTCCGAAATTAAGTAGACAGGCGGCGCTTTTACCTCCTGGCCGTGAATTGCATGACTGCCGGCAGCTCCGGCAAAGGTAGCAGCGACGACACCAACTAGAAGTTTGTATTTCGATTTCACGTTTCGTCCCTCCCATTTTCAATGTGACAGGCTGGTTCGCAGCTTCTCAAACCGCCTGGGGGTGTTGTCTTGTAGGAATGGGAACTACGTGGCTTGAGTGAATCGATGGAAGAATGAGCCGCTGGGCGACGGGCTCGCCAGGTAGGCGCTTGGTGAGAGCCCGGAGAAATCACGAAATTCGTGAGCCAAATGGGCCTGATCGCAATAACCCGCCACCAGAGCCAGTTCTGCCCAATCAACGGAAGTGACAGACGCGATTAGCCTCAATGTGTTTTGAAAGCGCTGCAGTCGGCAATAGAGCTTCGGCGTTAGTCCAACCTGCACCCGGAAAAGCTGGGAAAAACGACGGCGGCTCAGGCCAGCCTCATGGGCCAGTTCTCGTACTCTAGGGATCTCGGGCCTTCGCGCAAACTCTTGAAGGGCATACCGTACGGCGGTACTTAGCTGGAGGCGTTCGTTTAGGCGTGCCAAGAGTGCGACTTCGAGCACTCGAAATTTCTCAGCCGGGTCATTCCCGGTGCGCAACCGATCGCGCAAGCTTTGGACCATTGAGCCCCAAATCAAATCCAGGGATACGTTCTTGTTATGAAACGCATCGGTGAGCGCATCTAGGAGGGCGTGCACACCACCCGGCCGGAACACCACGCCCACTGCGGAACGGAGTTTGGCGGTATCCATGATGTTGAAGCGCGAGCGAATTCCAATCAGCAATGCGGGCGCGATCCCTCCGCTATCGCCCATGGGATCGACCAGCGCATTAATGGGGGATTCCGCGAGACTGATGACTAACTGAAATCGTCCATCGGGGAGCAGCACTTGCTGCGTACCATGGCCCCTCTGGTGGCCGTCGCAGTACCAGAGCTTCTCTACATGTAAAGCGAGGGCGGCGCATGGTTGGTAGCTTACGATCACGGACCCATCACAGCACGAGGGCAATCCAGGATCAAGGGCGAATCGCACAGATTCTTGTCCGCTTGGTCGGCGATTCGGAAGTAGTCCATCTGGGCATCGTGCCGATAAGTACCAGGAAGTCGGCTTCTTGCCACCTTCTCCATTTTAGTCGCTGAAGTGCGTCTGCAGTCGGCACCGATTCTTGCCAGCAAATCCTCGAATACCATCAATACTACGGCGGTTTACCATGGGATGCTCCATTCTTGTCCAAAGAGCCTCTATTCGGGACCATTTGTGCAACTGTTGTGCCCGCAAAAATCCAACGGTTTTCCAAACCATCGACGTTGTAAGTTGCAGGACGGCGATCCTATATAATTTGAGGCTCTGTCCGGCGATCTCCGGTCGCCTCACTTGCAGTTTTGGAACAGACCGGATCCTGCGGCAACACCTGTCAAACAAGCTGACAGGCGGCCTATCGGTTATTTCGAGGATGCCTACTGATCCAGTGTGTGGACAATGCGGACATCACAAATGTTCCCGGTGACGAACCAATTTCCGGCTGCGAGCTTTCATCGCAGGCGTACCGTTCCGCGTAGCTTCTCTTAGGATCTCTATCACTGTGGTTCGAATACTTAGGTCATTCTCGGCCAGGTCGGCTAGCCCCTGAAGAGCGAACGTTTTAACAATGGAGCTGCGGTCTTCCAGATAGCTGTTTAACGAAGATATTACGAGTTGCCGTTCCTTGCAGTTCAACGGAAGCCGTGGAACCATGACCGCTAGATGCCAACGGAGTTCTTGCTCCTTGGCCTCAGCCAGCAAACCCAACAGTTCCTTCCTGTAAGGTGACAGCAACTCAGGATTCTTCCGTGTGACCTTCTCGGCGGCGTCTGCAGCCCGCATTCGTATGAGGTGATCCGTAGACCATAAACCTGCGATTAGCTTAGGAAAGAGTCTTGGAGTCTTGGATTCTTGGACACCATTGCAGCAGCGTCGTCAGAGCGCCCTATCGATCTGGCACATGCGCTCGATACTCAGACTGCCTTGCAATGACATCACTTCTCGGATCTGGTCGTAGATGCTATTTCGCCAGAGCCGCTGTTGCGCTGGCGTCGAGCCTCGATTTTTTGCAAGGCACCTTTGAAAAAATCCACCTCCAGAGTCTTTTCTGCCAAAAGCTGCTTCAAGCGATGGATTTCTTTGCGGTGAGCTGATGCGTGCGTGCTAGGCCGCGACGATTCTTGTCCTGCTTCAACCATTTCCAACTTCTTGCGCCACTTGTAGAGGCACCTCGGTCGTACCCCGAGTTCTCGTGCTAACTCACCGACGTCTTCACATGTCTCCATGCGATCGACGGCCATTCGCTGAAATTTCCGGGAGTATCTCTTTCTCTCCACTGTGGTTCCTTTCCCGGAAACTGTGCCCTATTTTTGTGTGTCAGTTCAAGGGTTCACTCCACTCGTAGAGAGGAGAGTGGCACGCTAGTGCATCGTGTTGTAAACTAAGGATCTAACTTGCCCGTTCCCCGGTAGCTCAACGGTAGAGCATTCGGCTGTTAACCGAAGGGTTGCTAGTTCGAATCTAGCCCGGGGAGCCAAATCTTTCAATCGGTTAGCCAGCTGCCGTGTGCGTGCCTTCTGAGACTGTGCCCAATTCTGTGCCCCATCGCCACCAAAATCGGCCCCTCTTAAGGCGTTAACGGCTTGCCGCTGCGCTGCTTGTCCGATGTGGCCGTAGCGCCCCGCCATTCGCACAGTTGTAGACGCACTCCATCCCATGATTGTGGCAATGACTGAGAATGGCACTCCTGCTTCAAGCATCCGAGTACATCCAGTGTGCCTAAGGTCATGGAATCGACAGGAAACCCCCGCTCGAATCTTTGCCGATTCCCACGCTTCCTTCCAGCGGCCGATCGGTCTCGTCGGATCACTCGCGTATACGACGGTCGCTCCGTCCCCGGAAGCTCCGTAGCGTTCCGCAGGGAAAACGAAATGACTTGGTTCACGTAGCGGGAACAGACTTGACCAAAAGGCGAGGATCGCAACAGCCCGGTCATTTAGGGGGAGAAGGCGACCACTGCTCGACTCGGTCTTGCTTTTGCCTACAATAAGCGTACAGGAATTGAGATTAACTTGCTCCCACCGGAGTAGACGAAGCTCTGAGTACCGCATACAGGTATTGAGAGCAGTCAAGACGGCCGGATATAGTGATCGGGAACGGCTTGCGCGACACGCGTCCAATAACGCGTCTTCCTCGTCCCGACTGATGGCCCGCCCTACGTCCTCGCGCACCCGGAGCATCCGCACGTCGGGCTGGATTGATGCCCAAAGTCGATTCTTCCGCAGGATCGCGCGCAACGTTCCGACTTCGAGATTGACTGTCTTTGGAGCTGCGCGCTCTTCGAGGCGCTTTGCTTGATAGCGTGCGATGTCGTCGGCGGCAATGTCGCAGAGCAGCATTTTTCCGAAGCAGGGATTAATGTGTTTCAGGTTAGCCTGTTCAATAATCACACTGCGAGGCGATAGGTGAGCGATCTTGGTTCTTAGCCAGATTTCAGAGGCCGCTGAAAAAAGCTGTGCCGTGCGTGGCCTAGGAATACGGTTGAAGGAACCTTCCATTTCTCGGTGACGAGCGCGCTCAGCGTCTTTTGCTACCGTCTTACTCTCGCTTTTCGAGGACTCACGGACAACTTGTCCTGCAAAGCGAAACTTGTACCACCACACGTCTCCGCGTTTGTAGAGGCTCATGGTTTTTTTCCTTTCTTCGGCGGCCGCCCACCCTTTTTCCCGTTCGCTCGCGCAATTTCGCGGAGACGCTCGATTCCCAAACGTTCCACGCGAGCCGCATAGCTACGCTTTCCCATTAGGCTTGCTGCTTCACTGACGGCTTTCTTTCCCATGTAACCATCCCAAGTGTTTATCCTAAACGTTTGGGTTTACTAAGTCAAGGAAATTGTGATAGCTTGATTGCGCGGCTAGGCGACGCGAGCGGAAGGGTAGGAGCATCCCATGCTTGCCGCATTCACTACAC
>Ga0207098_10126_pt1 | contig 25365 bp, 18 predicted proteins | sample Alteio_BWMinHeat_84_FD_153548 | JGI IMG/M metagenome (GOLD analysis project Ga0207098, IMG submission 153548) | Enriched cells from forest soil in Barre Woods Harvard Forest LTER site, Petersham, Massachusetts, United States -... | ecosystem: Environmental > Terrestrial > Soil > Temperate forest >...
GTCCGACATCGAAGCTTGGATGTGCCACATCGAAGCCTCAATCTCGAGATCGACGCGTCAATGTCGAGATCGAAGCCTCAATGTCCGACATCGAAGCTTGGAAGTGGCACATCGAAGCTTCAATCTCGAGATCGACGCGTCAATGTCGAGATTGATGCTTCGATCTCAGAATGGAGCGATTTTAGATATAGACCGGCGACGCCAAATGGAGCAAAAATCGCCTTAAAAACTCGCTCTTTCTCTCAAAGGTGTAGAACTTTGGTGACATCGGTCCGCAACTGGCTGATAATGCATGGGATTTATCCAAAATAGCGCTAAAGCTAAAAAACGGGCATCAACCCGCGTCTTCGGAGGTTGCATATGGACAATATGGAGCGTCAACGTCAGATCGAGTCGGATTCCGTCCGCGACGGCTGCGTTCGATGGTGCCAGAACATCGACTACCTGCAGGCGACCGACACCAAGCCGTGCCGGAATTTGATCGGAATTTCGTGGAGGTCGCGACACCCACTGGTAGATGTCCTCCGGGTCGTCGAAACACATCAGATTCGTCGCGCGTCCGCCACTCGGATCCCGCCCCATCGCGCTGATCTGCGCTGGGTTTGTAGCCAGGAGATAACGATCGGCACGCTCTTATTGGTATTATCATCCATACAATAAGCAAAATCTCTTGACGTGCGACGGCGTCAAAATCATGATTGTCCGCGAATCCGGTCATTTGTCCCTTTAAATAAAGGATGGTTTTTGTGCTTCGACGGTTACTGATAGTTCTGATGCTTTTGGGAAGCGGCTCACAATTGGCGGCCCAGAGGGCGAGCAAGGTTCCCGCTTCGGCTGCAGTTTCTTCCAATGACCTCCCGATTGTTGGGATTGCGCATGTCACGTTCAAGGTCAGCAACCTCGCGAAGGCGCGGGCATATTACCAGGGTGTGCTCGGTATGCCAGAGGCGTTCGAACTGAAAGACAGTTCAGGCAAGACGACCTCCGTCTTTTTTAAAGTCAATGACGATCAATTCATTGAAGTGACGCCGACATTGAAACCTGGTGAATTGGTGCGCGAGGCGCGCGTGGTCTTCGAGAGTCCGGATCTCGAGAAACTTCACTCGGTGTATACGGCGCGAGGGTTGAATCCGGGAAAGATCAGTAAAGGTCCTGACGGCAATCCGGTCTTTCGCGTTGTCGATCCGGAAGGGAACAATCTCGACTTCCTTCAGTACGCCGCCGGATCGCAGCAAACTAGGCTGCGGGGAAAATTGACGGCTTCCGGCCGCGTTTCGACACATCTTCTGCATGCTGGCCTCATGGTCAAGGATCGGGCGAACGTTACGTCTTTCTATTCTGAAAAACTCGGATTCGTGCAGGGGAAGCTGCCTGGCAGGCGCGGCGAATACATCGAAATGACAAGTTCGGATAAGAACACAGAGACTAAGTATCCGCCCCTCGATCCCGACAATCCCGCCACTCACGATCAGTATGTTCGTGAACAATACGGAGCTGTCCAGCACATCGGCCTTGAGGTAAGCGACATCCGGACAGCGCGAGACCTCTTGCAGAAGCGCGGCGGGTACAGCGATCTCCAGGTTCGTGCCCATGTCGGAAACAGCCGTCACTGGCTCGTGCATGTATTCGATCCGGACGGCAGCCGGTCGGAATTCATGGAGACAGCGTTGCAGGATACACTGCCCCCGATGACCGTGATGGCCCCGGGGGCACCGGCCCCGCCAATCCTTCCCAAGACGCCTGGTGTTCTGCCTTGGCCGGATTCGTCAACGCCGCCCTCCACGCCGCGCCCGGGTCCTCCGGCTGCAGGAGGCCGATATATCGAGCCGGACCCCATCAATTTCAACGAACACACCGGCTGGATTCAGATGTTCGACGGCGTCAGTCTGAAAGGCTGGGATGGTCCGACGGATCTATGGCGCGTTGAGAACGGTATGATTGTTGTTGAGTCGAAGTCGAACCCTCCGACCGGTCCGACTTATCTGCTCTGGCAAGGCGGCGAGCCCAAGGATTTCGAATTCAAAGGCGAAGTAAAGCTGGACGGAGACGGTGCAAATAGCGGCGTGCAATTCCGGGCAACCATGCTCGGCGAAGTTCCCGGCAAGCGGATGACGAAGTGGGAAACACGCGGTTACCAGGCCGACCTCGACAATATGAACAGCAACACCGGCGCGCTCATTGAATGTTGTGCCGGGCCCCGGCGCGGAGTGCCGCCCCGTCCTGATCGTGCCTACCGCGGACAGGTGGTGCGGACGGCCCTCGGCGAAGGACTGAAGCCTACCGTCCTTTCGACGTTCGACAATCCCGACGCGCTGGCAGGGTTTTGGAAAGCCGGCGGCTGGAACCAGTTGCACTTGATTGCCCGCGGTAGAACAATGATGTTCTTTATCAATGGCCGTCTGATGTCCGTGATGATCGACGATCACCCGACGATGTTCGTCGACCATGGTGTACTCAGTATTCAACTCGAAGGCCGCGGCGATAACAAAGCGTCGTTCCGGAACCTCTGGCTGAAGAATCTCCCTTAAACAGGTGTTAGAGGGCCTGCATCAGACGAAGAAGGCGACGGCCAGTGGCTGGATCGGGTCGGCGCTCGAGTACTACGACTTCTTCATTTACGCCACAGCCGCTTCGCTGGTGTTTCCACAACTCTTCTTTCCTTCAGGCGACCCTGCAGTTGCGATCGCCGCATCGCTGGCAACGTATGGGGTCGGCTATGTTGCCCGTCCGGTTGGAGCATTCTTCCTTGGACATTGGGGTGACACCCACGGGCGCAAGAATGTACTGCTGTTGTGCATGTTCCTGATGGGGTTGTCCACGATGGCCGTCGGACTCCTGCCGACTTACCAGCAGGTGGGCTGGCTTGCCCCGGCACTTCTGGTTACCTTGCGCCTCATCCAGGGATTTGCGGTTGCCGGCGAGATCTCCGGCGCGAGTTCGATGATTCTGGAACATGCGCCGTTCGGCCGGCGCGGGTTTTACGCGAGTTTTGGCCTGCAGGGCGTACAGGCAGGACAGATCTTCGCCGCAGCGATATTTTTGCCCCTTGCGCGTTATTTATCCGACGATGCATTCAACGCCTGGGGGTGGCGCGTCCCTTTCCTTCTCAGCGCTCTCGTCATCGTCGCCGGTTACATCGTGCGCCGCGAGGTTGCGGAAACCCCTGCCTTCACCGAAGAATCGAGCCAGCAGCGTGTTCCAAGGGCGCCGATTGTCGAGGCTTTCAAATACAGTTGGAAAGACATGCTGCGGGTGGTCTGCATGGCTTTGACGAATGTCATCCCGGTGGTAGCAGGTGTTTTCGCCGCCGCCTATGCCGTGCAACCAGGATATGGAATCGGTTTTCATAAGGATGTCTATCTGTGGATTCCGGTGCTCGGCAACATCGCGGCGGTATTTATTATCCCGTTCGTAGGCAACCTGTCGGACAAAATCGGCCGCAAGCCGCCGCTGATCGTTGGAGCACTTCTTTCCGGGCTACTCTCCTTTGGATACCTCTACGCCATCAGTATTCGAAACGTGCCTCTAACCGTCCTGCTGTCGCTGCTGATGTGGGGCGTGGTTTACCAGGGCTACAACGCCGTTTTCCCGAGTTTTTACCCGGAGCTTTTTCGCACACGATTTCGGGTGACTGCGATGGCGATCGCACAAAACCTTGGGACCACGATCACTGCCCTTCTTCCAGTCCTCTTCACAACGGTGTCGCCGCCGGGCTCGACGCATGTTCCGCTTTTCATCGGATCGATCACCTTCGGCGTAACAGCCATTGCGGCCATTGCTGCCTGGACCGCGAAGGAAACATACCGGACACATCTGAAAGACCTCGGCGATCCCGATGCACACCCTGTAGGCAAGCCGGAATACGACCGGCTGCGGGCAGAGGCCATTGCCGATACGGCTGTGTTATGATGTTACATGTAACACGGCAGGGATCTCTATGAAGAATACGATTGTGGATCGCGTGAAAAGGCATCGAGAGGCATTGCGTGCCGCCGGTTTGCGACCTTTGCAGATATGGGTCCCGGATACCAGACGCCGGGGCTTTGCGCAGGAATGCCGCCGCCAATCACGGAAACTCCGCAATGATCCGCAGGAACGCAGCATCCTGAAGTGGTTGAGTAAAGTTGCAGCGACCGAGGGCTGGAAGTGAGGCGTGGCGACATCGTTACGGTTGCTCTCCCAGGCGCATATGGAAAACCTCGTCCGGCGCTTGTCATTCAATCTGATCTCTTCGATGAACATCCCTCTGTAACGATCTTGCCAGTGACCAGTGAACTTCGAGACACGCCGTTGTTTCGCATCACGGTCAATTCGCTGTCCGAAACCGGTCTGCTGAAGCCGTCACAAGTAATGGTGGATAAGGCGCAGACGGTGCCCCGCGAGAAAATCGGCAAAACAATCGGCCATCTGGATGAGTCTGCCCTCATCTCAGTCAATCGTGCGCTCGCGCTCTTCCTGGGCTTTGCCTAGCAGAGATCAGTATGACCTCCGGTTTGAAGTTAGCTCTGCTTACCTAATTGTATGATCATCCATACAACAATCAAATTCTCCTTGACTCCATTTAACTAAGGACATAGCCTTCCCCAAATTTTCTTTTGAACCGACCGACGTCGTTGTCGGTACGTGGTGGAGGAGGCTCAATGGCGAGAACTCTATGGCTGGTCACCTTATTCGTGCTGATGGTGGGTCCGCCGCTTCCGGCACAGACTGTCGTTTCGCAGATATCCGGAACGGTTCGAGATTCTTCAGGCGCGGTACTGCCGGGGGTCGAAATGAAAGTAACCAATACGGACACCAGTGCCACGCGAACGGTCATCACGAATGAAGCGGGCCAGTATGTTGTCCCGAACCTTCCGGTCGGACCTTATCGGCTGGAAGCGAGTCTTCCCGGTTTTTCCACCTATGTTCAGTCCGGCATTGTGCTGCAAGTAAACAGCAATCCGGCGATTCCTATCGTTCTTCAAGTGGGCAGCGTTAACCAGACTGTCGAGGTGCAGGCAGACGCGGCCATGGTGGAGACGCAAACAACCTCGATTGGACAAATCATCGACAATCAGCATGTCGTCGAACTCCCATTGAACGGCCGGGACGTTTCGCAGTTGATAGCACTGTCCGGCGCTGCCGTGGCCGGCAGTGGAGGATTGAAGAGTAATTTGAATCATCCGGACGCCGTTGCCTATTCCGTGGCGGGCGGACTGATCAACGCGACGAACTACGTTCTGGATGGCGGCAATCACCTCGATCCACGAACTAATGTCGGCATGCCTTTGCCGTTTCCTGAAGCTATGCAGGAATTCAAGGTCGAGACAAGCGCTCTGCCGGCGAACTATGGAAGCCAGCCTGGAGGCGCGGTCAACGTGGTAACCAAGTCCGGAACGAATAAATTCTCGGGCACCATGTTTTGGTTTATGCGCAACTACGCAATGAACGCGCGCAATTATTTTGCAGCGACTCGAGATTCGCTGAAGCGCAATCAATTCGGCGGAACCCTGGGCGGCCCGCTAATCCAGGACAAGCTGTTCTTCTTTGGGGCTGTTCAGGAAACCACACTACGTCAACTGCCGACACCAAGCCAGGCCTTCGTCCCAACGCCGGCTGTGCTTCAGGGCGACTTTCGAACAGTGCTTTCGCCACCGTGCAAAGCGAGGCCAATCAACCTGGCGTCTACGCTGAACGGCGCGCCTTTTGCGACGAACAATGTCATCAGCACGTCACTGTTTAACCCGGTGGCGATGAAGTACATCGCCAGGATACCGGTTTCTACAGACCCTTGCGGGTTGCTGAAGTACTCCATTCCAAACGAAACGGACTCGTATCAAGTCCTCGGGAGAGTAGATTGGCGGCGCACTTCGAACGATTCGATTTTCGTTCGTTATTACATCAGCGATGCGAACCTGAAGGCATTCCTGGACCCGGCCAACGTCCTCAGCAGCCGACTCGGACTCCCGGATCGTTCCCAGTCCGTAATCATCGGGGATACGTACATCCTCAATCCGAAAGTGGTCAGTTCGTTTCGCGTGAGCTACACGCGCGGGGCGGTACGGCGGCTTTCTCCCAACGGAGTTCCCACTGCCACGGAGCTGGGCTCCAAGGTTATTTCGATGTTTCCGCGCTATACCGGGCAGAATTTCGGACCCAGTGGCTACTTCGGCCAGGCGGGAATTCCAGGTTACGTCATGACTAACGTCTATGACATTTCCGAGAGCGTGGCCGTCACGGCGAGATCGCATCAATTGTCGATGGGTTTTGAGTGGATTCAAACGCAGATGAATGGCCTCGGACCATTTCAAATGAATCCCAGCTTCACATTTAATGGTCAGGTTACTAATGACGCCCTTGTCGATTTCATGACGGGTAACCCCTTCACAGTACTGCAGGGTGGTGGTCAGATCAGCCACGACAAACGCAACGCACCGGGCCTCTATATTCAAGACTACTGGAAAGTGAAACCCCGCTTCCAGGTCGACCTTGGATTGCGATGGGATCCATACATTCCCTCGTACAGCCGTTACGGTTATGCGATGCGGTTCAGCCAGGCCAGATTCGACCAGGGAGTAAAAAGTAAGATGTTCGTGAACGCCCCCGCCGGTATTACGGTTCCTGGTGATGATGGCTGGAATGGCAGCAGGTCTACAACAACCGCGCAATATCATATTCTGTCACCTCGGATAGGATTCGTGTTCGATCCGACAGGTAAGGGAATCGAGACGATCCGTGCCGGTTATGGTGTGTTTTACGGGTCGACTTATCTCTGGTCGACTCAGCACGTCCCGCTGAATCCGCCATGGGGCAACACGATTACCTTGAATCAGCCGAAGGGAGGACTCTCCGATCCGTGGTCGGATTATCCTGGTGGCGATCCCTTCCCGCCGCCAAATGTCTTCCCACCGACTGCCAAATTTCCGGTGTTTGGGACTTTCGTATTCGAGAATACGGATAACAAACGGCCTTACACGCAACAGTGGAATCTGGCTGTTCAGAGGCAAATCGGATCCGACCTGCTCGCTTCCGTTAGCTATATCGGGAACAGAACGACGCACCAGACATTGGGAAGAGAACTGAATCCGGCCGTGTACATTCCCAACAATTGCGTTGCAGGTCAATACGGACTGACAGCGGCTGGCCCGTGTTCGACGGCAAGCAACATCAGTTCGCGGAGAGCGTTTTATCTAAAGGATCCGGTAAACGGCCAGTATTTCGGCAGTACCGTCATGGAGGATCCCAACGGAAACGCTACCTACAACGCGCTTCTGCTGAGCGTGAATCGCCGCTTCTCGAACAATTTCTCGACGTTAGCGAATTATACGTGGTCGCACTGCCTCAACCAGGGCGAGCCGGGTCAGGACATCGTCAACTTCTATCAGGATGTAAACAATCGCAGAGCGGAGTGGGGCGACTGCGGCAGCGATCGCCGCCACCTCGTTAACGTCTCAGTGGTCTCGCGGACCCCTGTGTTTGGCTCAAAGCTGGCGCAAATGATTCTGGGCAACTGGGCGGCCTCGGGTATCTATACGTTCAACAGTGGCAGTCCATTGAGCATTGCTCCCAGTATTTCCAGCCTTACGGGCGTGTCGAACCTGCGCCCGAATATTATCGCTGAAACGCATGTGGACAACCCTACCCTCACTCGCTGGTTCAATACCGATGCATTCCAGAATCCTGCGCCCGGAACGCTGGGAAATGAGGGCCGGACGATCCGGCTTTATGGTCCCTCCGCATGGAATGTCGACGCCGCTCTCTCGCGTACATTCCCTTTGAAAGAGAAACTGAAAATAGATTTCCGTCTGGAAGCGTTCAATCTGTTCAATCACGCGCGCTTCGGTAATCCGAACACTAGTCCCAGCAGTAATCCAAACACAACGATCAACAATAGTAATTTCGGCAAGATCACAGCGGCACAAGACCCGCGTATTATGCAGGCGGCGCTGAAGCTGAATTTCTAGAGGCGGATAACGACAAACCTCACTCACCCAGTCAAAACCCTGAGATGTTGTATGCTCATCCATACAACAATCACATTTCACTTGACAGCGTTTCAGGAAGGCCATAGCCTTCTCCAAATCTTTTAGGGGCCAAGTTCGCCCGAATATCTTGATGGGCGCGGTGGGCAAACTCACCGTTTTGAATATTCGGCGGGAGACCGACTCAAGAGTGGTGGAATGGAGGAATTTCGTGAGAGCCATAGTTGCAGTTTTTATTTCTCTTCTTATATGCACGACCGTCTGGGGCCAGGCAGTGACGGTGGCCCAGATCAACGGAACCGTAAAGGATCAATCCGAAGCTCTCCTCCCGGGCGTCGAAGTTAAGGTCACGCAGGCGGAGACCGGTTACAACCGGACGGTGGTTACGGACGAGACGGGAAGGTATACGATACCCAACCTTCCGGTCGGACCGTATCGGTTGGAGGCATCACTGCCTGGTTTCCGCACGTATGTGCAGACCGGTATCGTGTTGCAGGTGAATAGTAATCCCTCGATTCCTGTCGTGCTTGCGGTCGGTCAAGTGACCGAAACGGTTGAAGTGGACGCCAACGCCGCTCAGGTGGAAACCTTGAATGCAGGTGTCGGCGACGTAGTCGATTCACGCCGAGTGGTAGACCTTCCTCTTAACGGCCGGCAGTTGTCGCAGTTGATTACGTTGGCAGGGGCCGCAAATGAGTTTGTTCCCACTTCCGCCGGCCAGTCCCTAACGTCGAACAAGAACTATCCGACCGCTTCCGCGGTCGCAATCGCCGGCTCTCAGGGCGGCCAGACGCTATATCTGGTCGATGGCGGATACAACCTGGATCCAGTCTCCAACGTCGGCCTGCCGCTTCCGTTTCCCGATGCCGTGAGGGAATTCAAGGTAGAGACAAGTTCGCTACCTGCAAACTACGGAACTCAACCCGGCGGCGTCGTCAATGTCATCACAAAAGGCGGCGGTAATGAATGGCATGGCGGCGCTTTTGAATTCATTCGGAACTATGCCTTCAACGCGCGAAATTATTTCGCACCTGTGAGGGACGGCCTCAAACGCAATCAATTCGGGGGCACGCTGGGTGGGCCAATAATCAAAGACAAGGCTTTCTTCTTTGCGGGCTATCAAGGGACGTACGAGAGCGTTGCGCCATCCGCGAATATCGTTTACCTGCCGACCGCAGCCACAATGCAGGGCGATTTCACCGCGATGATGTCGCCGGCCTGTAATAATGGGGCTCAGAAAAACCTGACCGCTCCATTTTCAGGTAACAAGATTTCTCCCACGGCCTACAACCAGGTGGCATTGAACTATCTGAAGTTGGTCCCAATCTCCGACAACCCGTGCGGCCGTTACGTCTTCGGTATTCCCAATACGGACCACGAGAATCAGTTGGTCGGAAGGGGTGATTACCAAGTCAACAGTAAGCAGTCACTCTTTTTCCGATATTTCCACACCAGCTTCCAACATCCACAGGTCTATAACGGGAACCTGCTAAACGTTACGACAGACGCCAGCGTCGGATTGGATGACGTTGTGCAAACGGGAGTCATCGGACATACCTTCGTTATCAACCCGAACCTTGTCAATACCGCTCACATCGGGCTGTCGCGTTCGGCCATTTACAGAGTGGACTCACCTCAGTTGCCGACGCCGACCTCATTGGGCTCGAATGTGACCCAAGGAGTGCCGAGTTACACATTTTTCGCCATCAGCGGCTATTTCACGGCAGCGTGCCAGAATTGTTCGCCCGGGCCTTGGGTAACGAACGACTTTCAGGGTTCCGAGGATCTCAACTTGATCCATGGCAATCATCAAATCTCCGTCGGCGTAAATATGGTCCATGAGACGCTCACGTCGCTGGGCAATTTCTCGCGGAACGGAAATTACCAGTTTGCCGGGTCGGTGACGGGGAATGGTTTGGCTGATCTGCTCATCGGTGCGCCTTCGTCTTTCAGTCAAAACAATGGTCAGATCGGCGCTGATCGCCTCAACATTCCTTCAGCTTACGTTCAAGACAATTACCACTTCAGCTCACACCTTAACATCAATGCAGGCTTGCGTTGGGATCCGTACCTTTTGCCCTATCAGGCGCAAGGCCATGTGAGCATTTTTGATCAAGGCTGGTACGACGCGAACGTGCACAGCAAAATATTTCCGAATGCCCCTGCGGGAGTGTTGTTCGTCGGAGATAGTGGAATGCCCGGTAAATCATATGGTTTCTCCAGTTGGGGTAAATTCTATCCGCGACTGGGTCTTGTGTACGATCCACGGGGTAAGGGCCAGGAGACGATCCGGGCCGGCTATGGAATATTTCAAGGCATAACACCGCTATTCCAGCAAGGCGGCACTCACGCTCCATGGAGCGCTCCCATTAGCATTCCCACACCCGTAGGCGGGCTCTCGGATCCTTATAAGGGCTTTCCAGGTGGCAATCCGTATCCATTGCCGCAAACGCTCCCAGCATCTACCACCTTCCCCGTATTCGGGGGCGGATTAGGGCAGTTTCCATTACATCCGAGACCTGTATACATGGAGGAATGGAGCCTTGCCATGGAGAAACAGCTCCCGGACGATTGGCTACTCTCCGCCAGCTATCTGGGCAATCGGTCCCTGCACTTGGAGGTCGCGGTACCCTCTAATCCCACCGTTTACATAGCGGGCAATTGCTCGGTCGGCCAGTATGGACTGACAGCCGCGGGCCCGTGCTCGAACACTTCGAACACTAATTTCCGGCGTCTCATGTACCTTGCGGATCCGGTGAAATCTCAGGCCTTTGGCGGCCTGAGCAATTTTGGGGACGGAGGGAACGGCAACTACAATAGCCTTCTCCTTTCTATTCAGCACCGGTTTACGAAGAGCTATACCGTGAATACGAACTACACCTGGTCTCACTGTATGGCTGAAGGCGATTCGTCGCTCAACGGTGGAGGCTCTGCGCACATTTACTACAACCGCCATGCCGAATATGGCAGTTGTAACTCGGATCGCGCACAGGCCTTGAATATGTCACTCGTGGCGAGAACGCCGAAGTTCGCTAATTCTGCAATTCAGAAAATCCTGGGCAACTGGCAGGAATCGACAATCTTCACGGCTTTCACGGGGAGTCCGTTCACGGTCTCGCAAGGAACGGACAATACTCGAACCGGCGGCGGCGATCTGCCGAACGTTATCGGTACCACCAAGTTGGACCACCCAACGGTACAACAATGGTTCAATGTGAACGCGTTCGGGGTTCCTCCGCTAGGCGTCTACGGTAATGAAGGGAGGAACACGCTGCGTGGCCCTGGAGCTTGGAACGCAGATATTGCGCTTTCGAGGTCTTTCCCGATTACAGAAAGAGGACAGAAGGTTGACTTTCGCGCAGAGATATTCAACGTTTTCAACCACGCGCGTTTCCTTAATCCGGGCAGTGGCGTGCTCCCGACCGCGACGATGAATAGTCCGGCCTTTGGCCAGATTACGTCGGCCAGAGATCCCAGGATCATGCAGTTTGCGTTGAAGTATCAGTTTTAGTTGGGGCTGGATAGGTAGTCTGACTTCGGTAGGTATTATGACGTTCTTCGATACAGCCGTAATCAGCGGCCTTCCAATCCTAGGTAATAGCCGGCATTGGTTGGTGCATTTGTTCGATCCCGATGGATCGCGGACCGAACTTATGGAGAAGGCTCTTCAGGATACTCTGCCACCAATGACTGTCATGGCGCCGGGGACCCCAGCCCCTCTCATCCTGCCGAAGACGCCAGGCGTCTTGTCTTGGCCGTAGCTTCGCGAACGTTTGGTATATTGCTGCCCGATCGATCATCGACCGCATTGCTCCGAAGGAGAAACTCCAGGCATGAACAGCACTCTGGCCGGCCAGTTGGCAATAGTAACCGGTGGCGCTCGTGGGATTGGCTTGGGTATCGCCAAGCGTCTCGCCGCAGAAGGGTGTAGGGTGGCATTGTGGGATTTATCTTTCCAGCAGTTCGACCGTTCATCCGCCGGCTTCACTCCCGCCTCTTTGCAGATTGTAGACGTGGCCGACCTGGAGAGCGTGCAACGGGCCTACGCGGCCACTTCCGAGGATCTCGGTAAGATCGACATCCTTATTAATAATGCGGGCATCAATGGTCCCGTAGCAAACACGTGGGATTATCCCGTGGAGGACTGGAACCGAGTTCTGGCTGTAAATCTGACCGGCGTTTTTTATTGCACCCGGGTCATCCTGCCTGCAATGCGCGAGCGGAAATATGGTCGTATTGTGAATATTGCGTCGATGGCAGGCAAGGAAGGAACTGCAGGAATATCGGGCTATGCTGCGGCCAAGGGAGGCCTAATCGCGTTTACCAAGTCGGTAGCCCGTGAAGTGACCGACTGCGGCATCATGATCAATGCTGTGGCGCCGGCTCTTACGGAAACCGAATTGTTCGCTCAGATGACTCCTGAACACATCGCGCTTATGAAGAGCAAAATTCCAATGGGACGCTGCGTTCAAATTGATGACATTGCCTCGTTGGTTGCGTGGATAGTCAGTCCGGGGTGCAGTTTCACAACAGGCTTCACCTTCGATGTGTCGGGCGGCCGCGCAGTCTATTGAAAATCCGAGTATTGTGAATTTATGAGACCCTGTGTGACGCCACCGCTGGTTATCAGAGGCGCCGAGTTTGGCGGCCCGAAGCCCCTTTTTTGCCTGCCGCTTGTCGCGCACGACCTGCAAGGACTCTTAATGCAAGCGGACGTTGCGCACCATTTGCGGGCCGACCTGGTTGAGTGGCGTGTGGATTCGTACAACGAATTGACGGCGGAGCGTGTCGTCGAGGGTGCGAAGGCTTTACGTTCGGCTCTCCACACCGAACCCATCCTGTTCACTCTCCGCATTCGCGCGGAAGGCGGCGCAAAAGAAATAGGCCAGGACCTCAGAGCGCAATGTATCGAGGCTGTGCTGCGTTCCGGCGCCATTGACTTGATCGACGTTGAGCTGTGCAACGGCCCCAAATTCTTAAAACCAATCATTAAGACCGCACATGACTCGGGTAAACGCGTCATTCTCTCATTTCACGATTTTCAGGCCACGCCAAGCAATGAGGCAATGTTCGCAAACATTTCTGCAATGGTTGATCAAGGCGCGGACATCGCAAAAGTTGCTTGCATGCCCAACGGGCCTGCAGATGTCTTGAGACTGCTCCAGGTCACTTTCTCTTGCCGGCAGGCCTTCCCGAGCGTGCCACTTTGCACTACGTCCATGGGCAGTCTCGGCGTTTTGAGCCGAGTTGCGGGATTCTTATACGGTTCGGATATGGCTTTTGCCGCGGGTGCAGCCGTCTCTGCTCCGGGCCAAATCCCCATAGCTGAAGCCCGGGCGGTTACCGAAGCCCTGCTCCGTAACGCCTGACCTGCTGTTGGGGTATCATGGATATCCATGGACGCGGTTCGCCGCCTGAGAACCAGCTCCAGGATTTTGAATGAGCGAGCAGACAAAGGCGGAAAAGTTCCGCGGTATATACCTCGTCGGATTTAGTGGCTCCGGTAAGTCGACAGTCGCCAGGCTGGTCGGCGAGATGCTGAAGTGGCCGTTTTGTGATCTGGACGAACTCATAATTGAACGCAGCAGCCTGCCAATACCCATCATTTTTCAACGCCTGGGAGAACCCGGATTTCGTTCGCTCGAAACCGAAGCGCTGCGGGCAGCCTCCGGCTCTGAACCCTTTGTGGTGGCGACAGGTGGAGGAACTGTTGCTCGGCCGGAGAACCGGGTTTTCATGTCGAGTAAAGGCTGGATCATCTGTCTCGAGGGACAGCCTCAAACGCTGCTGGCCAGAATTGAACATCAATTAAAAGAATCCGATCCAAAAGCCATCCGCCCAATGCTCGACGCAGTTTATCCATTGGATCAAATTCGAGCCCTGAAACACACGCGTCAACCCGCCTATAGTCTGGCCGATTGGACTGTACATACCGATCGGCTGACGTTGGAGGAAGTCGCTGCAGAAGTGGTCCGCGCTGTTCACATGCTCGAGAAGTCGCAGGAGCCACCGGGGTCTGAAGGTCCATCCGGCGCACCCATGCGGCATTCGTTGAATCCGGACTTACCTCCTCCGATTTTGGTGGCGGCTGGTCCGTGGCCTTACTACGTCGTCGTCGAATGGAACCATCTGAACTCTCTGGGCCAGCAAGTTCGGCGTGTCTTACCTCAGGTGCGCCGGGCGGCCATCCTCGCCGACGCTCACGCGTGGCAGAGGCTTGGCAATACCGTCCGCGATTCGTTATGCAGTCAGGGTCTCGATGTCCACGTACGAGAGGTTTCACCGGGTGAAGCGATCAAGACTTCCGAAGAGGTTAATGCCATTCACGATTGGCTGCTCGGCATTCCACTTCGGCGTGATGATGCCTTCTTAATTATTGGAGGGGGCGCAATCGATGACGTAGGCGGCTTTGCTGCATCCACCTACATGCGGGGCGTTGCGTTGATCAAGATCCCAACGTCATTGGAGGGAATGGTCGATACTTCCATAGGCGGAAAGACTGCACTCAACCATCCTCGCGCGCGTAACCTGATTGGGACTTTCTTTCATCCGCGGTTGGTGTGGGCCGACGCGTCCCTGCTGCGTGGTGAACCTAAGGATGGATTGCGTTCGGAGTGGGCGGAAGTAGTGAAGTACGCGATGCTCGAAAGCTCCTTGCTGCGGGAGCAAGTTTCGGGAATCACCCTGTTCGATCAGGTCAAACAAAATGTCGACGCACTGATCGGTCTTGAGAAAAAAATCCTTCTCAATGTGATCGCCAGGTGCGTGGCCTTGAAGGCTCAAGTCGTTGCAGGCGACGAGCGCGATTCGGGGCAATATCGAATCTTCCTCAATTATGGACACACTATCGGTCATGCCCTCGAGGCGGCGACGAGTTACCAACTATTGCACGGTGATGCAGTGGCTATCGGGATGGCGATAGAGTCGAGGCTCGCGGTACGGCTCGGGCTGGCGGGTCCGGAGGTTGAGGTTCAACAGAACGATCTTCTCACTCGGTTCGGGTTACCTACGCGGCTGCCTCCTATTTCTCTCGAGCTACTGCTCGAACGTATCAACTACGATAAGAAGGTCTTTGGCGATGCGCCGCGCTGGATTCTGCCTGTTGCCATAGGACGAGCCGTAGTCTCGAGCGCAGTCAGCGAAGCCGATCTCATTGCCGTTCTTAAGGAATACTCCGCATAATTACGGCACTCGGCGTGATGTATGGTCATCCATACAAGATTCTATTGACCCATCCCTCTACCTCCAATTAGTATCGGCCGCAGATGATGAATCACGAATTCTCGTTGGCTCACCTGACGCTACTCAGTTGCAGCCCCCCGGACCTGATCGAAGTTGCTTCCGAGGCGGGTTATGACTATGTGAGTCTCCGCCCCATCGCCGTTACGCCAAATGAGCCCAAGTATCCTTTCGGCGAAGATAAGAATTTGTTGAAGCAGACCAAGGATGCCTTGGCCAAGACGGGGCTGCGGCTTTTGGATATCGAACTCGCGCGCATATTGCCGGACGTGAATCTGCGAGCCTATCTTCCGGCATTTGAGGCGGCCGCCGAATTGGGTGCGCAACATGTCCTGAGCAGCGGTTGGACGCCGGATCGTAATTATGTCGGTGAAAAATTCGCGGAGCTGTGCGATCTGGCAAAGCCATTTGGTCTGACGGTGGATTTCGAGTTCGTAACTTTTGCCGCAATGGGAACGCTGGCCGATGCCGTTGCCGCAGTTCGGTCTGCGGGTCGGAAAAACGGTGGTATCTGCATTGACACGCTACACTTCTTTCGCTCAAATACCGAACTGGCAGAACTGGATGATTTGCCCAGGTCGTGGTTCCAGTTCATGCAGCTCTGTGATGCACCAAAGGAGCCGCCAACCACGACCGAGGGCCTGATTTTCGCCGCGCGCTCCGATCGCAAGTTTCTCGGCGAGGGTGGATTGGACTTGGCTGCCGTCATAAACCGCTTCCCGCCAATGCCGTATTCATTGGAAATTCCGAATTCGAAATTGGCCCTGACGATGTCTCCACTCGAAATTGCAAAAAAAGCGCTGAGTACTGCGCGCGCCTACTTAAATGCGGCCCACTCTGCTCCAGCCATGACCAAGGCCTAATGTAAAATCGGTCCGCCACGAGGTATGAAACCACTTGAAAAGGTTCGTGTCTTAGATTTATCGCGGATGGTTGCGGGTGGCTTGGCCGGCATGCTGCTTGCCGACTTCGGCGCGGACGTGGTGAAAGTGGAGCAACCGGGGAGTGGCGATCCGTTGCGCCATTGGACCACGCAAGGACGACCCCTTTGGTGGAACGTGTATGCGCGCGGGAAGCGGTGCATCACACTGAATTTCCAATCGCCCGAAGGCAAGGACATCCTGATGCGGATGCTGCCTCGCTTCGATGTTCTGATCGAATCCTTCATACCGGGAACGATGGAGCGCTACGGATTAGGCTGGGATGTGCTGCATAACGTGAATCCAAAACTCATCATGGCTCGCATTTCCGGATGGGGGCGATCCGGTCCGGGGGCCGACCGGCCGGGGTTCGGAACTTTGGTGGAGGCAGCCACTGGTTTTGCCGCAATGAATGGAGAGATCGATGGACCTCCCATACTACCGAGTTTCCCGCTGGCGGACATGACTTCCGGACTCTACGCCTCCAACGCAGTCATGCAGGCGCTTTACCATCGCGATGTTAACGATGGAGAAGGTCAGGTCATCGACGTTTCGCTCTTCGAATCTTTGTTTTCATTACTCGGGCCATTGCCGGCGGAATATGCGGCCTCAGGCTTGATTCGAACGCGTCAGGGAAGCCGCTCCAGCAATGCCGGTCCTCGCGGATGTTATCGAACAGCCGACGGCTCATGGATCGCCGTAAGCGCATCCACGCCGAAAATGGCGAATCGCTTTTTCGAAGCCTATGGCCTTCACGATCTCTTCGCAGATGCACGTTTCGCCACGAACGAAGGAAGAGTTCGCAACGCTGAACAACTGGATTCGGCTATTTGTAAAGCGATTGGCGCCCGAAGTCTGGCGGAAAACCTAGAGATCATCGAAAGGAACAAATTGACGGCTCACCCTGTTCAAACAATCGCCGAGATTGAAGCCGATGGTCACTGGAAGAATCTTGGCCTGACAGTGGACGTTGGGCAAGGTGAACATGCCGTGCGTATGCACAACGTCATCCCGCATCTTTCCGCGACACCAGGCGAGATCCGCTGGCCGGGCGGCGAGCTTGGTCAGCACAATGAGGAAATCTACTGCGGTGAATTTGAGATGTCGCGAAGCGACCTCGATAGCTTCCGCAGCCGCGGCGTCATTTAGCTTGTTTGCCAGTAGTCAGGTATCAGCCGCGATAGCGGCGGCACTCCTGTAGCCACCGGCTTTAGCCGGTGGTAAGGATTTTCGCGGCAACAAGTGCCATAGGCACGACAGACGTCTCTCGTGCCTACGGCACTCATACCCCTGCGCGATTTGACACCCACCGGCTAAAGCCGGTGGCTACAGGAATACCGCCGCTATCGCGGCTATTTATGGTTGTGCTGATCACCTGATTACTCAAGTTTGTTAATGCCCTACTTGAGGATGGCAAGCGGAACCTTTGCGAGGTAGGTATCCAGAATCTCGCCTCGGGGTGCGTACGGAAACGCCACAAAAGCTGCACTCGTGTTGCCCTGGACCCATGTCGTGAAATCGCCGCCGCCATTGCCCAAACCATAATTACCGGCGTAGGTCAGCGGTGGGTAGATTGATAATTCGGCACTGACTTTCACCGTTGGTCCAAACGAATCACCGTCCAGCATGGCAACGAAAGTGTTGAATGCTCCGGGATTCCTGAATCCACGCCACGTCAACAGGACTTTGCCGTCCGTCGTGTACCCGACGGACGCCATACTGACAGTCGTGATGGAGATGGTGGGCAGTTCCGGTTTGGGCGCAGCCACCTTCCATGTCTTCGCACCGTCGGTGGTGTAATACACCTTCAGGTGCCGGTGGTCCGGCTCATAAACGGCGACCGCATAATTCCCGGCCTTCGCTGGGCTGGCTGCAGAAATGGGATAACGAACGGTGCCGCCTGGATTCCATTCCGTTGCTTCGGCCACGACCGATTCCGCCCAGACCTTTCCTTTATCCGACGTCGTTGACACAACGAGACATGGACAGTTTTTGCCCTCGCGTTTTGCGACATTGCGGGCCGCCACTACGGTGCCGAATGCGGCGGAGATTGTTCCTTTCGCCTCGTATACCGTACCGAAGGTTCTGCCCTTGTCCTCGCTGGCACTCATATACGCGCCTGCGGTCGAATAGAACGTTCCGGTGATAGGATCGACGACACCATTTGCGCCGTCCCACGGAGTGTCTTCCTGATTCATGCCGCCGCCCAGTCCCCTCATTCCCGGCATAAACCTATCGATCATGATGCCGGGAATCATTTTTCTCCAGGCCGCACCCATGTCCGTGGATACCGACACGCCGGCGCGGCCCGCCTTCGGTTCCTTCTGGACAACCCCGCCGGCAGTAAACAACGCTCCGCCAAAGTACATTGTTCCGTCGTTGGCTATGGCGGTCCAGGGCGCATTGCAACCCCATAAGAGCGGTTGGCCGTTGCCTCCGGGCGTTCGCAACACATCCATCATGTTGCGGTCGGTAAACTTCTGTCCGCCGTCCTTGGAAATGGAGATATGACATTCGGCGATACGATCTTCACGGAGGGCGTTGGTATCGATCGGCAAATTATATTGGCGCCACGCGACAGCCAACAATTCCGGGTTTGCCCGGCTTACGGCTACCTGCGGGAAGACGGAGGCGAACTTGGGTGTGTTCTTACTAATATTGGTGAGCCCCACGCCCGGAGTAAGTCCCGGTTCAGGCGGCGTTTGTCCGGCCGCCGCTAATATTGCGATGAGCACACCGGCGCCGGTTACTAAAGCTGTCCGAAATTTGAGTCTCCCCATCCAGTCCTCCAAGGCGATAAGCAGTCTGCTTGAATGTTGTACGAATGATAATACAAGTTGGTAAAATACCCGCCATGTCAAGAGCACTTACACCGGATGAACGTCAACACGCCCATGAATTGCTGGAAAGAGCCCGCGCCGCAATGCGCGCCATTCAGAACTACGATCAAGCGTCGGTCGATCGACTGTGCCAAGCGATCGCCTGGGCTACTTACAATGAGCCGACGGCAACCCGCCTGGCCAACATGAGCGTTGACGAAAGCGGACTGGGTGACCGCGAACCTCGGCGCCGCGCCAAGATCATGGGTGTTCTGCGCGACGCACTTCGCCAAAAGAGCATCGGCATCATCGAAGAAATTCCTGAACAGGGAATTGTGAAGTATGCGAAACCCGCTGGAGTGATTGCGTCACTGATTCCCGTTACCAGTGCTTACGTGACGCCGGCAACCGTAGCGATATACGCCATCAAGTGTAAGGACGCCGTGATCTTTTCTCCGCACCCTGCCAGCAAGAAAACGACGGCCGAAGTCGTCCGAATCATGCGTTGCGCGCTGAAGGCCGCCGGCGCTCCTGAGGACATCGTCCAGTGCGCGGCGAAACCGAGCATTCCGCTCGCGCAGGAATTGATGTCGATATGCGATCTCACAATTGCTACAGGTGGACCTGCCATGGTGAAAGCAGCGTACAGTTCTGGCAAGCCCGCATATGGCGTCGGTGCGGGGAACGCGACGATGGTTATCGATGAGACTGCCAACGTTGAAGAGGCAGCGAAGAACACTCGAATCAGCAAGACTAACGACAATGGATCGGGCTGTTCCGCCGACGGCAATCTGATCGTCGACTCCTCCATTTACGATGCATTTTTAGGCCAACTGCAGAAGGAAGGTGGGTACCTGGTCAACAGTGATGAGAAGCGCCTCTTAGAAAAAGCCTACTGGGATTCCGAGGGCCACCGCACTCCAGAGACCATTGCCAGACCTGCTTCGAAAGTTGCGGAAGTCGCGGGATTCGGTATTCCGCCGGATCGGAAGTTTCTCCTCGTAGAGGAACAGAAGATCGGAAAGGAGCACGCTTTTTCGCGGGAGAAATTGGGAACGGTCCTGGCGACGTTCAAATATACCGGTTGGCCTATGGCTCTGGACATGGTGAGCCGGATTTTCGAGGTCGGTGGACGCGGACACTCGTGCGGAATCTATTCATTTAACGATCAGCACATTCATGAGCTTGCCCTCGTTGCACCCGTCAGCCGAATGATGGTGCGTCAGATTCAATCGAGCTCAAACGCCGGAACGTTCACCAACGGTATGCCGATGACTTCAAGTATGGGGTGCGGTGTTTGGGGCGGCAATATTACGAACGAAAACATTTCACTGAAACACTACATGAATGTCACCTGGGTGAGCCGTCCGATTCCCGAAGACCGCCCTTCCGATCAGGAATTGCTGGGTGAGTTCTACAATAGCGAAATCTTTTAAGACAGCCGATGCCTGCTTGACCCTCTGGGCGGGCTTAATCGTCGTCATCACCGTTCTTGCTTACATCCCTTCGTTGAGAGGTGGCTTTGTTTGGGACGACGCCATCTACATTACGAACAATCCCCTGGTAAAGGCTCCTGATGGACTCCACCGATTCTGGTTCAGCACAGAAGCGTCCGACTACTATCCTCTAACGTGGACTCTGTGGTGGGCGGAATGGCGGCTCTGGGGTAACTCTGCGACCGGTTATCACGTTGTCAGTGTCCTTCTGCACGCCATCAATGCCTTGTTGGTGTGGAGCATCCTGCGACATTTAAAGATAGCTGGAGCCTGGTTGAGCGCGGTTCTGTTCGCAATTCATCCCGTCAATGTTGCTTCGGTCGGCTGGATCAGCGAGCAGAAGAACACCCTCTCCATGCTGTTCGCTGCTCTCGCAATCCTCGCCTATTTGAAATTCAATCAGGAAGAACGTCCGGCATGGTATGGGCTTTCGTTGGCGGCGTTTATTCTCGCGCTACTGAGTAAGAGCGCCGTGGTGATGCTACCCGTGGCGTTGCTCGCCTGTGTCTGGTGGATGCGCCGTAGTGTTTGCCTGAAGGATTTAGTCCGAACTGTGCCGTTCCTTCTGGCGTCCTTGATCTTTGGCCTCGTCACCATCTGGTTTCAGAACAATCGAGTTCTCAGAGGACACCCGGGTCGATCTGATTCCCTTCTTTCCCGTCTCGCTGGTGCAGGCTGGGTCTCTTGGTTCTATGCCTATAAAGCTGCCCTTCCAATCAATCTCACTGCGATATACCCGAGGTGGATGATTGACACTTCCAGTTGGCTGTCTTACGTGCCAATAGTTATTCTCGCTGCCTCATTCACTGTCTTGTATTTGAATCGGAAAGGTTGGAGCCGGCCCCTGTTGTTCGGGTTTGGATACTTCGTACTGATGCTCTTTCCCGTGCTGGGGGCTTTTGACCAGAGCTTCTATCAATACTCGCTCATGGCGGACCATTGGCAATACTACTCAATAATTGGGCTCATCGCGCTCGCGGTCGCTGGCGGCGCTTCCATCTATCGGACTGGCAAGTACGGGCGATATTGGGGCTGGGCGGTGTGTGCTGGACTGATTCTCGCGCTGGGGTGGGCTACTTGGAGCAGAACACATATTTACGCCAATTCCGAAGCACTCTGGCGTGACACGATAGAGAAGAATCCGAACGCGTGGGCGGCTCATGCGAATTTAGGAAATGTTCTTCTGGAGTCCGGAAAGGTTGCGGAGGCAGTTCGGCAATACGAGCAGGCACTGCGGATCGAGCCGTTCCTTGCCGAACCTCATAACAACTTGGGAACTATCCTGGTTCACGCCGGCCGGCTACAAGACGCGATCGGACAATACGAGCAGGCGTTGCGGGTGAAAATCGATTATCCGGAAGCACAAAACAACCTGGGGTTGGCGCTCATGATTGCTGGAAGGAACGACGAAGCAGCACCGCACCTCAGAGCGGCCGTGGACCTTAACCCCAATTACGCGGAGGCTCGCTACAATCTTGCGGTCTTGCTCGCGAATCAGGGCAAGACTGATGAAGCTATTTCACAGTTGCAAAGCGCCGTCAAAGTGGACCATCGCCAACAGTTCCAGAGCAAACTGGACGAGCTCATTGTGCTCAAGTCCCACCACTAGCCGCCTCTGTCCGTAGTCAAATCGTTACGGTGTACAATTGGTAGGACATGATAGGTGGCCTAATCGTTACCCATGGACGCCTGGCGATCGAGTTGCTCAACGCCGCGGAGCAGATCGTCGGCGAGATCCATAACGTTGCTGCCGTTTCCCTTGGATGGCATGACGATGTCGACACGGCCGCAGGATCGATCAGTAAAGCCATCGAGCGGGTGCGTACGCCAAGCGGGGTTTTGATCCTTACGGATATGTTCGGCGGAACACCGACAAATATTTCATCGACATTCCTTGATCACGGCACCGTCGAAATCATCACGGGCGTGAACCTGCCGATGTTGATTAAATTCGTGCAACTGGAGGAAGGTCAGACACTGGAGTCCGCGGCTCAATTACTCCGCGAGACCGCCCAGAACAGTATCTATGTCGCCAGCGAGTTGCTATCGCCTAAAAAGCAACCATGAAAGAGCGGCAGGTTGTGATTGGGCACGCGCTTGGCCTTCACGCCAGAGCGGCAGCCAAGCTCGTTCAACTGGCGGGGCAGTTTCAATCCAGCGTCGTTCTGGTTCGCGACGGTGCACAGCCGGGCGAAGCCGACGCTCGCAGCATTCTGAGTATCCTCCTTCTGGCTGCCGGCCACGGCTCATCGTTGCTTGTCCGCGCGGATGGCGCTGACGAGGACGAAGCGCTGGAGAAGATATGTGAGTACCTCTCTGGATGATTAGATGAAGGATTCGGAAAAGATAATCCACGGAGTTGTTGCGTCAGGCGGAGTCACCATGGGCCACGCCGTTCGGGCCTTCGACCCCCAGTTCATTTCATTCAATTACAAATTGAGGCTCAGCCATGTGGACGAAGAGTCTGATCGCTTCAGGAGGTCGGTTGAGAAGTCGCGCCAGCAACTCCGGCGAATGCAGCAGCAACTGCAGAAGCGCAAAGGCCCGGAATCGTCTTTTCTCATCGACGCTCACCTCCTGATCCTTCAGGACAAGTTGTTCGTCGATCGGATCAACGAGAAGATTCGCGACGAGCAGATCAACGCCGAGTGGGCCATTCAGAAAGTCAGCGACGAACTGTTCGAGGCATACGATAAGCTGCAGGATGAATACCTGCGGGAGCGCCGGGGCGATCTGGACGACATCGTGCGCCGTCTTTTGCACAATCTGCAGGTCAATGCCCAACCGTCGTTCAAGAAATTGCCATACGATGCGATCCTCGTCGGCCGCGCCATTCCCCCGTCGATCCTTTTCGAACTGCGCTCGCAGCGTGTCGTCGGGTTAGTCACGGAGACCGGTAGTCCTCTGTCGCACACCGCAATCATGGCTCGCTCCCTTGAGATTCCTGCCGTAATGGCAACCGAAGATCTCTCCGGCATCTCACCGGGAGAACAGCTTATTTTGGATGGGGACAGCGGTCTGGTGATCTGCTCGCCGTCTCCGCAAAAGATCGAGGAGTACAAGCCACGGATCAAAAGCACGAAGCGTTCTCCCCGCTCCACGGTTGCCGCTGCACCGATCGTCACGACGGATCGCGTCCGAATTTCTCTCGGCGCGAATATCAACTTTCGGGAAGAGGTGAACGCGGTCGTGTCGAGCGGCTGTGAGTCGATCGGCCTGTACCGCACGGAATTCGACTTCTTCCGGGATGGCCGGCAGCCCGATGAGGAATCGCTGGTTGGTGACTACACGGAAGTCCTGAAAACTGCCAAGAAAACCCCAGTGACTTTCCGAACGATCGACGTTGGTATCGACCAGAAAAGCTGGGACGGAGTGAACTCGAATCTGGGCGTGCGTGGTTTACGATTTTGCCTCGAGAACCAGGACATTTTCCGTACCCAGCTACGGGCGCTGTACCGTGCGTCCGTTCACGGAAAAACTCGGATTCTCCTGCCATTCGTATCCACAGTCGACGATCTGGACACTGCGCGGGAGATCATCGTGGATGTGCGGAAAGATCTCGATGCTAAAGGTCAACCCTACGATGCGAATATCCCGATAGGCGTCATGATCGAGACCCCGGCTGCCGCTCAGACCTGCGATCTCATGGCTTCTCGCGTCGATTTTTTCTGTCTGGGTACGAATGATTTGATCCAGTACTATCTGGTCGTCGACCGCTCCGACCAATCGGTCATGCACCTCTACAATCCGTTCCATCCCGCGATCCTGCGTTGCTTGAACCAGGTTTACTTGCTGTTGGAACCGACTGGAAAGCCCATTACCGTATGCGGCGAAATGGCGGCCGATCCTCCGTCTGCTGCCGTTTTGCTGGGTTTGGGATTCACATCGCTTTCCGTGAGCCTGCCTGCATTCGTGCGCATTCAACAGATGATCCGGCGGGTTTCTTTTTCTGAATTACGGGATCTCGCACGGCAGCTCCTGCGCATGCATAAACCAAAAGACATCGAGGAAAGGGTCCGGGCGACTGTCGGGACAGAGACTTCATGACGAAGCTTCTGGGGTATATCAAGCCGCACTTCTGGCTTCTCGCCATCTCCCTTTTCTTGGTCGCGATTGTCGGCGCGCTCGAAGCCGTGTCTCCATTCTTAATCGGTCTGGTGTTCGATACAGTGCTGCATGCCTCGACAACTCCGACCATCGAGATTCCACTCGTCCACCGCAGTTTCGCGATCGCGGGCACGAATGGAACAATCTTCCTCATGCTTTTGGTGGTGACAACGATCGTCAAGGCTGTCGCCGAATACGGATCCATCGGGGTGATCACGTATCTGGGGCAGGCGGTAGTGCGCGACCTTCGAAACGACGTTTTCGAACGCATTTTGTGCCAGCCTCTCCGGTTCTTTCAGTTTAATCCGACGGGCGAATTGATCTCACGTGTGTCTGCCGACGTGGAGCGAATCCAGACTGCCGCGTCGGAGACCCTGGCCGAATTTCTGAAACAAGCCTCGATCTTGATTTTCCTGCTTATTGCGATTTTTGTAATCGATTGGAAGCTCGCGTCAATGTCGATTGCTCTTGTGCCGTTCGTCTTCTACCCCACGATTTGGTTCGGCAAACGGCTCAGAGTGCTGAGCCGTTCGAATCAGCAGGAGATGGCGGACATGGCGAACGTCCTGTACGAGACGATCGCGGGAAACCGGATCGTAAAGGCGTTCACGATGGAGAGGGCGGAGGCCGGTAAGTTCCGGGGAATCACGCGGCGCATCTTCCGACTCAACGTGCGTCAGAAAATGACACAATCGCTTTCATCTCCATTGATGGAAGTTCTCGGCGTCTTTGTTGTTGCCGCATTTCTTGTTTACGCGCGTGCGCAAATCATCGGTCAACGGATGACGCCAGGTTTATTCGTTGCGTTCATCGTCGCATTGAT
>Ga0207098_10068_pt3 | contig 25052 bp, 22 predicted proteins | sample Alteio_BWMinHeat_84_FD_153548 | JGI IMG/M metagenome (GOLD analysis project Ga0207098, IMG submission 153548) | Enriched cells from forest soil in Barre Woods Harvard Forest LTER site, Petersham, Massachusetts, United States -... | ecosystem: Environmental > Terrestrial > Soil > Temperate forest >...
GTCCACGGTTCGGGTGAACGGGATCGCGTTGTATCCCCATACTTCCTGCAACAGGGTTTCCCGCGTAACGATCTCACCTTTGTGTTCGACGAAGTATCGTAAAAGCCTGGATTCGCGCTCGGAGAGATCGATCGCTTTTTTATCGCGTATCAGTTGCGACTTCACAAAATCGATCCGCTTGCCATCGAATTCAAATACCCGCAGGTCACTTGCGGTGGCCAACGACGCGCGACGCAGCAGCGCTCCGATGCGCGCCAACAGCTCGTCGGGATCATAAGGTTTCGTGACGTAGTCATCGGCGCCGCCTTCGAACCCGGTTACCTTATCGAAGGTTTCTCCTCTTGCCGTGAGCATGAGGATCGGAATCCGGATGCCCGACTGCCGCAGATTCCGGCAAACCTCGAAGCCATCCATGCCGGGAAGCATGACATCGAGAATGATGAGGTCGGCGCCGCGCGCCCTGGCTGCTTTGAGTCCGTCTTCACCATTCAAGCACGCCTCCACTTCGTATCCGCGGCGCGTCAGCAGGTCGCTCAGGATACGAACTAGTGCGGCTTCATCCTCGATGATCAAAATCTTCACGATACGGCCTCGGCGACTGCCGTGAGATGCAGCGTAAATCGAGTGCCGTGGCCGGGTTCGGATTCGACGGTCACCCGGCCACCTTGAGCGTTTATCATACGACGCACAAGATTCAACCCCAGCCCGCTTCCCGGCGTGTCGGACCGCACATTCCTGCCTCTGAAGAAGGGCTCAAAAATATGCGGCAGATCCGCCGCGTCGATGCCCGGCCCGTGGTCCGCGACGGTCACCACAACGGTATTCGTGTCGGCACGTCGCGCTTCGATATCGATTCGCCGAGCACTCTCGCCGCATCCGTACTTGATCGCATTCGACACGAGATTCTGCAGGCATTCGGCAAGAGCCTGTTCGTCGGCTTTTACTTTTGGCAGGTTGCCCGCAATGCTGCGGTTGATTTCGCAGGCGGCGCTATTCAATGATGAAGACATTATTTGAATCACCCGCTCGACTATTTCATCGACCTGAACCGGCCGCACGTCGTAGGTATTTCGTCTTTTTTCGGTTCGGGAGAATGAGAGGATTTGATCCACCATGGTTGACAGACGCTGGCCCTCTGCTTGAACCATGGAAGCATACTCGCGAATTTCGTTCTCATCCGAAACGACTCCGTTGGCGACGTTGTACGCGGCGGAGCGGATAATCGCCAGCGGAGTTCGAAGTTCATGCGACACGCGCGCCACAAAATCCATCTGTAATTGCGCAAGCGCACGCGCGCGATGACTCGAAACGACAACGAGGACAACGCTGGACGCAAGAAGCAGAAGAATCCCGAAACTGACGGCCAGATCACGCAGGCGCAGTGAACCGACCTGTGCATCGAGCGAACCGGAACGGTGCTGTGCCAGCAACTCCCATGAACCGGACAGAAAGAAATTACTCCGCATTCCGAGCCCGGGCCCCGGTCCGCCTCCTGGTCCAAATCCTGGACCCTGGTCCGGGCGCGGACCCTTGCGTTGTTGGAAATCCTGAGGTGGGCCGCCGGGCGGCCTTCCGCGTCCAGCGTCGGGGCGGAAGATCGCCACGCGCAGATCCGGCTTCTTCATGTCTTCTTCATTAAAGGATGCATCGGACTTGTAGAGAACTTCCGGATTCGAACCACGCGAGACTATAGCGATGCGGTATTCGGAATTGGCGCCAGTGGCAAAATGCCGGGCGACGACGGTTGGTATGAAGTCGTCGAGAAATATCTTTTGATTCAACTCAACCAGCGTCCAGCCCGGAAATACCGGTGGCATCGGACCGGGACCGCGTCCGCGGCTGTCCGGTTGTCGCGCCCTCCGATCGAATCCAAGCCGCGCGTCGAAGAGGCCGAGAAACTGCTGGTCATCCATCGCCGGAACCGGAAACAAAGGATTGCCCGTGCTCAGGGGCTCCCACGGAGTTCCGTTGCGCTGCCGGCCGAATCGGTCGCCGCGCTCTTCGAGATTTTCCTTGAGCGCCGCGAACTCTGACGGCCAATCCGCCGGTTCCAATGTGCGCGACTCCGGCTCGAATCGAAGGAGTTCCAGTCCGCTGTCTTTTCGCCGGGCAACAAACACGCGGCGGACAAAATTGGGATACGCGGCAATCGAATCGTCATAGCGCTGCGCAAGGACGTCTGCGAGATTGGCGGTGTCCAATGATCCCCGAATCTGGAAGGTTGTAAGTATCCGGATCAGTTCGCGGTTGAAGTCCTGCGCAAACTGCGTTCCGGCCTGATTCAGATGGTCTTCGAGTTGACGCCGCTCCGCCTGGCTGACCTCTCCAATCCATCGATACTGCAAGACCGCCAGAAGCGGCAGCAGCACCAGGAGTGCGGAAAGCACAATGTACAGGGTTCGCGATGGCCGGGGCGTGGTCATTACCGCCAGTATAGGCGGCCCGCACATTCGATTACCTGTTAAATGTCCTTAACAAGAGCCCGTTTCGCCTGTCCTGCTCTGCGTAACCCGCGCATGCAGACCCATTGAAGCATGGCGCAGCACCTTAAGGCGTCGCAACAAAACCGCTACCGCGTTGACAATTCCAGTGGGTGCAGCGTATAGAGTTGGCTCTATGAATGATCTGAACCGGCGCCAATTTATAGTTGCTGGCCTTGGCGCGGCCAGCCTTGCTCGATACGCATTTTCTGCAGCGGATGACGATCTCACTTTGCTGTCCTTGAAACAAGCGTCGGACTTGATCCGATCCAAGAAGGTCTCGCCCGTCGAATTGACAGAAGCTTGCCTGGCCAGGATCGGCACCTACAATCCGAAGATCAATGCGCTGATCACGGTAATGAAGGATCAGGCGCTTTCGCAAGCGAAAGAACTTGCTCAAGAGGCGGCTGCGGGGAAGTTCCGTAGTCCGTTGCACGGAATTCCTATCGCGCTTAAAGACAACATCGATACTGCCGGAACCCGCACTACAGCGGGCAGCCAGGTGTTCGAAGACCGGGTGCCGAAGGAAGATGCAGAGGTAGTTCGCCGTTTAAAGGCCGCGGGAGCAGTGCTGATCGGCAAGACCAACATGCACGAATTCGCCGCCGGTGGAACATCTGCCGTGAGTTATTGGGGAGCGGTCCGGAACCCGTGGAATTTGGAGCGGAATTCCGGAGGATCGTCGGGCGGTTCCGCCGCCGCGGTCGCCATGAGCTGTTGTTATAGTGCTCTCGGCACGGATACCGGGGGATCTATCCGCACACCTTCTGCGTACTGCGGTACAGTCGGATTCAAACCGACATACGGCCGCGTCAGTATTCGAGGCATCATTCCTCTGACCTGGTCGATGGATCATTGCGGACCGATTGCGCGTACGGTAGAAGATACTGCTCTCGTGCTTCAACAAATCGCGGGGTATGACAAGCTCGACATCGACAGCGTCGATCATCCGGTCCAGGACTACTTTGCAGGGATAGGCGCTCCCGTCGCCCAATTCCGGCTGGGAATTCCTCCGAAGTTTTATGACACGCTCGACGAAGACGTCGCGCGAGCGGTGGAAGAAGCCACCGCGGTTTTGAACAAGATGACCAAGGGGTCGCGCGAGGTGAACCTGCCGTCGATTCTCGGCGCCGGCGCCAATGGCGAAACCTACGCGTATCACGAGGATTTGATCACCAAGAATGCCGGAGGGTACATGCCTCAAACGCGGCGGCAGATCCAGAATGGCGGAAGCGTCAAGGCATCGGACTATGTGCGAAGCTGGCGCCAGTTGATGCTGATCCGCCGCATCGTGGATGACTCTTTCGCGGAACAGAACGTTGACCTGCTCATTACTCCTACGCGCCGCGTGCCCGCGCGCCCGATCTCGGTCGAGCTAAACCGGCTCGAGAAGCCGCCTGGACCGGATCCCGAAAATACGGGGTCATTCGATTCCTACGGTCTGCCGGCGATCTCTGTCCCGTGCGGTTTTTCGAAGGATGGAATGCCGGTCGGCCTACAGATTGTGGGCCCTCACTGGGCTGAGGATCGGGTGCTCGCTCTTGCATACGCCTACCAGCAGGCGACGGATTGGCATAAACGCCGGCCACCGCTGCAGCCCGATACCAAAGTTCCTTCGATTACTGCCGGCGAGTAGTAAAAAGGAAAACGAATATGTTGAATCAAACGAATCGGCGTGAATTCCTACTTGCAAGCATGGGCATGGCTGCTGCGGCCCGATTTGGTCTCGGTGCATCTTCCGACGATCTTGCGGCCCTGACCTTGAAGCAGGTTTCCGAGCAAATCCGTGCGAAAAAGCTTTCTCCGGTCGAGTTGACGGAGGCATGCCTGAGCCGCATCAAAGTGTATAGCCCGAAGATGAATGCATTCATCACGGTGATGCAAGATAAAGCTCTGGAACAGGCCAAACAACTTGAACGGGAGCAGATGGCAGGAAGGTTCCGTAGCTCACTGCACGGCATCCCTCTAGGCATTAAGGACAACATCGATACCGCCGGAACGCGCACAACAGCGGCAAGCGCGGTGTTTGAAGACCGCGTGCCGACGGAGGACGCAGAGGTCGTCCGCCGGCTCAAGTTAGCTGGAGCCATTTTGATCGGTAAGACCAATCTTCACGAGTTCGCCTCGGGAGGGACTTCGGCGGTCAGCTACTGGGGGCCGGTGCGCAATCCGTGGAATCTGGAACGGTATGCGGGAGGCTCGTCCGGTGGCTCGGCGGTATCGGTTGCAATGGACCTTTGTTATGGCGCACTGGGGACGGACACCGGAGGATCGATACGTACGCCGTCTGCTCATTGCGGGGTCGTTGGCTTGAAACCGACCTACGGACGGGTGAGTATTCGTGGCATCGTTCCGCTGACGTGGTCATTGGATCATTGCGGTCCCATCGCGAGAACCGTTGAGGATGCCGCCATGGTCCTTCAGCAAATTGCAGGTTATGACAAGCTGGATATCGATAGCGAGGAACATCCCGTGGGCAACTATGTAGCCGCCATCGGAGCCCCCGTCGCGGGTTTCCGGATCGGGATACCGCCGCGCTATTTCGACGTGATTGAACCCGATGTCCGGAGGGCAGTCGAAGAGGCAATCGCTGTTCTGAACAAGCTCACGAAGGGCTCCCACGAAGTCAATCTGCCGGAACCGCTTGCGGGACAACTCGGCGCCGAAGGCGTCGCGTATCACACCGATTTGCACGCTTCCGACAATCTTTATATGAGCGGCCGAGGCCGAACCGGAAATCAGGAGTCCGTTGGAAATTACGTTCGCGCCTGGCGGGAGTTGCAGTTACTGCGGCGGACTGTCGACGATGCGTTCCAGGACATTGACGTCGTCGTCATGCCGACGCGCCGTCGCACTGCGAAAAGTATCGCCGAGGAATTGAAGCCGCGTTCTCCCAATGCCCCCGCTCCAGCGCCGGATCCGGAAAACACGCGTCCATTCGATGCTTACGGAATCCCGGCAATTTCTGTCCCGTGCGGCTACGATCACGATGGTATGCCGATTGGATTGCAGATCGCCGCGGCCCATTGGAATGAAGAGAAAGTGATCGCACTCGCTCACGCCTATCAGGAAGCCACGGAGTGGCACAAGCGCCGGCCGCCACTTCAGCCCGAGACAAAGGTTCCGACGTTGAACGAACGATGACGTACCGATTTCCGGATGTAAGGTTGTAGCCGCGGGATGGTAGAAGGAGAGGGCCATGGATCGAAGACGTTTTATTGGGTACTCGCTGGTTGCCGGATCAATCGGAGTTTCCGGGTGTTCACCGTCAGAGCAGCAACAGCAGCCGAAGCAGGCGCAGAGCGGAACCGCAGCCACGACACCGTTTGAACTCGAAGAAGCGACGGCCGCCTCACTACAGGACGGCATGAAGTCCGGCAAGTACACCGCGCGATCGATCACCGAGTTATACCTCGGACGTATACAGGCACTCGACAAGCAGGGACCTTCTCTTCATTCAGTCATCGAGACGAATCCTGAAGCCGTACAGATTGCCGACGCTCTCGACGCGGAGCGTAAGGCAAAAGGTCCACGCGGGCTGCTTCATGGCATTCCTGTCCTGATCAAGGACAACATCGACACTGCAGACAAGATGACCACCACGGCAGGATCGCTTTCGCTAACGGGATCCATTCCGCTTCAGGATTCATTTGTGGCCAAAAAGCTGCGCGATGCCGGAGCAATCATCCTGGGGAAGGCGAATCTCAGCGAATGGGCCAATATCCGATCGAACAAATCATCGAGCGGATGGAGCGGACGCGGCGGTCAGTGCCGTAATCCGTACGTGCTGGATCGCAATCCATGCGGATCAAGTGCGGGATCGGGAGCCGCGACGTCGGCGAATCTGACGGCGCTTTCGATTGGTACCGAAACGGATGGTTCTATTGTTTGTCCGTCGAGCACATGCGGCATTGTGGGCATCAAGCCGACCGTCGGCTTGATCAGCCGTGCTGGAGTTATACCCATTTCGCATAGCCAGGACACGACCGGTCCGATGTGCCGCACCGTTACCGATGCTGCGATTCTGCTGAGCGCGTTAACAGGAGTCGATCCACGCGATTCCGCGACAAACGCAAGTCAAGGCAAAGCCGCCGCGGATTATACCCAGTTTCTCGATCCGAACGGTCTGAAGGGCATGCGAATCGGTGTGTCACGATTGGACTTCGGTTTCAACCCGAGAGTGGACAAGTTGATGTCCGACGCAATCGACGCGCTGAAAAAAGGAGGCGCCGAGATCATCGATCCAACAAACCTCGATTCGCTGAAACAATTGGACGACTCGGAAATAACAGTAATGCTTTATGAACTCAAGACCGACCTCAACGCATATCTCGCTTCGCTCGGTGCGAAAGCGCCGGTGAAGACCTTGAAGGAAATTATCGAATTCAATGAGAAGAACGCGGATCGCGAACTGCAGTACTTTGGCCAGGAACTTTTCATTCAGTCTGAAGACAAGGGGCCGCTGACGGATTCAAAATATCTTGAGGCTTTTAAGAAGAGCCAGACTCTCGCACGCGTGCAGGGCATCGATGCGGTAATGAGCAAGAACAAGCTGGATGCGATTATTGCGCCGGCGAATGGTCCCGCCTGGACCACCGATCATATCAACGGCGATCACTTCGTCGGAGGCAGCTCCACTGCCGCCGCGATTGCGGGATATCCCAACATCACTGTGCCCTGCGGATATGTTGGCGGGTTGCCGATCGGCATTTCATTCTTCGGCCGGGCATGGAGCGAGCCGGTCCTCATAAAGATGGCGTTTGCCTACGAGCAAGCTACAAAGCATCGCCGCGCACCGAAGTTCTTGCCTGATTCGGAAGCCGCTATTACGACATAAGCCCCAAAAGGCTCAATTCGAGTCGTTTTTTGATGTATTTTCCAGCGCCTCAAGAAACTTGATGGATCGAATGAGCGCAACACGCTGAAACCCTGTCCAGTCGTACTTTTCCAGCGATGGCTCCATTCGTGCTTATGTGGTGTCGGCTTCGCCGAATTGTTTCATATAAGGAGGTAAAAGACCGTGCGATTGTTTATGGCAGGGTTGGTCATCACGGTCCTGTTTCTTGCTACCTACTTCGTTTCTACGATGGAAAGAGTGTGGTAATGACAACCGTACCCGCCGCTGCCCTCCGGTAGCGACGGGCACGCGCCCGAACCCACGACTGGTAAGGGTTTCATGTCCTTGAAATCTCATTGATTGGGTGGTATGGTCTTACAACCCATGACCCGCAAAAGAAAGTTTTTAACTCTGGTTGTTGTAGTTTCTGTACTTCTTCTTAGTGCCGGACTATTTGCCCAGCAACAAAAATCCCTGAGAGTTGATGTCGATCTCGTGATGGTTAACGCAACCGTCACAGATGCGGACAACAAGCTCGTAACGGATCTCAAGCCTGAAAATTTTCAGATATTCGAGGACAAGGTCGAGCAGAAAATTCGCTATTTCTCGACTGAGGAAGAGCCCCTGAGCCTGGGAATTGTCTTCGACGTCAGTCACAGCATGGAAAGTAAGATTGCCCTGGCACGTGACGCGGCCGCGACTTTTCTCGACACCGGCACGCCCGAAGACGAGTACTTTCTGGTCGAATTCTCAAGCCGCGCCAGAGTGACCGAAGACTTCACGACCGATGTGGCACGGCTTCGGGATCATCTGGCATTCGTTCCCCCGCAGGGCGAAACCGCAATGTACGACGCGGTCTATCTCGCCATGTCGAAAGTCCGCAAGGGTCAAAATCCTAAAAAGGCAATACTGCTGATAACCGATGGCGAAGATAACCACAGTCGTTACAGCAGGGGCGACATCCGCCGCTTCGCTCGCGAATCCGATGTCCAGATTTTTTCGATCGATTTGGGCCGCGCTTTGATTGCTGAGTTATCCGATATGACCGGTGGACACTCATTCCGCGGAAAAGCTTCCGACCTGGAGGATATCTGCTCGAAAATCGCACAGGAACTCAAGAACCAGTATGTTCTGGGTTATGCGTCGACGAACACCAACAAGGATGGAAAATACCGCAAGGTTAGTATCCGAGTGAATCCTCCCGCCGGTTTGAGCAGACTTCATATCCGCGCCAAAGACGGGTACTACGGTCCGACCGGCTAACTCGTCTAGGCGTTCTTCAACATAATCGCTTCGAGCGAGTTCATCAGGTCCTCGCATTTGTCGATGGTGTGTTCCATCTCGTTCAGAAGCGAGCTGTACTTGAGCAGCCGGATTGCGTCTTTCTCTTCCGCAAAAAGTCTCCCCATAAACAGCTTGTAGAGCCGATCCCCTTCGTTTTCCAATTCGTGTACGCGTACAATATGGTCGCGCAACGAGTCGTAGTTGAGTTTCCTGAGGATGCAAATGCTGCTGTAGATCTCCTGGATTGCACGATTCGCGACCTGCAGCAACAGCGCAATCCCGTTGTCCAGTCTTTCAATCTGATAAAGGATGAGGAGATCGGCAACGTGGTCGATCAAATCGAGCACGTCATCCATGCTTTTCGTCAGGTCGTAGATGTCTTCGCGGTCGAAAGGCGTAATAAAAGATCGATTTAGTTCTTCGAAAATCTTGTGAGTGATTTCGTCGCCGACATGTTCGAGATGTTTGATCTCGTCGCGTAATGCGATCATTTCTTCACGAGAGTTGACTTTAGCCAGGCCAACATACAGGGCGCCTGCTTTCTTCAGATTTTCAGCGGATTGCTCGAAATAGGGAATGAATGTATCGTCGTGGGGCAGAAAAAATTTTAACAGTGCGTTTATTCCCATCAGCCTCTCCGAACGCTCAACTCTAACATGAATTTCATAACACCCACGTTCCTTGTGACTTGCGGCCTGATCCTGACCGCGCTGGTTTTCGATTATCTAAACGGTTTCCACGACGCTGCGAATTCGATAGCGACAGTCGTTTCGACGCGCGTTTTGTCGCCAGGTCAGGCAGTGCTTTGGGCGGCCTTTTTCAACTTTGTTGCGGCGTTCACGTTTGGCGTCGGCGTAGCCAAGACAGTCGGCGCCGGCATGATCGACATTAGAGCTGTAAATGCAAAGACGATATTCGCCGGATTGGTCGGCGCAATTCTGTGGAATCTCATCACCTGGTACTTTGGCTTGCCGACCAGTTCTTCGCACGCGCTGATCGGAGGTTACGCCGGCAGCGCCGTCGCCAAGGCAGGTTTCACTGTCATCATTGCGTCCGGCTGGACAAAGACGCTTGTATTCATCGTACTCTCGCCTGTGATCGGCATGGTCCTCGCCTTCATTTTTATGACGATCACAATGTGGTTGTGCCGAAGAACGAGTCCGTCTCGCGTGGATGCCTACTTCAGGCGTCTGCAGCTCCTCTCGGCAGCGGCATACAGTCTCGGTCACGGGACGAACGATGCTCAAAAGACCATGGGCATCGTGGCCGGCGTCTTGTTTACCGCTGGATACATCAAGACATTCGATATCCCGTTCTGGGTAATTCTAATGGCGCATTTCGCAATCGCGTTGGGAACCGTGACGGGCGGTTGGAGAATCGTTCGAACGATGGGACAAAAGATCACGGCTCTTAAGCCCGTCGGCGGATTCTGTGCCGAAGCTGCCGGCGCCATAAGCATCATTGGCGCGGCGAGCGCCGGGATCCCGGTCAGCACGACGCACACAATTACCGGCGCCATTGTCGGTGTCGGTTCCACCCGTCGATTATCCGCGGTGCGGTGGGGCGTCACGCGCCGCATCGTATGGGCCTGGGTGATTACCATTCCCGCCGCGGCAGGTATTGCTGCGATGACCTATTGGGCGATCCGGTAGAGCGCGGTGCGGGCGGCATGATATCCGCACATGCCGTGCACTCCGCCGCCCGGTGGAGTTGACGAAGAGCAGATGAAAAGGCCCGGAACGGGTGTCGCGTACGGGTGGCGGCTGATGATTGGGCGGCGCAGCAACTGCAAGAGATTCGCAGCACCGCCGGTAATATCGCCTCCGGCGTAATTCGGATTGTAAGCCTCCATTTGTGTCGATGACATCGTGTGACGCGCCAGGATGCAGTCACGAAAACCGGGAGCGAATCGCTCGATCTGATTCTCGATCGTTTCCGTCATATCGGTTGTGCAGCCGTTCGGCACGTGGCAGTAGCCCCAAGCCGTATGCATTCCCGCCGGCGCGCGAGTCCTGTCGAATATGCTCTGTTGGGCCATGATAACGAATGGTTTTTGCGGGATTTTACCTTCGCTAAGGCCGGATTCATTGGCAGCTATCTCCCCCATCGTACCGCCGACGTGCAGCGTTGCGGCCCGCGCGCAGTCCCGCGCTCTCCAGGGAATGGGAGCACGAAGCGCCCAGTCCATCTTGAAGACACCCGCGGCGTACCGGAAACGTTGCAGCTTAGTTTTGTATGCGTGCGGAAGGCGGTCGGCGGAGATCCTCAGGAATTCATGCGTGGTCAGGTCGCAGAGGATCGCTTTGGCCTTCGGCAATGCGTCGAGGGTATCGATGCGGGAGTTCGTAACAATCTTGCCTCCCAGAGATCTGAAATAAGAACACAGCGCGTCCGCTAGTTTCTGCGAACCTCCTTCGGCGAGCGGCCAGCCATTCACATGACCGAGAATTCCGAGCAAAAGACCGAACCCGGCAGTGCCGGGAGTCTCGAGCGGAAGGACTGAATGAGCTGCGATACCTGCGAACAGAGCTCTTGCCCGCTCGCTAACGAAGTGACTTCGAGCGAGGGAAGTACTCGATTGAATGGCCAATCTGACGAAACGGGCCAGCAAGATCGGGTTGTGAGGAAAATGAATTGGGGCGAGAACGTCGGCGGCGAGATCGTCCCAGCGGTTAACAAACGGGAGCATCAATCTTGAGTATCGAATACCATCTTCCCGAAGAGCCGTTGCGCTTTGTCCTATCGATCTTTCGAGAATGACAGCGTCGCCTCCATCGAGCGGATGGGCCAATGCAGCATCCGGTTGTATCCATTTCAGTCCATGTTGTTCAAGCGGGAGAGAGTTAAAAAAGGGGGAGCTGCGCGCCAGAGGGTGGATCGCCGCGCAAGTGTCATGGATAAATCCAGGAAGAGTCCACTCCGCCGATCTCATGCCCCCGCCGGGCACTTCCGCCGCTTCGAATATGCAGACGGAGCATCCATTGCGAGCCAGTTCAATCGCCGCTGCCAGTCCGTTCGGCCCCGAGCCGACCACGACCGCGTCGAAAGTCATAGACGTTATTGTAACGGTCCCTCAAGAATCGATTGGCGAAAAGCACAGCAATCGTGCTACCGCGTGGGTTCTGAAGGCGCCTGTATAATCGCAAGATGACGAAAGAAATTACGGACAAGGTCATCATTATTACGGGAGCGTCCAGCGGTATCGGACGAGAGACGGCGCGCCTGCTGGCTCGCGAGAGAGCCCAACTGGTGCTCGTCGCTCGTCGCGACGCCTTGCTTCAGGACTTGAAGCGAGAGGCCGAAGCAGCCGGTGCGACTGCAATGTCCCTTACCCTCGATCTTCGGCGTGAGGAAGACGTTGACCGGATGATCCGCGCGACCGCAGCGCGATTCGGCCGCGTCGACGTCCTCATCAATAATGCTGCCTTTGGCTTTTATGGAACGGTGGAGAGTATTCCACGCGCTGTAGTTCGCGAGATCTTCGCCCTGAATTTCGAAGCCCCGCTCTTTGCGACGCAACTTGTTATTCCAATCATGCGTGCTCAGGGAAGCGGTCACATCATCAACGTCTCATCGATCGTCGGAAAACGGGGTCTCCCGCTTTCGGGAATTTATTGTGCCACGAAATTTGCGCTGGATGGTCTGACGCAGTCGCTGCGGCTCGAACTCAGAGACGCTGGGATTAACGTGAGCGTCGTGAATCCTGGGGCGACTCAGACGGAATTTCAACAACATATTCGGCGGGGCGACGTGCAGGGCACCTTCAAACATGCCGGACATGTGCAATCGGCAGAAGTTGTGGCCAAATCGATTGTTGCATGCATCAGGCATCCGAAGATTGAAGTCTATCCGTATCGATTCAGCCGGCTTCTCGTCTGGCTGAACGCCTTTGCGCCCTCGCTGGTCGATAGAGTGATGGTTCCGTACTTCCGAGAACGCATGGCCGCCAAGACCAGCGCATGAAGAACATCGCCATCGTTGGCGGTGGGCTAGCCGGTCTGACGTGCGCGCATGCGCTGCAGCAGCGGGGCATCCCTTCGATTGTTTTCGAAGCTGAGTCCGGCGCGGGCGGGCGCTGTGACGCCGCGGCATATCTGCTGGGACCCGACGTCTATACAGACACATTCCGGCTTGCTGCTTCTTTAGGATTGGAACACGACCTTCTCGAAATTCAACCCATCGCGGGGCAGTTCTACAAGGGTCGCATCTACCATCATCGAGTATCTTCAGTAACCGGACTGCTTGGTTTCAAAGGTCTGAATATTGCCGACAAGACGCTATTGTCACGAATGGCCTACTTTCTTGCTCGCTATTCGGCGAAATTGGACTTGCACCATCCGGAACGTGGCGTTTCCCTGGACGATGAAACAACCGCAGGCTTCGTGAAACGTGAACTCTCGCAGAATATTCTCAACTACGTGGCGGGACCGCTTATCTCCACGCTGTTCTATTACAGTTCCGAGGAAACATCGCGGCTCCTGTATCTCAACATTGCGAAGTACATGTATAACATCCGGATGTTCACGATTCGTGGCGGCATCGGACGGATCGCTGATCGTCTCGCTCAGGGAGTTACCATCGAGCAAGGCCGGCGTGTTGAGTCCATTGTCGGCGATGGCGCTGGATATCTTGTGAACGGCCGCGCGTTTTCGGATGTTGTCCTGGCCGTTCCGGGGACTGCGGTGCTGGGAATTGGAGGAGTCGACGATTTGCTGGATGCTCAAGATCGCGAATTTTTTGCGAATTGCAAATACGGCCGAGCAGTGGCGGTCACTGTCGAAGCCACACGTCCTCTCGACCGATGTTACGCGTTGTCTATCCCGCGCGTGGAGCGGAGACACGCCGCGGCAATCGTTCATCACGACTTTATCGATCCTTCCACTACTGCGACCGGGCACCATGTGACGATCATCGGCGGCGGTGATTCGGTTACGGCCGAGCAGTTACTTCATGACTTCGCTCACATATATCGCGTCACTCCGCATGAATTCACATGGCGGGAGTGGACTTCCGCGATGCCGAAGTTTCCACCCGGCCGTTTTCGAGAGGTTGCTTCCTTCGTTTCGAGGCATCGCCGTCCCGGATTATCCTTTTGCGGCGATTACCTGCTGGGACCGTTTATCGAGGCGGCTGTTACCACGGGATTGACCGCAGCAAAGCACTGCAAGAATTAGGCCCGAAGGGCCGGAAGACTATAGCCGATGAACCGCAGCATTCTTGAACAACGTCTCATTGAGGAAGGCGCTACATGTGCGCCCAACTTCAATTTCTTCAGACCGGCCTTGATCGAAGCCTCCCAGCAACTAGCGATACTCACGAACTTCCGGTTTTCAGGATCTTCGATCGAGGCTTTGGCCTTGGAGGAGAGCAGTGGATCATCCCAAAAGAACCAAAACATCGCATGTATATCGAGGAGCAAATCGCTCATTCCATGTAATCCCGGAAGTCTTCAATGGGCGCATCGAAATCCGGCGCCATCCAGTGCGGAGTATCCTTGGCGCTACCCGCTTTGCACGGCCAACCCTTCAGCGGCGCACGTGTGAGAGTCGCTACGGGCTCGCCGTCTCTTGTGATGGTTAACGGTTCGCCAGGATTCAAACCAGAAATGATCTGCTGCAAGTGCGCTTGGGCGTCTTCGATGTTCACTGTTGACATGGAAGCCAATCCTTTCCCGTCTATTTTAACCGAAACGTCACCGCCTCCGAGACTCGGCTTTACCGACAGCCTTCAAATCTGAAACAATTCGGATTAGTTTGGTCGCCCATTTTTCGAGGGCCTCCTTCTTCTCGGCGTCGTAACTGTGGCGGTCGTAAACCGCAGTGACTCCCGGTTCGGCGTGGTTCAGCACGCGGCCAACGATAAATCGCGGAATTCCCATTGCGGCGATGCAGGCCGACCCGGCTTCCGGGCGCCGGTCGGGCAATCATAATACGTATTACGCGGCATTCAATGACACAGCAATCCTCCTGAAACTCTTGTCCTCGCGAGGTTGGAGCGTCAACGTCAGATGGAGTCGGATTCCGTGCGCGACGGCTATGTTCGATGGTGCCAAAAGATCGAATACTGGAGGCGACCGAGACCAAGCAGTGCCCGAATTAATATTGCTATCGGGCAACCGAAAGCGCAGCGCGGCAAAACGGGCGGCAGAGTTGGCAGCATTAGGCGATGATGAAGACGACTGGGCCAACAACTTTCGCGCGCATCATCTCATCATCGCTGTGAAAAACTGATCTCGTTGGCCCTTCAGAGTGCCGTTTTCGACGGTTAAGCCGAATTGAAGGAGGACCAGGAAAGTTTACCTGTCAGAGAAGACGTTTGCGACCGATGATTCCTGCCGGGAAACAACCATGACGTCGACCGGCCAGTCGGTTTTGCTCAACGCGCTTCTGCTCGTGTGAGACGAAATGAGAACCCGGCAAATGATGTCGATTGCGAACAACCAGATCCCGCCGGCGGGCACACTGTTTTGCGAGTGTCTAGTAAATGGCTGACAAATATCCCAAACGCAAATTCCACGCGACAGAGCAGACGAGGACCGTCTACAGCGCAAAGGAGGAACAGGATCTCGGCCCTGGTTGGTTCGACGAGTACGTTTATCAAGCTTATCCCAAGGCGGTCTATCACGTCCACGGCGCCAACAAGACTGTGAAGAATGCCGAAGAGCAAGCAGCGCTTGGCCCGAGCTGGTTCGAATCGCCAACTGCGGCCCAGGACGCGGAAAGCCGACTGCTTGAATCTATGACTGTTCGCGATCTGCTTTCGTATTCGAAGGATCGGGAAGTGATTGATAAGTACTTCAAGAAACGTTTCGACGCAGCGCAGGGCAAGGATAAATGGCGGTACGTCCGAGAATACAACAGGAACTTCCCAAACATTGTACTTGAATCACACTGGGCGGCCAAGCTCCTTCCCAACCTTCCACGGGACAAAGAAGATCGTGAGGAACTGTCGGTGAAACAGGGCATCTTCATCAGCCATATCGGAGAGGAGCGGGAACTCGCTTTTTCGCTGAAGAAATGGTTGAAGCTGGCTTTCGGGGACGACCTCAAAGTATTCGTTTCATCCGACTATGAAAGCATCCAGTCAGGAGCAGACTGGCACGGTCAGATCATAGAAACGGTAAAAAACAGCCGCGCCGTAATCGTACTTTGCTCGGCTGACTCCATCACCAGGCCATGGATCAATTACGAGGCGGGACTCGGCGACGGAACGGATTGGGACGTTTCGGAGGTTGGCAGCACTTACGTCGTCCCGACGGTGATCCGCGGGTTGCCGAAGGGAGTTCTTAATCCACCACTTTCCCGGAAACAGATACGGGACCTTCAGGATGTAAACGACGCCACAGCTCTATTCAAGGATCTCAGCACATTCCTCACGGTGCCTCACACGCCAATTGACATGCAGGCGTTCACGAAAGAAATCGTCAAGGTCAGCGCTAGCATTCAGGCCGTAAACAAAATTATCGGCGGTAGCGATGACGCGTTTGAGGGCTACATAAAGCGACTGCTCTCAGATAACAAGGAAGCCGAATTTGGGATTCTCGCAGAAGACTTGCGAGCGAGTGCAACGGAGTGCTGGAGAATCACGCCTTCCGGAACTGAGGACACAGTCGCGGCGATCGATAGGATCAAGAAGACAACGTTGATACCTGTCTTAAGCCGTCTGACGCTCGCCGGAATTCTTCTGGCAAAGTATGATGCGTACCCGGTCTGGCTCCGAAAGGTGTTTGATGCGCTAGAGAGGATTTTTAACGTTTCCAACCAATTGGCCCAAACGCCCGAATTTCAGAACATCACGTATGTCGGCGAAACAGATAATCTGGCATCCCACCGCAGCACCACTGTGCCAGCTCTTGAAGCGCTGATTTCGTTCTATACCATTGGTGCGTACATTGTTCGAAAAGGCGGAGCTGCGACGCAGTACTTGTCAGAATTAACACCGCGCATCGTTGAGAGAGCTGTGGGGCGCGATGATGTTTATGAGCCGGGCCGCAAGCCCCTGCTTCTATGGCCTATGACCTCCAAGTGGGGTTATCCGCTCGTGCCGCAGGTGACGATGGTTCTGGAACGATACGGAAGTGGGCGTATTTCTGAACTCGCAGGGGGCGCAGAGCAACTCCAACAGGGAACATGGGAGCTAGAAACGCTTGCCGAATGGCATTCTTATCTGGCGTTAGTCAACCACCCGGCACCCGAGATCCACAAGTATTTGGCGGAACGATTCCCCAAGGTCGCATTCGACTATCCAGGCCAGTTCTTATGGGAAAATCCAAATCAGGTAATGGCGCCGCTAACCCGGCTATGGGAATGGGCTAAAGATCCGCCATCTACAAGCCCTTCCGGCTTCGGTCTTGATTCTGGAGTGATCATGGAACTTTTGAACTTGAGCGGACCTGACCGCATCGCTCTCGTTCTTAGTTTCTTCCTTTATATCGAAAGAGAGGCAGCCAATCGACTACTGCTGAACCGCCGAATGCCTTACGTGGTCAACTGGCCTGAGCGAATACAGAAGTCCCTCAAATCGTATCGGGAAAAAGGGTCGTAAAGCGTAACTTACTCACAACACGGTTTTCAGGTGATGCAATGTCATTGATAAGAACAGGCGGAATCACACATAAGACCACGACGAAGAGCAGTCTCGACCTGCACAATCTATATGATCGTGGACATCTCAACCTAAAGCCCGGAGTTCAACGTCAATCTGCTTGGACGGAACGCGATTTCAAAAGTTGTTCGTGACTTGTTCGTGGAATTGGCAAAAAAGAACCACCTATGGAAATGTGGAAAAACGTACGGGGCATGTAAGCGGCAATAAAAGGAGCCGCTTAACAGCGGCTCGGAAATGCGCCTGGCCTGGCTCGAACAGGCGACCTTTGGTTTCGTAGTTTGGTTAACTTTTGACCGTCTTTGCCTTTCAATGATTTAGATGCTCAATGTTCAACGGTTTTCTATGGTGTTTTATGGAGTCCGTTCCCTAGGTGTTCCTCGATTTGTTCCCCAAGAAAAGTTGGTCCAGTGAACTTGCGGTCGTTGGGCTGAGGTGCGGGCAGGGAATAGGTGCGTTTCGGCAGAACCGGCGACTCATTGGAACCGGGCGGCGCGCCTTCCGGCTATGGGAATCCAAAAACAAATTCCCCGAACTGATACGGAGTCTACCTAAACAAAACTGGCAACAAACTGGCAACGCGAAATTGTCCGACAAAATCTTGATGTGAGATGCCTGCGTCCGTTCAATTGGGTCTCGCGCTATACTTTGCGACGGCATGCCGACGGTCGTTCAAATAATCGAGCGTCTGTTTCCCCACGGAACGAAGCTCACGCTCGATCGCAGCGGGCCTCCTTCCTGGGTAACCCCACTTTGGCCACCGGACGCTTTTGCGGTGTGCGCGACTCTGATAGAGCTTTCCGGTTGTTACCATTTACCTCGCTATGCAATGCAAGGGTCTTCGCACTGTTTATTTACAAAAGCCTACCGCGAGGAAGTTGTTGCTGCAGGCAAAGCTTGGAGTGAAGGAAAACCCTCTAAGGCCAACGTATTTTGGAAAACGATCTGGCAAAATCGGAATCGGGACTTGTCGAAACTGAACAACGAATGCACCGATGCTTTGATGAAGTTGCTCGGAGCGGCCGATGAAGCCAGCGCCGGTGTTGGGTTCAGTCCAGACGCCAGCCCCATTTCGGCATATATCGCGCGAGAACACCGTCTAGGTTTGCCAGACTTCGCCACAACAAAGGGATTACAGCTTCCGGAAAGCATCTGTTGGATGGTTTCCAAACATGAAGTCTGTGTCCAACCAAAGGCACAAACCGCATTAGTTGGTTGCACGATGCGGTCGTTGTCGAATCACCTGTCTCTCCTTCCTTCCGTCGGAGAAATTCGAACTGCGTGGCTATTCGGTAATCCCTCAAAAGAGTCTGGGAAGCCGCAGGAGCGAGCCATGAATCTTTTGCTTGTTCCGTTTCCTTATCAGATCGATGGGGGCTGCATAGTTAATGATCAGTCGGTAACCAACCAAGGTCCGCCGCACTTCTTTTCACTTCGGCAGAACTGGTTGACGGCAAGTGGAAAGAAACTTAAGCCCACCGACCTAGCCACATTCCTTGCTCAACTTGTACGAGAGGCTGAACGGCAGGTGCATCGAGTGCATGCAGTCGTTCTGCCAGAGACCGCTGTCGATGGAAAGGAAGTGGAAGAGGTTGCTAAGCTCGTGGCAACAAAAACGAACATTGAACTGTTCATCTCAGGAACCTACATCCAGCCGACGGCTAGCGAGGCCGCGAAAAACCAAATCTACGCTGCGATTTATCGGGACCGTCAGTTTCTAACCCATTGGGTGCAACCGAAACATCACCGGTGGCGTTTGGATGGCGAGCAGATCTGCCGCTATCACCTCGGCGACTATTTGAACCCGAAAGAAATATGGTGGGAGTCCATTGGCCTCCCGCCCCGGACCTGTACTTTCTATGCATTCACAGATGGTGCCAGCCTTGCAACCCTTGTATGTGAGGACCTCGCAAGAATCGATCCTGCACAGGTCGCGCTTCGCGCTGTGGGGCCGAACTTGGTGATTGTATTGCTCATGGATGGTCCACAGATCGAAACACGCTGGCCAGCTCGATATGCGACGGTGCTAGCCGACGATCCAGGTTCTGCTGTTTTGACGTTAACCAGTGCGGGTATGATCCGCAGATCCGTTATGCCAGGGGAGCATCTTCCTGACCAAATTGCGCTATGGAAGGACCCTTTTGGTCGAGTCCAGGAGCTGAAGTTACCGAAGAACGCGCACGCCTTGGTGATCACTTTGTCAAAGTCATGGGAGGAAGATTTCGTTTGGGACGGGCGTTCCGACGGCGAAACAACCGTTCGGCTGAGATTGAGCGGCGTTCGGGAGGTATACCACCGAAAGCCACCTCACTGGATTCCGAACGTCTGAATGAGGTATATTGAATAGGGAAAAGAAGTTATGAAGGATACCAAATCGCCAATCCCGACCGTCTCATATCCAAAAGATCATAAGCTTCTGGCGGCTGAACTCGATAAGGTTCTTTCAACGGAACGTGCAAAACAAAACCTCATGACGATTGACCGATTTCTCGCGCAGGTAATCGAATCAGTTCCAGCCAAGTCAAGACCACATCACAAAGCAAAGACTAGATAGCAGGAAACGAGCCTGCGACGAAGTGTGCTGTCAACTATCGCTTAGGCCTTCCCAATCGACTCAAGTTCTGGGAAACCAGCGGGCGTCTCGTGCGTGGGCCTCAGGATGCCGGTGGCTCAAATCGACTGAAGCGACGCTGACGTGCATAACACACTGTTGATCCGACCCGAAACCTCCGTAAGTAAGCTGTTAAAGCAGTCGAGAGCGGTATCAAGCAGTTGAGGACATGAGGCTGGCGTTCTTTAGACTTGATGTGTTCGAGAAGTCTCCGTGTCCCGGAAGCGCTTAGATGAACAGATCAGCAATCGCCATGAAGCTCATCGTCTGGTTCGTCCAAGTCGTCTTCATTCACTATGGCTTCCCCACAACTCTTGCAAACTCTAGGGAATTGGAAGCATCTCTTCAACTATCTTGTGTTCCTCGAAATCCGTGTCATTGTCAGCAAAGTTCGTCATGTATTAGTTCTCAAACAAATTGGCCGCGCCGCAAGGGGCGTTTGGTCGTGAGTCCGCCTTGATTTCCGTGAATGAATTGACTCCGCCGCCATCAAACTTGAGCGTCAATTTCTCGGACGGGTCTCTGTGCCGAATGTGGCCACCATTTCAGTCCGTGCATTCAAAGACTTTACACAGCGACAGTCTCGCCAGATAATCAATCCCGCTTTTCATATAAAACCACCTTAATTCGGAGTGTGCAGATGCGCCGATTGTTTCTCCTTCTTCTGTGCCTGTCGTTGATGCTGGCTCCGGCGACCTCGACATTCGCCCAGATGGGCAGTCGGTCGTCCTCACCTCGGTCTTCAAAGTCTTCGTCAACAAGTTCCGCGAAATCGAAGGCGACGACTTCTAGCAAATCAACGGTAGCGGCACGCGACAGCCACGTGCGGATCAAAAGGAGTGTTGCGGTACGAAGTGAGTTTATGAAGCAGACCGGTTACCCGAAGGGGCGCAAAGGATACGTCGTCGATCACGTCGTCCCGTTAGAGTGCGGAGGAGCGGATGCTCCTTCGAAAATGCAGTGGCACACCGCGGCAGAAGCAAAGGCAAAGGACAAAACCGAACGAGATTGCAGGAAGGAATGAAATGCTGTCCGCGGTTAGCTGCTTGGAGGCGATATGGGGCCTGGCCCAGGTTCGTGGGTGATCGAGTGCGGGGTACCAGCCGCGTGGGGTTTGTGAACCATGAGTTCTTTCTGAGAGGAATCCAAAATGATCCAGAAATGCACCCGGCGTAAGAGCATCCTTCAAAGCAGAGTCTGCACGTTCGGTTTCGTTTTCTTCACGATCAGTCTGAACAGTGCCTATAGTGTGTGCTTACCAGATAGTGTAAGGGACAAGCAGGATGCCTACCAGTTTGTGCGGGCGGAAACGCAAGCTCTTGTAAGGGCGCAATCGGCGTTAGAACGAATTCCTCCTGAACAATCGCCGCCGACCACAGTTGAAGAGTTAATTGGCCAAGTTACGGCTACGCTTGTTGGACTGAAAGAAGCGCGGGAAGAATTCGCATGCGCAGCCAAGATCATAGCGCCTTTTCGATTGAGCAATGATGGCGTAATCGCGAAGTCCTCGGAAGCCTTTCGGGCAGTCTATTCTGCTCTGGCGAATCTGGAGGATCAGTTGATTCAAAATACTCAGGAAACGCTGAAGGGCAAAAGTGGGTTGTCCGATTTGGGTAGCACGATCCAATGGAGGGCTGACATGACTGTCAAATTCGATAACATGTGGGAGGCACTCGGAAACGGAACGGCATTGTCCATGAATGCGCTTGTTCTGCCGGGTCAGGTCGGCCGACTAAAAATTACCGAGTCTCAACGCAAAGATTTGATAAGAGAAATCGACGACGGTTTCGGCGATGCTGTAAAGGCCGGTCCGCAAAAGGATCAGAGCGGCCCCACGTTAGCGGCCGCATTAATACGTGCGTTTTTGGTGAACCCTGATTGGAAGTCTAAGGATGGCACAGAGTGATTAGAGTTCGGATGGTTGGGATTGCTTTTGAGAGTTCGCCGAGCGGATGGGTCCGAATTACCCACATGGTTCGGGGCGAAACGCAGGGACACAATGGGGTGCGGCTCCTGCATCAACCTCCTCATTTCAACGAAATGGTCGTAGCAGAGTTCACGAGACATTGATGTGCGTCCGGCCGACCCGGCTTCCGGGCGCCGGCCGGGCAATCATAATACGTGTAGTGCGACGCGGCGCGGATCGGCGGATGCTCTTATTTTACTTATGCCCCCGTGAATTACGTCAGAGCGGCTCCTTAAACAAGTGCCGCCCAACACCACGTTGCAGCCGACAATCCGCGCGCAACGGTGTTGTGAAGTCGCAAGGCTGAGCCCGCGCGGCTAGCGGCTGAACGTTGAGGCGTTGGGCGGACGCGTGCACTGAACGCTGTCTTTGCTGTACATTGTCCAGATGACGGCGCACGCCAAGTTTCTCGATCGGCTTCTGCGAGGAACATCGGACAAAGACATCGAATTCGATTCAGTGTGTCATCTTCTGAAGCGTTTCGGTTTTGTTGAACGAGTACATGGTGACCACCACATATTCACGAAGGACGGCGTGGCCGAAATACTGAACCTTCAGCCCAAAGGCCACCAAGCAAAGGCACGGAAGGTGATCGTTCAATACAAACTGGCAGGTGAAACTGATGCAGAGTAAATATCGTTACGAAATCATTATTTACTGGAGCGACGAAGACGAAGCTTACATTGCCGAAGTTCCCGAACTTCCCGGCTGTGCGGCAGACGGCATTACATACCAGGCAGCTCTGGCTCAGGCGGAGATTGTCATCGGCGAATGGATTGAGACGGCAAAGCAACTGGGGCGGCAAGTGCCCGAACCCCGCGGCCGGTTGTTATTCGCTTGATAAGTAGCGATGCGGGTCGTTCTTGCTTTTTGGGTCACGCTTTTGGCGTTGCCATTTCTTCCCACGATCCGACGAACGTTTTTGGCCCGCCACCAATTCGCCGATCGAAAGCGCGGTCGTCGTCGTTTTCGCGTTGGGCTATCTGTGGGCGAACAGTCAAATGTGGCTCATGGGGTAGGCAGGAGAGAAGTCCGATGGAAACGCTACCTTGATTAAAGCGATGAAGAATATCAGCGGCACCGAAAGACAGTTCGTGATCTGTATCGACAATTCCGGATATCCCGCATCCCTCGAGCTTCACAAAATCTACGCCGTGTTACCGGATGAAAGGGCGGCCGAGGATGATTTCCTTCGAGTTGTGGACGAAAGTGGAGAGGATTATCTCTATTCCGCGAAACGCTTTGTCCCGGTCGAATTGCCCCAAAAGGTGAAGCAGTCGTGGGTTCGAAGGGTCCGAGAGTCCACGACGAAGCGGGCCCACTTCATTCTTATTTCTTGTGTTTATACCGTTCGTGCCTGGATCGCAGTTCCTTGAAAGCATCCTCTTCCGCGATTCCACGACCTTCTTTAAGCGATTCAAGACCGTGATCAATTTTGCTCCGGATTTCATCACGTTGCTCCAAGAGCCGAACTGCCTCGTCAATCACTTCGTTGACGGAACGGTAGTGGCCTGATTGAAGCTTTCCGATAACGATTCGCTCAATCTCGGGATTCAGATGAACATCCATGGCTCCAGCAATACTATCGCTTCAATGCGTCCGTCGCAAATATCAGGACTCCAGACCGTTGCAATCGCGGCCTTACAGAAGTCGCACACGTCGTCCAGGGCCGGAGCGATGGAAATTCAACCTTATATATAAGGATAACGGCCGTTGGCTTTCCGGATCGGGCTTTCCTTGCGAACCGATCCAGGACGGGCATAGAAATATCTTTCACTGTGTTCTGTTGCAGGATAGTTACTTACGCGGTTGTTCGTCTTTATCCTGAGCGAAGACTAATGGGGGCAGGCCCCGCCAATCACAAATCTTGCGAAAATTCGTGCGACAGGGATCCAGGGATGTTTCGCGTCGCGAAAGAGTCATGGGTCGGGATCCATGAATGTTTCGCGCCGCGAAAGAGTCATGGGACGGGATCCATGAATGTTTCGTGTCGCGAAAGAGTCATGGGTCGCGATCCACGAATGTTTCGCGCCGCGAAAGAGTCATGGGACGGGATCCACGAATGTTTCGTGCCGCGAAACAGTCAAGGGTCGCGATCCACGAATGTTTCGCGTCGCGAAAGAGTCATGGAGCCCGCTCTTTAGCTGAAACTCGGCCCGTTGGGTATATTTTTCAAGGACTTAAGGCATTCGGAGCTCGCCACACCAAAAAATCGAAGAATATTTGGATGGACCGTCACAAACAGGGGGGTCACAACCGTTGTACTTAATGAAAGGTAAATGAGCACCGGAATGGATGGAGAAGAAACAAGTGACGGCCATGGCGAACGAAAAACCGGTGAGCTTTTCGTTGAACACTACGATTTCATGTTCGCTACGGCCCGCAAAGTCCTCAAGCAGAAGGCAGATGCGGAGGATGTCATTCAGGCTCTGTATTTCAAGCTTCTGGAGAGCGAGCTTCCTCCCGATATTTGGAAGGACCCGAAAGGGTATCTGTACCGGACCGTCGTCAATGCGTGCCACGACTGGAGACGCTCAAGCAAGAGCCGGAAGGAGCAACAGCGAGTTGAGGAACTCGAATTTGCGGAGCCGCGCAGCGGGCACGCGCATGAGAACGCGACGCTTCAAGTGGAGCATCTGCTGAGTAACCTTGACGAGGATGTCGCCAGAATTGTGATGCTTCACGCGGATAACGGTTATAGCGACGCCGAAATCGCGGCGATGATGGGCGAGTCCCGCACGAAGATCGCGAAGATTCTGAGCCGGGCCCGGGAAAAGTTGAGAAAGGTAAGAGACACAGGCGGTTGGCCGGGCGGCAAAAACAGGGCGGGGCGGAACCGGCCAGATGCCATCACGGAGGTTGCACAGCAACGTACCGACCGTGGCCTGGCCGGTGGGCCCGACGCTAAAGAATAGGAGAAATATGCTGGGACGTAAGAAGAACAAAGATTTCGATGAGATTCTGAAGAGGTATTTTCCGCGCTCTGAGAACGACGAAATGATCGCGGCGCGCGACCGTTTCCTGCTGTTGGTGAAGCAGCGGCGTACATTGCAGGAGGCTTTGGATAACTTTAAGAGTTCCAAGCTGGTGCCCGACGTTACGAAGTACGTGTCGCTCGCTTATGTCGATCAACTGGTATTGACGACCGTTTATCTTCTTCGCGGAGAAGGAAGAAGCCTGCAAATTGACGAGAAGGTGAGTGACCTGACCTCGCACATCATCGATACCGGGGCCGTGTTCATATCGCTCGACCGGCTTGAGCGCGGGGAA